>RCNB010005033.1_pt1 | contig 10832 bp, 6 predicted proteins | sample 2041321 | NCBI WGS metagenome assembly RCNB01 (sample SAMN09708232, study PRJNA481090) | Marine sediment metagenome, whole genome shotgun sequencing project.
TCAGTGCCTGGGGCACCATCAGTGCCTGGGGCACCATCAGTGCCTGGGGCACCATCAGTGCCTGGGGCACCATCAGTGCCTGGGGCACCGTCTGTGCCTGGAGCTCCGTCTGTGCCTGGAGCTCCGTCGGTGCCGGGCCCGCCATCCGCACCATTGGCACCGTCATTACCTGGAGTACCGTTTTTACCTGGAGCACCGTCATTGCCTGGAGCACCGTCATTGCCTGGAGCACCGTCATTGCCCGGAGCACCGTTTTTGCCTGGCGCACCATTTTTGCCTGGCGCGCCATTAGCACCTCGGGCACCCGGAGCTCCGTTATTGCCTGTGGCGCCATTAGCACCCCGGGCCCCTTGAGCCCCGTCATCGCCTGGGGTGCCCGCAGCACCTGGAACACCTTGAGCTCCGTCATCGCCTGAGGTGCCCGCAGCACCTGGAATACCTTGAGCTCCGTCATCGCCTGGGGTGCCGGCAGCACCTGGAATACCTTGAGTTCCGTCATCGCCTGGGGTGCCCGCAGCACCTGGAACACCTTGAGCTCCGTCATTGCCTGGGGTGCCCGCAGCACCTGGAACACCTTGAGCCCCGTCATCGCCTGGGGTGCCCGCAGCACCTGGAATACCTTGAGTTCCGTCATTGCCTGGGGTGCCCGCAGCACCTGGAATACCTTGAGCGCCGTCATCGCCTGGGGTGCCCGCAGCACCTGGAACACCTTGAGCTCCGTCATCGCCTGGGGTGCCCGCAGCACCTGGAACACCTTGAGCGCCGTCATTGCCTGGAGCACCTTGCGCGCCATCGGCACCATCAGCTCCCTTCAATTCAGCTTGAGCACTGGCTGAGATTTTAATCAGCGAAACAGATCCGGCGCGAATTTTATTGGCCGTTATGCTGTAGTTACTGATCTTTCTATTCGATACAGCAGCGTCTAGAAGTTTGCTGGTCGAGATAGCACCGTTTTTAATTTTTTCTTCTGAAACGGCTTTATCTCGGAGCTTATCTGTTGTCACGGCGAGATCATCGAGATTGACCGTCCTGACTGCTCCTGCCGCTATGTCACTCGTTTCTATGCAGGCATCACAACCGTCTAAATCGGCAGATACGTTGGTTGGCGTAAAACCAACCGCCAATAAAAAAGGCATCGCTCTCGCGATGACCCAGACCATTGATTTTGTTCGATCTTCCTGGTGAGACAATTGTTGTCCAACAGGAAGCCCTCTCTCTATTTGTAAAGTCATTATGGTGCTCCACGAGAATACGCGATTATTTTTAAACGGCTGGTGTAGTTTATTACGTTCAATTTAGAAGTTATTGCATTTTTTAGTGGTTACGACTACAACTAATATATCGATGTTAGCGCTTGGTTTATACAGTTAAATGAGTGGTTGAAGTTCAGGTGCGTTAAAAATGAGTTGTTTGCCGTAAACGCACCGTAGTTGGGATGCCTACGCATTGACTATGCGGCAGTTTGTCAATTTAGCCCAATACAAAGGGGTCGATCCTATTTTATAACATTCAAAAGTTCTTCGACTTTCTTGCACTCTTTCGACAACTGCCCGGCCTGCAATTTTTTCTTTATCGCGGACACCGCTGGAGAAACACTTCCCACATGATTAAAACCGAAGTTCTCCGCTATCTGTTTCATCGTCTTTGAATACTATTAAACACGTTTGACCCCTATACCGCGCATGACCCCTATATTTTGCTGATGGAGTTGATAGTTGATGGTTCAAGTAACGCGGTTGACGTCATGCAAACCGGTTTTGCAAATAGAGTGACCGGGATGACGGGCGAAATGTCGTTTTTGGTCTCTGACACCGGCAACTCACTAACCGTCCCTCAAAGCGGCAATAGCAATACCTTGATGGGGCAGATGAGTTCTACAAGTGGATTGGTCTCGGTCGCGCAAACGGGTGACTTCAATACGGCAACTGTCATGCAGTTCTAAGTTCACATTAGAGTGGGTGCCCCTGTTAGCTACTATTAGGTAGTTCCGTAAAAACCTCCTTGACTCATTGAAGAGAGTTACGTTTACTGTCACCGCATCTCAATCATGCAAGGATGTCTTATGCTTGAAGATCGATGGGCACACCCGGTTACAACCGCATCACAGGCTTCGGTCGATGCTCTGAGTCTAGGTTTTAGTGGATATTTCTCCTTTAAAACAGATGCACTCAGCAATCTGAACACAGCGATTGAAGCAGATCCGGATTTTTCGTTACCCCACGCCGCCAAAGGCATTCTCCTGGAAAGCCTGAAAAAAACCGAACTCCACGCGGTTGCTCAAGAAGAGCTTGATGCTGCCAGAAATGGCAGAACGCCTGCTTCGAGTCGCGAGCAACACTATCTCTTCGCGCTCGAAGCCGTCCTGAAGGGAAACGTCACCCTAGCCGCCACTCACTATCAGCTAATCGTCGCAGAGCATCCTCACGATCTATTTGCAATGCGTTTGGCGCAGTCCGAATTGTTTTGGATTGGCGAAATCGGCTGGATGCGCGATATCTCAGAAGCGGCAGCACCATATTGGGCCGTGGATGATTTGGATTATGCTGATTTTCTGTCCATCAGAGCCTTTGGTTTAGAGGAAAATGGCGACTATAAGCAAGCAGAGAGATACGCCAAAATGGCGATAGAGATGAACCCTGCTGATTGTTGGGCAGCCCATTGTGTTGCGCACGTTCAGATTATGCAGGGACGTTTCAAGGAAGGTGCTGCGTGGTTATCGGAATTGAGTGTCAATTGGTCCAAGGCAAATCATATTGTCCATCATTTGTGGTGGCATGCAGCCTTGTTCCATATCGAGAGCAGTGATCACCCAGTCGCGCTCGATATTTATGATAATCAAATGCGGAACCTCGATTCGCCACTGATGCAAGCAATACCAGACTTCTATATCGATATTCAGAATGACGCTGCACTGTTACAACGCCTCGAATTTTGCAACATCGATGTCGGGGATCGCTGGGCACCTATCGCAGAATTGGCGTTGCCCCGAATTGATAATCTTTGCAGTCCATTCACCAGTGCTCACTGCGCACTGGCGCTAGCTGCCGATGGTAGATTTGACGACGCAAATGAACTGGTGCGTCAAATTCAAGCTTTCATCGCCATAGACACGGGGCCTCTCGGCTCGCGTTACTCACTGGCTGTTCTGCCCGTATGCAAAGGCATTATCGCCTATTACCAGGGGAACTTTGATCGAGTGATAGACTTGATGCTGCCTGCCCGACGAAACTTGTGGCAAATGGGCGGCAGCCATGCACAACGTGACCTCTTCTTTCAACTGCTCGTCAATGCGGCCAAAAAGGCTGGACGCATCGATGTCGTATCACTCCTGATTCACGAAATACGAGCGATTGGTTTTGACCATCTCGAGCAGCGTTCTAGTTATGTAGAAGCGATGACACTCGTTAATTGATCAGTGTATTGATCAACAACCTTGGAGACGACTGCTCGCCACCAGGCCCAGGGAAGAATAGGTCGCTGTTTGCAAGGTTACCAAGTTTTGCTCAATTGCAGCGTCCGCATCAGACAAGACTAGCCGGAACTAGACAAGACTGGGACGTGTGAGTGTATTTGGGACTTTCCCCATAGACTGGGTTACCCTTGACGCCACAATAGAGACTGTTACTGCGTCTAATATTCCCGGGTAGTATCTATTGGAAAGCCGGGTGGAAAGATAAGGGATCTTCATTCTGTGGCGAAATTTTATTATAGCGAAGCTCGAAAGGCACTGATTGGTCCCGGTCAAACTGAGGCTAGTCTCCGCCCTCAGTCATTGGGCGTTTTTCGTTTCTTGTTAGAAAATGTCGATCAAGTTGTTTCGAAGGAAAGTATTCACAAGGTAGTCTGGGGAAACATCAGCGTAACCAATGATTCGATAACGCAATGTATCCACGACATTCGAAAAGTGTTGGGGAGGGAGCACCGAGCCCTATTGAGAACGTTGCCCAAGCGCGGTTATTCGCTTAGTGCCGGCTGTGATCCTTTCGGGCACGCGATTATTCAACGTTTAGAAACAGGTCAACCTAAACCATCATGCGCTTCGGGTGGATCTCGCACCACTAGCACCAAAATTCAATTTAATCAGCAAAACGAAAGTATTAATGTTCAAGATGTCGGGCTCACACCGCCCAATGGCAACAAGAATAATTTCGCGTCGAACTCTATGTTTGGACGAGCCCAGGAAATGTCTCTGCTTGCTGGCTATTGGGACAAGGCTAGGGCTGGTTCAGGTCGACTAGTGCTACTTAACGGCAAAGCGGGAATTGGAAAGTCCCGAATTGTCAGGACGCTATTGGATGGAATCACTGATCATTCCTACCATCGAATCTTTTTTCAATGCTCACCTTATTATAGTGATACCGCTTTATATCCTGCGATGCAGTATTTGCTTTCGTTGACCGGGTTCAGCACGGATGATTCATCTCAAGCCAAGCTGGAAAAACTCGAGGGCGCAATAGGTGTAGCGAAAAAGGTTAACTTGGCTGAGTCAATTCCCCTGCTGGCCAGGCTAATAGGTATCGAAGAAATTGCTGAAGCACGCTACGGAGGATGCAATCTTTCCTCCCAAGAACAGCGAAATAGGACGTTACACGCATTGCTATCTCTTGTAATTGGCTACTCGGAAGTTCGACCGCTATTACTCGTTGTGGAAGACGCTCACTGGATAGATCCAACAACACTGGAGCTCATCGAACTTTCGCTTAACCATTTGGCTTCCAACCGGATATTGGTGCTAGTCGCTGCCAGACCAACCTACCGGAATTCATTTGGCGGGCACCCACTGGTAACAAGTTTGGTTCTGAACCCCCTCGGAAAGCAACAGATACGCAGCATCGTTGATCACATCACTGGCATTGCTTCGGTATCGCCAGCAAAGCTCGATGACATTGAAGCGGTTACGGATGGTGTACCACTATTTGTTGAAGAACTTGCCAAAGCCATTTTAACTTCAGGAGATTTACTCGACTTTGGAACCATAAATCCAGATGTGATTGACCTCGATCGAGTGACGCTTCCCGGCTCTCTCCATGACTCTTTAATGACTCGACTTGAGCGTCAGCATCCTATGAAATATGTCGCTCAAGTCGCGGCCTGCATAGGACGTGAGTTCGACTACGCCAGCCTGGATTCCTTGTTAGTTCTCGACAAGGGCGATCTGGACGACGCGCTTGGACATCTGGTCAAGTCTGAGTTGATTTATAAACAGAGTACAAGTTCAAATCCAACCTACACCTTCAAGCATGCTTTGGTGAGAGACGCCGCTTATGACAGTTTGCCCAAAGACCAGAGGCAAGAAGTGCATGCAACCCTTTTGATGCGAATGGAATCCGAAAACAATGCTGAGCTTGAGATACTCGCCTATCATGCCACTCAGGCAGGATTGTCGGACAAGGCGATAGGATTTTGGGAACAGGTGGGTGATAAGGCTGCCAGTCGGTCTGCTTTCAAAGAGGCCACCGGTCATTTTGATCGAGCTGCAATGTTAGCTCTTAGCGCTTATCCAGGCGATGACGGAGATCGAAGAGTCTTAGCGCTGTTGGTCAAAAAAGGACACGCTTCAATGAGTGGCTGGGGTTATGCGCATACAAAAACAATCGATACCTTCAACCAGGCCCGAGAAGTGGTAGAGAGACTACCGGGGTCACCGAGCAAGTTTCCAGTGATGTACGGACAATGGCTAACTGCGAATGTGAGTGGGAGGTTAGATGAAGCCCTATTGTATGCAGATCAAATGTTGAAGTTAGCAAAACAGGTAGGTGACCGGCTAAATAAAAAACTAGGTCACCGTATGATAGGTGCCACCGAGTTTTTGACCGGTCGCTTTGCGAGATCTGAAAATCATTATCGAAAAGCGCTCGACCTAGATGGGCCGAAAGACAAAATACAACTGATTCAGCAATATGGCACCGACACAAATTTATCCAGTCGTGCAATTTTAGCCCATACGCTAGTCTGTCGTGGAGAGGCAGTCGAAGGGTTAGACCTTGCTCGTGGACTAGTACAGGAGGCGATGAATGGTGGTCATATTGTCGCGATCACCTTCATCAGATCGCGGCTGTCACTGCTGTATCAAACCGCTAAAATGCCCGGCTTCGAGGAATTTGCCTATCAGGCGACTAAGTTCGCTCGGGAAAACCGACTTACCATGTGGGAAGGCTTCGCCAGTTGTGCTTATGGCGCGATGCTATACGAAAAAGGGAAGGTATCGGAAGCTGCAGAAATGCTTGAGCGCGGATTATCGTGTCTAAGAGAATCAAATACCAACGTCTATATCCACTATTACAGATGTTACTTCACTGCCTGCATTGCCGATATGGGTGAACTTGAAAAAGCGAGAATCGAGGCAGCACACGACTATGAGATCCTCATGAATGGCAGGGATGGCTGGGCAGCAGCTGACGGATATCGTTTGTTGGCTGAAATCGATCACAAGTACTTCGCCGATGACACAGCAGCGACCCAAAAACTAGAACGAGGGAGAACCTGCGCAGAGAAACAGGGTGCTGCACTTTGGCTGTTAAGAAACTCCATTTCACAGGCAAAGCTCGCTGCATCTCGGGATGACTCTGCAAGCGCTATGCAGCAGCTACAGATTGACGTTAACAATTTTCCGGTTGGCGGAGCGAATTTACCTGATTTTCAGATCGCACAAGACCTGCTCCAACGCCCATTGCGTTAGTGGTGTCGAGCAGGGTCGATTGATAAACACTGGCAGGCAGATGGACACACCGCTTACGCCTTCGATCGACCCCGCTACAGTCTGTGGAACTAAATTACGACCCACCCATGAGTTTGTCGATTTCAGAAACAAAAGTATCGTAGTCGTAATCCGAGCCATGTAAAACAGTGCTCCAAAGGCGGATGTAGCCCGCTGTTGCTATTGCCTCCCGAATTTCAGCATCGGTAGCACCAAGCCGCTTGGCTTTTTTCGTGTGTGAGTAGGTGCAATATTTACACGGAATTTGGGCAGCAACCGCTATTGCGATTAACTCCCGGGTTTTGGGATCGATTGCAGCTCCTTTCCCTTGCACCGCGCCCCAGCTCTGTATTATCTGGGTTATCGCATGTTCTGGTAGCGTCTCTTTGAAGAATTGTGGTGGATCACCCGCATTGCTCGTATTGATAAAAAATAGCAATACCAGTGAATTAATAGTTACGATCAGTTTCATCATTCAGCTCCTTAAATTTATAGTTCCTAAAGTGACACGCCTTTTACCAGGAACTTCTCAAAAAATAGATTGAAGAACTCCCGCTCGCTATAACGTAGGTCGTGGTTCAATTTTTCATGTTTTTTGATGTGAAAATCGTCAGCGAGAACTGAACTATAAACAGATCAATGCGCCAAAGAATGAAGAAAACCCGAAAGAAACCTTAAAAATATATTTATCAATGGGTCTGTAAGTACTAAAACTAAGAACTAAGAACTAAGAACTAAGAACTAAGAGGTCAATCCTATTTTATAACATTCAAAAGTTTTTCAACTTTCTTGTACTCTTTCGACAACTGCCCGACCTGCAATTGTTTCTTTATCGCTGATACCGCTGGAGAAACACTACCCACATGACTAAAACCGAAGTTCTCCGCTATCTGCCTCAGCGATTGATCTCCCAAATACTGGCAACAATAGATCGCCACTTGTCGAGCTACATTCGAATCTTGCCGGCCCACATACCTTTTCGTAATCTTCTCAGGCGTCGCTTTAAACACTTTCGATACTGCGCTCACTATCTCAGCAAAATCAGGTCTCTCTGACAGAACCTGTGATAAATCACCGCTCGCTCGGATCTCTGTTTCTCTTTCCTTTATCGATTCTCGAAACGTTTTCTCACCCAAAATACTGGCAAACCTTTGCTGTAAAACTGCAAAAATGCCTCGCAATATTGGTATGGGCTGGTCTTGGCATAATCTCACCATACACCATCTTTCGAATGCTATTAAATACGCTTGACCCCTACTCCTACTCCTCTCCTCTACTCTCCTACTTCTATTTCTTCGCACCAAAGCGGTCATTTTCAACTTTACTGGTAAGGTCTGAAATCGGCACCTTTCGGCCTCTCATCGTTGATTCGCCAGCGTCCGCTTGGGCTTGCGGCGCACGGTTGCAAACCAGAGCGCCGCGATTAGGGCCACGGCGAGAAATGGCAATACGGTCAGGTTGACCGAGCGCCAGCCCCAAAGATCGAGCAATCCGCCTGCCGAAAACGAGGCGATGCTCACCGCAGCGAACATCAGGAAGTCGTGGGCAGCCTGGGTTTTGGCTCGCTCGGTGGGGAGATAGGCTTCGGTGAGCAGGTTGGTGCCGCCGATGAACAGGAAGTTCCAGCCCAGGCCAACCAGGATTAAACCCGAAAGGAAATAATAAAAATCGTTCCCCGATAGTGCAATAGCAACATGGCAGGCCAGTATCGCGATGCCGCTGCCGATGATCGGTAAAACGCCGAAACGTTGAATCAGGCTGCCGGTAAAAAAAGACGGCAAGAACATGCCAAGTACATGCCATTGGATCACCGTGGCCGAGTCTCCCAGCGAATGGCCGTAGCTTTTCATCGCCAGCGGGGTTGCCGTCATTACCATGATCATCACCGCGTAACCTATGGCCGAGCTTGCTAATGCCGCTATGAATACGGGTTGTCGCATAATTTCGGGTAATGGTCGTGCGGCACCAGGGTCGTAGGTATGCTCGGCTGGCGTCGGCAGCGAAAGGCATAACGCCAGCAGCGAGGACACGATCGCCAATACGAGCAAGGCCAGGCATGACGCCATAAACGGAACTGTGCCTACCGATTCGGTGAGTCGAGTGATATTCGGTCCGGCAATGGCGGCAACCACACCGCCTGCGATCACCCAGGATATGGCGCGGCTTTTAAAATTTTCGCTGGCGGCTTCGGCAGCCGCAAATCGGTAATATTGCGCGAAGGCCTGGTAGCTGCCAAACAACATGTTGGCGAATACGAATAGCCAGAAGCTTTCAACCCAGACCGCAAACGCACCGATTAAACCAGCCAGGCAACCGATTAAGCTACCGATAAAAAAACCGGTTTTACGTCCCAGGCGTTGCATTAGCATCGAGGCAGGAATCATCGTCGCCGCAGCCGCCACCATCATCAATGCGATCGGCAGCGTGGCCAGGCTTTTATCGCTCGCGAGATCCAGGCCCACCAGGCCCGAGAATACGATTAATGAAACCGACGCCGTTTGAAACAATGCCTGAAGGCTTGCGAGCAACAACACATTACGTTTTTCTGTGGGGCTGATTTTCATCTTATTTAATCTTCAATCGTTTACGGGCGGTGTAGCCATAAGTTTAAGGGATCAAATCTTGATTTAACACTGCTGGCTATAAGGTTTGAACCTGTTGCGAGGCCCTGTTCCCTGGTGCCGGGTCTGCGCTGGAAAATTGTTTACGAATCGATTGGGTCAGCCGAATCGATAGCGTCAGTGTCGATTGAATCCAAAATACTCCCTTAACCATGATTCCGGAATTGGTAAATGGCGGCTCGGGGCCCAGCTGCCATCCTGATTTTGGCGCTGAGATCCTCAGTTGGGTCGTTAACAGTGCTATTCGCCGCAATCATCTGGGCGTCCGTTGTGTGCGGACACTGAATACCTTAAACGCGTAGCCATAAGCAGATAGCTCTCCATGCTAGTGGTTTGTTGCGTTCGGCCCGACTCCAGCAAAGAGATCGCGGTGATCCTGCAAAAATTCGGAGAGTGATCGTGGTCCATGGCCGAGAAGCATCGGAAGATTAGGTGAGACGGCATTGTCCGAAGGATTGTACGTGGACGCGATGTGAGAAAGATCGAATGCACGCCAGCCTGGAGTGCCCGAGGTGAGCAGTCTAGCTTCAAAATCTTGAGGTGAAACTGGTTTATATGGAACTGCTCGGCCGGTGACAACAGAGAGCGCAGTCGCAACTTCATCGTAGCTGTGTGCGACGGGCCCGGTGAGCGCATAGGCTTCACCGGCGTGGGCAGAAGGATTTCCGAGTACCATCGCTGCGGCGGCGCCTACATCGCGCGTGTCAACCAGGGGAAAGCGGTCATGCCCCATCGGAACTGAAAGCGCTCCATCTTTTCGAATGACGTCTGCTGCGCGCAATAGATTCTGCATGTACAAATGCGGCTTGAGAAGCGTCCAGCTCGCTGGGCCGGCCTGGATCTCCTCGTCGATAGTATGGTGGTCTCGCATTAACGCGATTGGAGAATCTAACGAAGCTCCGATAGCAGATAACTTTACGATATGCTGCACGTTGACGCGTCGAGCGTGCGCCAGCAGCCGCTGCTGCTGTGAAACTGTGTCCGGACTGTCCCCGCCCATAAGAAGCATCGTGTCAATTCCGTCAAATGCGCGGGTCAGTGACTCGTCGTCATCGAAGCTGCCCTGCACAACTTGAACCCCCCGGAGCGTTGAACTGCTGGAGGGGTTGCGCACAAGAGCACGTACCTCCGCACCAGCTGCGACAAGGACGCTCACCGCCCCATGTCCAACTTGGCCCGTTGCTCCAGTGATCAGTATCACGATGTGCTTACTCCCATTCGATGCGTATGCCGCCGAACTCAGGACCAGGTTGCGGAATAAAGAGGATTAAAAGGTATTTAACTCGATAACATATTATCAGATCAATGCCTAATGTCAGCTTGGTGCCGAAGATCGCCTCTCACTTCCATGCTATGAGTATCTATAATGGGCACAAAGCAGTCATCCGGATAGATCTAATGAAACACAAATACCAATTCTGTTTCATGCCCCAGAACAAGCTTCTTATGAAGAATGTAATCCAAGGCTCGGATTTTAGTTCTAAGCGGAAATGAGAACAACACCTTAGGTTGGA
>RCNB010004848.1_pt1 | contig 10830 bp, 9 predicted proteins | sample 2041321 | NCBI WGS metagenome assembly RCNB01 (sample SAMN09708232, study PRJNA481090) | Marine sediment metagenome, whole genome shotgun sequencing project.
AACGAAAGAAAGAATAGAAATGGTTACGCTCGCCCCTATTCTTTGGATAGAAAAACTGCAACGGCCTGGGAAAATTCTTCGGGTTTTTCAACAAATGGAAAATGGGTGGCTTCTGGGATTATGAGGATCTTTCCCTCTGGTAACAAATCGGCATATTCTTGGCTGGCCTTCACCGGCAATTTTGCCTTAAATTATAACTCCAAGTCATAAATTATTCAAAAAAAAGGCACAAAACCTTGACAAACATCAATGAAAAAAATAGATAATAATATATATCCAATGATAACTATTGAATATATAGAGATAATAAGAAATAAGAGGAGGGTTAAATGATTAACATTATCAGGTTGCAGTCCCAGGAAAAAAAGGAAAAGATTTGTGATGTTATCATGTCTCAATTAAACGATTTACAAGAAAGCATTAAGGGGAAGGGACAGCTGCTATACCTTTCCAAGAGAATCAAACATAAAGATGTAAGTCTTTTTATCCATACGAACGATCCTGATGTCCTCGGAGATTTTATTGCCGAGCGGTTAAACAACGTCGAAAACATTTCGGATATTTGGGTGATAAATATGATCAAGCCGGTGTTTTTTCCGCTCCCAAAAGATACGAAGGGCATGAAAAGATTTACGATCACCTTGAAGGTGTTTCCGAAAAAACTTAAAGATGTGTATCAAAATATTGCAACTGCTACCCTTCCTGAGAGCCTTAAAATGGCCTACATCGCATACACGTTTCACCTTTTCGGAGACAGCATTCAATTTTCTATTCTCGCTGATTCAGAAGAGGCATTAAATAAATATTTGGCAGAAGTGGTAAATAAATTACCCGGGGTCGTTAAAATGACGATAAACGAAATCGAAAGGACCAGGCCGCTCGTTTCGTACGATGAATGGAAACAATATTCGTCCAACCACGGAATTGTTCCTGCTTGGGATGAGGAGTTGATGATAAATCAATTCCAAAAATAGAGATACAGATTCCCTAGGATACAAATTCCATAGCGTTTTTTTTAAAAAGAGTCCTTTTCTTTGTGTATCGATATGAATTCCAGAAAAAAAATGGAATTGGCTTATTCTGATAAAAATAGCTGAAGAACATCAAATGTCTAGAAAAGATTTTGAGAGATCAATAAAGGACAAAGATAGATCCATTATCGTTGGAGGGGGCCCAGCAGGATCTTTCTTCGCCATCTGTCTTCTCAGAGAAGCCCGGCGCCTGAATCAGGAAGTTGATGTTGTTATCGTTGAAAAAAAAGCTATATTAAAGATCGAAGATGATTATTGGTGGAGCAAAGGGTGTAATTTCGGAGCCGGAGGCATCTCTCCCAGGTTGAGTGTCATAATGGAGGAAACCGGAATCCATGTCCCCTCAGAGATTAACCGGGGAGATATAAACAGGATATGGATTCACGGGATGTGGAAGAATATCCCCATCAAAGTTCCAAGCCAGATGAAAATGTATTCGGTATTCCGGGGATCATTACCGTCCAAGCTCAATGACAGGCAAAGAGGATTGGATGCTTTCCTCCTCGGGAAGGCGGTCGAGGAAGGAGCGACCATTCTCCAAGGCGAAGCCCTTGAGATATTGCACTCAGATCCTGACACTCCTGTGTTAAAAATCATGGGGACATCAGGGGATGTGATATCGATGCCTTGCTCTTTTGTGGCCATCGCAACGGGCGTCAATGCTCAAACCGGAAAGGATTACAGCGAAGATCCGCTCATCCGCTCGATCCGGAGGATTAATCCAGACTTTATACCAGCCCGGCTTAGAAGGGCCCTCGTTTTTGAGTTGAAGGTCCCGCGGGAAGTTCTTGAAAAAAATCTAAAAAACGAAGCTTATTTTATCGAATATGGATCAAAGAAGTTACTTCTTGAACACATCGCTCTCGTCCCAAAAGGAGACTACCTGACAGTCACCGTGATCGGAAAACATATCGACAGAGCCGTGCTCCCGAAGGATATGCGGAAGATAATAAGCAAAATCGTCAAATTGCCTCAACTTGAGCGAATACTCCCGGATATCTCAAATTACCATGTGGCCTGTACTTGTTCGCCACAGATGACAGTGAGAGCTGCCAAAAATCCATTTGCCCAAAGGTTGGCGATTATCGGTGATGCCGCCGGGTCCCGGTTGTATAAGGATGGATTGTATTCTGCCTTTCTAACCGCCTCGAAGCTCGCCCAAAATATTATGCATAAGGGCTCAGATAAAAAAACTTTGAGCAAAGAATACGGAAAAACCGTCAAATGGTTGTCCATGGACAACCGATTCGGCAAGCTGGTATTTCGATTGATCCGGTTTACCTTCAGTACACCAGTCCTCAGCAGAATCCTTTATCAGACTTTCGCTACAGAATTGAAAACTAGGGATAAGAACAAAAGGCCCTTGGGACAGATTCTGTGGAAGGTAGCCAGCGGGTATGCAGATTACAGGGAAATATTAGGCGATATGTTCAGTTTTCGAACTCTGTCTTCGGTCATGATCGGCGGCGTACTCGTGACGATGCGAAATATATTCACCGAATTTTTATTCGGTTTGAAATGGGGAGAGTATGGCCGATATCCCACTGTGGTCCTGAAGGAAAAAAGAGATTACATAAAGGGATCTCTTTCCTCCATCCTGGAGATGATCCTTGATAGTGTTCCAGATTTCGAGAGGATGTATGCGATAAAAATTAAAGCAACCAAGCATAAAATATTCGAGGAGTTAGGCAAATTCGGAGATGACAGGAGAAACTACATGAATCTCCGTTCTATCGAGATAAAGAGGATTGCCGGGAAATCCAACCAGATAGACTCGATTATCAGATACAGGCTAAAATTTTTGCCCATATCGGTTGACATGAAGCTCAAACAGGTGGTGCCGGAAAAAGTCTTCTATTACGAGGTGAGCGAAAAGTTTGCCGATAGAGGAAAACTTGTATTCGAGATCAAACCGACCGAGGATGGTAATAACCGGCTTGTTATATACGCGGCATACGATTTTAAGAAGGGTAATGGCGTTTTTTCGAAGATATTCTGGTGGTTTGTTCGTCTACTCTTCCCGGTTTTTGTCCATGATGTCGTGTGGAACCATGCACTCTGCTCGATCAAAGAAGATGCTGAACGGAGTGAAAAAACTTAGAGAGGGTTCTTGCTAATGATTTTTGTCTTTTATATAATTCCAATGTTAATAATCCAAGGAGGAAACAGAAAATGAAAAAAGGACACATTTCCCTCGTTTTCTTTTCCCTGTTTCTGCTAGTGTTGATCAGCTCCCTTCTGTTCGGCGAGCAGCAACGCAGAAGAGTTCCTTGGGATGAACGATCCCCAAAGGTCGGCAAGAAAGTTCCCGACATCATGATCTACGACAAAAACCTGAACAAGGTCCCCCTTAGCAACCTGTACAAAGACTCCCTTCTTGTCATCCAGTGGGGAGGTTGCACGTGACCGCCTTGGCGACGCATAGCCTCCCGTGAGGAGGCTTTAAGCAAAGCTTTCGGTCAGCGCGGCGTTTCGTTTTACAACGTCTTAAGTCGCGAACCTCACCCTGGATTTTACGGTTTCACCCAACCCGACAGTATTGAAATGCGACAGGAATACACCCGTCTGGCTAGTGCAGAATTGCAGCTCGACATCCCCTGGATTATCGACAATATGGACAATACCCTTCAGAAAACCTACGGCGGCATGCCAAACATGGAATTTGTCATCGACAGGGATGGAACTCTTCTTGCTTCATGGGATTGGGCCAAACCCAAGGAACTTATGAAAGTGCTGGAGGAAAGGCTGGGACCATCCGGCATTTCTGAAGAGGAATGGGAAAAACTTTCCAACCAACCACGTATGGCCGTTTCTTTTGCAAACAATGATGAGGTTCCTGCGACCGAAGTTCCCCGTCAGGCGTTGTCTCCACTGAAAATCAAAGATGTTTCAGGTGAAGATGCTCCCATTCTTCTGGAGGTCGGAACACTTCCGCCCAAAGTGACGCCAACAGGATTAAGCCGAATGTATCTAACCGTCACTCCCGATGAAAAAAGCAAGGCCTTTTTTGACAATGCTGTTGCGACCGAGATCCTGCTGGAAGATGCCAAAGGCATCGATCTGCAGAAAGACAAGATAACGGCTGGCAAAAGAAGGAGTGGACAGGACATCTATCCCCATACAGTCGGCGTGATGTGGGCACACAGCGAAGGTGCCGAAAACTTGGAATTTACTGCCACAGTCAAGGCCAAGATGGGACAGGGTGAAGATGAGACATCGCAGGAGTGGACCAAGACATTCCACGTCTCCGGTTCGATTCCGACACTCGAAAAAAGCATGGACGAAATTTTACCTGATAAACTTCCAGCGAAGGAAAAACTCAGTGCCCTGGACGTCACAAAGATTTCTGAAGATTCCCTTCCATACACTGTGGAAGCTTCCATCTACAACGAGCTGGCCCATCCTGGACAGGGCATGGTCTATCTCACCTTGAACGTGGATGACAAATCAGGATACGTGTGGAACAATCTGGCTTCACCGCCTCAAATTAGCCTTAAGCCCCTATCCGGAGTTGAGCTAGAAAAGAATTCCATCCAGGCCGGACATAGGGAAGGGGAAGAAGACACCGATCCTCGCATCCTGGCCTTCTGGTTGAAGAAGGAATCCGGGGCCAAGGAGTTCGTGGTGGAGGTCACTCCGGATGTCTGGATCTGCAACAACGACGAAGGTTGGTGCCGTCGATTTGGAGGAACGTTCCGCATCTCAACAAAGCTGCCCGACTAAAACCTGCTGAATTAAATTTCCTTATTTCCCGCGTACTCGGAGTCTATCCCTCGGGGATTTCTCTGCTTGATGAATCGGGAATAGAAATGCTAAATTATTAAGACCACAAAATGATAATGAGCAGGTAATAAAATGGCGAAAAATCTTCTCCGTCAACTTCCCTCTGTGGACAGTCTGCTGAAAGCAGAGGAATCGTTAGGTCAAATCGAAAAATATGGGAGAGAGAGCGTAGTCGATGCCGCACGCAAGGTAATCGAAGGACTTCGTTCGGAAATTTTGAAAGAAGAGATGGGATCATCGAAAACAGACGAATTGTCTCAGGAGAGTATCCTAACTAAAATCGAGGCCCACCTCCTGAAGGCGTTCTCACCATCTTTGGTGAAGGCTGTGAATGCATCGGGCGTTGTCCTCCACACCGGTTTGGGGCGGGCCGTGCTTCCCAAGGATGCGCAGGATGCTATTGCTGAGGTCACTGCGGGATACTGCACGCTGGCCACGGATGTCGAAACAGGAAAACGTGGGCACCGGGATGTCCACCTCGATGACCTGCTCTGTGAATTGACCGGTGCAGAGGCAGCAACCGTCGTCAATAACAACGCAGCAGCCACTATGCTTATCCTGAACACCCTGGCCAAAGGGAAAGATGTGATTGTATCTCGTGGCCAATTGGTCGAGATCGGCGGGGCTTTCCGCATGCCCGATGTCATGGCAGCAAGCGGCGCTATCCTCCGGGAAGTGGGAACGACAAACAGAACTCACATGAGGGATTATGCAGCCGTAATATGCGAAGAAACCGGCGCGATCATGCGGGTGCACCACAGCAACTACCGCATCGTGGGTTTTTCAGGAGAGCCAGATATCGAAGAGTTGGCCCAACTGGCCAAGGAACACAACATACCCCTGATCGACGACCTGGGAAGCGGCGCTCTGGTGGATTTGGGTGAATATGGATTGGAGACCGAACCCATGGTCCAACACAGCTTAAAGGCGGGAGCAGATGTTGCCTGTTTCAGCGGAGACAAGCTCATCGGTGGCCCTCAGTCAGGCATTATCGTGGGAAAAGCCGACATCATCAAAAGAATAAGAAAAAATCCTCTGGCCCGGGCGTTTCGCATCGGCAAGATGACCATTGCCGGGATGGAGGCGACACTCCGGCTTTTCCGATCACCCGAAAAATTGAAGAAGAGGCATCCTGTTCACAAGATGTTCGCGCTCTCAATCACAGAAATTGAGTCTCGGGCAAAAAAAGTTTTGAGAAATCTCAAAAAACAGATTCCGGAAGGCGTGGAGTTCTCTGTTGTGGAGGGAGGTTCTCAGGTCGGGAGCGGTTCTGTTCCTGTGCAAACCATGCCCACCAAGCTTTTGATGGTAAAACCAAAGGATCTTTCGGCTGATAGCCTAGCCCGATCATTGCGCAACTATCGGCCCGCTGTCTTTCCGAGGGTGCAGAATGATGCCGTGCTGTTAGATTTCCGGACCATCCAGGAACAGGAAGACAAGGTTGTTTTGGATGCTCTTTTAGCAGTTCTTAAAAAAGGATAGGTTTATCATGGTCGACAAGGAAAAAAGAAGACGGATCATGCAACGTTCGATCAAACTCGGGCACTGCATCTGCAATCCCAAAGAGCCCTGCCCTTGTGATGTTTTTAAACAGAAAAACGTTTGTTTGTGCGCAGGGGAAAGATTGGAAGAGGTGTCGGAGAACGTGCCCCTGACCCAGTTTGTAGAGAATGCCGGGTGCGCTTCGAAAATCAACCAGACTGACCTTAAGATCGTGTTGGCGGGCCTCCCGGCCATATCGGACCCGAGGGTTCTTGTCAGTGCCGATACCTGCGACGATGCCGGGGTGTACAAGCTTACAGACGATTTAGCCCTGGTCCAGTCGGTCGATGTGTTCACTCCCAACGTGGATGATCCGTACATCTTCGGGCAGATCGCTGCCGCCAATTCCCTCAGTGACATCTATGCCATGGGGGGCAAACCGGTGACCGCCCTGTCGATCGTCGGGTTTCCGATCGAGACCATGAGCCACAAGATCATGAACCAGATGTTGCGCGGCGGGATCGACAAGATGAAGGAAGCCGGCGTCGAGGTGATCGGTGGCCACAGCATCAAGGATACCGAGATAAAATTCGGGTTTGCTGTGACAGGCGTCATCAACCCGAAAAAGATCATCACCAACGACAAGGCTCAACCCGGAGATGTTTTGATCCTGACAAAGCCCATCGGAACTGGTGTCATCAGTTTTGCCAGTCAATTGGACCGGGCATCCAAGGAACACATGGAAGTCATAGGACGATCCATGGCCGAGCTCAACAAAGTGGCGGCCGAAACCATGGTCGAAGCCGGCGTGATAACAGCGACGGATATTACAGGTTTTGGGCTGATGGGACATCTGAGCGAAATGGTTGCCCAGAGTGGTGTCACGGTGGAAATTTATGTGGACCAGGTTCCTTTCTTCGATGGGGTTTTGGACTTTGTGCGAGAAGATCTGATTTCTGGCGCCATCGAGAGAAACCGGGAATATGCGGCTCAGTTCGTTGAAGTTGGAGAAGGAGTAAGCGAAGAAGTGGAAATTGCCCTTTATGATCCCCAGACTTCCGGAGGATTTCTAATCGCAGTAAAGGAAGAGCATGCAGAAATGTTGGTCACAAAACTAAGGGAAAAAGGATCGAACTCAACAGCCATCATCGGCAAAATCATTGCCAAATCAGAGGGCAAAATCATATTGACGAAAAATCCCGCCTTAAAACAACCGACAAAATAAATCCTGCTGCAAATGGTACAACGAAGAATAAAAATTGACAATCTAAGGCATAACCCCTATATTAGAAAACAATGAAAAGTTTTTTTTTACTTGAGGAGGTAAGCATGAAAAAGTTGTTTGTTCTACCTCTTTTCCTCATTTTTTTATCTTCATTTGCAGTCTCTCAGAACTGGTTCCAGGGCAGCCTGGACGATGCTGTCGCAAAAGCGAAAAGCGCAGACAAACTAGTTCTGATCGACTTCTTCTCGGATGGTTGAGGGTCCTGCGTACTGCTGGATCAGCAGTTTTTCCAAAACAAAAAATTCCAAGAGTTTTTGAACTCTAATTTTGTTCTTTTCCGGGCTGAGAGAGGAGATAAAATAGGAGACGAGGTTTACAAAAGGTTCAACATTCGAGCCACGCCGACGACATTGATGCTGGACAAGGATGGCTCAGAGTACGATTGGCATGTCGGGTACTCCGGAAAAATTTCTCGAAACCATCGAAAAAAGTGTCAAAGGCATAGATACATTCAAAGCAATTTCCGAGGCCTATGCCAAAGATCCCAAAAATGTCGAAACGGTTTTTAAGCTTGCGCGAAAATACGACAGAAAATACGAGCAGGACAAAGCCTTAGAGCTATACAAGGACGTTTTGGCTCTCGATCCAGATGGGAAAAAAGGAACGACGGATTATCAGGAAGAAAAGGTCACCTTCACCGAATATGCCGAATTCTCGATAGGAGCCATGGCGGCATTTGCTCGTAAAATTGATCCAACACCTCTCCAGGCCTTCATCAAGAAGTATCCGGAAAGCCCGCTGATGAAATCCGCTTTCCAGCGCCTGAGTTATTACTACCAGATGCAAGCTCCAAAAGAGGAAGCCCAGGTATTCTTTGACAAGTACACAACTAAGTATCCCGATGATCCCTACGTTCTCAGCTCCTACATCTCAAGAATCATCAGGGATAAAGACAACATCGATAAAGGTATCGAGCTGGCAGAAAAGATCAAAAATGTCATGAAATACAATCCTGATCCCCGATACCAGAATTATCTTGCTCAGCTGCATATGTTGAAAGATAACAAAGAAAAAGCGGATGAAGTTTATGGGAAAAGGTTCATGGAAGGAAAGGTTTCTCGACTCACATCTGGCCTTATGCAATACGCCAGCTTCTGGGTAGGTCAAAAGGAAAACACAGAAAGTGCAGAAGAAATGATGGAACTGGCGCTAAAAATCGATCCAGACAGGTGGTACAATTTCCGGTCAGCCGCGCAGAACTACATAAAATTGGAAAATCATGATAAAGCCCAAGAAATTTTCGGGCCCGAGTTTATAGCCAAACATCAAGATAATGCCAGTGTTTTGAGCAGTTATGCGATGTTTTGGGCTGCCCAAGGGAAAAACTTGGAAAGCGCCCTTGCCAGTGCAAAGAAGTCGATCGAAGTGAAAGAAGCCTATTACAATTGGGACACTTTGGCCACGGTGTATCAGAAAATGAATAAGCTTGAAGACGCGCTCAAGGCTGCGGTAAAGGCCCACGAATTGGCAGATGATCAGATAAAAGCCAGATATGAAAACAAAATTCAGCAAATAAAGAAGGCCATAGAAAAAAATAAGGAAAAATAGAAGCATAACTCTATAAACAGTCGTTTCCTTGCTGTTCGATTCTTGACTTTTTGGGTATCGAAGTATATTTTTCCAAATTATGCTGAAATACAAAATTCAATCAAAATCATGGTATAGAGTTGCAGTCTTATCTGCTCTTATTTGCATCCCGTTTCTGATGGGATTTTCATCTGCAGGGAGCGAGGGAGAGGTTCTCGACGTCAAAACCTACCTCTCTCAGGATGGGGTACATCCGGGAGGAGTTCTCGACGTTGCTTTTCTCCTGGACATCCTTCCAGGCTGGCACATTAATGGTCCTGAGCTGGCCGATCAATTCCTGATAGCATGTACCCTTTTGATAGAGGAGGAAAACACCTTCGAAGTTTTGAAGATTAACTACCCTGTTCCTGAAACACGAGCCTACAGTTTCTCTGAAGTGGAACTCCAGGTCTACGAAGGGAAAGTTGTTTTGGGAGCACGCATCAAAGTCGGTGATGCAATTCCAATGCGAAAGAATCTTCTGAAGGCCAGCTTTTTATACCAGGCCTGCGATGATGTGTCGTGTATGGCTCCGGAAACTCTAGAGTTCGAGATCCTCTTTCAAGTGGTTCCGGCTTCTACTGAGATCAAACAGATCCATAAGGATATTTTTTCGCAGATAAAATTCCGTTAGCGGTTCGGATAGAAGCCTTTCAATTTCTTGCTCCCGCATTGGGTGCATTTCTTTTCAAGATGCGGATATTTTGCTATTCTATAGTCCTTCCTAGAATAAGGCACCCAAAGCCATGAAAGAAATCGTGCATGTCATCGTCGGCACCGCTGGTCATATCGACCACGGCAAAACCCTTCTTGTCAAAGGCCTTACCGGAATCGATGCTGATACCCTTGCAGAGGAAAAACGCCGCGGCATCACGATCGAGCTGGGATTCGTTTTTTTAGAAATCCCTGATTACGGCAAACAGATCGTGTTCATCGACGTTCCCGGTCACGAAAAGCTCATCAAGACCATGGTGGCAGGCGCGAGCAATATCGATGCAGCCCTGTTGGTTATCGCGGCTGACGAGGGGATTTCCCTCCAGACCAGAGAACATTTTGATATCCTCCGGCTTCTCGGAATAAAAAGAGGAATCGTCGCTCTCACAAAATCAGATCTTGTGATAGAAGATCGGATCCTCGAGGTAACCGATCAGGTGAAAATTTTCTCTCGGGATTCCTTCCTCGAAGAGGCCCCGATCATTCCTGTCTCTGCGGTTGACGGCAGTGGTGTGGATGATCTGAAAAAGGCCCTGATGGCAGTCGGAGATGAAGTCGGAACCAGGCATGACAGCGGCATATTCCGCATGCCGATAGACCGAGTCTTCACCATGCGCGGATTCGGAACGGTTATTGCCGGAACCATCCTTTCGGGCAAAGTCGAGGAGGGAGACAAAATCGAGATATTCCCTGATGGGATAACCGGAAAAGTCCGAGGAATCCAAGTTCATCATAGCAAGGTGGACAGGTCGGTCTTAGGAAAACGCACGGCCTTAAACCTTCAAGATGTCAAAAAGGAAGTGTTGAAGCGGGGGCAGTGTGCTGGCGAACCCGGTTCTCTCACTCCGACCTATCGATTGGACGCGAACCTCAGGTTGTTAAAAAGTTACGGGAAAAAGCTCCAGAACAGAACGAGGATCAGGCTTCATGTTGGGACGGCCGAGATCATATCACGTCTGGTTCTCCTCG
>RCNB010002685.1_pt1 | contig 10829 bp, 8 predicted proteins | sample 2041321 | NCBI WGS metagenome assembly RCNB01 (sample SAMN09708232, study PRJNA481090) | Marine sediment metagenome, whole genome shotgun sequencing project.
TTGACTTTTTACAAAACAGATAATTTTAGTTTCATTCTTCGTGTTCTTCGTGGTTATAATTGTTTTGGTTGCGGCTATGCTGCGCTGTGGTTCTCTATGGTTTTATTTTGACAAAAAGTGCCTGGAATTTAGGAGGTATTTGATGAAACGGCCATGCAAAAAGGTGAGAAAAAATTTAATAGCTTTCTTAAACCATCAGCTTGAGGAGGAAAAGGCGAAGGAAATAGAACAGCATCTTAATCGTTGCTCCTTATGCAAAAAAGAGGAGGAAGAGCTTAGGTTGACCTGGAATCTTTTAGGCAGGCTTCCAATTGATAAAGATTTCCCTGATATTTCAAATGGTGTCCTTGAGTGCATTGACAGGGAAGGACAAAAATCTTCTTTCTTTCAACAGTTTATAGAAAAGATTACTTTAATTCCTGCCCCTGCTTTCTCGCTTCTCATCTTTTTTCTTGCCATACCCCCAGGGACACTTTTGGGTAAAAATCTCTACTTCGCACTGAGTGGTTCTCACCACACATCTTTAAGAGAAACTCAAATTGTTTATGCTGAGGAACTGCCTTTAGATGTTTTTGGTGATTTTCCCGGACAATCTCTGGGAAACATATATGTAAACCTCGTATCAGAATCTTCTGAGGAGGAGTAATGAAGGAGAAACTTATTATATTTCTATTGATTTTCTCACTGACAATAAATCTAGCTGCCCTGGTAACCATGGGTTATTTCTGGGGAAGAGGTGAAAGTGGTGGAGAAGCTGTCTTCGAAAGAAGTGGCGAATCTTCTCGGTTAGGAAGCAGGCTATCACTCGATAAGGTACAGCAGAGGAAGATGCGTGGCATGAGAGGATCTTTGTTTGAAGGTATTAAACCTGTTCGTGATGAGTTGGAGGCTAAGAGGGAAGACCTGGTTAATCTTTTAACCACTGAGGACCCCGATCGCATGGTGATAGATCAGAAAATAGGTGAGATTAACGTTTTGCAATCTCAGATACAGCACGCAGTAATTGACAATCTGCTTCGGGAAAAAGAATTCCTTAATCCGATGCAGCAGAAAGAGTATTTTGATGTTATCAGCAGAAGACTATGTCCAAACCGGTTTTCCATGGGCAGAGGACAGGGTCAAGGAATGGGCAGAGGTAATGGAAGTGGCAGGGGTAGAGGCTTGGGTCAAGGAATAGGTATGGGTGATGGAAGCGGAAGTGGTAGAGGCTTGGGTCAGGGAATCGGCAGGGGTGATGGAAGTGGCAGAGGGCAAGGTCAAGGAATGGGTAATGGAAGTGGCAGAGGTCAAGGGAAGCGTATGGAATAGTCGAATTCTGGCCTGCCCTGGTGCGACTTGTAGAGTACCGTTGCTGCTATTAATATCCCGTAATAGAAGATTCAAAACTTATTCCAATAAAGTTCGGTCTGGGCCAGGGAGTATTGGAATAATGGGTTTGATACAGTTGTGAGTTATGCGTTTCGTGTTACGGGTTTAATGATATTCTTCATTCTCAACACGCAACTCATAACTGACTCCACATGTCCATTATTCCGTGTGGGTTGCATAAAAAAGACTACTAGAATTCCTCTGATATAAATAGGTCGTAGAGACTCCTGTATATTATAAAATCCCGCTTTCTTTTGCGCGGGTGACAAACTCTTGTTCTTTCCACCACTTCTCAATCCCCAGATCTTCAGCAACGGAATTGGCCGCCAGATAACCGGGGCCCCAGATCACACAGCCACCTGGATAAACAGATGCCCCCCCCAGATAGAGCTTTTTTACCGGGGTTCGGTTTCGTGAACAGTCTTCATTGGGACGGAGAAATCCCATCTGGAAGGGGATGTATGCCCCCTGTTTGTAAGAACCTTCCCGCATATCGGGAAACTTGTTTTGCATATCAAGGGGCGTGCTGATATAGCTCTGAAGCACCTTATCTTCGGTGATGTTCGGTGCATAACGCCTTAAAGTTTCAAGACACTTTTTGGCAGTTTCCTGTTTAAATTTGAGATTGTACCAGTGCTCCGGTCCCTCTTTAAGGTTATATGGAGCCATCATGGAAATCTGACTTGCGCACCTGCCCGGCGGTGCAAGATCAGGATCGTGGACACTGGGGAAACAGCAGTTAAAGCCCTGGTTTTCTAGCATCTCTCCCTTATACAGGGCATCAAAGTGGTTGATCAGATCTTCCAGTTTTTCGTATCCCAGGATGTAGACACAGGCCCGGTTGATATCCGGATTACCTTCTGCAGCCTTGAAATCTGGTGGTTCATCAAGAGCGCTGTGGACACCATAGAGGCTGTAGCTTTCCCACTTCCAGTTCTTAATCTTCTTGGCGAAAGCCTCCTTTATGTCTTCACCTTCTTTCATCAGACCGATGAAGGTCTGGATGGGATCAATAGTGCTGATAACGGCTTTGGAGGCTTGGTAGATAGTACCGTCAATCATCTCAACTCCTTTTGCCTCACCGTCCTCTACCACAATCCTCTTTATCCGCTGATTGTTTTTGACCAGACCATTGTTTTGGTGGATGACCTTATTGATTGCCTGGGCCACCATGTGAGAACCACCTTTTACTAGCTGATAATTGTGGGAGCGGTTAAGGTAAAGGAGTACAAGGAAGCCCAGATTGATTGAGTCATACTTCACCCCCCAGTGACAGGCAAGATAGAGAAGAAGGGTGCGGATATGCTCGTTTTCAAATTTTTCCTGTATGATGTCAATTGGCTTCTTCTCGCTGTATTCCATGACGATCCTGCCCACTTCTGTCTTTTTCATCCTGACAATCTGGTCTAATGCCCCCATTGGAGGAGCAAAGGTCGCCGGGCCGATAAACTCATCAAAACATCGTTTAGCCAGTTGATAAAATTCACGATAAGTCTCGGCATCCTTTTCTGAGAATTGGGCAAAGGACTTACAGGTTCGCTCCAGATCTTTATAAATGCAAAGGCATCTTCCATCAAGTAAAGGCATAGCGAATTGAAGGTCAGGGTGGATGTGTTTTACCTGATAGTCTTCTTCCAGGCGAAAATCACTGTAAAGCGGTCCATAATCTACCATCATCATGTAAACCGCATGAGTGCTGTGGAGAAAACCCGGCAACGTTGACTCTTCAGTCCACAGTCCTCCCCCACATTCATATCTATACTCAAGAGTCAGAACTTTCTGCCCGGCTTTACTTAAGTATGCCCCTGCCTCAAGACCGTTAGGACCAGCACCAATGATAATAATGTCATATTGCGTATCCATTTCTCCTCCTTCTTGCGTGTTTAAGTTTGTAACCACGAAGGGCACGAAGTGGCACTAAGTAAAAAAATATTTTTACAAACTGGATATCCAGGATCCAGCATCTGGTATCCAATATCTTTTAGAATTTTGGATTATTTCACATCTGCCACTATTCCAACATTCCAATTGTTTTCCCACTAAAAAGGATACCCCCCCTTCTCCCAGGGTTTTCCCAGATTATGATCAGAAGCGATAGTTTTGTAGCAATTATATCCCTGGCAGTCCATTCCTCCCCCGCTAAAACCCCAACCGGATCCAGTAGCATAGAGATCCTTAACCGGCGTCCTGTATTGAGCCAGTTCAGGGACGGGTCGATGCTTTCCGGTCTGACCGGGGATGACATCGATCGTAGCCCAATTTCCCGTAGGGCCCATATTTTTCAGACGGAGACAGTCGTAAGGGGTTAATGGGTCATAGCCAATGATATTTTCCCAACTCATATTGGGGGCATACTCCTGCCAGCACTTGATGACATACTCGGCGTTTTTCTTCTTGAATTCAAGCCACTCCCGCTCCGACATCTGGTCAGCAGCAAGGACAAACTGTTCAGAACCTACTATATGCTTTCCTTCGGGTGCCTGTGTGGGATCCAATGAACTGAGGCACCATACGAGCAATGCGGGATCAGGAGGCATTTTGCCCAGCGTTCTCCAGGCATTTTCCCTAACGAGTGTCTCCGGATCCTTCGAGCCGAGTGACAGCAACCCGGTCTTATAGATGTCAGGATCAAAGTCCTCCGCCTTATAACGGGGCATTTCGTGTACCGCCCAATGATACCATGTAATGGCAATGATACGCCTGGAGAGATGTTTTATTCTTCGGATGGTTCTGGATTGAAAATAGTCCTCTCCTATCAATTGAAAGCAGAGTTGTTCGGGCGACAGTGTACTGACTACCAGCTTTTTAGCTTCAACCTCAGTTCCGTTAGTAAGACGCACACCCTTTGCCTTCCCATTTTCTATCAGCACCCTTTCGACCTCGTGCTTGGTAAAACTCTTTCCTCCATTTTCAAGGAAAATCTTGTGACAGGCGTGGGCATAGCTATGGGTCCCTCCCTCTACGCAACCGAAATTAACAAGCAGAGGGAGAAGTATAAACTGTGCGATACCAGTTGCCGGCATCCTTGGTGAGTAAGGCATTGCAGCGTGTGAAGGACGGAGGATAGCGGCAACAACTTCGTCGGATTCGAAGAGGTCTCTTAATACCTCGATAGCTGATTTGACCGCCCATACGGGATCAATCCCCAGAGAGGGGTCCATCAAGGTTTGTTCCATGATATCAGGTTCGTGGTGTGGGGGAGGGGGATTGTAAATCCACTTGCAGAAAGCAGGCTCAATTTTCTCTTTCCACTTCTTCCAGAGGTCCAACCATGTGTCAGCATCCTTTTGAGAAAAACGAGCTATTGATGCAGCGGTTTTTTCTTGTTGGGAATCGTAATCCTCATGGTGAAAAGCAATGCATGAGTTATCCTCTTTGAATATCGTTCCCATAGAAATGATATAGGGAATCCACTTTCCCCCTTTCTCCACAAAATCAGGAAAATCCCGTTCGAGAACAACTTTCCAATACTTGTCGATGTTAACCGCATGGGTGTTGGTGATGAACCCGGGTGCGGCGCTTTCCTCGCATGACCATCCTCCCCCCAGCTCATGGCGACTTTCGAAAATGGCTACATCCATACCCCCATACTTAGCCAGGTACATAGCCGTAATCAATCCCTTATTTCCTCCACCAATAATAATTGCATCAAAAGATTTATCAGCCATTCTTCTCTCCTTTCTTCTTCCTCCTTTTTACATTAAAAGATGCAAATAAGTTAATTCTCTTCTGTCATTGCGAGTGGTAGCGAAGCAATCTCAAGGCAGATTGCGGAGCTTGTTCCGAACCTATTCAAAAGATTGCTTCGTCACTGTGTTCCTCGCAATGACAACTTTTTCGTTTACTATAGTTGCCTCCTTTAAAAATCGTCAGTGTGTCTAATGTTTTTCCTGTTTTTTATGCCAAGAAGTAGAAACTTTAAAACTGGCCCTTTGAAAATCAACTTGATCAGGGTAAGGAGATCGTTATAATCAATCGCTGCTCTTACATGCCACTGTACCGGTTCCGTGGTATTGACATGGAGAATCAGGTAATCGTCTTTCCGGGTGATCTTATCCAGTTCTCCCTCTAATACGGTTTCTCCCAACCCTGTGGATCGCATTTTCATATGTTCTGTTCTCCTCTCATTTCTAATGATTGTGAGTCATGTTACAAGACTTTTTTAGTGAGATTGCGGATCCTGTCCCTGGTTTCTTTGATGAAATTGCTTCGTCACTAAAGCTCCTCGCAATGACAGTTAGTTGCTTATATGAGTATAGGAAGTTACGATGTGCTACACCAGTTTTGTACTTCCTCCCCCCTCAATCTTCTGGAATGGGTTGAGGTGGGCAGGAGATGTTTTGGGGATCCAAAGATTTTTTAATACCCTTGAGAAGTTTTTCATAACCAAAGACAGAGCCTGCCTGTTGATGATATGCTGATCCCAGAGCAGGTGCAATATTGTATTCATAATGCTTTTTTAAATCCTCCTGTATTTCCGCCATTGTTCCATCCAATACAATAGCCAAACCCTCTTTAGTCTTTTCCACCGGGTACATATCTTCTTCATAGCCCAGATGCCCCATCTCATAGGAAGCAATCCAATCTGTATGATCAGAATCGAGTATTGGTGGACTGTATTTATCAAGAAACTCTGCTGACCTCTTAATAGCGCCCAGACAGCTTTCCATAGTATCTACCTGTATGGAAAAAACCATGAAGGTACCAGACCGGCTGATTACCCGGGGACCGTAGGTAGTGCGAATCCAGCAATTGGCGATGTTAGAAACAATACGGTCATATACTTCCTGAGGGACTTTCTTACCCTTAGTTTCTTTAATGATATCTTCAATCACTCTCTCCTCGTATTCTATCTGTTTGTTAGAAGTGAATCCCCACAAACATACAGCAACCATATTGTTACAGTTTTCCTGCCAGTATTTTGATTTCCAGGTTTCCCAGTACTCTTCGCCAGACTTGGCCCAATACCAGTTGAGGTAGGAGGTTGGCCATTTGGAGCAATTGCCTGCTATTTCCGCTTGGCAAATCTTATACATGGCATCCACTGCTTTTTTAGCCGTAGGGTAGGTAAAGAGATGCCACTTGAATCTGTCTTCAGGCATTAAAGATTTCTGATGAGGCATTATCCCTTCACAGGGAAAGGTTTTTGGGCCCGGGTAAGGGTGAAGCTTAACGGCCATTTTGGTGACCATTCCAAACCCGCCCATTACCCCATAGCTTCCCCGTATTAATCCCCTCAAATCTGGACCGGGACCTTCTCCCCAAAATGTATCAGCTTCAGGTTGTGAAAATGAACCGGTTGTGAGAATCTCCCCACTGGGGAGAACCCACTCCATTGCAAGGATGTTTCGGTATCCCATGCCGAGCCGGTGGGAGACACCCCAGGCAGCCTGAAATACATGATTGGCAAGTGACGACATCTGTGCGCCTGCCTCTGGTGATCCTATATATAGACCCCTTCTGTTGGCTTCCGAATGAAGCTGGGCATGGGAAACATAAGGTTCAATTAAGGCATACATGTTTTTTTCATCAATCTCAATAATCCTGTGCATCCGTTTGGGATCAAGAATAACAGTATATGGCTCACGCGCTACGGTATTTAATGACCAGAGATTACCGCCCACAGGTATAAAGGGGAATTTTAGTCGGTTTGCCAGTTTAGCGATAGCTTGTACTTCTTTGGTATTGCTGGGGAGAGCAACAAAGGCCGGAGGATTAGGATTAATGGTGGATTCGGGCATCCAATCTCGGGAATAGGCATGCATAATACTGGGATCGTCAGAAACATTCTCTCTTCCAAGGATATTGACTAGCGCATCATAAATTATTTTATGTTTTTTATCAGCCATAATACTTATCTCCTCTTCAGCTTCCCTTGTCTATAATATTAGTACTATTAGAATACAAAAAGTTGTATCAGGTAAATCCCTTATTTTCAAGGGTTTTAGCCCTTATTTTTTTATACCCGTTGTGCTAGTTAATTCGTAAAACCAATTGAGAAATTCGCGAAGACCCATATTTATAATACCATCTGCATTCACTAAGAGAAGTTGTCTCCCACTTTTTATTTGGACTGAACAAGTAAAGGATTTAAAAACCTAAAACGGGGAAGCTTTCATTCTAATGATTATTTATCTAAGAAAGATAAATGTCTATCAGATAAATGCTGTATTTTAACGGTTTGAAACCCACAAATTTGTTGGGAAAATCCTCGAGAATTATATCTTTACTTCACTTTCTATATGTGATCTCTCGCTAAAAGTGCTGCTCCGAGAGCACCGGTTATCTGAGGATTATCTGGTATGCTTACTGATGTTTTCAACTCATTTTCCATTGTCTTTACAACACCTTTATTCTTTGCAACACCTCCTGTAAGCACAACAATCTCCTCTTTGCTAATTTGAGATATCATTGCCCCAATTCGGCTGGCAATTGACTTATGAATCCCTGCAATAATATCCTCCCGTGATTTACCCTCTGCTCTAAGAGAAACAACCTCAGATTCTGCAAAGACCGTACATACACTGCTGATTTGACAGGGTTCTTTACTTTCAAGTGATATTGAACCAAGATCACCAATTTTCAGTTCCAATGCTTTTGCCATCACTTCCAGAAATCGACCGGTACCAGCAGCACATTTATCATTCATAACAAAATCAATAACATTACCCGACTCATCTACTCTAATCCCTTTGCTGTCTTGTCCACCGATATCAATGATAGTCCTCACCTCAGGTATCAAGTGGTGAACTCCCCTTGCATGGCAGGTAATTTCAGTTATCCTTTTATCTGCAAATGGAACTGATATTCTCCCATAACCAGTTGCAACAACCCCATTCAAATCATTAAAACCAATTCTAGCTTTCTCAAGAACCTTTTGAACAACTTTATCTGCAATTCGTTTTATGTTTGAACCTGTATCCAATACTTCACAGGCAAGTATGACATCATCCCTTAAAAGTACAGCTTTAGCCGATACCGCTCCTATATCAACACCCAAGCGATTCACTTCTACACCATCCTTTTCTTCCGTGTTCTTAGCATTTCAGAAAAACTTTCGACCCTGGTTCTTATCTGCTGACGGTTATAAAAACGCGAATCATATATATCCCCTTCTACTACAACAATTGGAACATTCAATTCTTTCTTCAACTCTTTCTTAATCATTAATGAATCCGTACCGATTACTTTACAGGGTGCATGATTAAACCACAAGATTCCATCTAAATCCCACTCCTTAAAAACACGTATTATATCCTTTATCCTACCAGTGACACTAGTTAAAAGACCCATCTCTAAAAATCTATGGGCTATCGTCTCTACAGGATCATCATAGATTTTAGTAGGTGGTTGGGTTGTTAAATACCAGATTTCACTAAGCGGTGATGCAATACCCACCTCCTCCACCATTTTTACAATACCAGGATCAGGGAGGGGAAAGTGGTTACCCCATAATACACGGGGTGATCCTTTTGACAAAACACCCCTCTTTTCTTCAACTCTCTGCTTTACTTCTTCATAAAGCATCTTTACTGCCTCGGTTGCTCCTTCATAATCCCTGATACACATTTGTGTTACCATAATAAAAAGAATCATATCTGCCTGACTGAGTGGAAGAGGATCACTCCTCATCAATTCCTGCACTTTACCTAAAATCTCCATATAACCAAACAAAATCTCTACTGCTTTTATCACCAATTCATTTGTGATTTCTACCCCCGCCACTTCGGCAAATTGTGCATAAGCCCTTTTAATCTCTCCTACCATGTACTCAATGGTTAGCTCATTAACTTCAGGAAAGAGATCAAGGGGATCGTCTTGACATCTATCCAGATAAACGATTGGGGTACCGAAGACCTCGTGAATGAGCTCATCTGTTTTAGGCCCTTCATCACACACAATCCCCCACGCCATACTAAGATCACCTCTTGGAATAATCCCTAAGGCATGTGCACCTAACCTGGTTTTATTAAGCCCGCAATGACCACCCCCAGGGGTCATTCCATATCGTTCCGCTGCCTCAAGCAGTGGATTAAGATGGCCAAAGATAGCACCCAGTCCAATCTGAAAAACATAATCAGGATATCCTACATATAGTTTATCAGAAGCAAGCATAGCGGCCAAATAGGATTCAGATGGAGAAGGCATAATTGCATAAACAATCTTCTCCTTCTCATCCCCTGCCATAACCAGTGCAATAAGCTCTTTAATCCACACCTTAAGCATCTTACGCACACATTTAAGTTCAATACTATACAACTGCTCTACCCTCTTCTCTGCTGCTGCAACCTCTTTTTCACCTATTCCTAAAATCTTAAACGTTTTTTCTATTCGATTTTTCTCCTGTCTAATCTCCTGAGGTTCAAACCCGCACATCTCCAATAATCTACTGTACATAATCAAGATCTCCCTTCTAAAGATTCCATAAAGCTCTCTATCCGATTCAAAAGCCTTCCCCTCTCTTCAACATCATACTCTGACTCAAGCTGCAAAACGGGGAACCCTGCCTCTTTCAGAATATTATTAAAATAGAAATATTCCATATTATATGTATCACAGTACCTCAACTGATACCAGATAACCCCATCTACCTTGAATTCCTCTGCAAGCTTAACTACCAGGTCTATACGTTCTCTGGAAGGTCTCATAAAAGCACATGGTTCCCTTTCACAAAGATACCTGCGTGCTATTCTCTCAAGCATATTTCCATTGATACTGATGTTATTCAGGTAGTGCCGAACCCCTCCGCAAAATTGCTCCATTACAACAGAACCTCCAACCTCTTCAATCATATCGATTACCTTGTAATCTCCTACCGCAAGCATATTGCCGGTCAGAAGAATTCTTGGCTTTTCATTTTCTCCCTTCTTACCATTATTTTTTAATTGAGCAAGTAAAGATTCCAGTATTCCTACCATCTCTTCTGGATCAAGATAAAATGAATTGTGCATAAGCTTAAAAAATACTTTTCCCGTTATTAATGTCATCTCCTGTTTTCTTAAAATACTTATCTCTTTTAGCAATTCCCTCATCCGGTTATATAATACGACAGCATTTTTCAATTTCTCATCTTCTATTTTCCTGCCCACAAATGTTTCCAGTCTATCTTTTAACCTTTTAATCATCTCAAGATAGTAACTAAGGCCTGTTTTTGTATTATATGCATGAGGAACACCGAGGCGAAAAACCTCAAGGTCTGTATTAATATCCCACATATCAGCTACCCTTCTCATGTGCTGGCAGGTAATAGCACAGACAAAATAGTCTATCATTTGATAGCGAGATTCCTCTTCTAAAACACGATATCCAAATTGTGCACGTGAGAATGGACATAAAACACGATCCATATAACCTGCAGCAGCAGCCAGCGGCTCTGGATCACCACCCCGAACGAGCCTCATCGGTATCGCACCAGAAGCATAAATAAGCTCTTCAGGAACATAGCCCAGGCCAGACAATCC
>RCNB010002688.1_pt1 | contig 10819 bp, 8 predicted proteins | sample 2041321 | NCBI WGS metagenome assembly RCNB01 (sample SAMN09708232, study PRJNA481090) | Marine sediment metagenome, whole genome shotgun sequencing project.
CCATGATATCATTTTTATTCATAATCGACATTTTTTACTCTTTGAGCGAGCCGATCTTAATGTATCTGCTGCGTTGCAGCACATTCGCGGAAAAGGATGAGGGCGATGAATGGGAGTCGGGTGTGCCGTCTCATGTCAGACCTCCAATCCTAGAGCATAAAATAGATTTTGGTCTCATTAGCGTACTTCCCCGAATTATTTGTTTGCCCCTTGCAGGAATGCCCCATTATATTAGTTTTGAGACATAGTTGCGCCTCATTGCATTCATGGAAATGGACATGTGTCAAGGGAAACATATAGGCCTGTTCTTCCTGAACCGGGTAGGGTGGAGCCTCTGCTCCACCAAGGATTTGAGCAGAGGCTCAACCCTACCCGAGGCGGTGCGTAAAATTCCATTTATTTATACTATTACACATTCATTCAAAAAATATTCGGTGGAACTTTCTTTTTCACATACTTGCGATAATGCAAATTCACAGCCAACGCAAATAAATGTAATAACGGTGACTTCAGCGCTGCTGGATTAAAAATTGTCCGCCTCAATATGCTTTTCAAGGAAAATACCTTTCGATATAGCCACCAGAACATCTCAGTAAGTTTTTTCGGCGATATATTCGCCGGTTTATGGACGCACTGTGATCCGTCAAATTTCTTTAAATCTTCAGTAAGTAAACGACCTTCTGATTTATATTGATCATAAAGGGCTGAGCCGGGCGGTGGAGTTAAAATGTAAAAACGGGGAATTGGAATTCTCGTTTCCTGGATAAAATCGTAGGTCGCCCGTATGCTGTCCTCCGTATCAGAATCAGTGCCGAGCATCATTTCACCACTAACCATGATTCCAGCTTTGGTAAGCGTTGAAATCAGCTTTTTATGTTCATTCACCTTAAGCCATGCCTTCCCCAGTTTATCCAATCCTTCCTGTGTAATACTCTCGATTCCGAAGCTCATCAAGTTTGCCCCGGCTCGCCGAACTGTCTCCAATAGCTTAGGTTTTTTCGCAAGATCCAGAGTACATTGAGTTGCCCAGGTCATATTAAATGGCTCGATCTCTTTGCAGAGTGTTTCCAGGTATCTCGGATTGGATACAATGTTATCGTCGAGGAGATAGAACCTTTTGAATCCAAGGTCCCGAACAACCTGGATATCACGGACTACTTCGTCGATAGGTCGAGCCAGATATCTTCCTTTATATAGAGAAGCAATGCAGCAAAAACTACAGGTTTGGGGACACCCCCTCCCTGCTTGAACGGGCAGCATATTACCTATTGGTTTCTCGATGAGCAGCTCGTACCTGGGAACCGGTAATCCTTCCAATTTTTCTATGGGCATATCATAAATTGGTTGGAGTTTCCCATTTTTTTCATAATCATTCAGCAATTGAGGATAAGACTTCTCCGCATCGCCAACTACCACTGAATCAACATGTTCCAGTATCTTATCCACCACCATGGAAGCCATGTATCCTCCTATGACAACTAACTTCCCCCGCTTGCGAAATTCCTGAGCTATCTCGATACCGCGGTAAATTGCATAGCCCATGGTGCCAATACCGATAATGTCCGCATCAGAATCAAAATTAATGTCATCAACAACTTCGATTTTAACTTCAACCTCCCAGTTATCCGGCGTCATTGCTGCTAGCAGAGGGAAAACAAGCCCTGGTAGATGTATCTTTTTCTGCTTGCAAAGTTTTTTATCTGCATCATATTGAGTCGGCTGGATGAATAATATTTTAGGCATTGCGTTTCGCCTCTCTTATCTTTCGAACATATTGCCTCTTGACCAGGAAGCTCCCTTTTATCATCTTCCAGAGCATTGGCAAATTGTATCTCTTAATATAATCAACCAAAACTCTTGGTTGGAAAACAATCGAATTGTAGAGTTTGAGAATACTTTTATAAAAATCCGCGACGCTCATTTTTTGAGGACGTATCGTAACATGAGCTAAATCCCATTTGGTAAAATCAGAGTATGGAATGATAAGTTCGTTATCGTTTACTTTGCTGCCGGTTCCCGGTAATGGAGTAAGAGGCTGAAGATTTACAAAGTGAATGCCAAGATCTCGAAATTTTTCTTCACAAAAATCAAACTCATCCTTTCCCCAATCCGGAGAGACAATAATTGTTGCATAGCATTCGATACTTTGGAGATTGAGAATCTTCATCGCTTCTTCATTTGTTTTTGCATCGATATTCTTGTTGTATTGTTCGAGTTCATGATCAAAAAAGGATTCGAAGCCAACTATCACAGTTTTCAAGCCGATAGAGTAAAAGTCTTGTATGACATCCGGGTTATCGGCAATAAAGTCTGCTCGTCCATAAATAAGGTAATGCTTGTCAAGATTAGCTGATCGGTTTGCCTCGATAAAATTTTCAACCTTGCTTCTGCCGGTAAGAAAGTCATCATCAACAATATAGATATTTTTTTCTCTAATTGAACATAGTTCATCGATCACCTTGTTTAGGGGGCGTTGGTGGTATTGCCCCTGAGTGATTTCCCTGCAAAAACAAAAGTTGCACAGGAAAGGACAGCCAAAAGCGGTTTTGATCAATGCTACCTTATCGTGAAATATATAGAAATAATATTTCCTGTACCTGGTGGTTAAGCTTCTATCCGGAAAGGGGAAATAAAAATCAAATGGAGGAAGTTCAGATTGCGAAAACTGCTCTTCTGCTCTGAGGACGCCCCCTGGAAAATCTCCGTTACCTCGAATATACTCGAGTAGTAGCGGGAAACCAGTGGTTGCATTTCGAACGACCCTGAAATCAATAGCCTCATTATCTAAATCTGCAGGACATACTTCACAGTGAACTCCACCAACTATTGTAACAATGCTAGGATTTATTTTCTTTGCTACCATACAATAGTGGATCATCGCGGGAACATTCGTAATATAACCGGTTATACAGAGGATATCCGGTTTTTCTCTATCGATGAAATACTCGATAGATTTTTTCTCCAGAATCATATCGATGATCAATGCTGTATCATCAGGGTTGATAAGGCTTGCAAGCACTTCCAACTCCAAAGGCTCAACAATCATAACATGTTGAAGTCCAATAGTTTCTTTGGCCGGTCTCGGACGTACAAAAAGAATCTTCATAGCGTCCCCTTAAACACATGAGTTTCCGGAATAGTAGTAGAGTACTCCAGAAAACCTTTTCCTGCTTTAAGTGATTTCCTTAACAAAAAATTTGAGTGATATCCAAGCATAAATTTTTCAACAACCTTTCCTCCCAACCGGGTTTTAGGGATTTCAGCCGTTTGCCCCATGTCAATAAACGAGGCTTTTTTTTCAATGCCTTCTTTCAAGACACCAATAAGAATATTAAAGTAGGTGTTGAATCGTTTATTCAGTTCATAATCGATACCCCCGAGAAAAAAATAGTATTTTTCCTTATACACTGTGGAAATATACCAGCCAAGGAGATGCTCCCGATCATAATATGCCGTAAGGCTAAAATTTGAGGGCAGATTTTGAAAAAACTCCTGTGATAGTGTCTCTAACTTCCCTTTACTATGGTTTCGAACTTCAATGTACTGGTGATACATCTCATCATCAAACTGTGAAGTTGCTACCCGTTTCACATTAATTCCTGAGAATGGACGAGAAAGGTATAATATTCGTCGTCTATAGCTTGCCCTTAATGATCGTATATAGCTTTCCCATGATTGAAATCTGTTTACCATAACAATCGCAGGGAGTGTTCTCCCTATGGCTATATCAGTAACTAAAGGTTTCGAGTCTAAGTTGAGTATAAGAAGTAAGCCCTTTTCCTGCTTTTTAATATGTTCGATAAGATCAGAAAACAGTTCGAAGCTGCCAATAATCCCACTGGAAGAAACAGAGCAGGGAATACCTGCAATGTTCATACGGAAAGGACTGGGGATGGAAAGATACGTAAATAGGTCAAGTCGCAAAGTATAGACGATGGCGCCTGCCTCAAAAGTACCATCCTTATAAAGTGTGTAATATCGTTGTTTACATGGATTGTATTTTTCAGCATGGACGAGGAATTCCTTCGTTTGAAAATAATCTACTGCCAAACTATCCCACTGATCGGGAAGGTCACCTGCTTTGGATAGTCTGTTTATTTCTATAGCCATAATATTTTTTAATTACTGGATGGTTGGATGACTTTCGGATTGACTATTGACTATTGAAAGAAAATCTTAAGTCGTATTTCCCATTTATGTCCCATCCTTTTTTCTTTAATGGATCTTCTCACCTACCTGTTTTTTCATCTTGATTTCTCATTTCTATTTTTTTCAATTTCGTAATTTCTAGTTTCTATTTTCTTTCTTCTTTTTTTGCTTTTCCATTAATCATTTTTCATTAATCAATAATCATTTATTTCATTCATCCATTACCGTTTACTTCCAAATCACCAACTTCACCAGATATTCCACCCCTATTAAAAAACTGGTAACCGAATGCCGTATAATTCCAAATAATCCGTACCGTTGGTGGAATTTTTGTACAGTCGTAAATCGCAGACCGGGGATCATATAAAGATAGAACAGCCAGAGATAATACATAAAACCGGACATATACCTGGGTTTTTGGTGAAAGCGCAGGAGATCGTAACGCCACCATTTGGACCTGTCATATTGTTGCTGGGGATTATGGCGTGCCAATTTAGTACCTGGAAATATAGTAAGTGTTGAAAAAAGCGCAAAGGGGATGTAATGATTTCGTAAATACCTGGCCAATTTCCCGAAATCAGCGTGCCTCCAGTTTGGATCGATAATAAAGAGAGCGAATAGATCGATATCCAGTTCCTGGCAGACCTTTATTGTCTGGTTGTTATCTGAAAGGGAGGCAATTTTATTAACATTATTTAGTTCCTCATCTGTTACAAACTCAAATCCAACCATCAATGCAGTAACACCTGCTTCTCGTAATTTGCCCATTACATCCGGATTTTGAGCAACAAAACGCGCGTTTCCAATGGCAATGAACTCCTTTTTCAGTTTTCTGCTCTTCATGAGTTCACAAAATTCAAGGAGGCGTTTCCTGCTAAGTAAAAAGTCATCATCCAGGATTATAATATTCCTGACAGGAATTTCTTCGATCTCATCGACAACATCTTTGATCGGACGGGCGCTGTATGACCCGCCATGCATCTCAGCACAGAAACAGAATGTACAATTGTAAGGACATCCGAATGCTGTCTTGATTGCTGCACAAGGTTTGTAATAGATAATATTATACCGGTCGGGTGATCGTTCCAGGAGGTAGTGTTTGGGTCTGGGCATTTTTGCCGGGTTCAGGTGAGGTGAAGGATTACGCACAAATTTTCCATTAATAGGAAATGCTCCACCCGGCACTCCCTGATAAGGTTTATTCTGCTGTATCCTGTTGATTACACTGACGATCCCTTCAAGCTGGTTGGCAAAAAACACTCCATCGATATCTTTATAATAAAAATCCTCTGGCACCACCTCTGCATGGGGTCCTCCAACAAATATTAAAGGTGGATCATCGAGAGCCTTGAGTTGCGCCGCCGTTTTTAATACAGTAGAAATATTTGTGATAAATGATGTAAATAGAACGATTTGAGACTTGAGCTTCGAAGCCATTCGTACAGGATCCCGGCGATCTACTATGCCATCGAGTAAATAAATATCATGATCCTGCAAAACTGTATAAAGGTACTCCATTTCAAGGGGTTCGCAGCGGATAAAACGATTTAGTTTGATCGTTTGGATAGCAAGCCGGGGTTTGCAAACCAATATCCTGAGGGGTTCCCTTTTTATTGATGTATCATTGTTATCGGTCATAAAATGTTCTAAAATCTTTTTACAGGTTTATAGCCTATTAATCTTGTCATATATTTTGTTTATTCGTGTTATTTCAACTAAAATTTGATATAAACTCATAACTCCCCTTCAAAAACAGCATACTGACGATATGGTTCAACTTTCTTTCCCGTTGCTCTTTCGATAAATCTTCGAGTCATTATTATACTGCTTCTGTTTTCCTCGAATATAAAGCCGCCTTCACCATAAGTGTATCCCAGTCTATTTAAATACGGAATTGCATGTAAGATCATCGCCTGCGTAGCCTGACTGATCTTATGTTTTGGCAAAACTGCTATCTCAGTAAACCGAAATGTGTTAATGGGATCAGCGAAATGGTATCGCAAAACATGGGGAAGGCCCAGGTGTTGATCGCCTTTTACAAGTTGATTGAAATCCGGATACCACAGAAAAAAACCGATAGGTTCACCATCCAGTTCCGCAATTAAAAGATTTTCCTCCTTTATAAGAAAACGAAATGGATGAAAGAGTTCGAAATCCTCCTCAACCTCCCGGTCTGCCCAGAATGGATGTCCGGGGAAACAGGCGTTATTAAGGTGTGTATAAATTTCGATTTCCTGACGCAACTTCTTCTTATTCATTTTTCGAACGGTTATACCTCCAAAATCGAGATTAGCGCCCATCCTATCATGGTACTTCAAGAATGGTGCCATGGAAAATCGGTAAGAAACCATAGTCCTTTTTTTAAACTCCTTGAAGTAGTCTTGGTAATAATCCGGAGAGTAGGGAAGCCCGAATACCGGAGCTTCATCAAATCTGTTTAACAATATACCGGCGCCATAATTTAAATGACCATTCAGCCCAAAAACAATTCGTCTGCAATCAGGGTAAAGAGCTTTGGCTTGGTCCAGGATTGTCTCGACTAAGCTAGACAGCCCGGGTAATGCTTCAAAAAAAGAGACCTGAACATAGTCGGAGAGTTTTTGATCATGTATCAGTGCAAAACGTCCCACAACTCTATCATCTTCCAACACAAGGTATGGATTGACAGAAGCATGATCGTGAAAAACTGTAGGTCCTTCAATAAGGAGTTGGATAATATCATCTTCGGTTGAGCGATGAAAGATGTTGTCTTTATAGATTTCTTTACAGGTGTTATAGAAGTCTTTAAGATCGTTCTTTGTTGTTACCTGTTTGATTTTCACAAGAAATATTCCTCTGCCCGGGGAAACCCAAGAAAGCTGGTATGTGCGGTAGCGCAATATGAACCTGCATATCCGAGTACCACAATATCCCCTACGGAAGCTTGCGGGAGGAGAATATTCCGCGCGAGGAAATCGCGTGAATAAGTGGAGCAGCCGAATATCGTAGATAGGGACATGGTTTTGCTATTTGGCGAATCGTTGTCATGGATGATTGAAACGGGGTGAAAGACACTATCCGGATAAAAAAGCGGTCTCGGGAACTGCACAGATGATGCATTAACCCCGATGAGTTGATGATCCCCACGGTTTTTAATGTCTGTAACCCGGCAAATAAAGTAACCTGCGTCACCACCAATTATTCTGCCAGGCTCGAGTATAAGTTTTATTTGCCGTCCTGTTTTTTCCGATACCTGGTTCATCAAGCTTGACACTTTTTGACCATAAGTATTCATGTCGAATTCTTTGGAAGGTTCCTCCTCAAGGCCAAATCCCCCGCCAAAATCCAGGAATCGAAGTTCAGGAAACAATCCAGCTAACTTCACTATATGGCGGTAACAGTCAAGGAAATAATTGATATCGATAATATTTGTGCCCACGTAAATGTGGAGTCCTGAAATATTTGGATTTCCTTTAAGCTCATCAATTTCATCTATTGTGAGTCCAAGACGGCTTTCTTTTCCAATGAAGTATCCCGCTAAAGTCTTTTTAGGGACTACCAGTTCGCCGATATTGCATCTTATTCCAATACTATTATTTGGAAATAAAGAATGCCATCGATCAAATTGTCCGATTGAATCAAGGATGACGAGTGCACCGCGATCTTTGACCCTTCTCATTTTCGCTTCATCCATCGCGGATGCAGCAAATACTATTTCTTCCTCATTGCACCCTTGCTGTATTGCTGTCTCTAAATGCATTATTGAGTTTACAAAAATATTAAGTCCTGCTTGTTTAATGATCTTAAGAAATTGTGGAGTTGAATTTGCCATCATAGCAAAATGAATAGATTTCGGAGTGTAGGGAATATCCATGAATTTACAGCACTTCTGTTGAATTATTTTTGTATCATAAAGGTAGAATGGTCCATTGTTTGAGCCAGATAGTTCCCTGATTCTATTTTTAAGTTGGTTTGTTATTAATAGATTTTCATTCATAAATTTCTCTTTTCTTTTCTTTTTCTCTGTTTGTTCGTGGGATTTTGTGTTTTCAGTTCCTTCGGCTTCGCTCAGGACAAGTTTTGTGGCAATCCTTGGTTTATCTTTTTATGTAATAATGCTAATTACACAACAGACTGCCACTAAACCTCTAAAACACTAAATTACACTAAACCACTCCGCCACTCCATTTTTTCATTGATCCTTTTTCCGTTTTCCTTTTTTTCTATTCCCCACCACCAATATGCATTAACACGGTTCCTGCACTCCATGGCCACCCCTTTCGTTTTTCTTCTTTTCTAATTCCCATTTTCTCAATTTCCTAATTTCGCTTGTTTTTCTCTGTGTCGGAGTTTATCCTGAGCGTAGCTGAAGGATGTCTCTGTGGTTTTATATATTTTATTTCTCCACGACTTTCAATATATTCAATTTTCTTACCTGTCAAATTAATAATGAATTTTGAGTGTTTTGAAAGATGTATATACATTGCAGCAAAACTAACAGCCAATTCAATCGCTTTTGGATTTTTTAATAAAATAGTAAAAAACATCTTCCAGTATAGCCAACCCGTAGCCTTATTAAATCCAACTTTAACACATACTTTTAAAAATGCTTTGACTATCTTAAATATTTTAGTGATATCCGGTTTATGTTTATTATTACGTTGTAAACTAAGTGCCATATAGGTCAGCCTCTTATAATAATTCACAGGATCATATATGAATTTCAAGATTTTAACATAGTCCCTTAAAATATCTATTCTGGCTCTGTAAGTTATAAAGTTTAAACCGCTGGTCATTTGATCGATTTCAGTATTAGCATCTTTTATTGTTATTCCTTCCTCGAATAATCTCCCTTCTCTTTTCAAGCGTCTCGATAGTTGTGTATTTGGTAATGCGGTAAGTGTCCCAACCATAGCCATGCAGATACCAGCATCCTGAATACATTCGATCATCCTGTCAGCAGTTTGTTCAGTTTCATTATCAAAACCCAGAATAAAGGAGGAATCGACCGTAATACCGTATGAATAGATTTTATTAACGATTTCAGTAATTGGTTTATTTACACTTTGTTTCTTTTGCGCCATTTTAAGCACGTCATCTTCGGGTGTCTCGATACCAATGCTGATAAACCTAAAATCCACATCCTTAGCCATTTGCAGAAGTTTATCATCATCGATCAGATCAATTGTAGCTTCAGCAGCAAAATAAAAAGGGTATTTATTTTCTTTAGACCACTCAGCAATTGTAAGCAAAAGTTCTTCCGTGCGCTTTCTACTTCCGAAAAAATTGTCATCGATGAAAAAAATATGTCCCCTATAATTCAGGTCGTATAGATTTTGCAGCTCGGCAATTATTTGCCCGGGAGTTTTAGTTCGTGATTTCCTGCCAAATAGTTCAATAACATTACAAAATTCACAATTATAAGGGCAACCTCGAGAGAACTGCATTCCCATCATTAAATAATCCGCAAATCTTATTAAATCTAACCTGGGTACAACCGCTTCAGTCATTTCAGCCATTTCACCAGACGAATATTCACCATTCCCGCAATCATTTTCCAGGTCCATCAATAAAGTTGGAATAGTATTCTCTCCTTCACCTAACACCAGATAATCAGCCGTTTTATAAAAATGTGGCTGGGAGGTGGGTTCCGGTCCACCGACAACCACTTTTTTCCCATATTGCTGAGCTTTTTCAATTATAGAAAGGATCCCATGTTGTTGAGATATCATACCGCCGGTGCAAACGATGTCTGCCCACTCAAAGTACTCATCCATTAACGGTTCAACATTTTCATCTATCAACTTAAATATCCAATGTTGTGGCAGTAATGCTGCTACCGTCATGAGGCCCAGGGGAGGAAATGGATATTTTGCCCCCACAATTTTACAGACATCGATATAATTCAAAGAACTGAACTTTGAAAACTCAGGCTGAATTAAAAGACATCTGGTCCCTTTTGACATTAAATTTTCCATATACATCCAACTTTACTGAAGCTTCACAAGACAAAAGGCTTAATAAAATTGATATAGATAGCAGATTCACTATAAGAATTTGGTTTTTCTGTTGAAGATGATTTTCACTCAATTCCATCAAATTTCCACCCTTTGAGCTGCCTCATTGAAAATGATAAACAGAAAAACAAGTCAAGTCAACCGGAAATGCGAAGTAAAGAGAGAATATCAAAAACTAGGTCCGTATATGACATTTACAAGGATAGACCTCTCCCCATGTTGCAAATACGTAACAAAAATCGTTGATTAGCGCTGAAAATATGGTATGGCGGCTGAATACTAAAAAACCTAAATCAGCGATTTTTCAGGGGAAATCCGGCGAAATAAGAGTGGCAGCGCTACGGGGGTTCGAACCCCGGTTTGATGGCTGAGAACCACCTGTCCTACCTGATTGATTCATAATAGAGACAAAAATATAGACCTCTCCCCATGTGACAAATATGTGCCAGATTCGGTTGAAATACGCTGAAACTATGGTATTAGGGTTGAAAGCGAAACAAGGATTTCTCGAGGAAGAATGGCGCGCCTGGCAGGAATCGAACCTGCGGCTTACTGTTCCGGAGACTGTATCTTGAGCCAACGCAAATGTAACAAAAAATCCGCCACTCCATACTAACCTTTACCCCCCTCTTTTTTCTGTTACATCCATCAGGGTTAATCTGGTCTCTAATCTG
>RCNB010002689.1_pt1 | contig 10815 bp, 9 predicted proteins | sample 2041321 | NCBI WGS metagenome assembly RCNB01 (sample SAMN09708232, study PRJNA481090) | Marine sediment metagenome, whole genome shotgun sequencing project.
GATTTTTTCATAAAGTTGTTCAGTCCTTCTCAATGATTTTTCACTCATTTTCCTTTCCAATGAAAAACCAATGATATCTGAAGCAATTTTCAGAATCTCAAGGTACTCTTCCGGAAGTGCATCTTGAACTGTTACATATTCTATACCTATGAACCCTTCCAGTTTATTGGCAATCTTAAATGGATACGCAAAGAATGATTTGACTCCCTGTTCCGCCAGTACCTTCCTTTCATCTACAGCTTCAATGGGCAATTTGTCTGTATCCCTGACAAAGATGATCTCTGTATTGTTGAGCTGGTCCATAAATAATCCATAGTTTTCCAGGGCAAAGGAGGTATTAGAATCAGGCATTTTTATGGCATCCGGATTTACCCATTCATGGGTGATATGGGCCAGTTTTGCTTTATGGTGGATGCGGTAGATATAGACCTTATCCGCGCTGGCCATTTTCCCTATGTCAGAAAGTGATTGATGGAGAGATTGATCAAGGACGAAGTCGCCAATGAAGTAGGAGGAGATCCTTGCCAGGATCTTATGTTGTTCCAGGTGCCTGGATTTATGATGAGGGCTCAATTTTCAGCGGGATTTTTATGATGCCTTTAAGGTCATTGCCCAGGTCATAAATTGCCTCATCATCAATATCATAGATCCAGATGATTTCATAACTGTAACCGCTGAGGTAAGATTTTTCAAGAATAGTAAGAATGTTGGTTAGATACTTCTTGGATCCGCTATTTACGTAGTCAAGATGTATGCGGACCACTGTATTCTTGGCTGGCCTCCGGATATATTCCATACAAGCCTCTACAACCGGTTCATAAAACTCAAATGAATCTTCTGGAATAGATCTTCCATGTATAATTATTTCACCTTTATCGATGAGGACATAAGGGGTTATTTTCGTAACATCTATCTGGAATACCATTTTAGAATTTTTTTACTGACTAATAAATACTAAACCAATCCATACGCGATCAATGACATTATTCCTCAACGTGAGGTAAACAATGTATTATTTTCCTCAAATTCAAACAGGGTAGGATAATCCTGCAGAATAGTAGCCATGATGGATTCACGCATGAATTTGGATTTATTCTTAATCTTATGTTTCCTACAATATTCATCGATGACCCTCTTTTCACGGTTGTTAAAAAGAAGAGCATGACGATTAATTCTTTTAAGATTAATGTCCTTCTGTTTTTTTCTTTTCAAGACAAAATATGCTTTGAGATTAGCGGGATCGCGTTAAAATTAGAGAATTAAAGGATTAAATACTATTGAGTGGATTTTAAAGAATTAACATTTTCCTAACACGATGACACAATTTCAGAGAGACAGGAGTTATAAAAATTAGAGTATAAAAGACTAATAATAATTTTGTAATGGAAATATTAAATAACTTAAGATCAATATATAATACAAATAATTAATTAATTAATCTATCATAAATATCATAATAACGTATGTAATAAAGTATGGAAATAACCTAGAATTGTGATTTATTTGAATTCCAGCCTGTACTGGGGAGGCAATAAGGTAAAACTCTTACGATGATGGGGAGTGGCACCAAATTCCCGGATTGCCTGGCGGTGAGCTGCAGTAGGATACCCTTTGTTTTTTGCCCAGCCATATTCGGGATAATCCTGATCAATGACAGCCATATATTCATCCCTGTATGTCTTGGCCAGTACCGATGCAGCAGCAATGTGCATGTATATGCCGTCACCTTTAACAATGGTCTTATAAGGGATATCATGGTAGGGATGAAAGCGGTTCCCATCGACCAGGATGAATCCTGGCGGATTCTCCAGTTTTGCGAGTGCCCTGTGCATAGCCAATATGGATGCATTGAGGATATTTATGTCATCGATCTCCGATTGATCTGCCCAGGCTATGCCACAAGAGATGCACTCGGATTCAATGATAGGCCTTAACTCATTTCGCTGTTTTGAACTGAGTTTTTTTGAATCATTCAGAATGGGGTGCCGGAAATCCGGGGGCAGTATGACAGCAGCTGCAAATACTGGTCCCGCGAGACAGCCCCTGCCTGCCTCATCACAGCCGGCTTCAATCTGGCCTTTATCATAACTGGATTTGAGCATATAAGATCAGGCCGGAATGATTTTAAGTAATGATTTCCATACTTTTTCAGCTGTGAGATCCCAGCTGAAGGATGCTCTTATAATTCGTCCTTCTGAGACCAGTGCCTTCTGCAAATCAGGTTGGGTGGCCAGAGATAACATCCCCTTTGAAATATCCTGAATGTCCAGTGGATCACAATAAATAGCAGATTTTCCAGCAATCTCAGGAAGCGAAGTGACATTTGAAGTCAGGATGGGAATATCGCAGTTCATAGCCTCAAGCAGTGGAATCCCAAATCCTTCGAAAAGTGGCACAAACGTGAGTCCGGATGCAGCACCCATAACATCACGAAGTTTTTCAGGAGATAGCCTGCCCGTGAAAACTATATCCCCTTTATGTTTCAGTTTAGCATAGGTTTTATCTATATCACCTGTCATGAACATTTTTTCTCCGACAATGACCAATTTATATGCACCGGGGGATTGATCCCTGAACAGGTCAAATGCCTTCATCAGCCTGGCAAGGTTTTTTCTTGGATGAAAGGAACCGACAAATATATAATAGGGAAGGCCCCCCGTGTATTCATTTTTCACCCTGTTTATGACTTCCTGTTCCAGTGGGCTGAATACTTGATTAACACCATTATAAACCACATCTATCTTGTCAGGGCTGACCCCGTAGCTGTCTGCGATATCTTTCCTGGAATATTCAGAAACAGTAATTATCCTGTCTGATTGTGACGCAAACAGGGGGAAATATTTCCGGTAATAAAACCTGGATGATGGCGGCAGGTCACCCGGGCGGTGATGAAAATTAATATCATGAATGGCAATCACAGATGGTATTTCCAAATGTAGCGGCATGTAACCATCCGGACTGAAAAACAGAGAAGCCCTGTGTTTTTTTAATACCCGGGGAAGGGACCATTCAAACCAGGTATACCATAGAAGGGGATGCCTTGTCCGGGGTGCAACAACCAGGGGGATGATGTTTTCACTGAAGATGAATCCGGGGTCATAGGGCCTGTCAAAAAGGAAGAGGAAGGTATGTTCAGGATGCTGATTGGTAATCCTTTTCAGTGTTTCATAGCTGAACCACCCAATGCCCTCGAGCCTGTCTTTAAGCAATAAGCGGGTGTTTACAGCAATGATCATAGAATCAGCAAACTTTTAACGATGAAAATAATAAAACAAAAATATAGTTTGTAAATTAATAAAACGCTTTGAACCGGTATCTTTGTTTCTCAGATGAAGAGGAAATTTGTCACAAATCTCGCCCTTGTACTATTCCTGAACCTGCTGGTAAAACCTTTTTGGATTTTTGGCATTGACCGGACGGTACAAAATGTGGTCGGTGCAGATGGTTACGGATTTTACTTCTCCCTTTTCAGCTTTTCCCTGCTATTGAATATCCTGCTCGACCTGGGCATCACTAATTTCAATAACCGCAGCATTGCCAGGGAGCCGGAGAAATTACAACAGTATTTTTCTCAGATCGTGGGACTGAGACTTCTGCTGGCCCTTTTTTATGCAGCAATTTGTTTGCTGTCTGGATGGTTACTTGGATATGATAAAGCCCAGTTAAGTATGCTCTGGATATTGATCCTGAACCAGTTCCTCGCTTCATTTATAATGTATCTGCGATCGAATATAAGTGGATTGCATTATTTCAAGACTGATAGTATGATTTCTGTACTGGACCGGAGCCTGGTCATTATCATTTGTGGAATTTTGCTCTGGGGGAATGTAACAGATCAGGTTTTCAGGATAGAATGGTTCGTTTATTCCCAGACGGTTGCTTATGGCATTACCGCCCTGGTTACATTCGGGATCGTCTGGTACCGTGCCGGCAATTTCCGTTTGCAAATGGACCTGCGGGGATTTAAAAAAATCCTCAGGCAGAGTTTTCCATTTGCCCTGCTTATACTGTTAATGACTTTCTATAACAGGATTGACTCGGTCATGCTGGAACGCATCCTTGAAAACGGGAAACAACAGGCAGGCATATATGCCCAATCTTTCCGGATACTGGATGCAGCTGGTATGTTTGCTTTTCTTTTCGCGGGACTCCTCCTTCCTATTTTTTCCCGGATGATAAAAAATGGTCAGGATGTTGGCGAAATGGCTCGCCTGTCATTCACTCTGATTATCGTTCCTGCTGTTACCCTGGCTGGACTCGGACTGTTTTACGGGTTTGAGATCCTGGATTGGATGTATAATGAACATATTGAGACCTCAGCACGGATATTCCCCTTGTTAATGTTCGGTTTTATAGCCATATCCACAACCTATATCTTCGGAACGCTGCTGACCGCCAATGGGAATCTCAGGGAACTAAATATACTTGCCTCTACTGCAGTGCTTATTAATATCGTGCTGAACTTTATACTGATCCCTGAATACCAGGCGCTTGGGGCAGCCATTTCAAGCCTGGTCACCCAGGTTTATATGGCCTTGCTACAGGTCTTTATTTCAATCATAAAACTAAGATTGAAAATGGATTATGGATTTGTAAGCAGGCTGGCTGTTTTTGTACTGGGTATCTTCCTGCTTGGGTATCTGACCGGCAGGTTTATGGCCAGTTGGTACCTGGGAGCGATACTCATGATCCTGTCATCGCTTGCACTGATGTTTCTAACAAAACTTCTAAGGCTCAAAGATCTATACCGGATCATTCGATCTGATGAGGTAAATGAGGAATCGTAGCTTACCCGGACTTACATGCCAGCTGGCCGCAGGCTGCATCGATGTCCTGTCCCCTGCTTCGGCGTATATTTACGATCATGTTTAATGACTCGAGGAAATCCATGAATGCCTGCATTCTTTCAGGTGTGGTCTTATGATGTGTACTGCCGTCAACCTCATTGTACTCAATAAGGTTGATCTTGCAAGGTGTGATTTTGCAGAATTCTGCCAGTTCACTGGCATCCTTCAAGCTGTCGTTGAAATCTTTCATCAACAGGTATTCATAAGAAATTCGGGTGCCAGTTTCCTGATGGAATAATTTCAAGGATTCTGCCAGCTCGGACAAGGGGTTTGATTTATTCACAGGCATCAGGCTGTCCCTTTTAGCATCATTGACAGTATGCAGGGAAACGGCCAGGTTGAATTTCACTTTTTCATGGGCCAGCCGGGTAATTCCTTTTGTAAGTCCCGCTGTGGAAAGGGTAATTCTCCTGGGTGATATGCCCAGTCCTTTTTCATCCATCATATGGGATATGGCATCTGTGACACTGTCATAATTCAACAGTGGTTCCCCCATCCCCATAAATACAAGGTTGGAAAGATGGGTTCCAAAAGCCTCCTGGCTGGCATTCTGCAGCAATACTACCTGGTCAAAGATCTCTCCTGCTGAAAGATTCCTCCTGGTTGTCAATCTGGCGGTGGCACAAAAGCTGCAGTTTAGAGGGCAACCTACCTGTGATGACAGGCATGCAGTAACCCTTCCCATGCTTGGGATCAGTACTCCTTCCACAAGTAATCCATCGGGGCACTGGAAACCAAATTTGCGTGTTTTATCCCTGCTGATCTGTGCTGTCTTGATAAGCAGGCCTGATAAGGTAAAATGCTCCTTTAGCAACTCCCTTAACCTGGCTGGCAGATTACTCATCCTGTCAAAATCTGTCACTCCGCTTTTCCACAGCCATTCCATGATCTGCCGGGCCCTGAATGGTTTTTCTCCCTGTGCCTGCACAAAAGAGGCAATTTCAGTGCCATCGACTTCCCTGATATCCTTCATCATACCGACAAATGTACAAACATAAATGCATGGGGAATCTTTTGCTATCCGGTAATATTAAATTAATATTGCATTCTTGTATACTGATATCAATGAGGAAGTGCTTGATTACATATCTGGTAGGTGTTCTGCTCATTCCGAGCATACAGGCAGACGAAGGAATGTGGCTCATACCGCTGATAAAGGACCTGAATATGGACAGGATGCAGGAAATGGGATTGGAACTGGAAGCCGATGATATATATAGCCTGGATAATCCTAGCCTGAAAGATGTAATCGGTGCACTTGACTATGGAAGTTGTACGGCAGAGATCATTTCATCCGATGGACTTATCATCACCAATCATCATTGCGGAGAGGATGAGATTCAGATTCACAGTTCCCCTGAACATGATTATCTTACCGACGGATTCTGGGCTATGTCCAGGGAAGAGGAGCTACCAAACCCGGGCAAAACCATTTCTTTTGTTATCAGGATGGAAAATGTTACCGAAAAAGTCCTCGGTATGGTTCATCTTGAAATGACAGAGGCAGAACGTGAAGCCGAAATTGACAACTCTTCAGAGACATTGATTGATGAATCAGTGGAAGGTACACATTATGAAGCAGTTGTCGTCCCATTATATGAAGGAAATGAATATTTCCTCGTCGTCATGGAAACCTTTAAAGATGTAAGGCTCGTTGGGGCACCTCCAGAATCCATAGGCCGTTTTGGAGGAGACCAGGATAATTGGGAATGGCCACGTCATAATGCAGATTTCTGTTTGATGAGGATTTATACAGGTCCTGATGGGACTCCCGCTGAATTTGCCCCGGAAAACATCCCATATAAACCAGCTCAGTGGCTGCCAATTTCCCTTTCAGGTTATGAACAGGATGATTTTTCCATGGTCATTGGGTTTCCTGGCCGGACGGACAGGTATGCCACGTCTACCGGGATCAGGGAGATAAGAGAGATCGAAAACAAGAACCGGATCAAGATCCGTGGAGAAGTCCTGGATCTAATGATGGAAGATATGATAGGAAATGACAAGGTAAGGATTCAATACACTGCCAAATATTCAAGGCTGAGTAATTATTACAAGTATTCAATCGGACAGAACCTGTCCTTTGACAAACTGGATGTGATCGGGAAGAGAAAAGCACAGGAAGATCAATTTACTCGATGGGTCAGTAGTGATTCTGCAAGGGAAGAAACTTTCGGTGATATACTTGAGGAAATAAATTCGGTTATATCCGAAAGGACCATGATGGAAAATGCGCTGAGCTATCTGGAAGAGATGTTCCTGCTGCATAAAGCAGTGGAGGTCTTCGACTTTGCAACAGTCGCCTTTCCTTTTTTCTTCCAGGAGTTAGGTTATGCGTCCGAACAGCAGGAAATAAGTGTATTAAGGTACCGGATGGAAAAACGGGGCACCGAATTTTTTCGTAATTATAATCCCCGGACCGATCAGAAAATCGCATCTGCCCTGATGGAATCGTATGCCCTGGATGTTGAACCGCTTTATTATCCCGGACTTTTCAGTACCATACATAGGGATTTTGATGGGGATATTATCAAATACATCGATCATCTTTACAGGAAGTCCATTTTTACTGACCCATCCAGGTTCAAAAAATTCACGAAGAAACCTAAATTCAAAAAACTAATGAATGATCCCGCTTTCATGGGATCTTTTTCAATGTACCAGACATACCAGCAGATCCTTGATGAATATGAGGAACTTGATGACCGGTTTCTGCCTGCCAGGCGGAAATATGTTAATGCCGTACGTGAAATGTATCCTGATAGTGTTTTCTATCCTGATGCTAACTCAACCCTCCGGCTGAGCTACGGTACCGTTTGTGATTACCAGGCGAGGGACGCCGTAAGCTATGATTATTACACGACACTTGCAGGTGTCTTGGAAAAAGAAGATCCTGGAAACAGGGATTTTCAAATACCTGAAAGATTGAAACAATTGTTTGAAGAAAAGAACTATCAGCCTTATGTTCGTGACAATACCATGAAGGTTTGTTTTCTTACCAACCTGGATACCACCGGCGGCAATTCCGGGAGTCCCGTTTTAAATGCCAGGGGCGAACTGATAGGTCTGAATTTTGACGGAAACTGGGAGTCTATGAGCGGTGATATAATATATGAGCCTGAATTCCAGAGAAGCATCTGTGTAGATATAAGGTATGTACTTTTTATCATTGATAAATTTGCCGGAGCAGATCATTTAATCCAAGAAATGGATATCAATGACCAAAAATAAAATCATCATTTATACAGACGGTGCGGCAAGAGGTAATCCGGGTCCGGGAGGATACGGAGTGGTCATGAAGTATGGAACGCATAGGAAAGAACTTTCACAGGGTTACCAATTTACCACCAATAACCGGATGGAACTGCTTGCCGTTATTGTGGCACTTGAGCAGTTGAAAAAGAATGATTCACAGGTGACCGTGTACAGTGATTCCCGTTATGTATGTGAACCAGTAAACCAGCATTGGCTGTTTGACTGGGAGCGCAAAGGGTTTAAAAAAAAGAAGAATCCGGACCTGTGGAGAAGGTTCCTGGAATCATACAGAAAACACCAGGTAAGGCTCGTCTGGGTCAAAGGGCATAGTGATATCCCGGAAAATGAACGCTGTGACCAACTCGCGGTTGAGGCTTCACATCAGGCAAAATTACCGGTAGATGAAGGTTATCAACAGGATGAGAATACTTTGTTCAATTAAATCCTGTTCGATCAGCCATTTTTTATTATTTTGAAGTGCTTAATATCGGCCGTTTGAATTCAGATCAAATATCAATATTACATTACAAGGGGAAGTTTACCTTCGAAAGGATTGGTATGCTCTTAAATGATCTGAAGAATAAAAAAGAGACCTATCATATCGATCCGGTTCAATATAAAAAACTGCTCACTCTGATGATTGAAATACTTGAGAATGTGCTCAAATATTACGATCGCATTGAGATTTTTGTACTGGATCATCCGGATTACCAGCCAGAATTTGAATTAAACCTGAGCGAAGATGGATTTATCCTTACGTCCCGGAACCCGGTCAGGGATAAGGACAAAAAAGAAATATCAAGGCGGATAAATAAAATCAATATCTCAGACGAAGATGAACTGAAGAAAATATACCGGGATACAATAACCAATGGGATATTCACCGAGAAGGGGGGGGCCGGACTGGGATTTATTGAGATGGCAAAAATTACAACCAACTCTTTAGTATTTTCATTTGAACCTATTGAAAAGGGTTTTTCATATTTTGAACTTGTATTGCGTATTAATCATTTAGGAGAAGAAGATCATGGATAATCTAATCATTCCAGCTACTGACTTTACCCCCACTGTAAATTTCCAGATTGAATCCGGATATTTGGAATTATCGGGGGTATCCAGACCTGAAGATGTAGCCGGCTTTTATGAGGGCCCACTGGGGTGGTTGACACAACTGGAAGAATCCATCCAGAATAAGCCTGAGTATAAATATGAACTTCCCGAACTGCGGTTCAGTTTTAAAATGACCTATTTCAATTCTGGTTCTTCCAAGTATATGATACAGATACTCAGGACACTAAGAAACATGACCAGGATAGGGGTTGATGTAAAAATTGATTGGTATTTTGAAGAAGGGGATGATAAAATGCAGGATGATGGTGAAGATCTCGCCGAAGCTGTAGAGTTGAATTTCAATTATATAGAAGTCTAGGTATACCACCGATTCATGTGAACTCCTACCATAACCTGCCTCTATTTCACGTATAACAAGCTGCTAACCTTCATGTTCTGATCCGTACAGGTGTGTCCATTAGCGAACACATAATCAGGCAAATAAAATCTTCTCCAAATAATAACTGTCAGATTTACAGTTACATATTTATAATGGCATAAAATGTGAGACAATTTTTGCAAGGGTTGGAGTATGTTCAGAAATTATGTAAAAGTTGCCTTACGGAACCTGATAAAATACAGGATCCATTCAATCATTAACATTCTGGGGTTATCGATCGGGATTGCCATAAGCATCCTGATATTGGTCCTTGTGCAGGACGAGTTAAGCTTCGACAAGTACAATGATGACTGGAAGCGCATTTATCGTGTCAACCGACTGGCAGAAGTGGATGGCACTCATTTTAACGGTGCAATGACACCACTTGCATTGAAAGAGGAACTTCTCAGGGAAATCCCGGAGGTAGAGGTAGCCACCAGGCTGATCAAAGGCAGCCATAAAAGGGTAAGTTTCGAGAATACACATCTTTCAGCTGAAAATTTTTATTATGCCGATGAGTCATTTTTCAAGATATTCAGTATTCCCTTGCTGCAGGGGGATCCTTCGACCGTATTATCAGATTCACTGACTATAGTTCTGACAGAAAGTACTGCCAGTACATATTTCGGGGAGGATGATCCCATAGGCAAGATGCTTGAACTTGATAATGGTCTGAAATTCAGGGTTACAGGGATATGCAAAGATGTCCCTGATAATTCTCATTTTCATTTCGACTACCTGGCTTCCCTGAAATGGATTGAAAAGGCGTATTATAAAGAAAGCTGGCTGCTTGAGATCACGACTACCTATATCCTCGCAAAACAGGAAAATTCAAGTGAGACTATTGAGGCTTATTTACCTGGCATTATCGAAAAGAATATCATAGCGGATCTTGACGGCTATGTCGGTGAAAAATCCTTGGATTTTACGGATGATGATTCATTTGAGTACTACCTGCAGCCAGTCTCGGATATCCACCTGAATTCAGTTGAGGAAGGCGAGTTTGAGAGTGGAACGGACAAAGTATATATTTACGTATTTATCTTCATTGCCCTGCTGATCCTGATCGTTGCCTGTGTCAACTTCATGAACCTGTCTACGGCAAAATCTGTTACGAGGGCAAAAGAAGTAGCCCTGAGAAAGGTCATGGGTGCAAGTCCCCGGCAGATGATCTTCCAGTTCCTGTCTGAATCGGTTCTCTTTAGCTTTATGGCATTGTTCCTA
>RCNB010002692.1_pt1 | contig 10814 bp, 10 predicted proteins | sample 2041321 | NCBI WGS metagenome assembly RCNB01 (sample SAMN09708232, study PRJNA481090) | Marine sediment metagenome, whole genome shotgun sequencing project.
CAATTAAAGAAGAATATGAATGGTAATCAAACCATTGAAAAAGTGAAGTCGTCATTTGCAGGAGGTGTATATGAGGATGGCCTGCCTTGGAGCGGTGTATTAGCTGAAATTGATACCAAAAAGCATAACTGGAAATTTGCGGCTCACATTGCTAATAAGGAGCCAAAAAATGTTCCCGGTCTTATCAAAGAGTATCAAAAGAAAAGCAAAAATTCAAATAAAATAGAATTAGCTTGGAATGGTGGGTACATTTTAAACCCTGAATTGGTAGGTAAATTAGGATTACCAGAAACCTATATTGGATCACCGTTGGGCTTATTGATTATGAATAATAAGGTGTTTTGCCCACCGCTTTTTAATAAACCAGCTTTCATTATCTATAAAAATGGAGATGTCGATATAAGAAAAGTAAACAGTAAAGCCGGCTTTATTATAAAAGGGAGACAAAAAAAGATGGTGTTTGCTAATAGTAACTATAATAAGCATAGCAGCACAGAACCTTGTTTTTATGATTTGTCTTATACTGAAAACAGTATAAAAGGAAATGGTAATGTCATTATAAGAATAGCTGGGAATACCGTAAAACAGATTGTTAAAACGAAAGCAAAAGAAGTGGTCCCTGTTATTCCGGTAGGCATCACTTTTTCTATACCTTCAAAGCTGTTTTCAAGCGACCTATTTAAAGAAGGTATACCATTAAATATTCAATTATTAGAACCAGAAACTAACCCTTACAAATGGGATGAGATATCTTATGCCATTGAAGCAGGACCGATGCTAATTGATGAAGGACAACAAATTTTGAATATGGAGGACGAAGGTTGGAAAACGTCTAACTCTATTAAAACACAAGCCGCAAGATTAGATTTCACAGATATGCGTGGACCAAAAATAGCTGTAGGTATTACTAAAGAAGGTAAACTTATGGTGCTTATGGTTAATGGTAGAATTAGAGAATCTGTAGGAGCAACCCATTTTGATATGGTAGATATTCTTTTAAAATATGGTATGGACAAAGCCATGGGCTTTGATCCTGGGGGAAGTAGCACCTTGGTGGTTGATGGTAACATTATGAATATTTCACCATACAACAAAAATTATGAGAAAGATATTTACGCATTGCCACCAGAGCCTAGGTTCGTTGCCAATGCTATTATGGGCTGGATTGAAGACTAAGTAGGTTGCCCCAAATTGTTACCAACTTGGAATAATTCATCATACTATCTAAAAAGAAGTAATGCTAATATGTTTCAAATTCCAGGTATTAAAAATGAAGCATTTCTTTTTTCTGATTTAAAATAAAATAGGGCTCAACCATTAATATACTCGAGAGGAGGTAGCAAAACTAAAGCCAAAATAAAAAAAGAATTTGATGCTTCTAGAATTAACTTAAACGATTATTTTAGGAGTTATTAAAGCAGTGAATTGCATGTGAATTATAATATTAAGTTGATTGCAAACGGCTTAATGGCCAGTATAGAAAGCGATATGAAAATATCCTGTGAAATTGTTAATACAGATGAATTTAACTTAAGTCTAGGATTGGTGAAATTTCATCGAACAAATTCAATACGCTCTGGATTTAAACAAGATTCTCGCAGCGTTAAAAATTTGAAAAGAAATAACAAGTGAATAAAATGGCTGTAAAAATTATAGCCTATTACTTAATCTTTTTAGAAAAGTAAGGGTCATAATAGATGTTTAATTTAAGTATTAATTCTAACAAGTTAATAGAAACAACTCACCAGCGAGTTCAGCTCATTTCTGTGAGTTGCTGTTACAAGAAATTCTTCATCCCGATGTTCAATTCCAAGAGCTTTATTTTCGGGAGTTTTATTTGATACCGATTAACTGTATCTTTAATCGCAATATGAAACGCCTACTCAGCTACATTTATCCAGTCACAAAAACTATAGCATCTCAATACAATGGTTCATTAGAGATCACCTGGTATAACGGCAAAAAACATCTTAATTCTAAAAATGCCAATTACAGTTATGGATCTTTACAGCGTATTTTAAAATTTGGATTAGAAAAAATCAATCTCTCTAAAGTCAATTCAATTTTAGTTTTAGGAATGGGAGGAGGAAGTGTTATTGAAACATTAAGAGAAGACTTTAATTTCGTCAAGCAAATTGATGCTGTAGAAATTGACCCTATAATCATTGATATTGCTCGCACAGAATTTGGGATTTCTGAAAGCGAGTTCCTAAAGGTTCATTGCATAGATGCTTTTGAATTCGTAAAGACCAATAACAAAAAATTCGATGTCATCATCGTTGATTTGTATATTGATTTAACCGTTCCGGATAAATTTCTAAATCTAGAATTCTGGGATCATGTCATAAGCTCAAAATCTTCAAAAGGCACAATTATTTTTAACGCTTCTGTAAAACATTCAAAAAGTGAGACCATTAAAACGCTAACAGATTATATTAAAACGAAAATATTTAAAGTAGATATCCACGAAAATGTGAACAACACCAACACTATAATTATTGCTAGTGGATTATAAAAGTTAAATTATTATCTTGTAACTCCTTAATATCGAGGTATGCAAAAAAAATGTCCTGAGTGTGGTGATAGAATCGTTGGGAGAATTGATAAAAAATTCTGCAGTGATGCGTGCAGAAATGCGTACAATAACCGTATCAATAAAGATTCTAAAAACCTCATTAGAAATACAAACAATCGCTTACGAAAAAATTATAGAATCCTAGAAGAGCTCAACCCAAATAAAAAGACCAAATGCTCTCGAGCGAGACTTATTGAAAAAGGATTTGATTTTAGCTACTTTACAAGCATTTACACCACTAAAGCTAGGACAGTCTATTACTTTGTGTACGACCAGGGCTATTTGCCTTTAGAAGGTGGCTACTATGCTTTAGTAAGGCGTGATGACTAATTAAACTGATCTTTTTCCATAGGAATAAGCATCTGATTTCAAATCCTTAAAACACGATTTTGTTTGTGGTTCTAACCTAAGTCTATGGACTCTTTTTGTGTTCTATAATTAGAATCAGACGTATTGTTAGTTTTTAGTCTAACTTCTATTGAAGCATCAGTATTATTATAAAAGCAATAATCGCCAAGCGTTAAAGTTCTGCACTTTAATTCTGGCTTTTGTTCTTCTCGGCTTATTCGCGTTGTTCTTGCTAATTTTATCACCATTCCCTATTTATATTCACTTCGACTTTGCTTAGTGAAGGAGGTCAACTGTCGCGAACTCGGCCTTAAAATTACGTTTTGAGTGTTACAAAGTACATTTCAAGTTCACCTTTGCCTTTTGCCGCTACTTTTCCACGATATTCAAAAACTAAATCTTCTTCTTCTTTAACCAATACATAGGTGGCATGGCTTATGTTTACTTTACCAACCTTACTATTGCTTTCCATTCGGCTTGCCGTATTTACAGTATCACCCCAAATGTCGTATTGAAATTTTTTCACTCCAACAATACCCGCTACAATAGGCCCATCATGTATGCCTACACGCATTTCGAAAGCGGGTTTCTTTTGCACTTCGTTTTCGTGTTTTCTTTTGCTTACAAATGCTTGCATTGCTATAGCAGCTAAGATGGTGTTTTTAACTGCATTTTTATCTGGTTGAGGCAATCCACCTGCTGCCATATAGGCATCACCAATAGTTTTTATCTTTTCTACATTATACTGTTCCATAATATTATCGAATGCTTTAAAGCAGACATTAATTTCTTCAACTAATTCTTGAGGTGTTAATTGAGAGGCGGTTTCGGTAAAGGATTTAAAATCTGTAAATAATATAGTAGCAGTTTCAAAATCTTGGGCATCTACGAAACCTTTTTCTTTTAATTCTTGGGCAATTTCTTCTGGGAGGATATTTAATAATAGATGCTCAGAACGGTCTTTTTCAATTTGTAAACTAGCTTTAGATTTTTTTACAAAGTTTAATCTGCTAAAAACACCTCCTGCAATGATAAGCGCAAAACAACCTGCAATGATGAAAATGTTGCGTTGCTTTTCTTTTTGCTCAACAATTTGTTGATACACCACTTCTACTTTTCGTTCTTTTTCCACATACGCAATACTATCTAAAAGCGTTTGTTTTTCAAACTCCATATTAAGCACCTTATCGGTAGTCTGCTTTAAATTTAAACTGTCTTTAAGCAGATGCATTTGTTCATTATAAAAGAGTGCTTTTCCTAATTGATTTGTAGATTTATAGGATTCATATAAGCATTTACAAGCTTCCTCTTGAATAGAAATCACATTCAGTTCTTCTGCTATTTCTAGACCTCTACTGCAGTCTCTAATAGCTTCTAACTTTTTATTTTGTTGCAATTTAATTCCGCCTATGGCTATGAGAGAATTACTTTCGTAGAGGCTACTATTTATGTCTTTAGATGAATTTAGAGATTGATTATAATAGGTTAATGAGATAATGTAATCTTTTTGCTTTTCGTATAGTTTCCCTAAGTTGAAACGCACTTCTGTTTGTACTTGCTTTTCATTATTTTTTGTGGCCAGTTCTAAGGAGTTTTCAAAATTGACTAAGGCTACATCATAATTTCCTTCTTTCATATAGACATCACCGATGCTATTAAGCACCTGTGAAAGTTCTTTTATATTTCCTTTATTTTTGTATACATTTTTTGCAGTCTCGAAATGCTTTTTAGCATTTTTTAAATCATTTAGCTCTAAATAAATACCTCCAATGTTTTGGGTTGTAACGGCAATTTGGGTTTCATCATTCAATTCTTGATGAAAAGCGGCCGCTTTTTTATAGTTCTCTAATGCTCTCGGATAATCTCCTAAATAATAATAAATAGCCCCTTGATTATTCAATGAAGAAGCTACACCCTTTAAATAATCTGTTTTTTGAAAACATTTTTCACTCTTTTCATAGTACATAAGAGCTGTAGAAAAGTCGCTCTGATAATAATAAATCGTAGCCATTTGATTATAGCAATTCCCTAAGTATTTACCATTCTCTAATTCCTTATAGACTATTAGACTTTTTTTAGTATCAAGCATCGCTTTTTTAAAGACACCATTTTTTATATATGCTTTACCACTTCTCATTAAGCTGTCAGCATATTTTTTTTGATTAGCTATGTCTTCAGGCTTCAATTTACTTTTAGGGCTTGTGGTTTGTCCAGCCATAAAGTTAGTTGAAAAAATAAAAAAGAGAAGCAAAACTAATAGTCGCCTCTCTTTTATGGAGTTATATGTCTCTTTGTTAAATAACATTTATGTCATAATTATGAGATTAAAATCTTAGCCTCTAATTATTTCATTAGGTGATAAAGATGGAACAGTTATAATCATAGTCCTATAAAGCCTTGCTGCATTAATATCACAAAGTTTTTATAGTTGTTTTTTTAAGAAAGCGAAATAACTAAGAACCACCCTTAGTTGTACTATTCCAATTTTCACCTTTAAGTTTTAATGCAGCTTTTAAAATATCTTTCTGGCTAATTTGCCCAATGAGCTTTCCATTTTCTACGATAGGGAAACGTCGTCTCTTAGATTGTAAAAATTTATTAGCAGCGTCAAACACGTCCATATTACCATCAATAGTTTCGACATTTCTTGCCATACGCTTTTCTACATTATCATGCTGCAAAGGCATATTGTAATAACGACTTTCACTCAACTGCTTTAAACAATCACCTTCAGAAATTACACCAACCAATTCTTGTTTGTCATTCACTACAGGGCCACCAGAAATTTTATATTTTATTAAAGCTTCCACAACCTCCTGCACAGACTGGTCTGGTTTAAAGGTTATGAGTTTTGTGGTCATATAATCTCTAACTTTTAAAGCGACTGGTTCAGAAACATTTTGGTTCTTACGAGCTCCTTGAAAACTTTTTATTCCCATAACATTAATTTTTAGAGTTAATTATAAAGTTACTGAAAATTAATTATTTAGCAAAATCGAAATTCAAAAGCTTTTAGAATCCTTATTTTTACGTCTAAATTTTACAGCTCTAAATTGAAAAAAAAAATTAGTGTTATTGGTTGTGGTTGGCTTGGGTTTCCTTTGGCTGAATATTTAATTAATGAAGGTTTCGTTGTAAAGGGTTCTACCACTTCTAGTGATAAGTTAGAGCTTTTAGAAAAGCGGCATATTGAAGGCTTTTTAATTCACTTAAATGAAACGGAAATTTCTGGCAACTATTCGAAATTTTTAGCCAATAGCGAAACGCTTATTATTAATATTCCTCCAGGATTAAGAAAAAATCCAACTAAAAATCATGTTGCCGAAATAAGAAATTTAGTCTCAGTAATAGAAGAACACAACATAAAGAATGTCCTTTATATTAGTTCTACTTCAGTTTTTAGTGATGATCTTCATTTTCCAGAAATCACAGACACGACAGCGCCAAATACAACATCAGATAGTGGTAAACAACTCATTGAAATCGAACAAACACTGATAAAAAATCCTAATTTCAATACAACAATTCTACGATTTGGTGGCTTGTTTGACGAAGAAAGACATCCTGCCAAGTACTTATCTGGCAAATCCAATGTTGCAAACCACAAAGCTCCCATCAATTTAACACATAAAGAAGACTGTATTCAAATCATTTCCACGATCCTAAAAAACAAGCTTTGGAATGTGTCTTTAAACGCTGTGTATCCTAATCACCCCGATAAAAAAACATATTATTCTGCCTATTGTGAACATCATAATTTAGCACTTCCTGAGTTCAATTCTTCTTCAAAAAGTAAAGGGAAAATAGTGAACAGTTCTAAACTGGTACAGCTTTTGAACTACACCTTTAAACAGAGGCCATAAGAATTAATAGTTTTTTAAGACCATTTCCTATTAATTTTTATAGTTTTGGCGCATTAAATTTAAAACCATTCGCTTCTAAAAAGTTAGTCTTTAATTTAGACTGATTCTGTGAATGCACCATTTGACAATTAAAAAATAATAAATAAAGACAGATGAACCTTTCGCTAACTAAAAGGTAGTTGTAATTGAATTTACAAAGCGAACGCAGCATTTGACCATTTTAAAACAATAAATAAAGACAAATGAAAAAATTTACAATTGTTCCGATTGCTATTGGGATTATGTTATTCTCAGTTAGTGTTTTTGCACAAACAACTACAGAGATGAAAAAACATTATGAGACCTATTACCTACAAATGAAAAAACAAGGTGATGTTCAAGGTATTATTAATGCCATGACACATTTAAATATTTTAGAGCCTTCAGTTGCTAGACGAGATACTTTAGCGTATTTATACCTTTCAGAAGGAAAGCACATGCAAGCTTTAAATACCATTGGAGTAGAAAAAAATGCTACGGATTCGGATATGAGTGTAGAGGTAAAAGCCTTGGCCTTAAAAAGTCTTAATCAGCCAAAAATGGCTTTAGAGCATTACGAAGTACTTTATTCCCGTAGTCCAAGTGTGTATTTGGCTTATGAAATGGCTGACATGAAAATTCAGACTAACGATCTGCCTGGTGCTAAATTAAATATCGATTATGCTCTCCTTAATGTTAAGGATGATATGAAGCGTGCGTTTTACGAAATGCAAAATCCTTATGAAACCTCTATGAAAGCGGCTTTATTATGTTTAAAAGGTTTATTAACGTTTTCAGAAAATAAAACGGCTAATATGGATGCCGCAATAAAACTAATGAATGATGCTTTAGCTATTGACCCTAATTTTAATTTAGCTAAAGTGAGCAGAGAAGCCCTAGAGTCCCAAAAAGCCCAGATAGCACAACAAGCTACTACCGAAAAAAAGAATTAGTAACTTACATTATTATATAAAAAATGCAGCTCAGTGAGCTGCATTTTTTATTTTATCTAGTATTTTAATTACCAAATTCTAACCCTATCTTCAGGTGCTAAATACATAGCATCACCTTCTTTAATAGCAAACGCTTCGTAAAAAGCATCTATATTTTTAAGTGGCTGTGTTGCTCTTACAATACCCGGAGAATGTGGGTCTGTTTTAATCTGAGTTTCTAAAGCATCAGGTCTGCTTAGTGTTCTCCAAACTGTAGCCCAAGACATAAAGAAGCGTTGTTCTGCTGTAAAGCCATCAATATCATCAGGTCTTCCGTTTTCTTTAAAATACAGTTGCAAGCCATCATAAGCACCTAGAACTCCTCCAAGGTCACCAATATTTTCCCCTATAGTATTTCTTCCATCAACATATAAACTATCACCCATTTGAATAGCTGAATATTGCTCAACAAGCGCATCACCTCTTTTCTTAAATTCAGTTAAGTCTTCTGGTGTCCACCAGTTAATTAAATTTCCATCACTATCAAATTGGGATCCTTGATCATCAAAAGCATGCGATATCTCATGTCCTATTACCGCTCCTATTCCACCATAATTAACAGCTTCGTCGGCAGTATAATTATAAAAAGGAGGCTGTAAAATTGCAGCCGGAAAAACGATCTCATTGTTTAATGGGTTAAAGTATGCATTTACCATTTGTGGTGGCATATTCCATTCTGTTTTGTCAACTTTCTGACCTAAATCGGCCATAGTTTCTTTCAAATTCCAATTAGAAAAAGCCATCATGTTTTCTGCATAGCTATTTTCGTCTTTTATCATCAACTCAGAATAATCCTTCCACTCATTAGGGTATGCTATCTTAACCGTAAATTTATCAAGCTTTTCAATCGCTTTTAATTTAGTTTCAGCACTCATCCAATCTAGTTTGTCGATCCGAGCTTTAAATGCAGTGATTATATTAGCTATCATTTTTTCTGCTTTTTCTTTAGCTTCTGGAGGGAATTTTGAATCGACATATAATTTACCAATAGCTTCACCAACACGTCCTGTAACATGATCCATTGCGCGATCTTCAGCTGGCCTTTGAGCTTCAGTACCTCTTAAGGTTTTACTGTAAAAATCCCAATTTGCTTTTTCAATTTCAGTACTTAAAAATCCTGATTGACCATTTAAAGTATTCCACTTCATTATCGTTTTAACATCTTCTATTGGAGTTGTATTTAAGATGTCTTGAAGCGCTTTCATGTATCTAAGTTCTACAACATAAACAGTATCAAGTTTTTGATTAACACCTGAATCTGAAATAAACTTGTCCCAATTAACTGCTGGTGTTAATTCTGTTAGTTCTGCAATGCTTCTAGGGTTATTGAAATTATTGAAATTTCGTCTTTCCGTTTTATCAAATTGAGGCTCCGCTAACTTAGTTTCTAGAGCTAAAATCATTTCAGCCGCTTTTTTTGCTTCATCTTCACTATAATCTAGAAACTGCATCATTCTAGTCACATGATCTACATATTGCTGGCGACGTTCTTTAGATTTCTCATCTTGTAATACGTAGTAATCACGGTCTGGCAATCCTAAACCACCTTGAGTGATATATGGAGCGTAAGTAGTACTGTCATTGATATCCGGAAACACTTCAAGATTGAAAAACGGAGCTCCAACTCCTGTAGTTTTCGCATAAACAGCTTGCATATCTGAAATACTATTGATACCATCTATAGCTTTCATTAAAGGGTCTAAAGGTTTAGTCCCTAATTCATTTCTTGAAATTGTGTCTAGCTCTGATTCAAAAAATAATAATGCTTTTTTCTGGTCAGTGCCTTCTGCATATGCGCCAAATTCTTTTGAAGTTTTTACTATATCCAACACATCATTTCGTGTTGATTTCCTTAAGACACCAAATCCACCCCAACTTCCTTCTTCTTCGGGAATTTTAGTCGTTTTCATCCAATTACCATTAACGTAACTGTAAAAATCTTCATTTGGACTAACCGTTTTGTCCATGTTTTCCAAAATAATTCCTGGAATTTTTTCTGCCATGGCAGTGTCGTTTTTGGCTTCTTCTTTACATGCTACAATAGCAAAGAAAGCCAAACCTGATATCGCTAAAACGCGACTAAAATTAGTTTTCATAATTTATTTATTAATTCGAATTAAAAGTAACTATTCATTAGACCGAAGAGTCTTAAAATTGTTACAACTTAACAAAATTTTAAGACGATGTTAAACGCTATTCTTTCTCTATTTTGTCATAAATATCGCGTTCTAACTTTTTATTAATCTGATAATTCAGATTTGAAAAAGATTCTAACACTTCTTTAACACCTAATAATTTGACCTGTTCGTCTATATTGTCTATCGTTAAATTTTCATTTAACTTTAAAAGAGTTGTCTCTATGATTACGGTTCTAGATACAATTGGGTTGCTACGAAGTTGGTCTGGTATATTAGCTCTAAAATCGCCAATAAACGTTTTTAATAGTTTCTTCTCACCATTAAAAAATGATAAATCTGCTTTTTTTAAATAGTTAATTTGAATGGCTAATTCTTTATATTCTTCCCAATTAGCTATGGCTTTATCCGCTTCTGCGCTTAAAGCATAATCTGTATAGTCAAAATTCTCAATGGCTTTTGCTGTGATAACACTCTTTTGATTTTTAGTTCCAATATCTGTGTCTATTATTGCGTTTTTATCATCACCACAACTCACAAGCATTACGAAGACTATATTTAAAACGACAAGACCTGTTTTCATGAACTCAATTTGTTTGACTGTAAATATAGTTAAACTATTATTTTGAAATTATAGTATCCTATCATTAAGATTATCAACTTCTTAAAAAAAGGGTCATTTTTCTATAAATTTTAAGATTAAGAGACCCAATTTCTTACTATTTTTGAAGATAATTTAATTAGAGCTCATGTCTTCAAAAATATTAATTATCGGTGCTTGCGGGCAAATAGGAACAGAACTTACCACTAAGCTTAGAGCAATTTATGGTGTAAATAATGTTATTGCTAGCGATATTAATACTAGAAAATTGGATTTAGTCAA
>RCNB010005592.1_pt1 | contig 10812 bp, 31 predicted proteins | sample 2041321 | NCBI WGS metagenome assembly RCNB01 (sample SAMN09708232, study PRJNA481090) | Marine sediment metagenome, whole genome shotgun sequencing project.
CGTCCCCATAGTACCTTGGTTTCGAGGCTGGCATATTTGGTGAGCGTTAGCCAGTCGGATTCTTTATGAGCCTCAAGTACTTTCTTCATGTACTCGACTGAGCCACCCCAACACCACTTGTTGAGGAAGGTCCCTGTGTTGTGCTCAAGAGAGAAGACTCTATCTAGGAACTCTCGTTCTGAGAAGGCCATACCTTCACACTTGCCTACCTCGTACATTCCGACTACATCTGTCGCTAATGCCCAAGGTTCGCCGCCGTAAGCTGAACTCCAATAACCGTAGTCTCCGTTGCGGAAGAACTCTCCTGCCCATTTCATGAGCTTATCGTTGCCTGCTTCGACTCCGATGGTTTTCCATTGTCCAGCGAATCGGCCGGACTTGGCTTCGGGGATTATTTTCTTGATGCCTTTGCTGTATCGCATCTCGCTCATGATCGCATAGTGTGAGTATGAGTGGAAGACATCGACGTTGTTGACAACGTGTGCGGTAAAGCCTTGCAACCCTTGTTCAATTACAAGTTCAAGTGGAGTCTTTTCTTTGCTCCGTTTGGCTGCAAGCCCAGCTTCGAACATCTTGTGCAGAAGCTGCCAGTTGTATGACATCTTCTTTGGTCCGTTGTGAAGATGGGTGCTCATAACTCCCGATGCGATGGCATCGTAGAGGTAATAGTCTGCCGCTACTTCAAGAGGGTTAACATTGGTGGCGTTGTGATCGTTGTATCCGTAGACTTCTTCCATTCCAACGTAGCCACCGGAGTGCTTACCGGATAGACCGAAGATATGGTAGCCGTCCTCGTGCCAAGGCATCTTGGGTTTATTGATGTATCCAAGCTCGTTGTAAACCCTTGCGATCTTGTCAGCCTGGCTCAGTTCCTCGTGTTTCTTGAGAAATTCCTGAGTGATTTCATTGACTGCGACAATCGTTGTCACCGTGTTACTCCTTGTTGCATATGGTTAATAGTGTGTCTTCATGTATCAGCCACCTCATGTGTAGGTTGACTTTTTCTGGCTTGTCTATCCAGGGTTCGTATATAAGGATAACTCCGCATCCTTTGCATTTATCCCCTGGCTTCTGATCTTTCCAAATGATAGCGATACCTCCTTAGTTAGCATAACTCTGTTTCTGTTCGACCAGATCATGTTAATCAGCTTCGAAGAAGGTTTCGAGAACGTCCCATTCAACATTGTTTAGATCGGCGTCGAAGTATTCGGCGTCGAAGTTCGACATGATGTCTCTAATGTCTTCGGCTGACTTGTCGTAGCATGTCAAGAAAAGGATCGGATCGTTCGAGATCCACCGTTCCGTTTCGTCTGTGTCCCAGTTCGTTTGGTCCCAGTCGATTGCAGTCATTCTTTCATGTCCTCTATGGCTTGTTCTAGCTGATGGATTTGGATACGTTCATGAGTAAGTAGTTGAAAGTCTGCTCTGTCTGCTCTTATCTCGTCAATTCGTCTTGACATTGCGGAGATGGTTTCGTTTCGTTTAGCGTCGGTTGACATTGTTAAACTCCGTAACAAGCGTTCATGAATCTTTCTTCGTCGAAACTTGCGTTTGTTGGGTTGAGCGCTTCGCATAGTTGCGTACATACTACTTCCCATTGTTCGTATTTCTCTCCGACTGTGCTGGGTTGTACGTTGTGGAGTGTCTTGGTGATTAGTTCGTAGTGCTTCTTAGTTAGTGGCATTGTTAGCCTTCACTTTTGTGTGGGTTAGACCAACCACCAGTGTGATCGCCGAACGGATCGTTGGCTTCGGTTACGTCGCTAAAGCATATGTCGCAAGCAACGTAACGGTTTCCGTTGGGGTGAGTGCGGCGGACCTTAGTCTTACCTGGGCAGTATTCGGTGGATGCCATGCTACCTTTCGTTTCGGAAACGCACTGACGTTTCATAGTCGATACGGTCAAGTTCTTGATATTCTGCGATTGCTTCCCAGTCTAGATCAGGGACGTCTTCGTCAAATAGTTCCTCATCATTCTCGAAGTCGATCTCCATGTCGTTCTCTACGATGGTCATGCTGCCATCTCAGTGAAGACGGTGTAGCTTCCGTTAGGGTCGAGTGAGAAGGTGACGCATTCCGATTCGAAATCGTATCCTCCGAGGACATGCTTCGACCGTCGAAGGCTGATTTCTACGAAGAGTTCACTATCGTATTCGATACCGAACTCAGAGGGCATCTGGTTGACATCAAGAACCATGTCGGACATTGCCTGTCCGTTCTTGCTGTGGATGATTACGTCACCAGGGACAAGATCCCTGACTTGCTTGGTCGTCTTAATGGGCAGCGTGTCGATGATAGTCATAGGTAGATTCCTTCTGATTGGGTGATGTGCTTTAGATGGTTGAGCATGTATGCTCGATGTGCTTCTTTGGGTGTTCGTGCTGAGAAACCGAGGAAGCTCTCATGGTCCATGATTTCTGTTGAACTCATGTCAGGATGGCCGAGGATAAAGGCTCCTCGTTGTAGGGATGAGTAAACATCGTCGGTAATAAATATGACGTCTCCGATCTTGGCTCGGTATGTTGGGCCGTTGTCGTTGTGGCTTGGCACCCTATGTACTTTAACCGAACCGGAAAGGCTTGGTTCGTATCCTTCAGGCATCGGCTCTATGTAGTCATTCATGATCGACTCCGTGATGGATGCGGTCGTGGCGTCGGACTAACCGCTGTATGATGGGAAAAGCAAATCCTAGTAGGACAAACTCGATGATGATGTGGGATGTTAACTCAGCCAACATATGAGCTGGGTCGGTAAGGATGTGAGTAAATTCTTCAAACACTAGAGACTCCAGTAAGTAGTAGGGTGATTTCGTCGGTGTCCTCGTCCACTTGGAACAATCGACACTGGTCAAGCTCAGGCATTGCTTCGATGTCGATTTTGCCTGAGCTAACCATAAACATCGTGGTGATGCGGAACCACTTTCTTAGATCCTCTTTGTCGGTTGTGCTACCAATGAAGATCCGATCAACCATGAAACCGTTAGGATATTCGATGCAGAGCTTAGATACCATGTTAGCGTTCCCAATCTTCGTCGTTCCAACCACTGTGTTTGTTTGAGGACTCCTTGTCGATACGCTCATACTCTCGTTCGTTCAGACAATCTGCACAAAGTCCTTCAAGAATGACATCGCTGTCATTACACTTGATACAATTCATTACTGTTTCGCTTCTTTCGTGTTGTGGGGTTGTGGATATACTGTTTCGCTCGGCCTGGCTCTCGTGCTGCTCGGCCGGTTGCGTCTTCCCCTTCTCCCAGTGAGCCTATATGGCTCGCTTGATTCGGGCATTCGTATGGTCATCCTGATCTTTCGATGTTACCATTGATGATAGCTAAGATCAGCCATAAGACTATGAGGATAATTAAGGGGTTCATAGTGAGCGTGCCATGTTCGCAATGGCTCCGTGGCTTTGTTCCCACTCGCTCTACCGCATGTCGTGTAAACCACCACAGTTACCACACTAGCCACACCAACCAAAGTTAGCTAGAAGGGAGCAGTTTCAATCTGACATACTCAGGTCAGTCGGGGTTAGCCGATCTTATGCAAGGCGGCGACGTGAGCCGAACACCATGCTTCCACCAAGCAGCATCAAGAATGCTGCGATTGCTGCGAAGGTAGCAGTGCTGCTACCGGTTACTGGAAGAGTGTCACTGGGGTCACCAGGGACAGGGTTAGGAAGAACCTCGACACAGCCAGGAGGAGCAGTGCCAACGACACTGACTTCCTCACCGTTACGAACCGAGGTGAGAAGAACCTCGTCACCAGGCTGGACAGTGTAGCTTGCACCAGTCGCAGTGTTGAGTTCCTGAGGAACACCGTTAACGTAAAGGCTGTTGAAGTCATTGTCGAAATCAACAGTGACCGTAAGGATAACCAATCCGTCAATAGTGTTACACTCAAAGAGGAGAGTGCCCTCGGTTGGGAGGGTACAATCTTCGATGATTGCCGTTGTACTGACATCAATACGACCGTCGTAGTTCGTATCGAACGTTGAGGTTGCAAGAACAGTATCTCCACCGTTGATTGTGAAGGCGAATCCACCAAGACCATTGTTGGTAAGGGTAGGTCGGCCGTTGTTACTGGTCACAACGTCAGTGAACGTTGGGTTACCAGGGAAGACAACAGTGACTAGGACTCTGCCGTCAGTCAAGCATTCCTGAACGATGAACGGGGCAGGAGTTTCAATCTCTGCACAATCATCGGCAGTCACACTAACCGTTTCGGAAACAACGTTGCCTTCATACTTAGATTCAATAAACCCAACAGCTTCGATGACGTCGCCAGCAGCAACCTCACCAGAAGCAGGTGCTTCGATGCCGTTCACAGTAACTGAGAACGAACCCTCTTCGTTGATCGAAACGTTGTAGCCAACAACACCGTCAGCAACACACTCAGTCTCGATGAAAGGAGTTGGGGCAACATTGTCAGAGCAGTCAAGCTCAGGGATGTCACCACGAACTTGAGAAACACCATCGTCAGTTTGGAGAACCAACTTATAATTGGTTGCAAACTCAGGGACTTCATCGTTCTGTTCCGTCGTGTTAAGGACTACGTTGCCCTCAGCGTCGAAGAACTTGATTCGAGTTGCGTCTGTTGAGTATGAAACACTATCTGCATCGGAGCATTCAAAGCTGATCGTTGGATCAGGAATGACGACTTCACAAACCGTAGTGAAGTCGTGGCTTGAGGAGATGTAGCTAGGCCCATGACCATTAGCAAGAACTCCGTTGTTAGGGTAGATCCCAGCCCTATCTTCGACACCAACGAAGTAGAAGTCTGACTGGTATCGGCATCCCTCACCAAAGGGAACGCTCATAGTATGCTGTCCAGGTCCGAACTCAGTACCTGACTGGGCAGCGTGTGCCGAGAGAGGTTGGTTCAGAGGGTAAGAGTTGCCGCCGTTACGCTGAGGCAACTCATCCAATGGAGCATATAGGCTGAAGGCAAGAGGAGGCGTCGTGCAATTCTCGGGAACACTAAAGCTCACCGAGGTGCGGTTGATTGAATCAACTGAACGAAGGTAAGTTCTCCACTGTGCTCGGGTTTGAATCTCACACTCTACAACAACCGGAGCGGTCGTAGTAGTGGACTCTTGCACTGTCGTCGTAGTAGGCTCTTCAACCACTGTGGTCGTGGGCTGCTCTACCGTCGTGGTAGGCTGCTCGGCTTCCGTAGTAGTTGTTGGCTCTTCAACTTCTGTAGTAGTAGTTGTTGGCTCGGTAACAACTGGTGGCTCTCCCAGTTCCTCACAGGCTCCAAGAGTATCTCCATGATCGAGATGGGCTTGCAAGCCATCATCATCAAACGTCAGAGTATCTTGGGCTGGAGTCCCAGGCTTATGACAAACGGTGACTGGAGTATGTCCTTCACCGTTCCCGTTCTGTCCATTGTTGCGACCGTTGTTAGCGCTGGCAGCAGCAGGATAAGCTGCGGCTAGCACCAGGAACATGGCAACAAAGATGGCACTGATCACAATGCCAAACTTGTTAATAAACTTCATAATGTTTTCCTTCTGTTTGTGTGGATATATACTAGAACGATTTACGGGAATCGCCATCTTACATTATAACAGCTTGGTATGTTGTATGTCAAGTGTTACTGTAAGAGATTGTCAACATGAATGCAGAGCTTATCTCCTGCCTCATAGTTGAATGAGTCTTCGTTGATGGTGATTGGTATTTCGTCCTCGGCTTCGCATTCGATAGTATCATAGGATGCTATGATAACAACCAGTGCAATCATCGTCAGCCCTAAGGAGAAGATTAAAGCATACGGGGCATACATCGGTTCGTTTCTATTCATTAGCTGATCTCCATGTAGGATGCCCATTGGTCGTCGCTATAAGTCCATTCGTTATCGGGTGGGCTTTGCTTCTCTTGGATAACGTAACGGAGTCGGCCAATCAGTTCGTTGATGTCGTCGTCATCAAGAGGTTCTCGATAAGCTAAAAGAGCAGCTACACCTACCCAGTTTCCTGAGAAGAGGAAGGCTCCGTAGCTTTTGCCGCCATCGTTCTCTCCGAACTTGGATTCTGCAAAGGATGCGAAGTCCATCTCCATGTTGAGTGACGATCCCATAAAGCGATTGGCTCCAGGCAATGCCACGGTAGCCCATCCAATTCCGCAAGCCGATGAGCCACACTCGTCAGGTAGGCCATCTGCTCCGTAGCCTCTCTCTGAGCTGTACTCTCCCATGTTGAGTTCGATGCGTCCCCTGTGGTTGGTGAGCCAAGAGGCTAAGACGTCCATGTTGTCGAGATGTTCTTTGGTGGGGATCATGCTGTCTCCGTTTCAATGGTTGCACTAACTAGACCCATGTCGTCTCCGCACTCTGAGCAGACAGGGATGCCAGCGTCAGCATAGAAGTAAGGGTTTATTTCTACTGTCTCTTCAAACTCGGGAGCATCGTCGCAATCGTGGAAGTAATGGAAGGTGATGGCTCCTAGTTCGTCTTGTTCCAGTTCGATCTTCGTCGTGTTGGTGATCTTCATTGTTCTCCTTAGTTGGTGGTGTCTAGTGGACTCAGCAAAGGGTTCGATTGCAGGGGAGTCGGTCACTAACCGACGGAGCATGTCGCTCCCCTACAACCAAACCCGATGCTCAATCGTTAGATCAAAGCCTTCAAAGCCTCAAGCTGATCCTGAGGAATAACGAAGCCCTTCTTAGTAGGGCCGTCGTAGGTTGCCGTCTCGGTAAAGACTCGGAGGGAAACTCCGCCGTCCTTAGCCGATGAGACGACAAGGCGTCCGCTGCTGGTTGCAGTCTCGTAAAGGGGGACGCTTCCGACTTCGGTCCAGTCACTGTTCGTTGATGCTGCCATGATGTATACTCATTTCGTTTGGGGTTGTTGTTGTTCGCTTGTTGGGGTAAAGGAGTTGGAAGTCTTTAGCTTCCGTTTGTTGCATTGGAATCAGCGCTCCTTGTTGTATGTTGTATGCTTACACTATATAGGGTTGGTATTACTATTCGGTTACATCAAGTCAGTCTGTCCAATCACCATCTTGCGGCGTCCGACGATAGCATTAGCAAAGCCTTCGTTGGTTGCAATAGCGTGCCAACCAGTGTTGTCTTTAACAAGCCACGTTCCGTCTGCTTGCTTCTCGGTCTTGATCTTAACCCCTTCAGGGTCGGGCATTGTGCTCATACTGTCTCCTTCTGTTGAATGTATATGTCTCCCTCTACAAAGCGGATGGCGCTACCGTCTGGCGCTGTTGCCGACCAAAGGTAGGGAGCCTCGAAGTCGTAGAAGACCCAGCCTCTATCGGAGAGGGCGTCCCACATTGAGTCTCCGTCACCGTGCCAGAAGGCGTCTCGACCTTGTGGAGTGAAGGCGGGATCTCCGTTGCCTAGCTTGTCACAAAGCCACTTGGCTCCTTGTGCCATTAGAAGAACACCGCCTTAATTGCGAAGATAAACACGGCCCAACATGCAATGGAGAAGGCAAATGCAAAACCCCATCCGAGGAGCCGATCGTTATTGTATTCGTTCATGTTCATGTTATGTTCCTATCGTAGTGCTGAGGTTGATGGGCGGACCTTCGTCATAGTATGGACAACAACTCCGTCTGTCGAGACGGAAGGTCCACGGTAGATTGCGTATCGTCCCGCTTCAAAGTGTTTCATTTCGAGAAGCGGTGCAAGATATTGTCGTGCTGATGCGTCTGATTGGTAGTTGCCAAAGGCTTTGTTGAATGTTCCGAGGGTAGGTTGATCTTGAAACTTGCCGTTCTCGGTGGTCTTGCTAATCATGTACTTCATTTGTCCTTCTTAGGGCAGTCGTATGCGTCGTGGTCGGGGATGTCTGAGTTGCAGTCGAAGCAAGGATCATCGAACTCACTATAAGCACGAGGATCATCGGCCATGTCTCGGAGAGCGTCGTCTTCGTTCGACTCGTCGTAGTCACCAAAGAAGTCGTAGTAATCAGACATCGTGTTTCCTTAACGCTAGGAAGCCTTCGAGAGCTTCGAGCTGTTCCTTCGTGAAGTATATCTTCTGTGACCCTTCGGCAATCATGATGTTGCCATCAGTGTATTCGGTGCCGATCAGGGTGCTGTCGATGATGGTGTCGTGCAATACAAAGTCTCGCTTGACTTCAACCCTACTCATTAGCTGTCCCTTCTAGGACGTTGATCTTACGTTGTCGGGACAGAAGAAGTATCTGTCCTTGTCGTCGGAGTCTTTCTATTCTGTCCTCAAGGTCGGCGTTCCTTTCACGAAGAGATCCAATCTCTCGGTATGCTTCGTGTAGTTCAGTGTTCATCTGTTGCATAGCAAGCCTCACAGTCGATGTCTTCGTTCTTGATTGCAAACCCATCCATCACATCGGGGACACGAAGACCACAAACGGTTGTTTCACTTGTCGTCTCTGGGTACTTGTAAGCATGAATGGTCTTATGGATGTTTGTTCCTTCGTTGCTAAAGGTTACGGGATGGTATGTCACATGTCCTTCTTCCAGGTTCGTTCCTCACGCTTTCTGCGGAGGCGGCGTTCTTTGCGTCGATCGGAACCAAAGTCCCATGACCTACCGTGTTCGTCTCTGCCACAAACGGCGGCCCCAAAAGACTTGGCTCCAGGCTTTCCGGCATTCTTCTTTCCACACATCGGGCATCGACAGGTCATGGTAAGGCTCCTAAGGTTGGGTTCTAGCAGAGGCCACGGATCTCGTCATCGGAGAAGGTGTGGTCCCACTTGGTTTCGATATGAGTGGGGCGAGAGGTTCCACCACAAGGTCCGCAATTCCAGTCGATCTCGCATTCGCACATCTCGATCTCTTGCTCTCCTTCTCGACCTACAAGGACGGCCACTCCGTTGGTGACTTCGTAGATCCGTCCGTCTGTGCCTTCGATCTCGGTGAAAGTGTCAGTGTTCATATTGACTCCTGATTGTATTCGACCGTTTGTTCGGACTCGAACCCTGCATGGAAGAACACTTCGGCACTTGGTCCTTGTGGGAAGTAACGGGTGACATCGAAGGTAATGATGTCTCCTTTCAGGCTGACATGGTTGACACGTTCTCTCAGGTCAGCAAAGCGAATGACATCGCCAGGCTTGACACATTTGGATGGGACTTTCCTGGCGTCGGCAAATCCGATGGTCATTATGCCTCCTCGTTGTAGTGGTTAATCATGCTTCGGAGATGGTCACGACCCATCGCTTGTTCTTTCCAGTCATGCTCGGTGGACCAGCAAACGCTTTCGAAGCTTGACCTACCGACCATCCACTTGGAAGATCCTTCGAGCTTCATGTCGTTCGCTTCAATGACACAAGGCGAAAGCCTCGCAATTGTGACGGCTTGATTCTGAGGATTCCAACCTGCATAGCAGACTTTCGTAGCCCATTCGATCAAAGCATCGGCGTCGGTTGCCTTCACGACACGTTCGTTGTAGAAAGTTTCTCCTTCGTAGTTCGTCCCATGATTCGAGATGGTAAAAAGCAGTTCGTTTGTCTGTGTCATACATAATCCTTCCAATTGGTGACCTCATCGTGGTCATCGTGAATGTAGCTTCGTGCAGCACTCTTGTTGGCTTGCTTTGTGTCATCACCATGAGTGCCAAAGCCTGAGGTAGGTAGACGTCGTGGCTTGTATGTAATGGGGATGTTGCGAAACATCGTTCTCCTAAAATGTGTGGTTGTGGTTGTAGTACGCTTCAAAGATAAGTCGATGGAAGCGTTTGCAAAGGTTCGGATCATTCTTTCGTCGGTAACGTCGGATGAGCATTGTTCTCACCGCACATGCTTCCAGTCGTCAACAACGATTGACACATGCTCGATCGTTTCGTTCGTCCACTCTTCCCTGTCAAGTAGTTTCGCAATAAGCGTCATGGCTTGATCGGCAGTCAATGCTCGTGGATGTGGTGGTTCGGGAAGAACCCATCGTCCGTCTACATAGATCGGATCGGTAATCATCGGGTGAGTCTTTCGAGTGTGGCGAGAGTCTGACGAAGGTCAGCGAGAGTCTGACGAGTGAGCTTGTCACGTTGACGGTCGAACGTTGGGCGGATCATGGCTGGATCTTTCGGACAGTTGCGGACAGGGTACAATGCTTGTTGGACTTGACCTTCGTGAAAGCCTGCCGAGCGGAGACACTCACTCCGACTCCGACGGAAATGTTGTCAACCACACAAACGTTGCCACGGTTGATGAAGAAGTCGCCTTGCTTGAGATCCTTCGCAAAGATGAGTGTACGTTGCAGACCGTAGCTTGTCGGCAAAGTTACAGTGGTGGTGCCTTGTGCGTTGTTCATGATGGTTTACCTTTCAGGTTTAGTTTGCGTCCCGTCGATGACGGTGCATATTCGTAAAGGGGAGTTACTTTGACTGCTTCGCATTGCAAGATGGGATTGTTGTCGATGACCAGAATGGTCCTGCCACTGGGTAGAACTACCTCGTATTGCATGTCAGCCGATAAAGCGACGGTTGTTGCGGTGGATGTCAAGCGAGACGTCTCGTCCTGCAAAGGAGTTGGTCACAAGTGTGGCAAGTTCCACGGTGTCGGTTGTCCACTGAGACAAAGCCTTGTGAGTGTTGGTGTCGATGATGCGGTACTTAGGCATTCTGGGTTCCTTCGTTGGTGGTGATCAAGCAGGGCTTGCAGATGACTTGCATGTGGTACATGTCGTTCTCGTCCCAAAAGTGGTTGATTTCAGGGTTGACGACAAGCTCGTTGCAGGTGTCACACATCGTGACAACAACCGGCGCATTTGTGGTTTCGATAACAGTCATGGTTCAGGTATCCTTCGTGGTTGGTGGACTTACTGGTCCATTTCTATGGTGATTGCAGGAATAAGTACTTCGACGACAGGAGCGTAGGGCGCAGG
>RCNB010002693.1_pt1 | contig 10811 bp, 9 predicted proteins | sample 2041321 | NCBI WGS metagenome assembly RCNB01 (sample SAMN09708232, study PRJNA481090) | Marine sediment metagenome, whole genome shotgun sequencing project.
GATGGGGGAAATGCACCGCTACATCCCGTTCATCGCGAAGAAGGAAGGATTCAGGAACATCGGCGAGAAGGTGGTGCAGCACCATCCACGGAAGCACGGCAAGACCAAGTTCGGGTTCGATCGGTTCATCAACGGATTTCTGGACTTGCTCACCATCACGTTCATCTTCCGGTTTGGGAAGAAACCGATGCACTTCTTTGGTATGCTGGGTACATTGATGTTCGTATTTGGTTTTTTGTTCTTCCGTTAAGATTTCTTTAATGAGCCCATCGACTTCCTCACGACTTTCCATCATAAATTGGCGCATCTGGCTGCGATCACCCTGGAATTCTTCTCTCCATTTTTCCATTTGTTCCTGTGAATCAATAAAAATCTGTTCGATTTGTTCGGATTGTTCGCTGCTTAGATCCAGTGCTTCTTTAAGTTGTACCGCCCGTTGCTCAGGGCTCATTCTACCCCGATATTCCCTGTCACCGGACTGACCGGAGCAGGTGAAAAAAGTAAAGGTAAAACAGGTGAGTGTGAGAGTGAACATCATTTTTTTTAACATCATTTCCTCCCAATTGTTCATAAGGTAGAAAAAAAATAGCCACCCCGTGCCACTCTGGCTTCACCAGACTTAACGGGGCAGGCAGAGAACACGGAGTAATTATTAATTTTATTTATGAAAAATTTGACACTACCGTTTATAACCCATCTAGTTTTGTAAGTAAACTCCTGTCTAGATATACATTGTTGGTAATATTGCCAACCTCATAAATTTAATAAATAATAGGCGTATATATACTATATTTATTCTATCACATTTATTAATCTATCCGTATACTATTTGAGAACGATGATTCATGTTAACCCGTTCGTAGCTTTATCTTGGTAGTCTTCTGTTAGACAAGACGAAGGCTTATTTTATTCCTGGATCCTAACCTGATCGACTCCTGATTATAGTAATGATTTATTGTGCAATCACTTATCGATTTTGTATATTCTAAAAGTCAAAATGCTTGGCAGTCGTTGGAAAAGCAAAACAAAAGTCTGGAATATTTCTTATACAAGGTATATATATTTAATTTGGAAGAATGAATAGTTAAAGAGACAGAAAAAAAATATTAAAAAAAATGTTTCTATTATCAGAAGCCTGCGATACCTATAGTAAAGAAGGATAAACCTAGGTTATGTCTTCAGTGAAAGGATTGAAATGGAACCACAATCGCACCTTATCTCAATCGCACTACTTGCTATAACCACCTTCGCACCTGTTACAGCAGAACTGCACGCAGCAGACAAGCCTCTTAAGGTCTTTGTCTGCGCAGGCCAGAGCAACATGGTTGGCAAGCGCGCTAAGATGGAAGAGTTGCCAGAAGATCTCAAGGCGGAACAAAAGTCGCTCTTTTTCGACGACAAGAAATGGGTCCCGTTGATGCCTGGCAAGACCGAGCAAGAAGGATTCGGGCCAGAGATCTCTTTTGCTCAAGCAATGGAGAAGAAACTGAAGGAGCCGATTGGCATTATCAAGCACAGCGTAGGCGGCACCAACCTGGCCGTGCGCTGGTCACCAGACAAGCCCAAATCCCTCTACCATGCTCTTCTCAACAAGGTGAAGAAAGCCCAAAAGGCTAGGAAGATCGAAATCGTTGGTTTCGTCTGGGTCCAGGGCGGGTCCGATGCCAAGTCGAAGAAGCTAGCTGATGCCTATGGCAAGAATCTAGCCTATCTGATTCAACGGGTCCGAAAAGACTACAAGAGCCCGAAGATGGCGGTCGTGTGTGAGCGGATTCGCAACATCAACACTGAGAAGAAACCCTACATGTCTGTCGTGCGTAAAGCCCACGAAGAGTGCAAGGAAGACAACTATCGTTGGGTTGATTGTGACGACGTTCCTCGCGGCAGTGACAACACTCACTATACTACAAAAGGTTATGTATTGCTAGGCAAGAAGTGCGCGGACGCCATGCTAGCGTTGCTGAAGAAGAAGGAGTGAGCTTGTTGGACTGCAAACGAGTACGCAAGAGCCGCGCCTGATCCGCGGTGTTATACGTCAAAAAATCCATGCAGAAAGCGATGCGGAATCTAGTGCATTCAACAAAAGGTCGGCAGATATCAATGACAATAATATAATGGATCTCGTTCTTGCAACGGCTTTGGGCGGATTATCCTCGTCAGGAGTTATCTGGCTTGAACCAACCAATGGCTTGTTTTCAACTGCCAAGAACAACGAACATGAATCTTAATGTTTACAATATCCATGGCCATTTGATAAAAACTATAATAAACAAAAGACAAAGTGCTGGTCAGTATTCAATTCAATGGAACGGTAAAGACGAAATGGGAATAGATGTCGCAAGTGGTACGTATTTTTATCAATTAGATATAAAGCATTCTATGAAAATAAAGAAAATGCTGTTGATTCGTTAAAAAAGTGCCGTATAACCCCCGTTGCACCGGAAAACAAACACGTGCGGGTTTAAGGTGGCTTATTAAACTTGGGAAGATTGTTGGCATTTTAAAAATCTTTGGCCGCGGTCTTTGTTCCAGTGAACTTACTCGTTATACGCTTAGCTGATATAAACTTGGATCGGCTAGACAGATAAGGTTTAAACAGCAATATTTCATACGCGGTCTGTTATGAGAAAGTTCATGAAACGAAATCTATCAAGCAAAAATATAACAGTAACATCATACCGTGTTAAAGAGTAAATTTATTAAGTAACATAATATAGAGATTTTTATGCCTTTATACATGGACATTCATACTGTCGATTCAGACACTTTTACAGTCGAAGATGTTGTAAAAGCACACATGGAAGATATAGCTATTCAAGAAAGATTTGGCATAACACCCACATACTTTACAAAAATCTCCCCAAACAGATAGTATTAAATAACATTCATTGAATCAATTGTTACAGCTTTTGAATCAAACGTAGTATTGATTTGATTGTGAATGCCGTAGATTTCCATAAAACATTTCTTGTTGAGATTACGAATCATTCTGTAGTGGTCTGCTGGAAATTTAACTAACTGATTCAATTTATAAAGGAGAAATACATTATGAATACAACAAAAATAGCAGCCGCTCAACTAACTCCAATATTTCTTAATAAAGAAAAAACCGTTGACAAAGCATGTGCTGCCATTACAGAAGCAGGAATGAAAGGTGCAAAATTAGTCGTATTTCCGGAAGTCTTTATTTCAGGATATCCTGATTGGACTTGGCTTATCCCAAATAGTAAAAGTTCCGTATTGAATGAGTTGTATGTTGAACTGGTTCAAAATGCGGTGACAATTCCGGATGAATCAACAAAACAGCTTTGTCAGGCTGCGAAAAGCGCTGGGATTCATGTTGTGATCGGTATGCATGAACGTAATACAGAGGCAAGCAACTCAAGTCTCTATAACACACTTTTGTTTATTGATGACGATGGAAATATAATGGGCAAACATCGGAAAATATTGGCCACAGGGGGTGAACGGTTGATTTGGGCGCAGGGTGATGGAAGTACATTGCACGTTTTTGATACGCCATTTGCCAAACTTGGCGGTTTGACATGCTGGGAGAATTATATGCCTCTTGCTCGAAATGCCATGTATGTAGGGGGGGCTCAAATCCTTGCTGCTCCTACATGGGACAAGAGCGAAGATTGGCTACTGAGTTTAAGGCATATTGCCAGAGAAGGTGGAATGTATGTTATCAGTTGTTGCATGGCTATTCGCATAAAAGATATTCCAGATCGGTATGATTTCAAAAAAGCCTACCCGGAAGGCAGAGTATGGATTAATTCTGGAAACAGTTGTATTGTCAATCCAAAAGGCGAGATTATCACTGGTCCCTTAGAAAAGAAAGAAGAAATTATCTATGCTGAGGTTGATCTTAATCTTGTCACTGAGTCAAAAAGGATGTTTGATGCTGCTGGGCACTACGCACGTCCTGATGTTTTTAAGTACAAAGTGAATCGAGAACCAAATACAATTTTTTAATAACACAATTTTATATAACAAACATTCGAAAGGAATATATTATGAAGAACTCACAAACAACCATGAGTCAAAGGGCTAACATACTCGCGGATCGTATAACAGAGGGAGCTTCTGCTCTCGAAATATTTGCGGAAGGATTATCTGACCATGATTGGCAGACACCCGTACTTAGCGATGGCCGCACAGTCGGTGTCATCGTTCATCACGTCGCTAGCATGTATCCATTGGAGATTGAGCTAGCTCAAACGCTCGCCTCGGGTAAACCGATTACTGGAGCCACAAAGGATGTGGTGGACCAAATGAACGCCCAGCATGCTCAGGAACATGTTGCAGTTGGGAAGCAAGAGACAATAGACTTCTTACACCGCAACAGCAAAGCTGCCGCTGAAGTGGTTAGAACGTTCACTGACGCAGAGCTCGACAGCGCAGCAGCCGTGTCGCTCAATGCCGATGCACCCCTTACGGCTCAATTCTTCATCGAGGATCATGCTCTTCGTCATAGTTTCCATCACCTGGCATTGATACGAATGACACTTAATCACTGATTATTACATGCCCGGTCGACAGCAAAAAGAACGAATATTGAAGTATTTTATATGGAGTATCTGCAAATTAGTCAATTGATAAACAGTAATAGTGCAAATTGACAGTTTTCTCATGATTAAACTACTTTTAATTTATGCTACCACTTTTTGATCTTTGACAAATTGGTTAGAGAGATTTCGGTTACTAAAACGTCGTATTCTTGCAGCTTTTTTTAACTTTTCTTTGCGAATATGACGTTTATCTTCGGTTTTGAATCGTCGCTGAGATCTCTTTTCCTAGGTAGTGCCTTCTTTTGATACTAGTATAAACAGTTTATTCCTGTAGGACAGTAAAGAAAACACTGTCACTATTAAAAGCGCTAAAGACACCCAGACCGTTTTCTACATTGGTCAATGGTTCATTGAGATCGCGGGAATCCTGGTTGCGTGATTCATAAAGGTCGGCATATTCCTGATTGATACGATACAATTTAAGCCGATGCCGGCCATAGTGTGTGACCATGCGAAAATTTAATAGGAATAAATCCCGACTTATCGGTTGAGAAATAAAACGGTTTGGAAATGAAGGAAAATTTGATTCAATCTCGATCGGATTTTCTTCCATATTATCCAAAACAATAAAAAACAAAGAACCGTCATCATTATTCCATGATACTTCCACCGCGGCAGAATCCATAAAAGAACGGTCAAAAGTTCCGAACTCAATAATTTCTAAGATTTCATCAGAAATACTTAATGCTTCCGGTGCTTTTGGCACAGCCGTTTCTGCACTAATCAATTGATCCTTATACTGAATCTCCAGTTGAAATTGATCATCAAGCGCCACCTCCAAATCGTTTCCGGGATAATGATAATAACCTGGTTTGTCCGTTGTAGGTTCCAAGACATAGCGCTGACCGCTTTTTATGAGTATAATGTCAGCCCCTATGATTGGTGGTGCTTCTGTTGTGTCTGCGTCAATGGATACTGTTGATGTCAGACGAATGTCATAGACAGGTTCGTAGGCATAAAGATAAGCCTGAACCACGACCAGATCGGTATCCGGAAAAAGCGGTGTATCTTCTGTACAGCCGGACAGGATTAATACTATTGGGATAAATATTAATGACAATGTTCTCATTTTATTTTCCTTTGTATGATTTTGGTAGTGTAAAAAATAACCACTATCTATGCATTAAAAATTCCATTTTAAATAAACAGTTGGGGTAAAACCGAGCATTTTCACATCCGTAACAACTATTGGGGCCACTTCAAGGTCATATTTACGATACCAGATATTATCGTGATTGAGCAGATTGTATACAGAAACACCGGCCTCGAGATGCCAGGAATCTTTCTGGCGCATTCCCCAACGATCTTCGCCATAGAAATGACGGGAAACGCTCATGTCGATGCGGCTGTAATCGGATAACCGGGTACTATTTTTATCACCCACATGGATATAGCTCTGTTGATCGCCATTCAGCATTTCCAGAAAATACTGACTCTCCGGTGAAGTATAGGGTTGCCCGGAAGCAAATACCCAGGTTGCAGAAAAATCCCAATCACCCAATGAATATATCCCCACCGATTTAAACTCATGCGGGCGATCGTGGCTGGCCGGAAAGGGATTCCCGCCGTTGAGATTTGGAAAGATGTATTCAACATCGCTTAATGTATAACTGATCCATCCATTTAAGACACCCGCTTTTTTCTGAGCCAGAAATTCGACACCTTTTGAGATTCCGGAACCAAAAAAGAAGAGTTCCCCGTAATCCGCCCGTTGCTGAAAACGCCGGGTATATTCAACAAGATCATCCATATTTTTATAATAGGCCTCTATTTGAAAAAGATAGTCATTGTTCTCATAACTAATCCCTGCAATATAATGTTCTGCGGATTCCGGCTTTAAATCGTTATCAGCGACCAGCCAGAAATCACGACTGCCGTTTAAAATATCCTCATTGATGATACGATGAATAAATTGATTATAATACCCCCAGGCGCCCTTTAATTTGAATTGGGGAAAAATCGCCAGCGTTGTTGAAATTCTGGGCTCAATATAAATTTGATCGGTTTTGTCAAAATAGGTTGATCGCAATCCTAGGGTAAGGTTCCAGAAATCAAATATTTTCCATTTATCCTGTATGTACAGGGAAGTCTGTATCGCTTCCTGGCCGCGTGAAAAAAGGGTGATCGTATCACCCAGCGAGGCACTATATTCTGTTCCGATGCGTGAAATCCAGGTACCGATACCCAGTCGGTGCGAATAGCTCATATGCCAGTCGCCATCCAAACGGAAACTGAGATCATCAATTTGATTGTTTTCTTCAGAAGCAAAATTACCAACGCCTCTAAAAACCCTGAGACTGTCGTTCAATCCACTGCCGCCATCCGCTGATTCGAAACGGGTATCGCGGATGTAATCGCTAAAATATTGAGAACCGGCAAGAAGTAGATTGGTATTGAAGCGATCGTGCCATTGATGTGTCCATTTCAGACTGGAACCTATATTGCCCCAATCCGTTACTTCCTGATTGGTACGTGTACCGAAAACATCCTCATTATTCGTGCTTCCAGTCCCCCGAAATTTTAAGCCTCCCAATTCCTGGGAGTCGTCTAAATTGTCCTTTCCGCTATAAAAACTAAGGGAGAAATTGTCCTTCTGTGTCGGTGTGTAAGATAATTTGGCATTGAGATCATAAAAATAGAAAGCCGGCCGTGTTTCTTCCTGCACTTGTCCTCTGCCCCTACCCATGGGACCGCCACCGCCTCTTCCTGCAATATTTTGATCTTCCTCATCGCTGGCAAGGAAATCATAAAGTTTGGTATAAAGACCACTCTGAATAATATCGGTGTAAGACCGACGAGCGGAAACGATTAGACTTCCTCTGTCAAACAATGGTAATTCCAATACACCATTTAGACTAAGCATATTGATACCCAGACCGACACGCGTTTTGTTGACATCACCTGTTTTACCGGTGAGGTCAACCACCGAGGAAAGACGACCCCCATACCCGGCTGGAAATCCACCTTTAAACACCTGAACATCTTTGATAGCGTCTGCGTTAAAGGCACTGAAGAATCCGAAAAAGTGATCTACGTGATAGACCGTCATTCCGTCTAATAGTACCAGATTTTGATCCGGTGTGCCGCCGCGTACATATAGACTGGATGAACCGTCACCGATTCCGCTGATACCCGGTAGCAGTTGTAGTGAACGAAAAATATCTACCTCGCCAAGGTTGGGTAATGAAGATATTTGCATCGGAGAAAATGTAACCTGACTGACTTCATCGGCCTCCTTCCAGATTTGATATTCTTCTGCTGTAACGCTAATGACATCGGTCTCCAAAAACGTCTGTTTCATATTGACGATAATCGGTTTCGACAGGTCCTTATCTGTAAGACTGACCAATTGTGTGGTGTAACCAATATAAAAAACCTCTAATGTATCAATAGGCCGGGGCGGATTAACCAGTATAAAATATCCATCGGTATTGGTGGTAGCACCGATTCTTTTACCTTTAACTGTAATATTGGCATAGGGAAGGGTTTCACCACTTTCAGCATCTAACACGAATCCTTTAATATCGCTGATATCCGATTGGGCAAAAGTGGGTGGTGTGAAAAGAAAGATGATTAAAAAATAAAAAACCTTCTTCATCTCCCCATGAAAAACAGGTTTTTCCATTAATCGTTCAAAAATTTGTTTTTTCATAAACAGAAGTCCTTTTATTTATTGGGGTTGTCTGCAAGGATCACACAAATCCAGTTCTCATCGCCATCCATATCGGGCATCGACCTATTGCCACTCCTCATGCGGCCGCCTCTCCTGCCACCACCGGGACCGCCTCTGCCTTTTCCGCCGCTGCGCATACCGGATCCTCTTCCTTCGTCCATTTGTTCCTTTAATTCTTTCTTTTCCTCTTCACTCAATCCGGAAATTTCTAAACCGATCATTACTTCTTTTTCGTCGAATATTTTTAAATAATCGAGAGATCCATTTGTTGGTGTTAGAGGGATACTAAATTCGTAACAATACAAGCCATCTTCATAACCGGCACTGGTGTAAAACCCTTCTATATCTTTAATCAAAATACCGGTTAGAGAATCATTTTTCGCTAATGTGAATTGTCCCTTTGGTTCAGGGGCATGTTGGGGAATATTCCCACGACGATTTTTATCCGGCCTTCGATTAAATCTTCGTGACATAGCCAGATCTTTCAGATTTTCATCTTTATAGTGGATACCGAGAGTTTTATCTTCTTCATTCTCCGCATTAATCCAGACGGTAAAACCACGTATAGCAAACGTTTGGGCCAGTCTCTGATCATTGAAACGAACCATGAAGTCGATGGAACAATCATCATTTACAATCCCATAAACGAGATTCATATCTTCCTGATATTGTAAAGGAAGATCCTCCCAGTCTTTACCGTTTCCATCGACCACCAGTGGATTACTTTTCCATGTACTCTTTATCGTTTCCCCACAACTGACAAGAGATGACATGACTAAAACCCAGAGTAATATTTTTTTTAATGCATACATATTTACTTCTCCCGTAATTATTTTTTGTAAAGACCAGGCCGGATCAATACCATTGCTTGACTTCATTACCTTTGCTATTGTGAGTATTTATTTTTTTGACAGGATTAACAGGATAAACAAGATAAAATTAATTTATTTATTGTATCAAAAATGATTTTTATACATATGTAGAGACGTCCCGGCGGGACGTCTCTACGCATAAACAATTGACTGTAAGGAAATCCTGTTATCCTGTCGAAAATAAAAACGTTTTATAATCATCTGATACTATTTCATCATGACTAGTCGCTGGCTCGAGGATTCTTCCCCGGCATGGATGCGTAAAAAGTATACACCGGATGGAACCTGAACCCCGTTTTGATTCAGACCATTCCAACGTACAGAATAGTTTCCCGGCTGTTGATAATCATTAACCAGGGCACGAACCAGCTGACCCTGAACATCATAGATGCGCAGGGTTACATGAACCGGTGACTTAATATTATATAGAATATTGGTCTCGGGATTAAATGGATTGGGGTAGCTTTGTATACTAAAATTTTTACTCGTATTTTGCAATATTTGTCCGGATGGTTGGCTATCCTCTTCTTCCCTCATCTTAAATTCTTCATGCATTTTTTTTACAGCTTCATGGATTTCCTCACGGGATGCACCACTTTCCCGCATTTCCCGGATCTTTGTTCGTATCACCTGACGTTGCTCATCGGTTAAGCATTGCCATTTCTCCCCATGTCTGTCAAGTTTCTCCGGAACTTCAATGCCATAGCCTTTAAGCATTTCCGTAACTGCTGCATGGATCTCTTCTCTGCCGGCTTTACTTTCCCTTAAAGATTTAACTTTTTCCCGAATTGCCATCCGTTGCTCTTTGCTCAGATCGATTCCCGGGAATCCATGAGGGAAACCTTTCCTTCTCCCCATCCGCAGAAGAGAATCGTCGGGCACATCAACCCCAAATTCTTTGAGCATTTTCTGAACCTCTGCGCGTATTTCCTCGTGGGAAGCTCCTTGTTCATGTAACTGATCAACTTTTTCTTTCAGTGCGTCTTTTTGTTCTTCGCTAAGATTTTTAAAATGCCTCCCCAGAAGTTTTCCCGGTCTATGTCCCCGTCTCCCTGGAAATAAATCCGTGTCTTCGGGGACCTCAATGCCATACTCTGTTAACATTTCTTTGACTTTTTCATGGATATTCTCCGGTGTTTCCCCGCTGTCATGGAGATCCCTGACTGTGTTTTTGATCGTTTCCCGCTGCTCTTCCGTTAATTGGTCCATGTATTTGAACCGGCCGCCTTTCTTTATATGATCTGCGGCAGTCAGATTAGCCGGATTTATGATGGTCGTTAATAAAACAGCGATGAATAGCAAGCCTAAAAGGATTAATAGTTTTTTCATATTGTCCTCCAATTTTATAATAGTTTTTTAATATTTCTTATTTCATTGTAATAATTCAGAAATTCACTGTTGATGAATTCCATTTTAAGTGTGTTCCCTTCTTCGGAACCAATATTAAAAACAAACATTTTTTTTGAATGGGTACCATTTGATTTGATGAGATGAAATCCTTTTAATTTGAGATAGGCTGAAAAAGCCAGGTCATCGGTGCTGATATGATGATTATTTTTTTGATTTGATATTTCGGGCATTTTCTATACCTCTGATGTTTTGTTTAAAAGATTAGACAATCGGTGGGGAATTTTATTCCATTTACTGACCCACCCCCAGCCTCTCCCTGCTTGCAGGGAGGGGCTGGGAGAGGAT
>RCNB010005599.1_pt1 | contig 10811 bp, 12 predicted proteins | sample 2041321 | NCBI WGS metagenome assembly RCNB01 (sample SAMN09708232, study PRJNA481090) | Marine sediment metagenome, whole genome shotgun sequencing project.
TTTTCCTATCGATGCTCAACGATTCCGCCCGAGTTTCAATCATCGATTTTCTTGAAAAACCAATAAGAAGATTATACAATTCACATATTATTACAGAATTGGAGATGCCTTTTTTGCTATACTCAGCCATCACTCTAAAAATATCTTTATTGAATTCACTTCCAAGTTCTAATTGTTCCGCAGGAAGTTCCTCCAACTCTTTTTCAATTTTTTTCATATTAATCTCCAATAATTCAATTGGTTTGATTTCATCTATCTTCCCAATATATTCTCCCAATTCTCTTAATTTTTCTCCGATCATTTTTAAATCTCCCTAGTGATCAAAAGCTATCTTTCTTCGACGTGCATCTTCAGAACATTTGCTTTTTAAAAATCTTTGGTTTTGCAACGCAAATAAACAACACATAGCGCTCATCTCACTGTCAGATTACCTCACCACCTATAATAACTATAGATAAAAAGGTTTTAATGTCCCCGCATAATTTTAGCTGAAATATTTAAGAAGGATTTCACTCTATTGGTGTCTCAATGATGAATGGAAATCTCAAAAACCCGGGCGTTCAAACACTTTTTGTCTCAAAAGAACAGAGTAACTGTTCACTCATACCAGATATTGTCAGATTTGGCAAAAAATTTAAGGACTTGGGCTTACTAGAAGACACTACCGCAGCAGTTGTAAGTCTAAAATATGGAAAGCGTGTATTAATAAATGGAAGTAGCAGCAATATAGGGGATATACAAATAGATGACATCATTGAAATTGTTGATTATAATCCAACAAAAAATATTATTTTGGCAATAGGTTCTAAAAACCCATATATTGAAACACCAGTTCACTGGCTCATACACCGTGCACGAGATGATGTAAACGCAGTTATCCACCTCAACAGTGAAAAACTAGCTGAAAGACTTACAAAAAAATTACCTACAACTGAAAAGGAAAAACCACCTGGAACCTTTGAACTAGCTAAAGAGGTTTTAAAAATACTGCGAACAAGTAAAAACCTAGTGATAAAAAATAGTGGAGTTTTATTTGTTGGAAATAGTTTAAAAGAAGCTGAGGATTCAGCCTTAATTACTCTAAGGGAATCATTATGAAAATTGAAGGAAAAGAATATAGAGCGTTCTGGTTTGAAAACAACACAGTAAAGTTTATTGATCAGAGGAAACTGCCATACAAATTCGAAATTTACACTGCAAAAACAGTTGATGACATAGCATTTGCAATAAAAGACATGATAGTTCGTGGAGCACCTGCAATAGGAGCAGCAGCCGCATATGGAATGGTTTTAGGAAAAGGAAAAATACATGAAACGGCAGATAAACTGCGTAAAACACGTCCTACGGCTTACGATCTATTCTATGCAATCGATTACATGGAAGGTGAAATAAACAAAGGCAAAAATCCAATAGACGCAGCAAACAATTATGTCGAGGATGTCATCGATCGATGTAAAAATATAGGAAAAAATGGAGAAAAACTAATAGAAGATGGTATGAGAATTCTAACGCACTGTAATGCTGGTGCACTTGCAACTGTAGACTACGGAACTGCATTAGCACCAATTAGATTGGCTCATAGGAATGGTAAAAAACTTTTTGTATATGCCGACGAAACACGTCCCAGATGTCAAGGTCTGCTCACATCATGGGAACTCATGCAAGAAGGTATTAAACATGCAGTTATTGCCGATAATGCAGCAGGATATTTTATGAAAAATGGCGAAATAGATATGGTTATAGTAGGAGCAGATAGAATTGCAAAAAATGGCGATTTTGCAAATAAGATAGGCACCTATGAAAAAGCAGTACTTGCAAAAGAAAACGATATTCCATTTTATGTTGCTGCACCCGTAAGTACCTTTGACAAGAACATGAAGGATGGAAGTCAAATAAAAATTGAAGAGCGAGGAAGGGATGAACTTGCAAAAATCAATGGGAAAACAATTATGCCAGAGTGGACAGTTGTAAAAAATCCTGCATTTGATGTTACACCCAGTAAATATGTAACAGGATACATAACAGAAGAGGAGATTGTGAAATGATAACTGTAAGAAAACCAAATGAAAATGAAATAAAGGAGTTTGAAACATGGCCCGTCTGGGAAAAGGAAGAATCTGAATTCGATTGGGAATATTCAGATAAGGAAACTTGCTACATATTGCAAGGAAAAGCTCAAGTTTTCGATGAAAATGGAGCAATTCTGGTAGAATTTGGAGAGGGAGATCTTGTTGTTTTTCCACCAGGACTCAGATGTAAATGGAAGATTTTAGAAAACATGAGAAAACATTACAATTTAGGTTGATTCAATCATATTTTCAATGGTAATGTTTTGGCAATATAAGTAAAAAAAATACTGACGGTAAATGACCATAAAATCCATTTGAAATAATTTTTATTTCTTTTTAGATTTTCTAGAGGCACATTCATGATTTAAACACATATTTTTTGCCTCTTTTTCCTCATGTTTAATTTGAACAGTAGGTGCTTTGCATACCTCACAAACACCATTCGCAACAATATCGCCCCCCTGTGGCAAAGAATAAGTATTTTTACACTTAGGAAAATTGGTACAGCCAACAAATCTCTCTCCGCTTCGTGATGTTCGTATAATCATGTCATTTCCACATTTTGGGCATTTTCCTATTGTACTTGAAGGCTGTCCTGTAATCTTTGGACATCTTGGATTTAAACACATATCCAAAGATTTTTTACCTTTTGCTTTCACTTGAATGATAGGTGCTTTACAAGAATCACATATCTTGTCAGTACTGGCAATCTTTCCTTTTTGAGGCAGAGGATATGCATTTCTACATTTTGGAAAGTTTGTGCAACCTGCAAATCTCTCCCCCTTCCTAGAAAATCGTATAACCATGTCATTTCCACATTTTGGGCATTTTCCTACGTAGTTTTGCTCGTTATGGGCATTTTTAATGCTGGTCTTAATTTTCTCCTTGTCTTTTTCTAATTCATTCATCACTTCTGTAAGCATTTGTCTTGATTCTTTTACCGTATCATTAAGAGTTTTCTTTCCTTCTGCTATTGCACTCATATCCTTTTCAAGCACCGCAGTCATTTTTGGTTTGGTGACATCGCAATCTGTCAAAGCATCAATCACTGCAATTGCAATAGGTGTTGGTGCAAATGGTTTAAGCGTGATGTATTTCCTCCAATTCAATTTGTTAATGATTTCATGACGTGTTGATTTTGTTCCAAGAGAAAGCTGCTCCATTTTAGCAATAAGTGATCCTTGTGTGTATCTCTTTGGTGGTTTCGTCTGATCTTCTTTTAACTTGATTTCTGAGATTTTGACTTTCTCGCCTTCAGAAAGTTCGGGAAGTGGTTTTCTTTTCTCCCTGAAATATGTGTAAATGTTTTTCCAATTGGGCTCAATCAATCGGTATCCGCTTGCTTTAAAATCCTCTCCTGAAATATCAATTAAAACGTCCATGGTTTCATATTGCATCTTTTGCAAGTGTCGCTAAAAATCGTCTACATATAAGTTCATAGATTTTTTGTTGATCTGATGTTAGATTTTTGCCAGATGGAACTCCCACAGGGTGAATTGGCGGGTGATCAGTAGTCTGTTTTTTACCGCGCATTGGATATTTCCGCCCATTGCTGATTACCTCGTTTGCCTCTTTTGAAAAGGGAGAATTTGCAAGTTTTTGTAAAATTCCCTTAAGGTTTAATGAAGGAGGATAAACAGTATTGTCTGTCCTTGGGTAAGAAGTAAGACCCATCATGTACAGTTCTTCTGCAATACTCATGGCATTTGCTGTTGAGATTCCAAGGTAAGATGCTGATTGTAAAAATGTCGTTGTGCTAAAAGGCGCTGGTGGAAGTTCTTTTTCTGTTTTTTTATCGGCTTTTTTTACTGTTGCCGTTTCAGCATCTTTTACTTTTTCAAAAATTCCCTTTGCCTGTTTTTCATCCCAGAATTGCCCTTCAATATGTGTTGCATCAAAGGATTTGTCTTTTTTGAGTGTAGCAATAATTTTCCAATAGGTTTTTGGTTCAAATTTTTGAATTTCTTTTTCTTTTTCTACAAGTAAAGCAAGTGTTGGAGACTGAACTCTCCCAATAGAAAGAAAATCTTTTCCATAATGTTGTGCAGTAATTGAAATAAATCGCGTAAGAACCGCACCCCAGGCAAGATCTATAGCTTGACGAGATTCTCCCGCATCTGAAAGATTGTAATCGACTTCAGTTAGATTGTCAAATGCATTTTTAATTTCGCTGTTTGTTATCGCACTAAACTTAGCTCTTTTTATTTGGCTTATATTTTTGTTGTATCCCTTGATAAGATTTATTACTTCAACGCCAATCAGTTCCCCTTCACGGTCAAAATCAGTTGCAATAATTATGAACGGATTCCCATCAACAAGGGACTTGAGTGATGCAGCAATACTTCTTTCACTTACCTTTTTACAGGGTTCTATATCAATAAGTTTCCTTGGCAATACTCTATTCCACTGGTTGAACTCGGCAGGGTAATCGAGATTTATAATATGGCCTCGTAGACCTACGACTTTACAAGTCTCTCCATCCTCTGTAAACTCATAAACTGGAGTTTTTCCAAGTCTTACACTTTTTGATTTTCCTCCAGATAAAATATAAGCAATTCTTTTTGCAGCAATGTTTTTCTCACATATTATAAGTTTCATTTTTATTCCAATCTTAATTTCGATGTGAACATAAGAACTCCATATAATTAATTTACGCTGACAATGCTTCGGGTCGAAACTATTAACTAATTGGCATCTATTTCCAGGTCTGATAGCTATGAAAATTCAGATAATAATGGGATCGAAATCGGACATGCCCGTAGCTGAAAAAGCAAAAAAAATACTAGACGAATTTGATGTTGACTACGAAATAAACGTCGCATCAGCCCATAGAACCCCTGACGTGTTAAAAAAACTTGTTCAAACAAGCGATGCAGATGTATTTATAGGAATTGCAGGACTTGCTGCAGCATTACCGGGTAGTATTGCCGCACATACTGCAAAACCAGTGATAGGAGTTCCTGTAAGTGGAAAAATAAATCTAGATTCAATACTTTCAATTATTCAGATGCCGCCGGGAATACCTGTAGCTGCCGTTGGACTTGACAGAGGAGATAACGCAGCACTTCTTGCAGTTGCAATACTATCCGTAAAAGATGGAAAACTTATGAAAGAACTTGAAGATTACAGAGAGAGAATGAGAAAAAAATTTCTTTCAAAATAGGAGTTAAAAAATAATGTTTAACGCTGAAAAATTCATTGAAAAAACAGTTTCTAACCTAAAAAAAGAAATAAAGGGAAAGGCACTCATTGCATTTTCGGGGGGTGTGGATAGTGCCGTTGCTGCAGCGTTAGCTAAGAAAGCAATTGGAGATCAGCTTGTGGCAGTTCATGTAGACACAGGATATATGAGAAAAGGAGAATCAGAAAACGTCAAAAAAATGATGGAAAAACTGGGACTTAATTTCAGATTTATCGATGCGAGTGACGATTACTACGACTCCTTAAAAAATGTTGAAGACCCTGAGAAAAAACGCAAGATAATTGGAAGGAAATTTATTCAAATATTCGAAAAAGTCGCAGGGGAAGAAAATGTAGGATGTCTTGTACAGGGAACTATCGCCCCTGATTGGATAGAATCAGGAGATGGCCTTAGAGATACAATAAAATCCCACCATAATGTCGGCGGACTTCCTGAAAATATGAAGTTAAAACTTGTGGAACCATTGCGAGATCTTTATAAAGACGAAGTAAGAAAGGTTGCAAGACTTTTGGGTTTGCATGTCTCAGAACGGCAACCATTCCCAGGACCGGGACTTGCCATCAGAATTATCGGTGCAGCAACAAAAGAACGTACAGAAATTGTCAGAGAAGCATGCGACATTGTGGAAAAAGAAATAGAAGATGCTGTGGAAAAAGGCAAGATGGAAAAACCATGGCAGTATTTCGCAGTTCTTATCCCTGTGAAAACCGTTGGGGTGCATGGAGACAAAAGAGCATATGGATATACAATTGCAATTCGTGCGGTGCAAAGCATCGACGCCATGACATGTTCATATAGTGATATTTCTCATAGTGTCCTTGATAGTATCTCTACTAAACTTACCAACACATTGGGAGATAAAATAAATCGGATTGTCTATGATGTCACAAACAAACCTCCAGGAACCGTAGAGTGGGAATGATCATGGTAAGAATTTACGTGGTTGATAATGGCGGACAATGGACCCATAGAGAATGGCGAACGCTCAGGGACCTTGATGTTGACACTAAAATAGTTCCAAATACGACGCCTTTCGAAGAGATATATGCTGAAGGAGTAGATGGATTGGTTCTCTCAGGCGGTGCACCACGGATGGGATTGCAAAAGGAACTTGGCAACTGCAGAGAGTATTTGGAAAAAGCCGATTTTCCAATTCTTGGGATATGTGCAGGGCATCAATTCATTGCACAATTTTTTGGGGGGGAAGCAAAACCTTCAAAAATACCTGAATTTGGTAAAATTGAATTGACACTTGTAAAGGAAGACAAGGCGCTTTTTAAGGGAGTTCCAAAGAAATCAATTGTGTGGGAATCCCACAATGACGAGGTGACCACATTACCTAAAGAATTTGAAGTGCTGGGTAAAAGTGAAAACTGTGAGATACAGGCAATGCACCATAAGGAAAAACCGTTCTATGGGCTTCAGTTTCATCCAGAGGTTGAACATACAGAATATGGTGAATTAATTTTTAAAAACTTTATTGAAATATGCGAAAAATAATCCTAACTTTAATGTTTTTTCACATGATCTTACTACAATTATGAAAAATATTTCATTAGGACAATGGATCAGAATAAGTTATGTCACTAAGAGAAAACATGTGAAATCAGCATAGTTATAAAAGAGATGCCTATCAAATAGTTCTGAATTTCAAGATTGCACCAGTACCCTTAAGTTTTGACTGGACTTGATCCACAAACCTGAGAACCTCGGCGAGAACAACATCGTCTTTCCATCGGTATACAAAATCATGTTCACCTATGGCCGATGTAAGCCCCATTTCCAGTAGCCTTTCAGTGATCACAGATGCTTTTCCTCCGTCTGCATTTACAAATACTTCCACATAGGTTTTCATAGATTCACCGAGAGGACAATAGGACACCTAGATAAAAAGATTGTGTAGTTGATACATATTTACAGGGAGAAAAACATAATTGTAAGGTTTTTATAGAAAAAGTTGTTATGAAATCAAAAGACGATAAGTATGGGGAAAGAAATATTCGATTTACTTGATCGTTTTTTTGGAGAAGAGCCCATGAATAGACATGAAGATAGAAGATGTACTAATTGCAGGCGCATAATTCCAGAAGATGCGAGATATTGTCCATATTGTCAAAAGAAATTCTGGTGATATCTCTTGATGGTTGGGGCGGGTATTTTAAAGAGTTCGCTCAACTTTTCTATCTAGTTCATCTTCCTTAAAGAGGATTAACAAGATCAATACACCATTTTTTAACCGAAAAACCACTTGAAATAAAACACTAAGAGGCTAAGCAAGTTTTTTATAGCATTAGATGTTTTGGAATTACAGGTGATGGGAAAAATGGATTGGAAAAATCGATCAGCATATGTTTTTATCAAGACAAGAGAAGGGAAAGCCCATGATGTCTGGCAACGGTTCCAAAATTGGGAAAGCATGATTGGTACTTGGATTGTAACTGGAGAATATGACGTCATCGCATGGTTCGATGCGCAAGATTGGGATACAGTCCACCGATGTGTAGCTGAAATAAAAAACTGGGACGAAGTAGAAAACACCAGTTCGCACATGGTATATAATGGACATAAAAGCGACAATTGGTGGTGGGAAAAGCCCGCAGGAACATGGCTGTTGATCAAAGAAAATAGATTGGATGAAGCCCCGGATAAAATAAGAAGATGGGACTGGATGACAAGTGGAGCAAGTATACCTGGAGACTGGGATTATATGGCCTGGGTAGAAGGGGAAAACTGGGATGAAGTCTGGAATCATTTGCTAGAAGTAAAAACGGAAAACTGGCAAACATTGACTCATGTGCCAATTAAATCATGGTGGAACCAGAATTGGAAGGATAAATGGTGGTGGTAGGGGAAACCCTCCTTTTCTTTTTTTATTGTTAGTTTCATAATACTTTTCTCAACCTTCGTTATTCAATATTAATTGTTTATAAAAGTGGGAAACGTCAGTGGAAGTAAATACGGTGAATGATCATACTCCACTGGTTTTATTTTTTATGCTGTACGTCATGCCTACCGTTGTTCAGATAGTAGAAGGATTACTGGGTAGATTTGTCTGATATTAAAACAAGGTAATCTGATCTTGCGAGGATCTTAAAGAATACAGGCAAGAGTTGTACAACAAGTCCTTAATAATTAGAAAAAACAAATCCGATTAGGGATAATCAAAATGACAGGATTAAATAACGAAATGGATTTCACTAAAAGATTTTTGTATAAATGCTGGAAATTTATTTTTTGCAGATAGTCTACTGAAAAGACACTGTTCTAAAGACTATATGTCAGATAGAAACTTGAACGTTGAAAAACTACAGGTAGTTCAATCCCATCTTTCAAAAAGAGAATGCTCTATGTTAAACTGATCAACTATCTTGCCAACAACAAAATCCACCAAGTCTGCTATCGTTTTTGGTTTGTGATAAAATCCTGGCATAGCTGGCAAAACAACTGCTCCGCTCTGTTTCGCCGTCAACATGTTTTTGATGCTTGGTAAATCCAATGGAGTTTCACGTATAACAAGAACCAGTTTTCTCCCCTCTTTAAGACAGCAACTAGCAGCCCGAGAGGTAAGCGTATCACCATATCCGTTAGCAATGGCAGATAATGTTTTCATACTGCAAGGGGCAACTATCATTCCATCCAAATGAAAAGAACCGCTAGCTGGAGCTGCAAATAAATCACCATTTTCATAACAAATATTTGCTTTTTCCTTTAAATCATCATAGGTGCAAACTGTTTCATGCTTCAAAATATTCTTTGCACCATCAGAAACAACTAAATGCACTTCAACATCGGACTTAATCAATTCCTCAAGCAATCTTATACCATAAATACTTCCAGATGCTCCACCGATACTCAACAAAATCTTCATAAAATTCTATTCCTCTATAGCATTTATTATATCTGTCAAGGCCTGCTTTAGATTCTTTTCTTTTTCAAGCGTTGTTCCAGTTATGATAATATCTGCTCCAGCATATGCTTTCTCCCGAGCAGTTTCTACATCCCGTATGCCTCCGCCTACAATAAGTGGAATATTAATATTCTTTTTAACAGACGAGATCATATCATTAGAAATGGGAGTGGGTGCACCTGAACCTGCCTCCAGATAGAAAAAATTCATACCGAGATATCGAGCTGCAAGTGCATAACCTACAGCAGTTTCAATATCGTCTTTTTTGATCAAATCGACCTCACCAACCCTGCCAGCAGTCATACCGGGCTCAACAATAACATATCCCATGGAGATTGGTTCTAATCCCGAACGTTTTACAAAAGGAGCTCCCTTAATATGTTCTCGAATCACATAATCCAAATTACGGGAGTTGAGTAAACTCATAAAGAACATTGCATCAGCATATTTACTCAAGAACTCAGCACTGGAAGGAAATAAAATAACTGGAAGACTAGTATTGTCTTTAATTGCTTTAACTGTCTCATTTACCTGCTTCTGCGAAATGAGCGTAGAACCTCCAACCATAATGGCACTACTACCGGATTCCTCAGATACTTTCGCTATCGAGCCGGCAACCTTAGGTTCCTGCTTATCTGGGTCCAACAAGGAAAAATGCAACGTTTTTTCCTTAGTCTTTTCAATAATGTCCCCCGCTATAGTCATTAAGACTGAAAATAAATTCAACCATATTAAACTTGTTGGAACTGTAGATTAATTTTTTAAACTATATGATGTAAGATAAGACACACAAAAAATAGTGGAATATACTTTTATTTTTGGATTGGTAATTATAGCACCGATTATGAAACAATCACGGTCTTGAGTTATGACCACATGCATTGGAAAATATGATACAAGATAACAGCATATATGGGAAAACAATCGGAAACATAACTATTAACGATACAAATAGATTGGTAGATATCACCACTACATCATGCATCTATTAAGAGGGTACAAAACCTTCAGGATTCAAAATTCCCATTATCCACTCGATAAATTGAGTTATTATATTGATGAGAGCAGTTATTGCATCGATGAGAGCCAATATAAGGTTTCCAAGTTGCATTAAATCAGCTATGAATTGAATTATCTCCATAATTAACTCGATGATAAACTGTATTATAGCAATTATGGTGTCAATTATTCCTTCAGGTTCCACATTCAATGCTATTTTTTCTGAAAAGCCCTCTATTTTCTCTTCGAAGAATGTTTTCTTTTGTTCTACATCATTTACAATGTTCATCACAGGTTCACTATGTACTTGTGGTACAGCTGTAGCTGTAGATATCATAAGTGATACGATAGCAATAGCCCCCAATACAATTATACTTTTTTTCATTTCTTTTGTCCTCCGATGATCTTACAATATTATATTAATATATTAGATATTCAAATATAACTTTTACTGTTCAAACTCCTCTAATAATTCAAAGTATAACAATTTACTGAAGGGACAGTACTTTTAGAGTTAGTATGCAATGGTAACCCTGCCCGGGTTCTTTTACCTCAATAATAGGAGAAAATAATTTCCAATTTAAAAAATTCAATCATACCGAATAGTTACATTAAGAAATGATCTTGTGAATCA
>RCNB010007647.1_pt1 | contig 10807 bp, 6 predicted proteins | sample 2041321 | NCBI WGS metagenome assembly RCNB01 (sample SAMN09708232, study PRJNA481090) | Marine sediment metagenome, whole genome shotgun sequencing project.
AGGGCCGAACTGCTTACTGGGAGGTACTCAAGTAGATTGGGGGTATACGCAACCTCTACTGGTGGGGAACGGATTAATCTTGGGGAAACGACCATTGCCAAAGTATTTAAAAAGGCCGGTTACAAAACCGCAGCCTATGGTAAATGGCATAATGGTATGCAACCACCCTATCACCCAAATGCCAGTGGATTTGAGGATTATTATGGATTCACCTCAGGACACTGGGGCAACTATTTCAGTCCAATGTTAGAGCATAACGGGAAAATCGTAAAAGGGAAAGGTTTTTTGGTAGATGACCTTACAAACCATGGATTGGAATTCATAAGCAAGCATCAAGAGGAACCTTTTTTTCTTTACCTGCCCTATAATACACCTCATAGTCCCATGCAAGTACCCGATGAATTTTGGGATAAATTCCAAAACTCAGATCTACCAATGAAATATCAAGGTACTCAAAGCGAAAACGAGAATTTTACCAAGGCTGCTTTGGCCATGGTGGAAAATATTGATTATAATGTAGGCAGAATTACCAAAAAGCTTGAAGAGCTAGATCTCGAAAAGAATACCATAATCATTTACCTATCTGATAATGGGCCCAATGGATGGCGATGGAATGGCGGAATGAGGGGAAGAAAGGGATCTACCGATGAGGGAGGGGTACGCACTTCATTCTTTGTTCAATGGAAGAATACTATTCCTTCAGGAAAATCGGTGTCGAAAATTGCTAGTGCTATAGACCTATTGCCAACACTTTCGAGTATGGCGAACATTGATTATGTTACTAAAAACCCAATTGATGGTAGAGATCTGACACCTCTATTGCTCAATGAGAATCCTGATTGGAAGCCCCGAGTGGTATTTAACCATTGGAGGGGGAAAACTAGCATCCGTACCCAAAAGTATCGTTTGGATAATGAAGACCATTTGTACGATATGCAAAAGGACCATGGACAGACCACTGATATATCTTTACAATTCCCCGAACTAATCGATTCACTGAAAAGGATGAAAAAAAATTGGTTGTCGGAAATGCCGCCACTTTCAAAGGAGTCTGACAATCGTCCTTTTACATTGGGGCATCCAGATTATGAATACACCCAAATTCCTGTTAGGGACGGCATCCCACACGGGAATATTAAACGTAGTAACCGACACCCAAACAACACTTTTTTTACGAATTGGATAAGTCTTGAGGATTCCATGACCTGGGATGTTGAAGTTTTGGCCGATGGTGAATTCGAGGTGGAACTTTATTACACCTGCGCGATTGAAAACGTAGGCTCAACAATAGCATTGAGTCTTGGGGAAAGTACAATCAAAACGAAAATCACCCGAGGCCATAACCCGCCTCTTACAGGAATGGAAAATGACCGTGACCCTCGAATCGAATCTTATGTGAAGGATTTTATTCCGATGAAACTTGGGCAAATCAATCTAAAAAAAGGAAAGGGTCAATTAACATTAAAAGCGCTGTCTATCAATGGAAAGCAGGCTGCCGATGTACGATTATTGATGTTCAGGCGAATAAAATAGGCCTTAAGTATTGTCACCTCAAGGGGACAATATCGGGATTGAAAATTAAATTTTAAGAATTGCAATAGTTCCTTTGAACCATATTGATTAGCGCTAATTATTCAATAAAATTTCACTATCCGAATAACCAATACGTTCAGCCTTTGCTTCAAAATGGGTGCCCAAAGGTAAAGGGGTGTCATAAATACTCCATGCAGCATCCTCGGATTGCTTCCAGAGTATCGTAGCATCCGATTTCTTTGAAATAAGCCTTATTCCTGATTCGTTTTCTTCCATTTCTAATGGAGGTAATTTAGGTTGTTTACCATCAGGGAGCCATTGTGTAATTAGATCTTCTTCAGGATATTGGCCAAGATCTTTGGTTTCTTTGATCCAAGTATTTAGAACAGTTCGATAATGCAATAAAGTATCTTTTAAATCGGGCCTATCTGCTAAATTTTCCAACTCATAAGGGTCATTCTCCAAATCATACAACTCCTCTTCGGGTTTAGTTGGATGTAACCATGCCGATTGTTTATCATTTAATTTACCGGCAGCATATAGTTCACGCAGCTCTTGCATCATAGGCATTTGCTCCCGATAGGCTACTGGCATGGCATGACTAATTTGCGTATTAAAGCTTATGATATATTTATAACGTGTAGAGCGTACCGCACGCAACCGGTCATATAGTCCATCAAAACGGTCAGAAGAATGAAATGTGTATGCTGATTTTTTTGGTGCTTCAAATGCACCAAACTGTGCTTTGCCTTGCATTACCTTAGGTGGCTCAATTCCCGCCATCGAAAGCACCGTTGGGGCAAAATCAATAAAGCTGATCATCCTATTTTCTCGATTTCCTGCCTTTTTATTCTCAGGGAATTTCACAACTAAGGGCACTTTGATTCCGGTATCGTATAATGCCCGTTTATGACGGGGAAAAGGTCCGCCATGATCCCCATAAAAGAAAATGATACTATTTTCATAAAGTCCATCTTCTTTCAATTGACCTATTACTTCTGCAATTTGGTCATCCAAGCGCTTAAGATTACTGTAATTAACCGCCAGATCATGGCGTATTATATCGTTGTCAGGAAAATATGGGGGCACAGGGACAGATTCTGGATTAACATATAAGCTGTCCTTACTCCGCTTCCAGATTTGGGACTCATGGCAAACACTAAAATTAAAAACAGCGAAAAAAGGTTGATTCCCTTTTCTTTTTCTCCAATGCCTTTCCTTACTACTTTCATCCCAGGCTGCTTCGGTCTTTGCGAAATTATAATCCTCCTTAGGGCCATTAACACAATAATATCCTTCTTTCCGTAGATATTCCGTAAACATTTTTACTCCCTCTGGAACAATTGGTGAATAACTGGGTATATCAAGGTTTGGATAAGGCTTATTGTTCTCACCGCGCCAAGGAGCATGGGTGCGCATATTGTGGGTTCCTAAAGTTGTAGGATACATTCCCGTAATCAAAGCGCTTCTTGCCGGAGCACAAACAGGCACAGGTGAAAAGGCATTGTCGAAAACGACGCCATCTGTTGCTAAAGTCGCTAAGCTTGGCAATGAAATGGTACTATCGCCATACATAGGAAAGAAATCCGGGGATTGATCTTCAGCAACCAACCAGATTATATTCCGTGGTTCTTTTTTAATTTTGGTATTCGTCTTAGTACTACATGCCCCAGTACCTATAAGAATAAAGTAAAGGGATGCATATCTAATTAAACGATATAAGATTGTCATTTTATGCTATTGAGGAATTGAAGACTTTGAGGTACCTGTTCTACCACTCTAGAACATTCATCTTCGATGAACATATATTCAACACCGAGTTCCATTCCTCTTTTGACGATTCCTTCAATATCTACTTGTCCTGTACCTAAAACCACATTGGTCTCAACATCTTCATGTCCTGTATTATTACCAACAACTCCTTTTTCCATATCCTTTAGGTGGAACAATACGAATTTGTCAGGATATTTATTAAGCAAGGTCATCGGATCAGCCCCGCCATGTTGCACCCAATATACATCCATCTCAAAAGCAAAATTATTGGCATTCTCAGCCATATAATCGAACAAGGTTCCCTCTTCATAAGGCCTAAACTCATATCCATGGGCGTGATAAGCTAAGGTAATCCCAGCATCCTTCAATAATTTACCTGCTGTATTAAAAACGGCAACAGCCTCTTTGACTTTATTTATATCAAAATCGTTGCCATTATGGGGAATCCATGCACACATCACATATTTGGCGCCGAATTGTTTGGCACTTGCCAATGCCTTTTCAGGATTATCCCTTAGATCGTCATAAGAGGCCCCAACGCTAACGACATCCAAATTATATTGGTTCAATAAAGCATCAAACTCATTGAAAGAAAGTCCGTAAGTATTACCTCCTTCTAAGTTGGTCAAACCCCAATCGCTAATGGTTTTTAAGGAGCCAGATACATCTTTCTTGAATTGGTTACGAAGGCTGTATAGTTGAATCCCAAATTCCTGGGCACTCATTTGTTGTATGCTCAATTGAAAAACTATTAGGGCAACAACAATTCCCACTATGTTTTTGAACATTTTCATTTTAATACAATTTGCTTAATTAAGTCAATAGATTTCCTTAGCAATGATTCCCCTTTTACTTTGATCAACGCATTTTGCTATCCAATCGGGATCATAAGACACCCCATGTTGATCAAGAACATCTTGCGGAACACCATCCCAAACATTGGGCATATTGCCCTTATAACCAAGATCCTCAATTCCCATTTTTGTAGTATAGTAACCACTGAGGGTTAAATTGCGCATCAAATCGAAAAACTGAACCTTTCACTACTCGGAACTTTAGCATCATAATAGGCAATCGTATCCAACACCTGTTTTTGTTGCGTCTCTGGGGTTACTTTGAATTCAGTACCAAACTCGGTATTGGTCCTATGGTCCAACCACATTAGACCTCCCCTCAATGTCACTTGCATCTCTGGAATATCTTTAGCCATAAACTCGATAAAAGCAGGAACTTCTGCATCGTTCGCACTCCCGAAATTATCATTGGCCGGCAAAATCAAGTCACATAAAATCGCTACGGTTTCCAATTCATGGGCATTGAAGAATTGTTCGGCTTCCAGTTTTATAATTTCTTCTCTCTCTTTGGAAGTTCTCCCATATTTATATCCATAACCTTTTAGTACGTTGCCCTCAGCAGCCTTGCTCTCCACTTCAGGTTTACATCCGTGCACTACTAATCCTGCGGCTGCACCTCCCAATAATATGGATTTTATACTTTTCCGTCTATCCATTTTTAGATGTTTTGTTGTTTCAATTGTTCAATAATATAATCCGATGCCCTCCATGATAGTGCCAAAATGGTCCAAGTACAGTTTTTATCGGCTTGTGAAACAAAAGGCCCTGCATCAACAATAAATACGTTATCTACATCATGCAATTGATTGAATTTATTGGTTACCGATGTTTTGGAATCATCGCCCATACGAGTGGTACCGACCTCATGAATAATCGCACCTGGATTCAACAAGCCATAATCCTGCTCTTTTGTTGGTTTTGCCCCCAAAGGTTGGCCTCCCATATTATGGATAATTTGCTCAAAAGTATCCTGCATATGCTTGGCCTGATTACGCTCAAAATCAGACCACTTATAATTGAAACGAAGTACTGGAACACCAAATTCGTCCACTGTGGTAGGGTCAATCTCACAGTAATTATCCTTTCTGGCAATAGATTCTCCACGACCACTGAATCCAACGAGTGAACCATAATATTTTTTGGCATCTTCCCTGAGACTAGGACCATAGCCACCAGTTGGAAGTTCAAAAAACTTGTTGAATTCATTAACATTAAAACCAAATCCGTAAGATGGCATTCCCATTCCTCCCCAAACCTCTATATGATACCCTCGGGGAAAATCGAGTTTGCTATTATCTCCCCACCAAGGTGAATAAACGTGCATTCCTCCTACGCCATCTTCATTATAAGAAGTCTTCCGGTTCATTAAATCAGGAACAAACCCTACACTACCAGCACCAGTGGAATCATGTAGATACTTGCCTACGAGGTCACTACTATTACCCAAACCATTAGGGTGCTGCTTGCTTTTGGAGTTCAACAAAATCCTTGCTGAGCTGCATGCCGAAGCAGCCAGTACAACTATCTTCGCCTTTAATTTATATTCTTTACGATCATCTTTACTGATGTATGATACGCCAGTGGCCTTACCTTCTTCATTGGTTGTTACCTCGCGAACCACAGAGTTGACAAAAATCTTTATTCGGCCACCACTTTTCTGGGCAGGAAATATTAAACAACTCCCAGCCGAAAAGTCGGCATAAACCGAACAAGAACGTCCACACTGACCACAATAAAAACAAACCCCTCGATCATCGTTTATTTTTTTGGTCAACATGGACATTCTACTTGGAATAACCGGAATACCAGATTTCTTGGCCCCATTTATATAAAAAAGTTCATGTAACCTTGGTTTAGGAGGGGGAAGGAAAAAGCCATCCGGATCATTAGGCAACCCTTCTTTGGTGCCAAAAACACCAATTAATTTATCGACTTTATCGTAATAAGGTTTTACATCTTCGTAACTAATAGGCCAATTATCTCCGTGACCATCCACATCTTTGTGTTTAAAATCCTTTGGCCCGAAACGAAGTGAAATACGTCCCCAATGATTGGTCCTGCCTCCAAGCATATGAGACCTAAACCAATCAAATTTGGTGCCTTCGGCATGTGTATAAGGTTCCCCCTCTATTTCCCATCCACCATATGCGGCATCAAAATCACCAAAAGGACGAACAGTACTTGCCCCTCTTCTTGGGGATTCCCAAGGCCATTTCAATTGGGTCATTTGTTCTGGGTTCTTTGGGTCAAAAAATGGCCCGGCCTCTACCACAGCTACATTAAAACCTGCATCTGCCAGTTGTTTCGTGGCCATACCCCCGCCAGCACCTGAGCCGACTATAATGACGTCATATAATTCTGATGATTCTTTTATTTGCATAAATATTTTTTAGCTAATCCCCCAAGTTAAAAATTTAATATTTCATAGCTGCCATTTTTCGGACAATCTGATAGGCGTATTGATAGATTTGAATTAAAACGATAATCTTTTGATAAAATAGGATTAAATGACCAAATCATTTGAAGTGATAATTCACCAATACGACCCTGATATTCCTATAAAATCGTAGTTATTTTAGAAAAATCCTGTCTGTATTGTGTTGGTGTTTGTCCTTTATTTTTTTTAAAGACGCGATTAAAATTAGCGATACTATTGAATCCACAAATAAAGGCAATTTCAGATATACCCAATTCTTTCTCTATTAAGAATTTAGAGGCATAGCCTATTCTGACATCATTCAGATAATCAACAAAAGTCTTCCCAGTTCTTCTTTTAATAAATCGGTTAAAGGAAACATTGCTCATATTCACTAATTCCGCAGCTTCTGAGAGCGTGATTTTCTTTGCATAATTTTTTTGAACAAAATCATAAAGCACCTTTATTTTATTACCATGCTCAAAATTCATCGGCTGCACACTCAAGGTAGATAATAATCGTTGATTACGGGAAATGGCCAAATCGTGCAGCATGGAAAAGAGTTCCAGAAAATTATCCATTCCTCCCATTTTCGACACCTTTAATATCCTTTCCTTTAATGCAATCGAAGTTTCCCTTGAAAACAAAATGCCATGGGAAGAATGCTCAATCATTTCTTTGATAGGGCGCATTACGCTTCGGTTTAAAAACACATCATTAAACAAATCATTGTGAAACTGTATCGTAACTTCCCGTATCTTTTTATTCGTGCATTCATGTTGTTCCCAAACATGATGTAAGTTGGTACCAATAAGCACCAAATCTATATCATCGATTTTTTCGATGCTATCCCCAACCATTCGCCGAGCATTTTTCCCATTTAGAACAAAGTTCAGCTCCATTTCAGGGTGAAAATGCATAGGGTAATCAAAAAATTCCTTGGTCCTATCTTCCACAAGGAAACTATCCTCTGGCGATAATGGAACTATCTCTCTGTGTATTTTCTTAAGAATATCCAATTAAAAAAATTGTTTGTGAAATTATTTATCAACTATATGATAAAATACTACCATAACAATAATAGTGATTTTCATAGATTTGATAACATTAATCATGCATTTTAAGTGTTTTATAAAGGGTATTGGGAATTTGGACACTAAAATTATAATGATTCTTTAAGAATAGCGCTTCAAACGAATATTCTATTGATTATTTATGCATAAAAAAGCAACAATAATTGTAATTTATTGAAGAATATACTAATAGTCGAGTTAGTTTTTTTGTTTAGCTTCAACACCTCTCTTTTTAATAAAGGGGGTGCTGTTTGTTTTTAAAAACCTCATCGGCGGATCTTTTAAGGTGTATAAATTGGTTTTGAATGTGCTTTCTTCTTGTTTTTTATTTGGTTTGAATATCTTTAAGACAATTGTTCTTAAACTGATGCCATGGAATCCAACAATTTCTATATAAATCGACGAAATTTCCTAAAAGGAGCAACCGCTTCCTTACTGTTTTCTTCATTTGGTGCTTATGGATTTGAATTGATGAATTCAGAAAAACCAATTCGAGTGGGACTCATTGGTACTGGCTGGTATGGTAAGAGCGATTTGTTCCGATTGATTCAGGTTGCCAATATCAATGTCGTTTCTTTATGCGATGTTGACCAACATTTGTTATTCGAAGCTGCAGCGTTAGTAAGTCTAAGACAAAAATCTGGTAAAAAACCTAGACTTTATTCAGACTATCGAAAAATGCTTGCCGAAAAAGATTTGGATATAGTCTTGATCGGAAGTCCCGACCATTGGCATGCATTACAAGGTATCGAGGCCATGAAGTCAGGAGCTCATGTATATTTGCAAAAACCCATCAGTGTTGATGTCATTGAGGGAGAAGCTTTGGTCGCTGCTGCGAGAAAGTATAACCGTGTGGTACAAGTAGGAACACAACGAAAAAGCACACCACACCTAATTCAAGCAAAAAAGCAAATAGTAGATACCGGTTTATTAGGTAAAATATCACATGTGGAAATGTGCTGCTATTATCATATGCGGGCCAATGGAAATCCTCCTATACAGGCTATACCTGATTATTTTGATTACGAAATGTGGACAGGTCCAGCTCCGCTAAGGCCTTATGACGGACTACCCCATCGAGGATGGTGGCGGACTTTTATGGAATATAGTAACGGCATCATGGGAGATATGTGTGTGCATATGCTGGATACTGTACGCTGGATGTTGGATTTGGGTTGGCCAAATCGCATCACATCATCAGGAGGTATCTATGTTCAAAAAAATGGCAAATCCAATACTGCTGATACACAAACAGCCATTTTTAGTTTTGATGCATTGGATTGTGTATGGAACCATAGGTCATGGGGGACTCCTGCGGACCCCGAATACCCATGGTCATTTAAATTATATGGAGAAAATGGAACTTTAAAAGGTAGTACCATGAAAGCCGATTTTGTACCGCATGGCAAAGGGGACCCTATTCATTTTGATGTGATTTACGAGAAAGAAAAATACCCAGAAGATGTCAAGGAAAAAGATATTGAATTGAATGCCGCTCCAGCTACGAGAATACATATGCTTGACTTTTTATCAGCTATTGACAAAGGCACCTTACCTAAGGCAGATATACAAGAAGGGCATATTTCAACCGCTAGTTGCATTTTGGCCAATATAGCAATGAAAGTAAACAGACCCTTGGTTTATGACCCAACCAAAAGAATTGTAGTCGATGATTCTGAGGCAACTTCATTGCTTACAAGACCATATAGACAACCATGGGAGCATCCGCATCCTGATCAATTCAAAGATTAAGGGTGGTATAAAAGGTAGGAGTTAAACATCCTTTAATTCCTTTAAAATAATTTCAATACTTTTTTTGGCATCACCGAACAACATTTTGGTATTATCCTTGAAAAATAAGGGATTTTGAATACCAGCATATCCCGGGTTCATGCTTCTTTTTAAAACGACTACACTTTTAGTTTTGGACAAATCCAAAATGGGCATCCCGTAGATTTTACTGGAAGGATCATCTAATGCCGACGGATTGACGACATCATTGGCGCCGACCACTATAGCAACATCAGTGGATTCTAAATAACTATTGGCCTCCTCCAGGTCCAAAAGCTTTTCATAAGAGACATTGGCTTCGGCCAGTAAAACATTCATATGTCCAGGCATTCTTCCCGCAACGGGATGTATGGCATATTTAAATTCCACGTCTTTGCTTTCCAATACCTCCTCTAACTCCTTTACAACTTTTTGGGCCTGTGCTACTGCCATACCATAACCAGGTATAATACATACTCTTTGGGAATACGCCAGTTGTATGGCCAAGTCAGATGTGGAAATCTCTTTGGCACTTCCCTCCACCTGTTTACCCGCGCCTTTGGTATCAGAAAAATTACCAAAAAATACGCTTAGTACTTGCCTATTCATTGCCTTACACATCAATAAAGTCAAAATAATACCGGAAGAACCAACCAAGACACCACCAAGAAGCATTAATTTATTATCTGTTATTATTCCTGATATAGCAGCAGTTATTCCTGTTAAGGCATTCAGAGTGGCAATAACCACAGGCATGTCGGCTCCACCAATTGGAGCGACAAACGTAACGCCATAAAACAATGAGATTATAGAAAAAATAACAATTTCGGTAGTACTAAGATACCCAAGGTACGAAAAGTAGAAAATTGTACAAATTGCGATAACCAGTAAAATAATATTCACTACTGTACTAAAAGGTATTTTTAAATGATGATCTTTTAATTTGCCACTTAATTTTCCGTAAGCGACCATACTACCGATAAAAGCCACTAAGCCTAAGAAAAGATTCAACAGAACAATACCAATTTCAGTTGTTTCCCCAGAGGAATTATTGTTTACCAGCCAAACCAATGAAATAAGCGCTGCCGATAATCCTCCGAAACCGTTAAACAAGGAAACCATTTCAGGCATGGCGGTCATTGCAACTTTAATTCCGATAAGACCCCCAATACAAATTCCAATGACAATGTATAAGTAATTGTTGTTTTGGGTTTCCAAGGGATAAACTAAGGCAACGAGTACTCCCAAGCCCAAGGCTACAGCAGCCAAACTATTTCCATTACTGGCAGAATCCGGGTTGGATAATTTTCTAAGACCTATTATCAATAAAACCGACGCTATAAATAATACGCCATCCAGTATAACTATATTCACCTTATTTTCGTTTT
>RCNB010007947.1_pt1 | contig 10805 bp, 10 predicted proteins | sample 2041321 | NCBI WGS metagenome assembly RCNB01 (sample SAMN09708232, study PRJNA481090) | Marine sediment metagenome, whole genome shotgun sequencing project.
TGGTAACGCGTGTGGCGGTGCTTGGTGTGTATGCCACTATCGTAGTCGACAGCCTTCTGCCCCTCAAGAGAATAGAGGACAGCATCCAGGCGGAAGAGAAAACGCAGTGCTTCAGCAGAGGGCATCCTATCTGCCGTTACAGACACAAGTTGGTGTATGAGAGACTCAAATTTCGGTACAGATAAAATATTCAACACTCGTATCAAAATGCGTTTTAATATCATGATACATAAACCAATAGTGAATGATCTACACTATGCAAAATAAAGAATAATTTTAAAACCGTTTACCTATTGTTTACTATCCACGATTCGTCGTTATCCTGCCAATTCATCCAAAAGGGCCAATTCCATTTCTAGAATTTGCTCTAACGCGAAATTTTCAACAACGAAACTCCTGGCATTGCTACCAATGCTGTTTCGTAGATCACCATCAGAAAGAACATATTTTATAGCCTCCCTAATCTCTTCAGGTGCTGTATTACACAAATAACCCGTTTCACGATGATAAATGAGTTCCCTGATACCAGGAACATCCGTGCCTATAACAGGTACACCGCACGCCATGGCTTCCAGCAAAACCTTGGGATGTCCCTCATACAGTGAGGGAAGGATAAACAGCGCCGAACTGTTTAGGATCTCGGGAAGCCGCTGGTGTAAAACATTTCCCAGAAAGCGTACCGGGAGTCTGTTCATGCTCACTTCTTCCTGCAATCTTTCACCTAACGGACCGCTTCCTACAATCACAAGTTCTACATCCAAACCCTTAATTGCCTTCAACAAGGCAAATAGGTTCTTTTGTTCATCCAGACGACCCACAAAACAGATTTGTCTTGTTGAAAAACGGCCGCTTTGTTTGGGACTAAAGAGGTCACACTGTACATAATTCGGAATGACTCTCACTCGTTCTTCTGGTAATTGATAATGCTCCTTTACAGTATTACTCATAATTGGGGTAGTCACTACCACCCTATCGGCATTAGTAAAAACCTTTTCTTCTAATTCTCTTGCTCGTTTAGCCTCGATGGATTTTGCTCCATGCCTCCTCTCCATGAAATCGGAGTGAAGATAACCACACCGCGCGATAAATTTCCTTCCAAATAGTTTTGCCACTTTCAAAGCCACTTCAGCTCCTGGAAGCTGGTTGCTCTTTATTATTGATGGCCCACGCAAGAATAGTGGGTAAAGCAAAGGAAGGAGAGACGTATACCATCGTTGCGACAGCCCATACCGATTGCACACAACATTGATGTCTTCCAGGCGGCTGGCGTAACGCAAATCTTCAGCATCCCCATATGTAACAAACGTAATATTTTTCATATGTGGACGCAGTGATCGGTAAAGAGAAACCTCTCTATCCAACATTCCAATAGTGCTCCAGGTTCTTAAAGAAACCCCTTGAGTAAAGAAAAGAACGAGTCTATTTTCTTTTAGATCACTCATTAGTTTACTGAACCTTTCGGCAAACAAAAAGCATCATGTGCCCCAATGTATGTTCAATCCATTTACATGATTGGACCCATTGCTTTAAGCGCCAGCCGATAGCTGGCCACTGAATAATCTTTTTCAATAAACGTATTTCATCCTTTACCCCTTTGAACCCATCATAGATCATCTCGTCGACAACTTTGAAACCGTGCTTTTGCAAAAGGGCAATAAACTCCATTTTAGTAAATGCGTACTGATAAAACTCTAGACCATTAGATTGTCCACGATAAAATCCCAGTCTCGCTTTCAGACGTCGCAAAGGATGAAAACAAGGAACAGAGATAATCGCTACCCCATCATTTTTAAGAACTCTATAAGCCTCCTTAAGGAATGGTTCAGGACCTTTTTTGCAGTGCTCCATAACACCCAGGGAGATATATCCACTATAGTATTTCTCCGGCACTTCCATGCATGTCACATCACCAGCGCGAATGGGTAGATCAGGATAAAGTTCGCGCACCATCTTCACTGTTTCAGCTCCACTTTCCATACCTTCAGCATCATAACCTCGTACCAGTAAGGCAAGCACATACACTCCCAGGCCACAGCCAGCTTCAAGGATACGACCCTCCCTGGAAAGATAATCAGTAAATGGCTTTTCAAACCAAACAAAGCTGCCACGCTCTGCTTTTTTATAAATATCTGGTGAAAAATACTTCTTCCAGTGAGCATCCCAAAAGATGGGATTTGTTTCAGTTGAATAATAAGCAAGTCGATCGTTTTCTAGAATCCTGATAATCATCTCAAGAGTTTATCCAAAATAGTCTTTGCTCGATTTTGATATGACAAAGGTTGGGCTTTTTGTAGACCCTGCTTTACTAATGCCTGAGCATATTCTGCGTTATTCAACACTTTGAGAATCCCCTGTGCAAGAGCACTACCATCATCTGGCAAAACAAAATGAACGTCATCATCAGTAAGCCAGTCTCTTAATGCAACAATATCAGTCGCTACAATCGGTGTACCGGATGTAAGATATTCACCTAACTTAACAGGGCTGGTCCATTCAGCACTGGGGTGTTTAGCAGAAAGAGGTAGTAAGAGAACATCTGCATGCCATAAATATCGTGGCACTTCACTGTGCTTTTTCATGCCATGCAGCACAATGTTATGTACTTTGAGTTCCTTAATTTTTATTTTTTGTCTTTCAATATCTTCAGGCAAACCTCCGATAAGGTGAAAGTTAATATCCGGCAGTAATCCTGCAGCCTCAATTATAGTGGGGATTCCTTTGTACTCATAAAGATGTCCGGCATAGACAACAACCGGTTTTCCTGCAGGAAACGGGCTTGGTGGTTTATGATGGGGAGACTGAAAAAGATCTAAGTCAACAGCATCAGGTAGCACTAACAACTTTTCACCTGGTACACCCAAGCTCTTATAATATGAAGAAAGTTTTCGTGATATTGTTATAAGTAGTTTAAATCTCTTGTTTGTGGTCCCCCTCAGCATCGTTAAAAACCGGGAGGAGTTGTAGCCTACATACGCATGGGTTTCTGCAACAGTTTGAAAACCAATTTTGCTACTCAGATATGGAAAGATGTAATTCCGAGCAAATACGAGGTCAGGACTTATCCGGAGCGCTGCAGGTAAAGCGAGTAACGTGAATAGCCAATGCTGGTCAACGGGATAATGCCAGAATCGCAGAGGCAACTGTACCCAACGTAGTGGTTTCGTTAAGCCATAGACGTCTGCCATTTGCTCAGGTGAGACTTTCCCCTCCTTTGACTGACTGCATAGGATGGTAACTTCATGACCCATTGAGGCAAAGCCCTCTGCCATTTTAATGCTGTTAATAGCATAAGCCCGCTGGGATAAAGCATCTAAAGCATTGACAACAAGAATACGCATTATGTAACCTTAACCGTTGAGCTTCCCTAAAACAGTGTCAGCACAATTCGCTACCAATGTGTTGTCAAGCATGGTCTTTTCTGCCACTCCTTATTTAAGCCATGCTTCCGCCCACTTTGCCAGCATCAGCAAATTCCAGATCCGGGCATTACAGTTTGGGATATCAGGCTCTAATAAACACTCCCAATTAGACGACCAGTAGCCATCCCTCACCCATATGCTTTGCCGAATGCAGTTCAAAGCCTCCTCCCAATTAAACTCATCAAGCACACGCAGGCTGAAACCCTGCTTTGGATGACTCAGGACTTCTGAGGGTACGTGCGGTAGCACATAATCTCGAAGTGTTAACTTACTTTCCACCCCTTCGCGGGCATTGATTGGCCGTGGCAAAGCCCATTCTATAATACGGTGATCCAGAAAGGGAACGCGCACTTCGAGAGAATGTGCCATGCTGGCCCGATCAACCTTTGCAAGAATTGAATCTGAGCAAAAAGTCATTAAATCGACACGTTGCAGCGCCCTTTTTAAGGGTAATTCGGGTTCAAAGTATTTAATGAGAGGGGCCAACATCTCATTATCTCGAAATCGAACACCCATTGGTGCCAGTAAGGATTCAGCTTCTTCCGGTAAGAACCTGGGGTATAAGCGCCAGGCATGACGATGTAAGGGTGACATTTGAGCAAAATGATATGCTGCTTTTTGACAAACATTCGGAGATGAACTTCTACGCACTAATGGTCTTAGTAGACGGCGTATCCATTGGGACCTTTTGGGAAATCCGCCATCGATATTGTTATACCAAGTATAGCCACCAAACAGCTCATCACCACCATCACCCGCAAGAACAACCTTGAAATCCTTGGCTGCTACTTTGCTGATCAAATACATGGAAAGCAGTGCACTGTAGCCCTGTGGTTCATCAAAGGCCATGGCAACATTTTGGATCAGCTCATTCACGTCCTTTGTCCGCAAAGGTGTAATAGTATGGGGAAGGCCTAAACGATTTGCAACAGCGGTTGCAATTGGTGCTTCATCCTGGGGAGAATCAGAATAGCTGGCTGTTATCGCTTGAATAGGTTTCCCCATTCTCTGGAGACCGACTGCAATTGAAGACGAATCAATTCCACCAGATAGGAATAAAGCAATGGGAACATCTGTTAGTAAATGCTCCTTTAAAACTTTTTCAAAAAGAACCTGCCACTCTTGCAGATCGTTTTTAGCATCAGGATTAATGTTTCGTGGAGGCTGCCAGTATACTCGTTTTTGAATACCCCTGTGTTTTTGCCACGTGATCAAGTGTCCCGGTTCAAGCTTGTATATCCCCTTCCAAATCGACCAGGGAGAAGGCACATATCCTAAAGTCATGACATAGCCTAAAGACATTGGCTCAGCTTCAGGCCTTGTCTTAAAAAAAGGCAGGAGTGCACCTGCCTCAGAAGATAAAATCACCCCTCCTTCAGTCTCAGCATAATAGAGAGGTTTAATGCCAACTCTGTCTCGCGCGGCTAGAAGTCGCTGATGATTTTTATCCCATAAAACAAACGCAAACATACCAATGAGATAATCAACACATCCATCTCCCCATGCTTCATACGCATGTAAAATTACTTCATTATCACAGTGAGAATAAAAGTGATGTCCGAGCCCTTCCAAACGGGTACGCAGGCTTGGATAATTGTATATTTCACCGTTACATACCATCCAGATTGTTTTGTCTTCGTTATGCATTGGTTGACGCCCGTTTTTGCTTAAGTCTACTATTGAAAGGCGTCGATGTCCTAACCAAACCGGTGGGGAATGGCATTCCCATATGCCAGCATCATCCGGTCCCCGGTGATAAAGCATTTTTAATAATTCGGATTTATCAGTTCTTTCCATATCGTTATGAATACTAGCTATAATTCCACACATAAGGATCTCAACCTATTGCACTCTTTATAAAAAGTAGGTAGATACAGCAGTGGCTCTCAGATCATATCCACGAATCATTTCTTTAATCTTCCACCCGCTTTTTTTTAACTGTTCTTGTAAAAGTTCTATGGTATACTCACGGCGATGATCAGCATCGTCGAGCCAAGACATGCCAATATCCCGTTTCACTAACTTCATCCAATGAGAATCTTCCAATGGAACCTTCACTAATAAGCGTGGAACCTTTTTAGCAAGTGCACTAAGCATTAAAACAGGATTTTCAATATGCTCAAGAACATGGGAACAGATGACAACATCAAACTGTCCAGAAGGAAAATCACTAGTTATATCCATGCATTCAAAGTGCACATTCTGCTTTTGATTATTACGTCTTGACTGCTCAATCCTGTCCTTCAGAACATCTACCCCCACAACTACATCAGCTTTTTCAGCTATCCACTGTTGGTAGTAGCTGCTACCGCACCCTATATCTAATACCCGATCACCAGTTTTTACGTTGTCATACAGGTATTGATTATGACCTACCCAACAATAGTGTTTTGGATGCTTGCCATTATAGTATGCATTGCACAATTGGTTGATCCGGTTATCTACCATCTGTCGCACCTCAAACCAAAACTTGAGATACTGTCGTCCTTCTTCCGAGTGTGGTGAAACCGGTGAACTTCTCTGTTGGTTCAATTTCAGACAGTGCATTAACAAGTCCTTTTCCTCTATAGTCTCTTCTACCCCAGAAAGACAGGGAGTACTTAAATATTTTAAAATCTTTGTTAAAATGACTAAGACCAATTGTTGCAATTTAGTAATCATTCTGTTTTTATCTGTATAGGTTTGTTACAGTTACCAGAAAACTTGTATCCAAAAAATCGCATTCGGCGGCGGATCAATTTATCGCGTAATAGTGCAAAATTACTCTCAAATGGAATCCAGCTAGGAGAAACACATTCTCAAACAAGCGATTGAGATCTCGTTCTACCTCAAATATCGACAGTTTATTACAATGTGTTGGATCATCAAATAAATAGTATTTCCGATATTTTATAGTTTTTATTGCAGTCCGAATATCATACAACCTCTTGACTGGATAGTTAGGAGCTCCAACAACAAATATACCACCTGGTTTTAGTACCCTATGAATTTCTTCTAAATATTTTAAGTACAAGTCTCGAGGAATATGTTCAATTACATTAGAAGAAAAAACTACATCAAAACATTCATTATCGAATGGTAGTATTGAATCAGCAATGGAAAGAAGAACACAGTTAAAGCCACATTTGTGAGCTTGAGACAAAGATGACCAGTTAATATCTGTACCTATAATATTTTCTTTAGGTACGTTCATAGCGAATAACTTCATATAACGACCGGAACCACAACCGAAATCAAATATCTTAACATCTGAAACATTGTAATTATTTTTTATGCCACACAATTGCAATATACGTTCGGCTGTATTAGCTCCTATAGGCTGTTCGTAGAAATCAGGGGGAATTTCACGATTTTTGTATTTTATTAACCACTTTGATATATTTAACAATTAAAACTCTCCTAACTTTATCTTGCCGAAAAACTGTAGTTCCAGTCAGCATCAGCATATGCAATTCCCATATTTCCTGAATCCATTAGAACTTTCGCATCTGATCTCACGATAAACCGAGCTGCATTCTCATACATATCAAGTAATACTTCACACGCTACTTTGACCTGCACTGTATAGATATTGTGCATTAAGGGCAATTGCTGGACTTTACAGTCTAAATAACCCTCATCACACAAATTGAACCCTTTTTTCACAGTAGTGGAAGCCAAGGAAACCACCATCGTGTTTTGGGGATCGAAAATGCGGATACCGAAGTTTGGCTCCCGAATAACTTCTGTCGTTTTATAGTGCAGACGAAACGTAACTGAATCCCCAGTATAGACTTCCGTTGTTGGCTGTCCAGCACTATCAAGAACCTCAATCTTCTTAATCCGCAAATCACCTGTGCCTGGACGTAAACAGGCAGCTAGACCTTTGGCATTTGAAGAAACTATCTGCTGGCCAGCCGACATTTCAAAGTACTTAGGCATTATATCACCAGGATCACCGAGTGCGCGGATCCTTCCTTGCTGTATCCAAACAGCTTTATCACACATTCGCTCAATCATATACGGATTGTGTGAAACAAATATAGTCGTAGCCCCTTTATTAGACATCTCAGCCACCCGCGTCACGCACTTTTTTTGAAAGGCAAAATCTCCAACGCTCAGGACTTCATCTATTAGTAGCACCTCTGCATCAACACACATAGCAACGGCAAACCCAAGCTTAGCCAGCATCCCACTGGAATACATTCGCACTGGTCTGCCAAACCACTCCCCCAACTCCGTAAATTCTTCGATTTCTGGTATCTTGATTTCGATCTCCTGCCTAGAGAACCCCATAATCGCTCCCAATAGGCTTACATTTTCTCGCCCTGTTAATTCCGGATGGATCCCTGCGTTCAATTCTATCATAGGAAATACTTTTCCCTTAATGCTCACTCTGCCATGGGTTGCAGGTGTAACACCTGCTAAAACTTTTAACAATGTACTCTTACCAGCTCCATTGAAACCAATAACGCCAAGCGTCTCCCCTTTCTTAACTTCAAAATTAATATCTCTAAGAGCCCAATAATCCAAAACAGAAGGGAATAAACTTTTTTTCCTTAAGCCCTGTCTAAGTCCTTTTACAATCTTAGATAAGGGTAAGCCGTATTGTTTCCAGAGGTTTTCCACCTTGATTATAACTTCATCCGTCATTTTACAGTACGTCAGCAAAGTATTGTGAAAGCCATCTGAAAAGTGGCCAGGAAAATAGGAGTACAAACAGTGTTATAACCAGCGATAAAGATAAAAGTTCCAGATTTGGTCCCTGCCCTTTAACCAGCACATTACGAAACCCTTCAATAATACCAACCATAGGATTAATCTTATATAACCAAATCCATTTAGCTGGAACAGAACTTGATGGATAAATTACGGGAGTAGCAAAAAGCCATATCTGGGCAAGAAATGGTGTAGCAATGATAATATCCCGTTTAAAACATCCTACAGAGGCAATAAACATACCTATCCCAAATGCCAGGATGCTTGTAGTCAACAAGAGAATGGGCAGCCATAAAAGCATAATAGTGAGCGGAACCTTAAAATAAATCATCATCCCCGCCAGTACAATACCTGACATCATGAAATCAAAAAAGGAGGTGGCAATAGCTGAAAGAGGGAAAACTTCCCTTGGCATATCAATCTTCTTTATTAGACTTCCATTGGACAAAATACTTGGTCCACATCTATTGATAGAACTTGTAAAAAAAGTCCAGGGAACCAGGGCAGAATAACTGAATATGACATAAGGCACTCCTTCACTGGGAATGTTTATCACACCTCTTAATAATGTGAAAACTAACATGAGCACTAATGGCTGTATTATCGCCCAAAGAGGGCCCAAGATTGATCGGCGGTACCTGGTAGTAATTTCCCTGCAAACTAATGCCCATGTAAGGGTCAAAAACCTATTAAACTTATTCATTCCTTATGAATGATCCTTAATTCTCGATGTATGACATACGATTATTTTGTTTCCTGCATCCTATCTCTTGTATCTTAAATAGTCCATCTGCATCCAAAAACTGCTTTATATAATCCACTATTAAATCATTGTACTCCGGTATATTATCATGGTCAACCCCTAAGGTCCTCCCAGGTGCTTTGCTCTCCTTTTCATACATTCTTTTCACTTCCCTTAACATAAAACTTCCATCCAGGGTAATAGTTATCCGCTAAAACAAGGAAGCTCGAATCCTTGCACTCCGTCTATATTTCGACTTGCTATGATTTATACTTTAGGATTTTTGCAGATTCTTTGAAATCAATCAAAGTAACATTTTCTCCAACCTGAATCATTTAAAAACCATTATCATTTAAACTGAAGTGACTAATTGAATATTTACATCTAACAAATAGCGTCTGGGGTTTAAGAAGATATAAATATCGCGGGGGGCAAGGGTTTGGCTGGAGGAAATGATTGGAGAAAAGTAGCTTAAAATTTCTTTTGCTTACTCAAGTTTTCCTCTTAAACCTACCTTAGGAATAAAACCGTGTCTTAACATTGACATGTCATCAAGCTTAACCTCATTAAACCAACCCAATACTTCTTCTTTAGTATGATGACTCTGGTACTGAGGAGAAAACCAATCAAAATTCTCCTGTAATCTTACTCTCCAATTATTGTGAACTGATGCGGTCAAATATTTCAATAGAGGTATCTTCCCTATAGCAGCCAAAGGATAACAAACAAGGTATAGCAAAGGAACATACATTCTGGTTGTAAATAATCGGACAAAGTCAAGTAGCATCTCCCGTACATAAACAGTTATCCAGAGCAACCTCCTTGCCAACTTGTTTTTTATATATCTCTGGCGGTCTTCCCTTAAGGGATTAGTTTTAAATTCACGATACTTACCGGCAGTTCCGTAAACCCAGACAGAAATAAGCCCACCTTCTTTAAGATACCTTGTTAAATTCAGAAAGCTCCTCTTAGCATCAGGTGTATGGTGTAAAACACCCAGGCTGTAAATAACACCAAACTGTTTTTCCCTAAAAGGCAGATTTAAAATATCTCCTTGAACGATGTGGGCAAAAGGATTGTCATGAGTCACTTGATAGGCTTTCAATACGCTCAGACTGAGGTCTACTCCTATGATTTCACTTCCCATTTCACCCGCTATTCTGGTATATCTTCCCATGCCACATCCAGCATCCAGGATTACCTTGTCTTTTAATAATTCCTCAGAAAATTGAGAATCCCTTAAAAATATTTCCCGGTCCTCCCCTTCCATGTCTACATCAAACTTAAGCCACTCATATCCAAAGCTCATCTTGGTGTTTCTATGAACTTTTATAAACTTCCTTGTTTCTACTCCCTTCATTCTTCTTTCTATCTTTTCAACAAACAAATGGTGCTTATATTTATCCAGAAAATCATTAAGAGCATAGAACGCATCAGGAAGCATTCTGGGAATATAATCAATGACAGGAAAAATATGTTCGTTCTTACATTCCAACACCCCTTCTCTGATCTCACGTTGGCAACAATCGTTACAATCTATAACATCATTATGCTCTCCCTGCAGACATTGCTTAAGAGCACAAGAATGATTACAACTTTTTACATCTCCTATCACAACATTTTCAACCCGCTCCTCTTTGAAAACCTTGAGCTTAAGTTCTTCACCACAATCCGGACATGCTAAATAATCTAAGAATCTATATTTCATGTAATTCAACCTTGCTATTCTTTTACCGCTGAGATCGCCCCAGTTAAATATATTCGCTATCATGAAATATGCATTGCCCTAATGGAATAATCTACTCTTTACACAAAGCAAGCATTTCACTTGGCAAACATTTAACGGGGCAGGCCAAGCACGCAGAGAATAGGGAAAATTATCAACAACCCTTTTAATGCCACTTTTTAATACCATAATTTTATTTGTCTCCGCGGTCTCTGCAGTG
>RCNB010002696.1_pt1 | contig 10804 bp, 9 predicted proteins | sample 2041321 | NCBI WGS metagenome assembly RCNB01 (sample SAMN09708232, study PRJNA481090) | Marine sediment metagenome, whole genome shotgun sequencing project.
TGGTAGAACACCAAAACCAGACCCTGCTGTTCGACACAGGAGGCGATGGATTGATCCTGCTGGAGAACATGCGCATCCTGGGTATTAACACGTCCGATATTCAGGGCGTCATGCTGTCCCACGCCCACAACGACCACACCGGTGGGCTGGTTCACCTGCTTGAAAGCGGTGCGCGATTCACAATTTATATTTACCCTCGTTTTGGGGGCAATGTCGACCAGGAGACAGTAAAAATTACGGAAGTCGTGCAGGTCGAGCCAGGGGATTCGATCAGCCAGGGGATGTACACCACAGGTGCGATGGGAGGCGGCATTCGAGAGCAGGCGCTGATCATCCACACCAGCAAAGGGTTAGTGATCGTCACAGGTTGTGCCCATCCAGGCATCGTGCAGATCGTGGAGAAAGCCAAAGAGATGTTCGACGAGCCTGTTTACCTGGTGATGGGAGGCTTCCATTTAGGGGACAAATCCGATCACCAGTTAAATGGGCTAATCACTGCTTTCCGCGACCTGGGTGTACTCAAGGTCGCCCCCTGCCACTGCACAGGAGAGGGTGCGATCGCCAGATTCAAGACCGAATATGGGAAAGATTTTATTCAAGCCGGGGCTGGAAGTGTGATCGTCGTTGAGGAGTGAACTAAAAAAGGTCACCCGGCTGGCAGGTGACCTTTAAGTAGTCGGGTTATTCTACTGGTGGTCCAGCAGAAAGGGTTTTGCTGCGTTCAATGGACTGTAGAGCCAGATAACGATCACCGAACTTATCGATGTTCTCCATTTCGGTGTCATACTGGTCATAGTGGCGTTCTTCATCATCAACTAATGCCTCAAATACCCTCTTTGAGGCCGAGTCTGCGTTTGCCGAACATTCATTGGCCCACACATTGTAAGATTTTACGCTGTCTGACTCCATCTTCCTGCCCATCTCCAACATCGCCCGCACATCATGGATTTTCTCCACATCCATGGCGAGCACCATCTCCACTTCGCCCTTCAAGAACAAGATTCTCTCCGCTAGAGCCTCAACATGACCCATCTCTTCGATCGCTGTTCTCTTGAACAAACCTGCCAGTAGGTCGTACCCCTGGTCGTCACAGTGAAAGTGGAAATACATGTACTGGAGGGTTGCGGATATCTCTTCCGCGACCGCCTTGTTAAGCAGTTCAATACTTTTTTCGTGCATTATTAAACCTCCTGATTTTGTTTCGGAATATTTTTTGTGTCAAAAAGATTATAAACCAAATAAACAGAATTTCTTTGGCAATTTGCGTGTAATTTTCTTTATGGGTTAACGCATAACATGGGCGTAACCGGTTCGCCCACTATTACAAGACTAGACTATTTCAATAAAGATAAATTCCTGCAAAAATCGCGCCACTTACCCTCCGGGCAAAGCCTGGTTTGCGTGCACGCGGGGTTGGCTTGTGTCTTATTAATAAGCAAGCTCTTGTCGAAAACAAGTGTAGAAATCATCTTCACAAGATAGACAATCCAATGATTGTTTTGAACATGAGCTCAAGAACATTGCTATCAGATAATTAATCGCCGGGTATTACTTTTCGATAATGGCACCAAATTTTATCCTTTGGATAATTTATCGAACCACTTCCACTCATAGTAATTGATTTATCAAAGATATATGTAACATATACACGCTCCCCTGAAATTCTATTTATCAATGGTTCTGCAATTTCAACGCTAAGATTTTCGGCTTCGCTTTTCTTACGGTCGATTTCCTGTATTAGACTGAGAATGTTTGTATCGTGCCAGTTCATAAGATTATCATCGTGAACAAGTTGAACGCCATCGGCAATCATCCCTTTTAAATATTCGACTAACTGTTCATATTCATTTTCAAGCTTTTTTACCTCTAAAATTATGTATCTATTGCTTCAAATTGAAGTTCTAACTTCTCACATAAATCGCTCAAAACTTTCATAGCTCTGTCTCTTGCATAATGCGTTTCGATTGTGTATCCTTTATAAGATTCCGGATAGAAAAATTCTCTACCATTCGGGTGGATAGGAGTTGCTTCATTTGTTAATATATATCGACTTTTACTTGCTCCCCAAGGCAAAGGAATTCTCAGCATATATTCTTTATCTACGATATGTACTAAAACATCTCTAAAAAGTAACCGAACGGTATCATTCGAAAGAATTTTTTTATTAACTCTAACAGCCAAACGCCCTGTAACCCTACCTTTAGTTTCAACCACGTCTGATGTGCTGAAATCAATAGCACCCGACGAAACAAGAGCGTCATATATCGAATCAAAAACATCACTGTATTTTTCATACAGTGCCAAAGCTAATCTTTTTTCTTCATTGGTAATTGCCATTTTAATTCCCTTGTATCGGTTTTTTAAGTTCTTTATATATTGGATAATGAAAGGCTTTACCTTTTCATTAAGATTAGGGTGATCTAAGAGTGGGATTAGTAAATTGTCATTGAGTAGCTGGTAATCCAAACAATACCATCTTTCATCACCAACCGTAGATTTAGGATTTTGTGCCAGATTTGGTGTTAAATAAATCAATAAGTTAACATCGCCGGGATGATTAGCGTAAATCCAGTCCGCATATTTTTCAGATTGCTTTCCATCTGGTTTTGAATCTATTTTTAACTCAAACAAAATATTCAGGTTTCCTGTATTACCATTTTCATCTGCGTATTTTGCCGTCAAAAAGATATCAAATCTCCCCACTCCTATAACACTCGTTTCAGACGACATATTCTCATTTGGTGATACCTGGATTTCCGAAAACTCGACTACTGGTAAAACATTCACCAGAAACCTTTCTGGATGATTTTTTGCTTTCAAGCATTTTTCATTGAAAAGTAGTAAAAGAAATCGCCTTAAAACATAATCTGCTAGTAAATGAGAACCGTTAGCATCTAACAACCAACCAAAGAATGATGAATGCCAGCGCTCATAATGAGTTCTTCCAACAATTTTGAAAAAATTTGGTTCACTCAATATGTTTTCGAACTTTATAAACTCTGGCTCGGAGATAAGAGCCAAGAGTCTCTGCGTGAAACTTGCTTTATGTTTTCGTTTTGGCACAGTTCAATCTTCTTTGCATATTTCTGATGATTTTATGAAACGCCGTTGAGCAAATGAAATTATACCGCTTTTATGTTCTGGTATAGCCTTAACCCTACTTTATCGTTTTATGAAAGCCAACTTCAACTTAATACAAATGTCTGGATAAATGAACTTCTTTGCTTTTGGAATGGCAAAGCTATGGATATTGTTGGCAGTATCATTAATTATTTTTCAATACCATCCAGACATCAATAATAATAACTCCACTCCCACGTGCAACGTGCATATGCTTTATTGTTGAAGTGAATCTCAGTAAGCTCAAGTATTCATATACCCCCTGCCAGTATGCCTTACCAGATGCCTCCCAAACTCAGTATTCGAGTGTCAATCCAACTCCAACTTCCTCGAGATCGACAACCTTTGACAACGCGATTTTGGAATTCAAATCCGTACAATGGCAGGCATGCACCGAACCGGGGTGCAGGGATTCCATGTATGTAATGGTACCCTGAAGCTGTTCTTCCGGAGGATCCAGCAGATGAAAGCCGCCTACAACATCAACCACCCTATCATCACCACAGACCTTTTTTGCGTGTTCTACAATGTTGCAGATTCCAGCATGGGAACACCCCGTGATTATGACCAGACCATCCGGCGACTTGTAGGCTAATGCGGAGTCGTCAAAAAGGAAATCGTCCTTCTCGACTCCCCCTTCCAGAATTTTTCCCATCGGGCTTTTAGCCTCAAATTCATTGCTCCTTTCAATCTCCCCCAGAAATATCAATCGTTCGGTCAAGTACACGGGTTCTCGGCTCAACTCAAGATGGAAATAACCGCAAAGCTTGTCTTCCTGAAGCAAGGAACCGGCTTCTGTCAAATCACCATATGTTCTGGATGACAGTGTCAGCGGATGAGTCACAAGAGTGGGTTTCCTGGAGTGCAGCCCCTCTATCAGCGCCTCTGTATAGAGCCGAATAAGTGGAATGAGCCCCCATGTGTGATCCAAATGGGCGTGAGACAGTACTACAAAGTCCACATCCAGCAAATCGATAGCGAGCTTTCGTGCGTTTGTTATGAACGCATCCGAATACCCGACATCGAATAAGATCCTCTTACCGTCAACCTCGACAAGATACGATACCCCCGGCTCAGCAAGGAAATACCTGTCGATAAGCGTGTTGTTGTCCATGAGTACTGTAAGTTTCATTTCGCCTCCAACTGGAATTACTGGAACTCGCTACGGGAGTGCCTGATGAGTCTAGTCTTCGCTTTCTTCTGTATAATCAATATCGTGACTCTCCTACCAGTCTATTGCTATCTCTCGAAAAGCCTGATAGCGATATTCAAACCAATTCTCTGTAATCCCGTATTCGTATATCGTATCTTTGAAAATCCTGAACGCTCCTCGCCCGCTTATCCCATATAAAAGCCTATCACGCAGTTCATCATCTTCGATTGTGTAACAGAATCTTTTCATGATTTCATATTCGTGGATATCGTACTGGCTCGGTAATGGAAGGTAATCATCCGTGAACAAAACATCACTCGCTAATTGAATCGATTCTCGCTGCCAATCAGGATAATCTTCAAGTGGATCTCCATCCTCGGCAGCACTCATTTCTTCATCTGAGAGCATAATAAACTCCCCGGTACGAATATTAAGAAATGCTCTGAAATCGTCACTTAACCCATCCATCTTTTGAATCACATCGCGTATATTTATGATAGGTTACATTTCAGATTATTCCTTTTTTTTATGGTTTAGCGAATAACGGTTTGCTTAAGAGGCGGCTGGGTGGGCGGGGACTCTGTTTGAGAGCAGGATTCTGCCGAGGCGTGGAAAAGGCTTGTAAATCGGGCAGAATCTCAGGCGTCCGACGCACACTTTGCTAGCCCATTTATTATTTTACAATAGTTGTCCTCTAAACGCCGCACTTTTTTTCAAAGTTGTTTTGTAAGAAAGTAGCGTTGATACCCAGGAGGAAAGTTTTGCAGTTCGCCAAAAACCTGATAGCCATGTTGTTTGTAAAAGTCGGGCGACTGAAAACTGAATGTGTCCAAATATACATTCTTAGCACCACGCTGCCGCGCTTCATCTTCAGCAACGGTCAAAAGGCGATGCCCATATCCGCGACCACGAAGCTCGTCTTTTACCCACAATAAATCCAGATAAAACCAACCCCAGTAAATTTCACCTATCACACCTCCTACAATTTCTTGGTCAGGCGCGTGAAGAACGAAACATAGGCGTTGAAACTTGTTATCGCCTGCTTGTTGTTTATTGTAATTACTTATGCCTTGTCCAATTATCCCCCAAGCAGATTGTTCGGGCTTATCAACGTAGACGATGTGATATTCTTCATCCATAGGATTTATTCCTTGCTTATCAATTTCGATTCGCCACGCCATGCTAAAAATGGATTCGGCAGGTATTTTTCAAGGTACTTTCTTGGAGGCAATAGGGTAACACGGGGTCAGGCTGCCACTTTCTTGGATACTGTCAATTCCCATTGCGTATTTAGCTCGCAGTTAGACAGTTTCCTCTTTATCACATGGATAAGTCGCCTTCTTTTGAAAACCTGTTGAAGACCAAGAGAGAAATGATGGTTATAACAGCAAGAATGGTTGATAGCGCCGCTGCAACTCCATAATTCCCGCGAATAATCTGAGTATATATCGCTACGGTTAGCGTTTGTGTACGTGCTGTATAGAGAAGAATGGCAGTAGAGAGTTCACTGATCATGGTAATCCAGCTTAAAATTGCACCCGATATGATCCCTGCTGACATCATTGGCACGGTTATTTTGTAAAACGTATTAAGTTTGGAGCTGCCCAAACTTAGAGCCGCTTCTTCAATATTTATAGAAATTTGCTGTAGAACGGCTGCACTGGAGCGTATGGTGTACGGCAATCTGCGGATGACCAGACCAATCACCATAATAATCAAGGTGCCACTTAACAGGAGGGGTGGCTTATTAAAGGCAATCAGCAAAGAAATGCCTACAACCGAACCGGGAATTATAAAAGGGACCATAGAGAGTGAATCCAACACACCGGAGACAAATCCGGAGCGCCTCACAGAGATATAAGCCAAAAGCACTGCCAGAAAGACGATGACAACAAGGGACACCGCGGGGATCTTGATGGTATTGATTATTGCACTTCCTACCTTATCAAAGGCAGCGTAATAGCTCTGAAGAGAATATCCTGGAGCAAAAGTTAGTCCCTGGACGTTCTTAAATGATGTGTAGAAGATATAAATCTGAGGCATAACAGAAATGCTAATCAGTGTATAAGGATAGACATGAACTAGAATCCGTTTTATCCCCTTGGCTTCTTCAGGTCTGATCTTATTTAGCAAATCCATGGTAAATGTTCTGCGTGAGGCAAAATACCTCTGCATCAAGAAAACGAAAGTGGTAATTACTATTGCAACAATGGAGATTGCGGCTGCAAATCCGTCATCCCCACCGATTTCGCTGATAAATTCGTTAAATATGGTGACAGGAAAGGTTCTGTATCCTTCGCCAATAAGCATAGGTGTACCGAATTCAGCCAGAGCTCTCATAAAAACAAGAAGACCACCGGCTAGAAGAGTGGGTGTAATAAGGGGAACGATGATAATGAAAAAACGTCTTATACCGGAGCAGCCCAAATTTTCACTGGCTTCCAATAGGGAATTATCCACATTCTTGAGAGCCCCGGAAACAAGCAGGAAAATTAACGGATATAGCTGCAGAGTCAGAACCAGCAGAATTCCATAAAAACCGTAAATATTAGGAACAGCTATCCCCAGATAATTTTTGAAGAAAAGCGTTATCACGCCACTCCGACCCATAAGAAGAATCCATGAGTAAGCCCCGATAAAGGGAGCAGACATTGAAGAGAGGATGATCAACATTACCAGAAATCCTTTGCCTCTTATTTTATAACGGGCAAAGATATATGCCAGTGGGGTGCCCACAATTATAGTTAAAGCGGTGACAGCAGTGGTCACTTTAAAACTGTTCAGCAGGGTATTGAAATAATAAGGCGTACTGAAAAATTTAATGAAATATCCTAGAGTGAACTGCCCGGTTTCCTTATCTATCAATGCCTGAGCCATCATATTCACCATAGGATAGACGAGAAAAATTCCGTAGAGCCCCACAAGCCCCAAGGTCACCAGTGTCCAAAGGTCAAATCTCGCCTTTCTGTTCAATGTATTCTAGCCCTTCCTTGTGAGATTTTGCTTGCTATCTTCTGAAAATACATTTATTTTTTGACTCTTTATCGATAAAGAAACTCCTTCTCCTGCTGTTAAAAGGTTTTCCAGAGATGACTCACGAATAATCTCTAAGAGTTGTTGGTTGTGGCTGAGTTCTACAAGCTGAAGTGTATTCAACCCCAGAAAGAAATGGTCTTTGACAACGCCATTTAATGGCAAATCTTTTTCTCTATGCAAAATGAAATCTTCTGGTCTGACTGAAAGAATCACGGAGCAGTCTTTCTGAGCCGAAATATTCTCTGCAGCGAAGCCGTATTCCCCAATCTCAAGGAGCTTGTTGTTAAAACTATAACGAGCCTCAAGAAAGTTTGTTCGCCCTATGAAGGATGCAACAAACATATTGCTAGGTCTGTGATAGATTTCCTGGGGTAGACCTACTTGCTGTATTACCCCTTCATTCATAACGGCTATCCTATCAGAGATCGCCATTGCCTCTTCCTGATCGTGGGTTACATACACCGTTGTAATACCGACCTCTTTCTGGATATCCCGGATTACTTGACGCATCTCCAAACGGAGCTTTGCATCCAGGTTAGATAGAGGTTCATCCATCAACAGCACATCGGGTTTAATCACCAGCGCTCGGGCCAGAGCAACACGCTGCTGCTGTCCACCAGAAAGCTGCTCTGGCTTTCTATCTCTATAATCATACATCTGCACGATCTTGAGGAATCTGTCAGCCTCTTCTTTGACATACGTTTTATCGAGTTTGCGGTTTCTCAAACCGAATTCAACATTCTGGCGCACCGAATAATGAGGGAATATGGCATAGTTCTGAAAAACCATCCCAATATTACGGCGACTGACTTCCATATCGTTGATCTTTTTCTCGTTGAAATAGAACTCTCCCCCTTCAATCGTGTTGAATCCGGCTATCATTCTGAGAAGAGTTGTTTTACCACACCCCGAAGGACCGAGGAGAGTGAACAACTCTTTATCTTTAATGTCAAGTGAAATGTCCGAAATTACGGTCGTGTCCCCAAATTTTTTGACCGCATTCTTTATTATTATATTAACACTCATTTATCGATATTTTCCTTCTCCACAGTCGATTTTAAAAGCGCTGTTCATCCTGCATGACGATATGGGATTTGAGACCATGATGGATAGAGAGCGCAGAGGTGGAAGTTCTAAAAAATTAAATTCCAAACAATGAAAGAGCCTTTCACGTTATTCTGGGAGTGGATTATTTTGGCTTTTTGATGTGAAAATATTAAACGCATTTGGTATTGCAGGTGCATTGTACCTCAACTTTTTTGGGGTGAGCCGCGGCGCCAAACGCCCCTCACGGTCAATTTGAGCCATATATAAGAGCGCAGTCATTGATAAGTGTAAAGCAGTTTTCTGCTCATAATGAGCCATACCTTTTTTCTTTTTTTTAATAACCACTATGATAGTTAAAGATATTGGATTCAAGTACCAGATGCAACCACTAACCGGTTGTAATAATACTTGAATCCAATATCTATAAAAGGTCAATTAGATTGACAATTCAATATTACATCGAACCATGCACATGGATTTTAGGGTTTGTGTACTGAATTGCACGGAAAGCCAACAATACAGACGTCCTACAATTACATAAATCACTTGTTAGATGAAGGCTAACTCCTTCAAATCAAGGAGCCAGCCTTCTCTAACTAGCATAGAAACTATTGAGTAGCTACAAATATTTCCTTGAAGTGATCTTGGAGGGCTTCCTTGTTTAAGTAAACGTATTCCATATCTTCCGGGATAATATTGATCTCGGAGATAGGTGTCATGTAATCAGGAGTAGCTATATCGGCCATCACAGGTCGGTTAGTTAGTTCGGTACCGAATACATTCTGAATCTTTTCTGAGGTGATAAGGTCAATAAACCGCTGGGCATTAACCAGGTTTTTTGCGTCTTTGATAATCCCAGAACCAGCGGGAAGGTAAACTACGCCTTCATCCATGTAGATAACTTCAACATCCGCACCATCCCGAACAAGGGTTGCGCTGGGGTCTTCATATGAGAGACCAACGGTGTATTCTCCGTCTCGAACGCCTTTCCACACAGAACTGGAACTGTCAATAACCACGGTATTGGCAAACAGTTCTGCTACAAAATCCCAGGCTTCTTCGCTCTCATAGTCACCATTTCCAATAGCGTTGAGCATATTGGTCAGGTGAGCATAGGCGCTGGAGGATGCAGTCGGATTGGCGGAAACGATTTTACCTGCCAGATCAGGATTTAAAAGATCTTTATAACCTTTGATCTCAATATCTCCGATCAGACTCTTATTGACCAGAATTACGCTTCCATCAAGAACGTAGGGAGTAATGTAGCCGGTAGTATTCTGAAAGGCATCCATAATATTACTGTTGTTTTCAGAAACATAGTCCTGGAAGAGATCTTCATTGATCATATATGTTGCGTAGGCTCCACCGTATGCAACATCAGCATAGGGGTTATTCTTTTCACCTTGTAAGCGTTTGAATACCTCACCCGTTCCAGCAGAAATAACTTCAACTTCAACGCCATACATCTCTTCAAAAACCGGTATGGTCGAATTGAGCAGATTGTCACTGTTTGGGGAGTAAATTACCAGCTTATCTGTTGCTTCGGGCTCTTCGGATACTTCTTCTTCCACAGCAACTTCTTCTTGTGCAGGTTCTTCAGCTGGAGCTTCCTCAGCAGCCGGGGCTTCCTCGGTCGGAGCGGCGCAAGCGCTTAAAATCAGGGTCAGCACCATCATAACAGACAACATGAGCCATAATGCTTTTTTCATCTTACTTCTCCTTGTTTAGAAATTTGTTAATTAGTTTAGTTTGTAAAGACACTTTGCTTAGTTCTGAGAAAAATTTTTTATCTTTGCCATCTACTCCATCAGCACCTCCTCCTGCTCAAATCGTTCATTACGCATCTCTTCAGAAAAACAATTAGCTGATATGCCCAGTTCCCTTGATAAGACTGGACAAACAGCCAATCACATTATAGAGCAAAAATTGACGCGGGTCAAGAAAAGATTCGTCAACCGGCAAGAATCAACCGGTCTCCACTCTCACAGACAATGCGGTCAAAATGGGGACAAGACCAACTGAGGAAAATGCAGCGCGCCATCTTCTCAATATCAGGCAACCTAACGAGATATTCATCGGATGGCACTTTCACCCGAACAATTCTTTGTAAGACACTAATCTTGATTTTTCGCGCCAATTACCCTATGGCGCAAGCCATTCCGCTGTATTTAGGGATAGCCCGATTTTTTCGGTTATTCACCAGCTAAAGCAAGTATTCGCAGACGAATATCTTCTGAAATCCACATGCCTGAGCTTTCCAATTGCTCAACGTGGGGACTTATGCTTTTTGTAATGCCCTGTTCTTTAGCTTCAAGAAGTACTTTCAACGTGCCCCATACATTCAATCCGGCAGCCTGTGCTATACGACGAGCTATAGCATCATCGAGTATCGCGACTCTTTCAGGATTTTCTAATGCTAACGCCATTGTTTCTAATTCGCCCGCCCCT
>RCNB010002697.1_pt1 | contig 10803 bp, 9 predicted proteins | sample 2041321 | NCBI WGS metagenome assembly RCNB01 (sample SAMN09708232, study PRJNA481090) | Marine sediment metagenome, whole genome shotgun sequencing project.
ATGAAGGCAGACAAGTCCTCGCGATAGGTATACAATCTTCCATAGCCACCAGATTTAGTGTTGCAGGTTTTAGGCGGAAAGGACGTAAGATCCGCTTGGTCAAGCGGGTTTTTTATCCCACCGGCTTTGCTACAATGGTTTGCAACCTTTCTACAGTTATTTTCGCCGGAGAACACGTCAGGTGCTAAATGGGCAATAATCGGGGCTGTCTCTATGTTCATTACTCGCTTCCTTTCAATCTCGGGCTATATAGGGTCTTATCGGTACATATCAAGATACTCTTAATGCGAAGCTGCCAATTATTCGGGTAAGATCACCAATACAGGACAAGAAACTACGAAAGGACAAACCCATGAAAGCTTTTTACGAGTCAACCAGACTTGATCCTATAAAAATGTCCCAATCTTTGATATAAGGTCCGTAAAAGTAAAACCGTAGACAACAATTTGAATTTCTGAAAACATGATCATCAAAACTCAACAAGGTGAAACAATGAAAGAAGAAGCAAAACTCACAGTAGACGGGAAGACATATAAGCTTCCTATTATTACCGGCTCGGAAGGAGAACGTGCCATTGATATCTCAAAGCTCCGCAAGGAAACAGGGTTGGTTACGTTAGATCCAGGCCTTGTCAATACGGCTAACTGCCGGAGCAACATTACCTTTGTAGATGGGGAAAAAGGTATTCTCCGTTACCGTGGTATTCCGGTGGAACAATTGGCAGAACATTCCAGCTTTGTGGAAACAGCCTATTTGTTAATCAATGGGAAATTACCAACGCAGAAGCAACTAAACCGCTTTTCGATTTTGTTAAACGATAACTCCCTTGTTCATGAAGACATGAGGGCATTTTTTCAGAACTTTCCCAGAGCGGCCCATCCCATGGGGATACTCTCTTCGATGGTAAATGCTTTAAGGGCCTTTTATCCTGAAATCCCTGAAAGGAGTGATGAAGAAGAAGTTGATATTACCATGACGAGGCTCCTTTCCAAGGTGAGGACCATGGCGGCTATGTCTTATAAGATCTTCAAAGGACATAGCTTGGTATATCCGAGGGCAGACTTTTCTTATCCCGCCAATTTCTTGAATATGATGTTCGATTCTCCTGTAAAGCCCTATACAATCGATGAAGATCTCGTAAAGGCACTGAATGTTTTTTGGATATTACATGCTGACCACGAGCAAAATTGCTCTACGGCATCTGTACGATTAGTAGGAAGTGCGCGCGTTAATCTTTATGCTGCCATTTCAGCAGGTATCTGTGCCCTCTGGGGCCCTTTGCATGGTGGGGCCAACCAGGCCGTAGTGAAGATGCTAAATGATATACACCAAAGTGGCGGAAAGTTGGCTCCCTTTATGGCCCGTGCCAAAGACAAGAACGATCCTTTCCGGCTTATGGGCTTCGGTCACCGCGTATATAAGACCTTTGATCCAAGAGGCCTTGTGATGAAAAAAATATGCGATAGTGTATTGAAGAAACTGACGCTGGAAGACCCTTTGCTGGATATTGCCCAGAGGCTGGAAGAGGTGGCGATAAAAGATGAATACTTCCTCGATCACGACCTCTACCCCAATATAGATTTTTACAGTGGCATTTTGCTTCGTGCAATGGGTATTCCGGTTCCTATGTTTACGGTTATGTTCGCGATCGGGCGATTACCCGGGTGGATCAGTCAATGGAAAGAGAGTATGGATAATCCCAAGTGGAAGCTTGAACGTCCCCGTCAGATTTATGAAGGGGAGAAGAAAAAAGACTATGTACCCATAGCAGAGCGGTAGGCTGTCGGGGATAGGTTGGCCGACTAGGAATGAAACAGTACAAAGGGTTGCGAAGCATCGGTATTATATCAGACACTCATGGCATCTTGAAATCAGGGGTGGTCGAGGTATTTAGTGCCTGCGATTTAATTATTCATGCCGGAGATATTGACGTACCGGATGTGCTTAAAGGACTAAAGTCTATTGCTCCAGTGGTTGCCGTTAGAGGAAATATGGACAGAGGCAAGTGGGCCATGAAACTTCCGCAGTCAGAATCGGTTGAGGTGGATGAGACGTTAATCTATGTGCTCCATGATATCGACGAGCTTGACCTAGATCCTGCCGGAGCTGGTATCAGTGCCGTCATAAGTGGTCATACCCATCGACCTTGCAAGGAAGAGAAAAAAGGGGTTCTATATTTGAACCCCGGTAGCGCTGGATGGCCAAAATCCAATTGTGCGGCAACTGTTATTTTGATGCGCGTTCAGGGTGTTTCTTTGATCCCTGAGTTTATTGAGTTGTAGCCTCTTTAGCAATCTTGGCGCCTGCCTGTGCGTTGCCCCCGGATTCAAAACAAGGAAAGATTTTTGGCAAGGGAGACTACTTAACAATATGGCAAGCAAGGAGGATTATGAGGCCCCAGGCAAAAGCGCTTAACACTAAGGAATTTATGAGGCCTCTATAAAAAGATGGACATGGGCTGTATTGTCCAGACATGACATATCTTATAAACAACAGCACCAGGTGTGTCAAGAGCTTTTAGAGCATTTAGAGTAAAAGATGCGATCTTGGGGGTAATCGTGACAGTGAAGGAGACCAAAAAACTAGAGGAAAAGATCAAGGAAGCAGCAAAGGTGTTGTCACAATCTGCGTTGAACGTGGCCTTAACCGGCGCGGGTATTTCTGTTGAGTCGGGTATTCCGGATTTCAGAAGCCCTGGTGGGTTATGGGAGCGCTATGACATAATGGAATATGCCAGCATTTCGGCATTTCGGAACAATCCCGAAAAGGTGTGGAAAATGCTTGCAGAGATAGACGATACGATCAAAGACGCGAAACCGAATCCAGCCCACAAGGGCCTAGGTCAAATCGAACAAATCGGCCTTCTTCACACGGTTATTACACAAAATATTGACAATCTTCACCAGGAAGGTGGTACTACCAACGTCATAGAATACCATGGTAACTTCAAGACGCTTTCTTGTCTTTCGTGTGCCCGTACGTATGGCATTGAAAAAGTTGACAGCGAGATGCCCCCCAAGTGTACTTGTGGCGAGATCCTTAAGCCGGATATCATCTTTTTCGGGGAGGCGATTCCTCCCGAAGCCCTCCGTGATTCCTATGAACTGGCCTCGTCTTGCGGAGGCCTTCTGGTGATTGGCACTTCTGCCCAGGTAACACCGGCCAATACTATTCCCGGTATTGCTAAACAGGCCGGCGCCGGTATTATTGAGATAAATGTGGAGCCAACCCACCTTACCACCTTGGTTACAGACATCTTCCTGCCCGGCAAAGCCGGAGAGATTGTGCCGAAACTAGTTGATGCAGTTAGGAAGTTTGTCTCGCAATAACTAGTCCGACAAAAAGGTGCTGATATTCATATGAACTCCATCGGTGGTGATGGTAATAGCACCGGCCTCATCTGTACGAAGTATTTTGCACCCCGTCTTTTTGTACCGTTTGAGAACTCTTTTATGAGGGAAACCGAATATATTTTTCCAGCCCGCCGATATGACCGCCACGCTGGGATCTACGCACCCCAGAAACCTGGGAGTGCTGGAGGTCTTGCTGCCGTGGTGAGGGGCCAGAAGGACATTGCTGTCAATTTCCTCACAAGATAGATGGGCAAGTTCCATCTCTGCCTCAGCTTCAATATCACCTGGCAGAAGAAAGGAGACTTTGTTAAAGGAAGCTTTAAGGACAAGAGAGTTGTTGTTTGGTGTGCGCCAGATCTCTTGGGCTTTCCTTTTCGAGAAGTCTTTTAGGGGGTAGGGGACTTCAAATCGAATCCCATTGATCCATTTTGGTTTCGATAATTCTTCCAGTCCAACAAAACGGATGTCTTTTTGGTGAATAATGTCCAAGAATTCCTGATACCCTTTGTTTTTGACATATTCTTGATTGCTCCAGACCTCCTTTACATCAAAGTGGCGGGCTATAAACAATAGGCCGTTTAGATGATCCGAGTTCGGATGAGAAAGCACGAGTATTTCTACAGTGGCGATCTTTTTTTGCCACAAAAAGGGTGCGACAATCATAGCTCCAACGTCAAAGCGGTTTTCGTAAAACCCGCCGCCGTCTACGAGTATACAAGGCCCCCGAGGTAGTTCAAGCAAGGTCGCACTTCCCTGTCCAACGTCAATAAAGGTTACCCTTAAGTCCTTGTGACAAAAACGCTGCCAATACCAGAAACCTCCATCTGCCAAGGCGATCAGCGCAACGGCAAGCAATACGGCCTTGGCCCAACGTAATTTTCTAAAATTGAAAAGTGCCCATGCAAGTGCATAATAAAGGGCGATTTCGAGCAAATTGGGGGTTACTGTTTTTGCGGCGGCAAAGGGAATTTCTGAAAAGAGAGAAGCAAGCCCCAGACCACCCTGCATGACAAAGATTGCCCCTTTCATGATGCAAAGGGAAAGGGTTTGAGTTAGGGGCAAGAACAAAACTGCCAATAGGCCAAGGGGTACCACAATGAAGCCGACAAGGGGTACCATAATACAGTTGGTAATGACTCCGATAAGGGATGTTTGATTAAAATAGTAGAGTGTTATCGGCAAAGTACCCAAAATGGCTGCCGCTGAAACTAACATAAAGAGGCCCAATCGCTTCAATGCGGTGGATGGGCGAGACCTTAGCCTTGATACCAACGCCAAATTGTTTAGGAGATACAGGATGCAAAAGACTGCTGTGAAAGAAAGCTGAAACGATATCTCAAAAAGGGCGGTCGGGGTGATAATCAGGATTACAAGGGCTGCCAAGGCAAGGGTGTTGGTCTTGTCGTCTTCTCGCTCAAAGATTATGGCAAGAAGAAAAACCGTTACCATAATCACGGCGCGCTTTGTTGACGGAGACATGCCGGCCAAAAAACCGTAAGAAATTACCGGTACAATGGCCATCAAGGCTGTGCCTCTGGGAACCCAGGCAGCCAAGAGGATCCTCTGGGATCGCGCTAGCAGGAACCTAAAGGCAAAAAAGACAAGGGTGGCCACCATACCGATGTGGAGGCCTGAAATGGCCAGAAGGTGGGAGATTCCGATACGGCTGAACAACTCGCGGCTTTGTGGTGAGATCTCGTATCGATCCCCAATGACAATGGCCTTTAATATGCCCCTGGAATCACTCGGCGGGGCTCTTTCGATTAGCTCAGACACGGCCATACGAGCCCTGTCAATAATTTGTTGAAAGCGGCCGGCCTTTGTCGTATGAAGCTTGACCAATAACTCCTCTTTAGATACATAAGCCATGGCCCAGATTTTCTTAAAGGTCATGTACTGCCTGTAGTCAAAACCGCCGGGGTTATTGAAATTTCTAATCTCTTTTAGCCTAGCAAGACATCCTATCCGGTCACCTGTTTGAAGCCCATCAATATGCCCTCGAACAGTTATGCGAACAGCTCCTGTTACGGAGCGAGAAGCCTGGTTTCTTGTCAGGGTCTCGACTTGGAGGACAAATCTAGTTCGATCAGAAAAATGTTCGGGATAGCCCTTCAGTGTGCCGGTGATGTGCCATGGCTTGTCATCGATATATTGAGTTACGTGATTGGCAGGGAGTTTGGGCGCTATCGAAGCCTGAAGGCTCCAGTAGCCAAGGAGGAGAAAAAGGACAAGGGGCAAGAAACGCACTCTTTGCTTCTGCCGGACAATTAAGGCACAGATGAGAAAGATGGCTAAAACAGCAGGGAGAATGTATGGAAAACCAGGGAGGTAGAGCCCTGTTACAATTCCGCACATGAGTGCCAGGAGAGCTGGGATTAAGGGCCTGGCATAGGCTTGTGGAGAAGCACCGGCATGCATGAGTTTTTTGAATGAAACGTATTGAAGGTCCTATCTCATGAATGCCGACATTTTTCAACTACCGTTTCCTGCGAACCACCCGTTTTCTGACGACCCTTTTCCTTTTCTTGGGTCGTTGCTTCGTGGCGGTGGCAGGTGAACCGGCAGACCTTTGGGGCATTGGAACCTGTTGTTCCGACGGGAAATCACCTGCTTGCACGGGCAGGTTTTGCTGGTAACGGCAAGTAGCTCTGGGGCATTTCAAAATGGTTTCGCCATCCTTTCTTGTGGTCATGCTGTGTGATTGTTGGTATGTAGGAGGCACGAAGAATATGAATAGGTCGCGTAGTGTCTTGGTGGCGGAAACAGCCTGTAAAGGAGACGGCACAAATGCACGATTTCAACAATAGCCTGTCAAGTTCCCATGAACAGTTTTCTGAAGACCTGAGGCGTTGTATCGCTTTTCATGGACACATATGTCCTGGGTTGACCTATGGCTACCTGGTTTCAAAAAAAGCCACCGAGTTACTTGGCCTTCGGCGTTCCAAAGATGAAGAGGTCGTGGTTGTTAGCGAAAACGACACCTGTGCGGTAGATGCCCTGCAGGTCCTCCTTGGCACAACGGCAGGAAAGGGTAATCTAATTATTAATAATTACGGAAAAAACGTCTTTACAGCCTTCAGCCGAGAGACCAGGCGAGCCTTTCGTTTTTCACGCAAAAGCGGTTATATGTATGAAGGCGAACATAAAGAAGAATTCGAAGGACTTGAGGCAGCGTTCGTTGAGGGTCGTGCAACACAGAAACAACGGATGCGCCAAAAATGGTTGAAGACTCTGGATTTGCTTGCCAAGCCCTTTGACACGGTCTTTGACACAAAAGAGATTAAATGGTCCGAACCTCCCTATGCCCCCCTGGCACCTTCCGAGGCGTGTGCCCAGTGTGGTGAGATGACGATGGCAACCAAGATGGTGGAGGGAAAAGATGGAAGGCGCTTGTGCATCCCTTGTGCACAGGTACTCGGCTTGTAACTCTCCCGCCGGTCACATTTTGCCTCAAAGAGTCAATAATTTGACACATGATCAGACCGTCAAGAATAATATCGTGTCCTTTCAAAACCCATCGTTCCATTCTTCCAAGATTCCATGTGAATGGCCCACACTGATTGCCACTAAAAGCTGTCTACTTTCAATAGGTTGTAAAATATTCGGCACGTTATCAGTCGTATAACCCGAACTTTTTGAGAATTTTAATAATTTTCCCTTAAGCCATCCTCGTATTGGACAATTCCCCGGCTCTAAGCATGTGATCTTCCGGCATGATTCGTGCAAAAAATTGTCCTGCGCAAAGATGACGGTTTCGCAAAAAGTCAATTTTGTTCGTTCCGTGAGCATTTTGGGCGCAGTCGCAATGTTCAGCTAAAATGCTAACACATAGTGTGGTGTTTTGGCGCAGGCTTCACTTCGTGTCAAGCCGACAGGCGCAACCTTTGCGCTTAACTTGGGCTAACGCCCTCAAACAGTTAGCATTTTTTTACGCTGAACATCTCGATTGCTTTTTTCCCAAAATGTTCAATGTCTCTCACAAAAGACTTTTTACGAGTCCATCAAAGATGCTGAGTCAAACCTGACGACTTCGTAAGGGATATTTTGCCATGCTGGAAAATGTTATAGAGGACCAAAGCCTGAACAAATATCTCACCTCTTTTGATCCGGGCCAGACAATCCTAGTTGAAGGGGATGATTCCCGGGACATGTATATACTAGTGTCCGGCCAGCTGGATGTCCTTAAGGGGAGTAAGAAGATATGGGAGATTACGGACAGAGGTGCCATCTTTGGCGAGATGTCGTTCCTGCTTAGGTCTAAACGAACGGCTACCGTAAAGACGAGAACTGAGGTGCAGGTGCTGTGTATTCCAAAGACGGATATCGATGTTTTCCTGGGTGAGTTCCCGCAAGTCGCCGTGGAGATAACCCGATTGCTGGCAAGCCGCCTTGGCGAGGCCACTCAAATCGTCTATGGGTTCAGGGAATTTTGTGATCAGTTGCCTGACGCAGTGCTTTTGGCGGACAAAGGCGGCCACATTTTCTCTTGGAATACGGCCGCTGAAAATCTGTATGGAAGAGATGCAAAACAGATGCGCCAAGGCACTGTAGAAGATATCTATGAAGAACCACAGGCCTACAAAAACTTTCTCGATGAAGTGCAACAAAGATATTCTGTAAGGGAAAAGATACTCAAGGTGCAACATCCTGACAAAGGGCCCCGCTTTGTATCTACTAGTACTACTGTTCTTTATGACGGACACCACAACTTCAAAGGGATACTCTCCTTAGGCCGGGATGTAACCGCTGTCCAAAATCTTGAACGCAGATATCGCAGGGTTCGAAACTGGTTTATCCCGGTTTTGGTGTTTTTTGTCCTTGCTGGTGCAGCCATGTTTTCTGGATATCGCCACTTTTCGAAGGGCTATCAGACATTAGACGAAATAAAGCAGGGCCTTAGAAATCAGTTGGCCAAAGACTATGTCTTGCTCAAATCAATGCTGACTGACCATTTTGCAGATGGCAACAAGTTCTTGACGAGTCAACTGATGAAGGAGTTTTTTAGGATTCAAGACACCAGTGTCATGCCTTATACGGGGCTCGTCCTGCTTGATAAAGATAAAAAGGTGTTTGATTCATATTCAGTTAAAACCCCATTGGACGGAAAAGATATGGACGGAAACAGCTACGGGGGTATTGCCTTTAAGGGAGATGAGAAGACAATCCATAAAGTGCTCAGTCTCTATCGTGTCGATGAAGATCATCCTATGGGCAGCAAGGGCGTAGAAATTGCCTTTGAGATGTATAAGAGGACGCGATTTCTGGGTTGGTTGGTATTTCAAATGGATGTTGAATCTTTGGATAACAAATACGGCCTTGATGAGAAGGGGTTGGAAGAATTTCGTTTCAAGATGCCCCAAGAAAAAGACCGCAATTGAGTGAAGAAGTGAATAGGCCAGAAGTAATAAAATCCTGTAACCATCAGATCTCAGAAAGTGCTGAGGGCGACCTTACCATACACCTGGAAGGAGGGATAGGGATATCTAACGCGGCCCACATGACCAGGGTATTGTATCAGGTGTTAGAGGACAAACCGCAAACTTCTGTGACTGTCGATCTGAACAAAGTGAATTACCTTGACGATTTTGGGGTTCTCGTTCTTGTTGAATTGAAAATGATAGTCTTGGGCGAAAAGGCAGAGTTCTGTTTGCAAAACATCAGTAATGAAGCAGGTAAAGCCCTTTCTATGTACAACTTTGACCTGCTGGGCAAGAGGGATAAACCTTACAAGCGTACTGAAAGACAGGGTTTATTGATCCGCCTTGGCGAGGCTACGGTGCGGCAAGCCGCGGATCTAAAATATATGATCTCCTTTCTCGGGTCTATATGCCTTTCAATCCTTTACACCTGCTTGAACCCCAGGTCTTTGCGTAGAGATGATACCTATATGTGTATGCAGAAAACCGGCGTAGACGCCTTGCCTATTGTAGGTCTTATTAGCTTTCTCATGGGGTTAATCATGGCCTTCATGTCTGCGGTCCAACTACAGCAGTTCGGGGCAAACATTTACGTTGCATCCTTGGTTAGCTTGGCTATGACCAGGGAACTGGGACCGATAATGACTGCCATTATTGTGGCCGGGAGATCTGGTTCAGCCTTTGCGGCCGAGATAGGCACGATGAAGATATCCGAAGAAATAGATGCCCTCTTTACGATGGGCTTTAGTCCCACAAGGTTTTTAGTGGTTCCCAAGGTAATTGCATCTGTAATTGTAGTCCCGCTGTTAACACTCTTTTCCGATTTGTTTGCCATAATAGGCGGATTGATTGTTGGAGTATTTACGCTTGACCTAACGGCTAACGCATACATAAGTCAAACGATAAAGACCTTGGCACTCTTTGATGTGTTTTTGGGCCTTTTTAAAAGCGGTGTATTTGCGCTGCTCATCGCCTGGATAGGTTGTCTTAGGGGGTTTCAGGTTGAGGGAGGAGCGGCATCGGTTGGGAAGGCAACAACCTCTGCCGTAGTTAGCGGGATATTTCTTATTGTCCTCTTTAATTCGATCTTCTCAGTAATACTCCGCTACTGGGAATAGGAATTTGTAAAGGCCGGAAGCGACAGCATGGGAAGGCAGGCCATCATAGAAGTCAGGGATTTGGTTGCCAAGTATGCAGAGGAAACGATCTTTGACGGCATATCTTTTGATGTCTTCCAAGGGGAGATATTTGTTATCCTAGGCGGGAGTGGATGTGGCAAGTCAACCTTGCTAAAACACCTTATAGGACTTATCCCGCCCGCCTCCGGCAGGATATTAGTGGCTGGTTGCGATATCTGCCGTTCGGAAGAAAAGGCGTTCAAGGATATGCTCAAAAAGATTGGAGTTCTTTATCAGGGGGCAGCCCTTTTAGGTTCTATGACCTTGGCGGACAACGTGGCGTTGCCGATCAAGGAATACACCGACTTGCCACAAGTAAGTGTGGAAAGATTGGTCAAGATGAAGTTGGGCCTCATGAACTTGGAGGGCTACGAGGATTATTTGCCGTCCCAAGTTAGCGGGGGGATGAAAAAGAAGGCCGGCTTGGCGCGGGCGATGGCCCTTAATCCGGAGATACTTTTTTTTGATGAACCATCGGCAGGCCTTGATCCTGTAACGGCTGCCGAGCTTGACAACCTCATTATTCACCTGAACAGTACGTTCGGCACTACTATGGTGATTGTAACCCACGAACTCGAAAGTATTTTTGCCGTAGCCCATAGAGTCATCATGTTGGATAAAAATACCAGGGGCATAATTGCTGAGGGAGATCCCAAGTATCTGCGCGATCATAGCGAGAACCGATTCGTAAGACAGTTTTTTAATCGACTGCCCGGCCTTGCTAATGAGTGTCCATCTATAAATGCCTTTGAACCGAATGGGCACTGACGTAAGTTTCCAATTGAAGCTGTTGCTTCCCGGTAAGGAAGTTCACTATCTTTTATAGCTTCCTTCCAGCCCGCTAAAAAGGCGGGC
>RCNB010002698.1_pt1 | contig 10803 bp, 4 predicted proteins | sample 2041321 | NCBI WGS metagenome assembly RCNB01 (sample SAMN09708232, study PRJNA481090) | Marine sediment metagenome, whole genome shotgun sequencing project.
TCTTCCGGGGCTAGCCCCGGAAGAATTAAAAACAATAACTTTAATGAAGTTTTAGAAAACTAAGCAGTTCTAATTTGGGGAAGCTTACACGAGTATCTAATATGAGTCTAACTTTAGCCATTTTTACCACTTCAACTACTTCAAGTTAGGAATAAATATGCACAGTTTGTGCACACTTTTGTTTGGTTTCAATTGATATCAGATGAGTTTAAATTGAATTAAAAACATAGTAATACTCTGTAAATCAGTTAATAAGATAGGATTTTAGTTTTTGAATTATTCTGAATTTTCGGACTGGCAGGCAAGAGGTCACCGGTTCGACTCGGGTATTCTCCACCAATACTTGTAGGGCTTCAAGAGTTTTTGACTTTTGAAGCTTTTTTCATTTGCACTCAATTTGCACGCATTTTTGGATAAAGTAAAAATTTGATACGAATTGGTTTACTTTAATATTTGTTCCCTCCTAATTAGGTGTTTTATAGACTTCAATACTGGACTGATTAATCTTTGCCCCATAAAAGTTTAATTAACGAAAGTAAAAAAAGTCCAAAAATAGAACTCTTACTGAAATTTATTCCCCCCCCCTTTAAAGCCTTCCCATTAAAGTGCAGTTTTGAATCGCAGAATAAAATGAACTTTTTCACAAAGCTTGATCCAGTACTTTTTATTCCACTAATTTTTATAGCAACGAGATTATTCTACAGGGCAAAATAATCGAACGGAGGTATAAATTCTTGATTACAATTGAGCAATTTCCTGTCTTAAGTAGCCAGAAAAAATAACCTGCTTTTGGACTAACAAAGTAGGAACAATTACTCAAGTTTTTCATACTTAACCTTAAAACCTGTTCTCACAAAGGCAACTTCGATTTGAAATGAAGCATCCTCCAGCATAAAACAATAATATCCCATTTTAATGCCGAATTGATAAAGAGATAATCCCAAAATAGTGGATTTAGCAATTTATATGGCCTATAACCTGATTTTTAGCATTTGAGATCTGTAAATGCCACAATATTAATAAGGATTGCTTCAGATTTAATACATCCATTCTTCCATTCAAAATACATTTGTATAACGATTACTTAACAGAATACATAATTAGCATACTACCATTATTTATATATTTTCAACAATGGTTAATTGTTGCGTTAGTAGAGCAAGTTGCCATAATTCTAATAAGAATCAGATTCAAGACTCGAATTCTCAAAAACCACCCAAAATGATTTACAAATTATTTTTTCAGATCTTTTTTGTGAAAAAAAAGAATCTCATTTTCGCACTGTTATGTGCATTTTCATTTTCAATCATCGCACAGGACCTAACTATTTCAGGAACCGTAACCGATGCTGGCGGAGCACCTTTACCTGGTGCCAGTGTTGTAGTCAACGGCACTACCAATGGTACCCAAACTGATTTTGACGGTAATTACACGATTTCCAATGCGCCTTCAAATGCCACCTTGGCAATTAGCTATATAGGTTTCGTAACCCAACAGGTTTCGGTTAATGGGCAAACTACGTTAAACGTAACTTTGGCAGATGATCTTCAGGCATTGGAAGAAGTTGTCGTAGTTGGTTATGGCACACAATCAAGAGCCGAAGTTACAGGGGCAATATCAACAGTTGGCTCGGAAGAATTATCTGCCCTTCCAGTTACTTCTGCAGAACAAGCACTTCAGGGCAGAGCCGCGGGTGTTTCTGTTATTAACACTGGCTCACCCGGCTCAGCGCCAGTTGTGAGAATCAGAGGTTTAGGAACGATGAACAATAATGACCCTCTCTATGTCATTGACGGTGTGATTGCTGGTAATCTCGGTGATTTGAATCCGAACGACATTGAATCTATTAATATTTTGAAAGATGCATCAACAACAGCAATCTATGGTTCGTTGGGTTCAAATGGGGTTGTAATGGTTACAACTAAAAAAGGAACAAGGTCTGGCAAAACCAAAATCGACCTTGATGCCTATACCGGAGTTCAATATTCGAATCAAAGATTTGATTTGTTGAACACACAACAATATTTACAATATGCCAATGATGCTTTTGGCATTGTACCGACCTCGCCTTCTTCCACTTCAGGAAGAAATACTGATTTTCAAGAATCTTTGTTTCAATCGGGAATTATACAGAAAGTAGATTTAGGTATTTCTGGTGGTGGAGAAGATAGCAACTTTAGATTCTCTGCAGGCTACATGGATCAAGAAGGTGCTATAATAGAAACTGGTTTCGAGAGGTTCTCGTTTAGGGCCAATAGTAATTTTACGGTCGGAAAATTCAACTTTGGAGAAACAATGGCAGTTTCTTTCAATAAGCAAAATCCCGAAAGAAACTTAGGAGCCCGTTCTCTTTTAGAGCACGCAATCAAAATTCCACCATACCTTACTATTTATAACGAAAACAATCTTGGAGGATTTCAAGGACCAAGTAGTGGTTTAGATGGACAGGATGCTGAAAACCCGATTCGAGTTCAAACTTTGGGTGAACACGTCAATAAGTCATCTTCGATAATTGGAAGTCTTTTTGGAGAATTTGAAATAGTAAAGGGCTTGAAATTCAAAAGTCAAGTCGGATTGGAGTATAGAAATTTCAATACCGATATTTTTCGACCATCATATAATGACGATAGTGAGGGAGCAACTCATAGTTCTACTTTCGCAGCCATTACCAAAAACTCTGGTTCAAGAAAATCAGTCTTGCTAACTAATAGTTTAAATTATTCTAAGAGTTTTAATGATGTGCACAATTTAGAAGTATTGGTACTTGCAGAAAAACAAGAAACTATTGATAATATATTAAATTCTAATAGCCAAAATGCCATTACCAATGATGTAAACCAGGTGTCGAACACGAATTCTTTTTTACAGTCCGCCACCAACGAATACAACAGAATTGGGTATTTAGGTAGAATTAATTATAACTATGATGAAAAGTATATTCTCGCCGCGTCATTGAGGCGAGATGGTTCTTCTCGATTCGGTTCGAACAATAGATGGGGTACTTTTCCCTCACTTGCTGTTGGTTGGAATATTGCCAAAGAAGGCTTTCTTGAAAACACCAGTTTAAATACTTTAAAACTAAGAGGTAGTTGGGGAATTACCGGAAATGATAGAATCGGTGATTACCAATATAGCGCAACACTACTCGCCGATTTCTTTTATCCCATAGCAGGGCAAGAAGCACTTGGAGTAACTCCTTTTGGGCTTGCTAATCCTAATTTGAAATGGGAAGAAACCACCATGATGAATGTGGGTCTCGACTTCACTTTTGCAGATAATAAAGTTACTGGTGCAATAGAATACTATAATAATACAAGTGATGACCTTCTGATGAGTAGGCCACTCCCACCTGCCTTAGGAATTCCAGCGGGTTCAATAACAGAAAATGTAGGTTCTGTCGATACCAAAGGATTTGAGGTGACTTTAGGTTATAATGATTATGAAGGAGATTTTACGTGGTCTGCCAATTTAAATCTGGGTACTTCGAGCAACGAGGTTAAATCTTTAGGTCAGAATGAATCCCTTGCTGGTGGTAATTTTGAAAACCAGCCAATTTCTAGAATTGAGGTTGGCGAGCCACTGTTCTTTTTCTTTGGTTTGGTTTCGGATGGCATTTATCAATCACAGGCGGAAGTTGATGCAGTATTGACCCCTGGGCAAACTACGGTAGCACCAGGCGATATTCGATTTATTGACCAAAACGGAGACGGTCAAATCAATGCTGAGGATCGTGTTAAAATTGGCAATCCATATCCAGATGTTACATATGGCCTTAATTTAAGTGCGAATTACAAGCAAATGGATCTCAACATGTTCATCTCAGGTGTTTCTGGGGTAGATGTATACAACACGAATATATATGATTTAGAAGGAGCTCCAAGATTGTTCAACTCAGGGACCAATATTTTAAATAGGTGGACAGGACCGGGAACATCGAATACCGTGCCAAGAGCTGGTGGCGCACCACAGAACTTTAATTCCATATCAGACCGTTTTGTAGAAGATGGCTCTTATACCAGACTGAAGAACATTACCTTGGGTTACACTGTAAAAAACACCCAAGCTTTAGACAAGTATTTCTCAAAATTAAGAATTTATATAAGCGCTCAAAACTTAATAACTTTATCAGATTATTCGGGGTTAGATCCAGAAATCGGAAATCCTTTGACCAACAACGGTGGGGGTAATAGTTTTGAATTAGGAATAGATAGAGGAAATTATCCTCAACCTAAATCAGTTTTACTAGGAGTTCAATTATCATTTTAAAAAAAATATCATGAAAAAGTTTAATCTAATTTTGGCATTTGTTTTCTCAATTGCTATTACCGTCTCATGTAACGAGGAAGATTTGGAACTTGTAAATCCGAATCAACTCTCTCCTGAAACATTTTTAAAAACTGAGGCACAGGTTCAATCTGCCGTTAATGCGATTTATTCCAACATGCAGACTAGGGGCCTATTCAGTCGCCATTGGTTCTTTATGCTTGATAATATGGCCCATGAGAATGGTGGGAACAACCAATTGGAAGCAGACAAGAGACAATATCTCGATTTTTCCTTTGATTCCAGTCACGGAGCCATGGGAGCCTATTGGGAAAGTTGTTATAGAGGAATTTACAAAGCCAATTATGTTATCGAAAATGAGGCTTTGATAAATGAAATACCTGAAAGTTTTTTGAGCAGTGCCAAAAAAGCCAAGTATATAGGAGAGGCCAAATTTTTAAGGGCTTTGTATTATTTTTGGATAACGACAAGATACGGTGATGCACCATTGACGACTGTCATTCCAGCTGATGGTTCTGGTTTGACGAAAAGCCCGCAGGCCGCAATATATGCTCAGATTGTTGCCGACTTACAGGCTGCAATTCCTGTTCTATTGGATAAAGGTTCCGAGGATAATGGCAGGGCCACCAAGGGAGCCGCTCAGGCTTTATTGGGCAAAGTTTATTTGTTTTTGAAACAATATGACGATGCGCTAGCTCAATTCAATGCACTAAGTGGTTATTCATTGGAGGCAAACTACTTTGATAACTTTATGGAAGAAACCGAACATGGGGCTGAATCTATCTTTGAAATTGAATACGATGATGATTTAGGAAATAGTGCGGCATGGAACTCCGACAGAAGCGGACAAGGCCCGAACGAATCAACTTTTAGGGGCCAAGAATATGGATTTAATGATTGGTTCAATGTTTTCCCCTCTGATGATCTTTTAAATGAATTTGAAGCAGGGGATATTCGGCTTGAGCAGTCGTTCTTTGTTAACGGAGACCTCTTTGCTGGCGGAACAATGACCGTAGACCATTTTCCCAGTAATGGAGGTGGTAATGCAGGATGGTCAAAATATTGTAATTACTATAAAGATTCTAATGAAGATACTGAATCGGGCATTAACGTTAAATATATAAGATATGCCGATGTTTTGTTAATGATGGCAGAATGTGAAAGTATGAGAGCTGGTGGAAGTCAAGATGCGGCGGTAGGTTATATCAACCAGGTGAGGACAAGAGCGGGCTTGGCGTCTCTACCTAATGGATTGTCTGCAACTCAGGTTTTTGAAGCTTTGGTGCATGAACGTAAGGTGGAACTTGCTGGTGAGCAATCGAGGTTCAACGATATTATTCGCTGGGGTATAGCTGCTACCGAATTGGCAGGAACGAATTTTCAAGCCGGTAAACATGAACTTTTACCAATACCGCAAGGTGAAATAGACTCTAACGAAAACATGAGCGCCGCGGACCAAAACCCGGGCTATTAGTAAGTTACAAAAATAGATTTCTTTGAGTTTGTTTAGTTAAAAAGCAGTGTGTTTCAAATACGCTGCTTTTTTATTTTTAATAAAAAAAAACTGTAAATTAAGAACGTGAATTGCAATACTTGAACAATGAAGATCACTCAAGCCCTCATAACGCTGTTGTATGCTTTCAGCTTGGTATTATTAGTGAGTTGCTCCGAGGAAAAGGAATCATTCGTGGGTAAAATATTTACGCCCTTAACTTATTCAACCACAGGACTTGAATTTAGCAACGACCTTGTCGAGAATGACTCCTTAAACTACTTTACCTATTCATATTTGTATATGGGCGGAGGTGTTGCAACTGGAGATATAAACAACGATGGTTTAATAGATATTTATTTTACAGGAAATCAAGTTTCCAACAAGCTCTATTTGAACAAGGGTAACCTGCAATTTGAGGATATTACTGATAAGGCAGGTGTTGGGGGAGATAGCAGATGGTATACCGGTGTTACCATGGCGGACGTCAACGGTGACGGTTTTTTGGACATCTATTGTTCAGTGGGGGGTAAATTTGGACTCAAAAACAATCAATTGTTTTTGAATAGGGGTAATGGTACATTTTCTGAAAAAGCAGAGAAATACGGAATAGACGATACAGGCAACAGTGTTCAAGCAACATTTTTTGACTACGATAAAGATGGTGATTTAGATCTTTATACAGCGAATTATCCTCCTACCAAGTTCGACTCCCCCACTTTTGTCTATACGTACAAAATGAACAATTTCGGAGATGACGAATCAGATCACCTCTATAGAAATGACGGAAGCAATTTTACCGATGTCACTAAAGAATCCGGACTCAGTGCTTTCGGTCTGTCTTTAAGCGCTACGGTAGGTGACCTCAACAATGATTCCTGGCCAGATATTTATGTATCCAATGATTTCAATTCCCCTGATTTCATGTATCTCAACAAACAAGACGGCACCTTTCGTGAAGTGGTAAAAGAAACTACTTCGCAAACCGCCTTTTACGGGATGGGAGCTGATATTTCCGATTTCAACAATGATGGAAATCTCGATTTTTTTCAGGTCGATATGTCCGCCAATAATAATCGCAGGGCCAAAGCAAATATGGCCAGTATGAATATCGAATTGTTTTGGGATGTGGTAAATGCAGGTTTTCATTACCAATATATGCATAATTGTATGCAACTCAATTCAGGCGTTTTTGATGACGGAGTACCACATTTTTCAAATGTTTCCAGAATAACGGGCACCTCATCAACTGATTGGAGTTGGGGGCCGCTCTTTGCCGATTTTGATAATGATGGCTATAAAGACCTATTTGTGTCCAATGGTACACGACGTGAAATCAATAACAACGATTACTTCAATAAGTTAAAGTCCGTAAAACTTGAAAAGGATACACTCCTGCAACTGAGTTTGCAGATTCCGTCTGAAAAAATTGACAATTTTATTTTCAGAAATAAGGGTAACTTGGACTTTGAAAGGGCAAATGATAGCTGGGGCATTAATTATGATGGCTTTTCAAACGGGGTGGTCTATGCCGATTTAGATAATGATGGCGATCTTGAAATTATAACCAATAATATTGACGATCATGCCTCTGTTTTTGAAAATAAGAGCTCAGAAAATAATGCTTATATCAAAATACGCTTTGAAGGAACATCTGGAAACCAATTTGGCCTTGGAAATCGAGTATACATAATTGCCGCTGGCAAGTCCCAAATGCAGGAACTTACACTTACCAGGGGATTTCAATCATCTGTTGCGCCCGAACTTCATTTTGGAGTGGGTAAATCAAAGAACATAGAAGAGTTAAAAGTCGTTTGGACAGATGGAAAAGTGCAAACGCTGACCAATTTAGATGCCAATCAGACGATTATTTTAAAACAAACTGATGCAAGCAGTGTCGAAAATAAAATAAGTAATAAATCGAGATTATTCGCAACTGAAAACACCGGAGTTTTCCCCAAGTACCGACATGAAGAAAATGAGTATGACGATTTTGCCAGTCAAGTACTATTGCCTCATAAAATGTCCTCTTTTGGGCCAGCGTTTACCGTTGGCGACATCAACAATGACGGATTAGACGATTATTTTGTTGGAGGATCGGCAAATGCCACGGGCGAAATTTTCTTGCAAACACCAAATGGTTTCGAGAAGCAAGAAACCGATTTTTTAATGGAAGATAAAGCAAGTGAAGACACCGGAGCTCTATTATTCGATGCAGATAATGATGGCGATAACGATTTATATGTGGTAAGTGGAGGCTATGAATTTTCGATAAATTCACACGAGCTTCAAGATCGACTTTATATCAATGATGGTTCTGGGGCATTCAAAAAAGTCAGCGAGACATCGATGCCTAAAATGTACCTAAGCGGTTCGAACGCATATAGCGCCGATTTTGATAATGATGGAGACCAAGACCTATTGGTTTTGGGAAGGCAAATACCGGGCAATTATCCTGCCCCGACAAGTAGTTATATCCTTAAGAATAGCAGCAACAAAAGTAATGTCAAATTTGACATTTTTGCAGAAATACAACCGCCAGAATTTGAAAACCTTGGTATGGCAACCAGTGCTGTAATTACCGACTTCAATAATGACAATAGATTGGATATTATAGTTGTTGGCGAATGGATGCCGATAAGGGTTTTCAAAAATACCGAGTCCGGATTTGAAGAAGTGTCCGAAGAAATGGGCTTAAACGGAGACACAACCGGTTGGTGGTGGAGCATAAACCAAGGCGATTTTGACAATGATGGAGATATGGATTATGTGTTGGGCAACAATGGTCTGAATTACAAATACAGGGCTAGCGAAGATGAAACCTTCGATATTTTCGTAAACGATTTTGATAAGAATAACAAAAAGGATATAGTACTTAGTTATTACAATGAAGGGAAGCAATATCCATTACGTGGGCGTGAGTGTTCTTCACAACAAATACCGGGTATCAAGCAGAAGTTTCAGAACTATGAAAGTTTTGCGGAAGCAACTTTGGAAGATGTATATACCGAAAAATCTTTGGAATCAGCGTTGCACTATCAGGTAAAATCATTTGCAAGTGTTTACATGGAAAACGATAATGGGAAATTCAAAATACACAAGCTTCCAGTGGAAGCGCAAATATCAAGTATCAATGAAATTTTGGTTGATGACTATGACGACGACGGGTTTCTAGATATGTTGTTGGCCGGAAATTTGTATAGTTCGGAGGTCGAGACGCCAAGAAATGATGCTGGCCATGGTCTTTTAATAAGGGGCAATGGTAAAGGCGGTTTTAAAGCAGTATCGCCGGCGGAGAGCGGTTTTTTTATCCGAGGTGATGTTAAGGGTATGGAAGCGATACGATTTAAAGACCAAGACTTTATCCTTTTTGCAAGAAATAACGATATTCTGCAAGCTTTAAAAATCAATTCATTTCCGTATTGATTTTTAAAAGAATTAATCAAGATTCTCATGAAATTAGCACCTAATTTCTGCGGTTGTTTTATTGAACACCTATGAAACTAGGGATTATACCATAATCTAGGGCCATATACTTCAATATTGATATAGATATGCGCATATCTAATATTCAAATACCCTAGCCAAATATATCTTTGAAAACAAACGTTGAAATGGGACCCACAATTTTTGCGGAACCACTGAATACGAATTTTTTAAAATAACTCAAACCTTTCTTTCATGAATCCCAACAGAACTTCCTATGTATTAAGTGAGGAAGGACTTATAAGTAGCCTGCATAAACAGGGCTATACCTTGATCCATCAAAAACCGGATTTTGTGGTTGTCGGAGAAGGAGGGAATTTTATATTGGAAATGGTAAACAACGCCGTTGACATGATACTATCAAGGTCAAAACTTATTGCCACCAACCTAGATCCTTCTCTCAAAAAGAAGGGATGGACGAACTTGGGTATTAAATCGATCATTGCCATGTTAGAAGAAGCAACTGGAAAAACTGCTTTCTCGGTTGGCAAACCGAGTCCAGTCTGGCACGGAAAGTCTACTGAAGAAAAGCCTAAATTTATCATAATCGAACAATAAAAGATATTTCATTCATTTAAAAATTACACATACATGAAAAATTCAAGAAGAGATTTTATCTCAAAATCAGTCATTGCAGGTGCCGGATTGGGTTTAGTATCCTCGGCGGCATATGGCACGGAATATCAAAAAGCAATTGATAAAAATCCTAAATTATCGTCGCCATCAGATTTAAAAATAACGGAAGTTAAATGTGGCTACATAAGAGGTGGTAATGGGTTGTTCGTTAAAATACATACCAATCAAGGAATATATGGTTGTGGTGAAGGAGTAGATGCAGTGCCGGGTACATATCATTTGGTGAAAAAATTCGGGCGAAGATTAAAAGATCAAAGTCCGTTCAACGTGCATAAGATTTTTGAAGATATCCGTAGAGGTGGACATTTTGGCGGTGCACAATCAGGAATGTATGTTGCTGTTCTATCAGCAATTGAGACCGCTTTATGGGATTTATCGGGTAAGGCTCTTGACCTACCTGTGTATCAATTGCTTGGGGGTAAATTTCGTGATAAAGTGAGGGTGTATTGTGATACGGCGCTATATCGCGTTAAATTTCCATCACCAGACGATTTTGCCACGGCGGCAACAGATGCTATCAAAAACTGGGGATTTAATGCACTAAAATTTGATTTGGATTATGCAAGCGATCCTGATAAATATGATAAGTACAATTGGACGGCCAGTCCAGGTGAGATCATAAGAATGTACGATCAACTTGCCGCAGTTAGAGAGGCAGTGGGTCCAAAAATAGATTTGTGTGTAGATATGCATGGGCGCTACGATCATGTAACTGCACAGACCATTGCCAAAAAAGTAGAGGATCTCAACCTTACTTGGTTAGAAGAACCTATTCCTGCTGAAAATTTTGATGCATTCAAAACACTTACCGAAGAAACCAGTACCCCAATTTCGGCAGGTGAAAATGTCTATTTGGGCCACGGGTTCAAACAGTTGTTGGACAATGGTGTGGATATTATCATGCC
>RCNB010002700.1_pt1 | contig 10801 bp, 12 predicted proteins | sample 2041321 | NCBI WGS metagenome assembly RCNB01 (sample SAMN09708232, study PRJNA481090) | Marine sediment metagenome, whole genome shotgun sequencing project.
ATTAAAACTTATTTTGAAATTCCTAAAATTAAACCTAGTCTTATTTCTCCAAGTTGTGGGTAGAAACCAACACCAACAGAGGCAACAGCTATACTCTTTTTCTAATATGGCGGTCTCTAAATTTGGTCAATTACTTAGCATAAAGCTGTACTAAATAATTAAAAGGTTTTTCCATTTTTGATTCTTCCTAATAGCTGCTTAGACGTTTTACTATTAAACGATTCCCCCTAAGCATCTGTTATAAAAGCATTTATGTAAGAATCCTTTGGTAAATAAAAAAGCTCTTTCGGACATTTTGCATAGGGCTTCGTACTTATTAATTGTCTAAATCCTTAGAATTCTCTTTTATTCAGGTATTACATTTTGGATAAAGTGATGTACAGCGCTTTACGCTAAAAATTTTTATATCACTGAACACTAACCTTAAGCAATAAAACCATGAGAAAAGGAATTACATTTTTAGTCCTCTGCCTATTGAGTTTTCAATTTGCAATGGCACAGACAATTACGACACACCAATATAGAAGGGTAGCTCCTGAAAATATGCAAGAGTATTTAAAAAGAGAAACTACCTATTGGGCTAAATGGGCAGAAAAGGAAGTTACCACAGGAAACTTGACTTTTTGGGCTATTTTACAAAAAGTGGGAGGTATAGATCAAGATACCAGCCCAAATATCCTGATTATAAATAGATATAATGATATTGACAAAGGTGCAGATTGGTCAAGCATAACCGCGATGTTTCCTGATGTTAAAATGAAAGATATTGACACCTGGGATATTAGTACCAACGTACATCAACTATTTCTGACAGATCTTCCAAACCATATCCGTGCAGAAAATTTCAGTAGTGATGATTCCAATTATGTACGTCTTATTTATCACGATGTAAAAAATTTAGGACAACATCTTACTTTTGAATCAGAAAAATGGAAGCCTATGGTAGAACAAGCCATGAAAGATGGCAAGACAACCATGAAAGGTTGGGGCAATCAGACCATTATTTCTCCGGTAACTTCAACGTTTACCTATAGCAGCTATTCTTATGATATATTTTCCTCTATGCAAGATGCCTTGTTGCCGGCATTTAGTGAAGACCTTACCGTACCAGACGGCTTTTGGGATGGTTTTCAGGATAATTATAATAAACGCAATTCAAATCTTTACAGAGTTGTTGCTAGCGCCACTGCTCCTACTGAATAATAACCAAACTAGATTTAGACAACCAGAAAACCTTGAACTTTATTCAAGGTTTTTTTATATATATGTATCTAAAAATAGGCACGTCAACTAAAGTGTATATGCTACCTTCATAGCTAGTATTTCTTTGTTCAATAGCACTAAAACGGCTATAATTCTAGAAAATGTGGGGGAGTGTTTCTAAGTAGATTTTACGTATAATAATAGATGTATTATCTTAGTTCTGTACGTGGGATATTATCAATGATACTATCCATTTGTTACCATTCATTATAGAACGAACTCAAACCGAAAAAATAATATGAACTACAGAATTGGATTTAGATTCGATTGGCTTGAATTGATTACGCTTTTTATTATTATATTTTTTGCTGGAATATTAGTTTCTGGAAACAATGAACATAAATTTCTTTACACAGGTCTGCTTCTTGTATCTGCAGGAATTTTAATTATCAAGAAAAAAATCAAAATACCAATAGAATAGCTTACCATTTTTAGTTTGTTTGCTGAATTAAAAACCAAAAACGGAACGAATGAAAAAGAAGGATACACTATTATTGTACCAATTCTTCAACTAGTTTTGATTCCTCTTCTGTTAAATCTGTTCCCTTTATAGAGATAAGGAGTTCTTTTAGCTTTATAAAACTATCCATTGGCACCACTTCAGCGTTAAAATCTATTTGGGTAAACAATCTCTTTATCTCCCGAATTGCTTTTAATTTTAAGGGATCCTGAATAGGATTATTTAGCGTGCCTTGCTCAATCATAATGAGTTTGTATTTAATCATAATGCTTAATTTTTACACAAAAGTATTTCAGGAAATCACGATACTTTACGACACGCGATGTCATATTAATTAAAATGGTTAATTTCAATTCTCGTCCAGACACTGCCAGCATGAAGAAATATTCATCAATTGGAGAATTATTAATCGATTATCGTACTTTAAATAATATCTCTCAAATAGAACTTGCTTCAGAATTTGAAGTAGACATTCGCACAATACAGCGGTGGGAGAAAAATATAACCTTATTAAAACCTGATAAGGAAGAGGAAATGGTAGATGTCACTTTTATACCCTATCAAGTCATACGTAATTTAAACGCACCCGTCTCTATCCCTACATTTTATGATCTTGAATTAAGAAAATATTCTTTATCTAGCATTGGTACCGAATTACCCAATCCACATTGGGTAGAATCTAAAATGAACTATGCAACAGAAAGATTAAGAACCATTTCACACAATTCGGATATAGATAATATTATAAGATGTTCCTTGGTTCAAAAGCATATATCAAAACCGATACGGAAAGAGTTAATTTTAAAGGCAGTAACATTACTTCCAGAATTAAATTCAATCCTCTTTGATAGTTCTGGATATTATGCAGGGCATATTGTGTTTTTTCCTATAACGCAAAGCTGCTATACTAAAATTAGAGATAAGTCTATGAAAGAAGAAGACTTGTCAGAACTAGATTTTATTGATTATAAGAAAGAAGACAATCCTGTTTTTTATGCATATGATATAAGTACAGACTGTAACGAAAACATGTATTATATCAGTGGAGCACTCTTGAGGTTCTTTAAAGAGCTTAATAATAAAAAGTATTTATATGCCAGCTATGCATCAAGAGATGATACTTATGAATTTAATAAACAGTTAAGGGTAACAATAGTTTGGGAAGATAAAATCAAACAAAAGGAACTAAAAAGCAAAGCACCACCAAGATTATATGAAGGGAATTTTGAAATTTTTTTTAATGAATAGTTTTAAATAATTAAGGTAAATTAACTACCTATAGTACTATAAAGAAATCATTAGACAGCGTTATAAAGGAACGCTTATTTTAACTAGATTCTTCATTCTTTTTCTTTTATTCTTGTTTATTAATTTCTTCTTTAGCCTTGCACTCTTCTTCTAATTCTTTTAATACATGAGTAGTAGTACTCGATAATTAGTAAGGGTTTTGAAGAAGAAAAAAAATGATGACAAAAAGCCTTCTTTCCTTTTACAACCACACTAAAGAATTTCTAATTCTGAAAATGCGGGGTATTTTTTCTATGTAGATTTTACTTATAATAGTAGTTGTATTATCTTAGTTCTACAATTAGGCAACAGTAATAACTATATTCCATTGTTACCAAACATTAAAATAATAATTATATGAAAAAATGGAGTTTTAAAGTAAAAAATAATGTTCAAGAAATTATTAATAAACTAGACGCTACACTTGGATCTATTGATGGATTTGTTTTTAATATAGATACTAGCAAAAATGATTCAGTAACATTTAAAGTACGTAAACGAGGTTTATATGCATTTTATCTTGTGTTCATTAATAAAATCATTGTAAACGGAAAGATTTTAAGAACAGACACTGAAAATGAGACCAGTATAGATATTTCTTTTACGCAATACTTTTTATGGAAATTGGTAATCTTTGCAAATATGTTTGTGGCTTTTGGTTTTCTAATTGCGATAATATCCGGAATAAGCCGGAGTACTTCCATGTACATAGCTGGAGGAATATTAGTAGCAATAGGCATTGTATTGTGGATAGCTGTACAGAAGAAATTTGAAAAGGATATTCAAGAATATAAGATATTAATTTCTGAAATATTAGTGCCTTAAAAAGGATAAACGTTTGGTAACCCTGTATATAATTATTTATTACCAATCTCCTACTCTGGTCTAGGTTAACAAAAACCAACTGCTACTTCTACCGTGGTTCTTACTATTATGATAAAGTATGAATACTATCTCCTAAGTATGTTTTTCCTTGTGCAACAGCACTAGAACAGTTATAATTCTAAAAAATGTGGGATATAATCAATAATTACATCCCATTGTTGTGGTGCATTTGATGCAACCATTCGATAAAAATTGCATCTACAGGAAAACGAACTGTATTAAAATGAAAAAAATACTAATCTTAACAGTATTCGGAATACTAATTTTGAGTTGTTCAAATGATGATGATAATGGAAATTCAAGTTCCTGTGATTTTAAAACTTTAATAAGTGAGGAACAATATACAAATGCACCTTCTGGCCAACTAACAGTTAATAGTCTAGCCATAGACGACAACTGTTTGAAAATTAGCTTTAGTTCGGGAGGTTGTAATGGAGATACTTGGAAATTAAAATTGATTGACTCAGGAATTATTCTAGAATCGTTTCCACCGCAAAGGAATTTAAGATTATCGTTAAAAAATGAGGAATTATGCGAAGCATTTATCACCAAGGTGTTAACGTTTGATATTTCAAACTTACAAGTTGATGGAAACCAAGTTCAATTGAACATTACAAATTCTGAAGAAAATATTTTGTACGAATATTAAAAACGAAAGCACAACACCTTATAATTAATTACTACCCATCTACTAAGCTGCATTAGGGCAACAAAAACCAACTACTACAGTAGTCGTTACGACTATAATCACAATGGATATGGTCTTCAAAGTACATATATTCATGTGCAACAGCACTACAACAACTATAATGCTACATAGGTAAGGTCTTGTTTTTAAATGTATTGTAGTATTTTAGTCCAATACGTGAGGTATCATCCCTAACTATATTCCGTTGTTAGTGGCAAATGAAAATTAAATCTGTAACAATAATCAAATTATCGCATCCTTTTAAATGAACACTACTACCAAAATAATGCGATTAAGAGACTAAAACAATTGAAATAATAAAGCCAACCACTACTTCACATGCTAAAAATCTTTAGAAAAATCTTAGGTTTATAGTAATTCATAAGGTCCAATTTTGGAAAAAAATTTAGCAAACATATTTTATAAAACCGATAAAACAAAAACCCCATCAAGAATTATTATTTGGGTTTTTCATAAATTAATTCATACTTAATTCAAATTACTTTCAAATTTTATACCCTTAATTTCTGTAATCTTAAGTGATTTAGAATAGTTCAACAAGAATTCTACGGTTTGTGGTTGGGCCTTAACAAGTTTACAACCTTTATTATGCTTCGTGTATGTCTTTTCCATGTCTATTTTCAGTTTTGTTTCACTACTAAAACGTCACATTAAATAATTGTATTCAAACCATTCGTCCTCATGTCAATAAATTCGTTTAATAGACCTAAGGCTCTAAAAGTTCGTTAAAACCTCCTCAAAAATTAAAGCGCGTCATTGCTAATGGCAAATTCCAAAAGAACGAATGCTTTAGAGAATTTTTTGGGATTTGGTAATTGTGTTACATCAACCATTCTTTACGGTCCAAACTCCTATACTGAATCGCTTCAGGTATCTACCCCAATGTGTAACTCTGAACTATAAAATCAGGACTACGCTACTCCATTCAAATCCTTGGTATGAAATAAAACATAGTACTATTTATCAGGAAAGCTGTGAATTAATTATTTACGTACCTTCAAGAAGTAACCGTCAACCACTACTTCACATGATTAAATTCTTCCGTAAAATCCGTCAGCAACTCCTTACTGAAAACAAGTACATTAAATATTTACTCTATGCTATTGGAGAGATTATACTAGTTGTTATAGGAATTCTTATTGCATTAAATATTAATAATACTAACGAAATACGTAGACAGCGTATCCAAGAATTGCATTATCTAAAAAACATTAAAACTGATTTAAAACTAAATGTAGTTCATTTAGACAAATACATAGAAATGAGAAATTCAACTATCAATTCAGCCCGTATTTTAGTAGAACATTTTGAAGGAAAAATGATTGAAGACTATGAAGAATTTAACGGTCATACCATAAATATTTACACTTGGCGAAAATTTTTTCAGATTAATAACACCTTTCAAGAGCTAGTTAATTCTGGAAATTTTTCATTAATTTCTAACGATACTATTAAAAGTGCCTTGCTCAATATTGAAACTTTGTACAAAGTTATGAAGGACGAAGAGGCTCATTTTAGATATGACTCTGAAAAATTATTATATGACCCTTATTTTGAAAAAATAGATACGAATCCTTTGGTTCAAAATTTCACCTATCAAATGTCTGGAGGTAAAGCTGGCAAAAGAATACCTCTTACGATTAGAAATTTTCAACCAATGCTAGATGATATAAAGCAAAAAAATGGTTTCGTTATGGCTGAATATGAATTTACTGTTATGAATGTGCACTTAAAGGAAATAAAAGTCATGTGCAATCAACTTATGCAGTTGATTGCATTAGAATTAGAAAAATAATATAGGGCTAATAAAAAACTGAGGTAAAAAACAAGGCTGTTCTTCATGCTGGCCAACCGCTAACCAATGATAAAATTCTTTAGTGGGCGGTGCGTAAAGAAAATGCCTGGCAGACATTTTTAGTAAACGAGCCAGTCCGCCGCATTGAAATTATAAATAAAAAGTATGATTAAGTTTTTTAGGCACATGAGACAACGACTACTCTCTGAAAACAAATTCAGTAGATACCTCTTGTATGCTATTGGTGAAATAGTACTTGTAGTTATAGGAATACTTATTGCACTCTCTATCAATAATGCCAACGAAATCGATAAGTTGAGGCAAAAGGAAATCACGCTACTGACGGAAATGCGACAAAACTTGACAGTAGACCTGCTGGATCTTGAGTACAATATTAAAGGGAATGCCAGCCGTATTCTGGCCAATGAAGCGGTGCTAGCTGCCCTGACCAACAGAACACCCATGCATGATTCTCTAAAGGGCCATTATGGAGGCATATTTGGCAATTATCAGTTCAGCGAAAATACTGCGGCTTGGGCAACGCTCATGTCAGTTGGCTTGGATCTGGTCTCAAATGATTCACTGAGAAACGCCATTTCAAATCTCTATACAGTTAAATATGAATACCTCGAAAACGTAGAGAAAGGAGCGGACGACAACTATCAATGGGATATCATGTACCCCCAGATCTTGGAACATATCAACATTGAGCAGCTTTTTATCTCAGCAGAACCTGTAAATCATGTAGCATTGATGGATAATAGGAGGTTTCAAGAAACCCTTAAAATGAATCTCTTCTTCAGAAAATTCATGCAGACTTTGTACTCGAGTATTGACAAAGAGGTGAATGTAGTTCTATATCAAATTGAAAACCATATTCAAACATTAAAAAATAACAAAAGGCGCACAACCCCTATTAAATAGCATCACGGGAATACCTTAACCCAACCAACCCTCCCTATCAAGATATTTATACTGTATAGCTTCTTATATACAACAGGGTTTGGCATCATTGAATAGTTAATATAATTAACTGTCTCAAGAAATGCATAACGGCTGCACTTGTTCAAAATGAAATAGAAGGTTAAAACACAGAATTGAAAGGAGAGAATAGGCTACACAATTATTTAGACCTCTATCCCGTCTGTGGAAAAGTCGAATTTAAAAGTACCCCACCCCCTTTTTGTGAGAAAAACAGTACAGATGTTTTGAAATCTATTACCTATTGTGTTAGAGATTCTAGGAAACTATAGCCACCTTGTTTAATTACAGGGTTGGTTTTTCATTATAACGGGAAAGTTATTGTAAGTTAACACTGATTTCCAAATCAATATGGAAATCAGAATGTTAATGTTAGCCATCCTATTCGGGGGAACTTGGATGGTTAACATTTTTATACCTCCAAATTAATACCATTTTAACCGATTTTAGATTATCATGTCTTATATGAAAAGAAAATAATCTAAGATTAACAAAAATGAAGAAGTACTCAATATCTCTTGTTATTATTCTAATTAGCCAATTTACATTTGGACAGAAAGAAAGCCTAAATTCATTTGTTAAAAATGTTGCAAAAGAAAATCAGTTTAATGGTACAATCCTAGTTCAAAAAGATTCTAATATTCTATATCACAAAAGCTTTGGAATCGCAGAAAGAAGATTTGATGTGCCTACCACCAATGAAACAATTTACAAAGTTGCATCCATAACGAAAGCTTTCGCAGCTATCCTAATTCTTCAACTTTATGACGAAGGAAAATTAGAATTACATAAAACATTTAACACGTATTTACCTGGCTTTAAAGGAGAAGCCAGCTCAAAAGTCACTATCCACCAACTTCTGAATCACACATCGGGATTACGCCAAATTGATACAATATCAAGTATAAATAATGCATTAAAATATGGTTTAGGTTATTTACAAAAGCCAAATACTTCTGACCAACTTTTTCATATGTTCGAAAAAGATTCTCTTGTAAATAAACCTGGAGAAAAATGGGATTATAATAATTATGAATATATAATTTTGGGGAAAATTGTTGAAAAACTAAGAAACAAACCTTGGGAGGATGTATTGATAGAAAAGATACTGCAGCCATTAGGAATGGAGAATACAGGCGTATTACACACAGAAAATATTGTAGCAAAACTCGCAAGCACGTATTTTATAGGTGATGACCAAAATAAATTGATGCCAGATTTACCAGTATACATGGAGAATTGGTATGCTGAGGGTTCAATGTATTCTTGTACAAGTGATTTAATTAAATTGTCGAATGCTTTATTTAGTTTCAAGCTGATAAAAAAAGAATCCCTTGATTTGATGCTGACACCAGGGTTAGATGAATACGGATACGGAGTTTGGATTAGAGGTAATGGAGATTTAAAAGTAATGGAACGTTTTGGCAGAATTATGGGTGCAAATACAGTTTGGACTCAATTTTTGAATAAAGACATTACCATAATTTTGTTAAGTAATACTAATTTAACTGACCTTGGTAGGTTCGCAATGGTTGTTGGAAAAGAAATAATTGATAAAGAATAAAATGTACTACAATAAGATCTGAAATTAATTATTAGGCAAACATAAAAGCTAAACCGTTAATTAATAACCGCTAATCTCCTACTCCATCCTAGGTTAACAAAGTCCAACCACCACAGCATCTGTACTACTCCTCTAATGTAGGGGTCTTCTAAATAGATTTATTTAACTAAAATTTAATTACAAAGAATACTAAAAATACTTAGTTTACAAAAAAAAGAACCATGAGACTTTTACTTTTAGTAGTAATCGTACTAGGGTTTTTTTCTTGTAAAACATAAGAACATGAAAATGTATTAGGAAATTGGATAGATAAAGAAGGTGAATTGATATTAGATGGATTTGGCTACAAAATTAAAGTTCAAAACATCAATGATTCTGTTTACGTTATGAAAGGTAATCCTAAGGATTATATGATTAAATTAAATAATGATAATGGCGAATTAACTGCAGCAGGTAGAGTCTTTATTCGTCCAAATAAAACTCTTGAGTACAAAATACGAGGCTCTTGGGTAAACAATGCTATTCCTGAAAGAACTATTTATGAATTTAGAGAAACCGAAAATTCAGACGTATGTTATATTTGGATAAACGGGGAGATTGGTTCAAAATATTATCCTAAAAAAACCGATAAAGGATTTGAGTTCACCATGGGGTATGAATTAGTTACATTTAATTTTGATGAAAATGACAACTTATACGATTCAGAAGGTAATATGTATGCTAAAATTGTGAGTAAATAAGAATACTATTATGAAAAAAAACAAAATACTTCTAAGCCTCATTCTCATACTAAGCATCGCAACGAGTTATGGAAGAAACGATTATTGTAAAATAGAAACCCAAAATGATTCCCTAAGATCAGCGGAATTGAATCGCTTTTGGACCGAGCTATCAAGAACTGTAAGTGAAGGTGATTTTGAGGGCTACAAGGCATCCTACCATGAGGATGCGGTTGTAGTGTTTACGACAGGAGAAAACAAGGCATCTATATCAATTACCAAAGCCCTGGCAAACTGGAAGCAAAACTTTATTAATACCAAAACGGGAAAGACAGAGGACAGTGTAATATTTCGTTTCTCACAAAGAGTAGGTGACGAAAACACCGCGCATGAAACGGGAATTTTTAGCTTCCAATCCAACGATGGCAGTGCTAAAGTAAATCCAAAACAATTCATTCATTTTAATGCCTTACTCGTCAAACGTGATAACCATTGGCTGTTGGTCATGGAATATCAAAAATCGAAGGCAACCAAGGAAGAATGGGATTTGTTGGAATAATGCTATAATTTAACTTCAATCTCGCCAGTTACAAATTGAAAAAGAGGCAATCCTTAAAATTCAATGCTATGAAGCACTTATTTTTATTCTAGCATTCTACGATTACAAATTCCCATTAGCTCCTTGCGTTTCCAATTTTGTACTCCACACTACCCCAACCACCCTTCTCTATCTAACGACCTATACGTAATTGCTTCGGCTATACACCCGAATGTGTAATCATGTATTTTACAGATTGACTGATGCTAAGAGCATAATTTAACCAATATGAAATCTATCTGGTTTACAATTAGCGATCAAACCTAATTCCCTGATTATAATTCATTATCTTGGAAATGCAACCTCCAACCAATACTATTAATGATTAAGTTCTTCAGACACATTAGAAAACGCCTATTAACCGAAAATAAGTTCAGTAAATATCTATTGTATGCTATTGGTGAGATTGTATTGGTGGTTATTGGGATTCTTATTGCGTTACAGATTAATAATTGGAATGAACAACGGAAATCAAAAAATGAATCCGTAAAAATTCTTAAAAATTTAGAAAAGGAGTTTGAAAACAACAAACAGGAACTA
>RCNB010006214.1_pt1 | contig 10794 bp, 7 predicted proteins | sample 2041321 | NCBI WGS metagenome assembly RCNB01 (sample SAMN09708232, study PRJNA481090) | Marine sediment metagenome, whole genome shotgun sequencing project.
TTTACGGCGATTAAAACAGATTATCACAACGCTTTTGAACAATTAAATGAATATCAGCAACTAACTGGGGATTGGTTATTTGGGTATTTGACCTACGATTTAAAGAATAATGTCGAGCACCTTACATCTCAGAATTTTGATGGCTTGCATTTTCCAGATCTCTATTTCTTTCAACCCAAGAAGCTGTTTTTATTTTCTGAAAATCATGTTAGCATTCAGTATCTTAATATGGTAGATGATGAGCTAGACGAGGATTGGAAAGAAATTATATCCTACCAGTCCGAAATAGAGTCGAACGACAATGATCCGATTAAAATTAGTCTACGTACTTCAAAAGATTCATATTTTGAAAAAGTAGGTGAAATGCTCAAACACATTGATCGCGGGGATATTTATGAAGCTAATTTTTGTCAGGAGTTTTATTCAGAAAACGCAATTATCAATCCAATCAAGTCCTTTATTCATTTAAACGATATTTCTAAACCACCCTTTGCAACCTATTTGAAATTTGATTCATTATATGCGCTATCGGCTTCCCCAGAACGTTATCTCAAGAAGACTGGAAACGCAGTGATATCGCAACCAATTAAAGGGACGGCTAAAAGGCTACCTAATTCTGCAGAAGATGAAAAGATGCGGGAGCAACTTGCAAAAGATCAAAAGGAGCTGAGTGAGAATATCATGATTACAGATTTGGTGCGTAACGATCTTTCTCGCGTGGCCGAAAAGGGGAGTGTACAAGTTGATGAACTTTGTAAAATATATACATTTGAGCAGGTGCATCAAATGATTTCTACGATTAGTTGTACGGTTTCCTCTGAGATCCCTCCGGCAAAAATTCTGATGCATACCTTTCCTATGGGCAGTATGACAGGGGCGCCAAAAGTTTCAGCTATGAAAATAATTGAAGAGCTTGAGGATGCAAAACGTGGACTTTATAGCGGTGCGGTAGGTTATTTTACTCCAAATGGGGATTTTGATTTTAATGTAATTATCAGGAGTATTTTATACAATGCTAAGAAGAATTATGTTAGTTATTCTGTGGGCGGTGCGATAACTGCCAAATCAATTCCTGAAAAGGAATACGAAGAATGTCTTATCAAAGCTAAAGCGATGCGCGAGGTTTTAGAGAGTTAATTAAAACCAAATTTAAAACGCTAGAACCAAAAGTTGATTAAGTTTGTTTGAATTAATAAAGGGAAGACCTTTATATGTCAAAACTACGAACTATTTGCTGCAGAAATTAGACGATCATATTACAAATAATCTAGCTTTTTTGAAAGGCAAGAAACTTCTCATTGCTTGCAGTGGAGGGGTTGATAGTGTGGTGCTCACATCTTTACTGCATGGATTGGAGTACACTATTGGGCTCGCACATTGTAATTTTTCACTTCGAGGGAAAGAAAGCGATGGCGATGAAGATTTTGTAATGGATTTAGCAGGGAAGCTTGAGATTCCAGTTTTTTCCGAAACATTTGATACAAAGGCCTATGCGAAAGAACATAAACTTTCTACTCAAGTAGCAGCTCGCGAATTGAGATATACATGGTTCGAGGAGTTGCTGGCGGATTTTAAATTTGATTATTTACTTACTGGACATCACACTGATGATGATTTAGAAACTTTTCTAATTAATTTATCACGAGGAACAGGACTTAGAGGCCTAACAGGTATTCCAGTGGTAAACAATAAGGTCGTTCGACCTCTTTTATGCTTCGGAAGGGGAGAAATCGTGAAATATGCCAAAAAAAGCAAATTGTATTGGAGGGAAGATAGTAGTAATTCTGAGGTAGATTACCTTCGGAATAAACTTCGTATCGAGACTATTCCAAAATATAAGGAGGCGGCTGCTTCAAAGTTTTCAGAAGAGCAGGGAGCACCTAGAAAATTCGCAGAACCTTGTCGAAGATTATATGGTTTTAGTCTCTAATCTTGTCATTTCTGAATTTTCAGATGGATATCAAATAAATATTCAAAAATTACAAGAATTACCGAATACACCTGCTCTAATATATGAATTGCTATCTCCTTTTGGTTTTACTGATTTTTCTACACTTTTAGATTTATTGACTGCACAAAGTGGAAAGCAAGTTTTTTCAAGCTCTCATCGACTCCTGAAGGACAGAAATTCACTTTTTCTTACAGAAAAACCAAAGAAAGGGATTAAAAAAGAAGAGGTTTCTGAACTTTTTATATCAGAAAATGAAAAGAAAATTGACAAGCCGATAGCTTTAGAGTTTAAATCTACCAAAAAGATAGGGAATATTACCAATACTACAGTTTACGTCGATAAGGATAAAATTCACTATCCTCTACATCTTCGAAAGTGGCGTGAAGGCGATGTATTTCAACCGTTGGGGATGAAAGGAAAAAAGAAATTGAGTAAGTTTTTTAAAGATGAAAAGTTATCTTTGATTGCCAAAGAGAAAATTTGGGTTCTTTGTAGTGGCGATGAAATTGTTTGGATTGTTAATTTTCGTATGAGCGATCGATTTAAGGTTCAGGCTAATACCAAAGAAATTTTAAAAATAGTTACAAGTATATGAAGAAGTTTTCGATTGTAATTCTGATTTTACTATCTAGTATAAGTGTTTATTCTCAAATACTTACACCAGTCACCTGGGATTCAGAAGTTAAGGAGGTTGATGGGGATACGATTACATTATTAATGCATGCTTCTATTGAAGAAAATTGGCATTTATACACTCAGAATATTCCTGATGGAGGACCAATTCCAACGACATTCACTTTTGACAACCCAAATAATGATTTTGAACTAGTAGGCGAAACTATCGAGAGTGAGTCACATACTAGTTTTGATAAGATTTTTGAAATGGACCTAGGTTATTTCGATATAACGGCAACATTTACCCAAAAAATAAGGCTTTTAAATAAAGATATCTCCGCTATAAATGTCTTGGTAGATTTTCAATCTTGTGATGATGAGAAGTGCATTTTTGAATCCGCTAAAATGAGCTTTCATCTTTCGAATGAAAAGCCAAATGCTGAGAAAGTTGATGGCGAGGAAGCCAAAGTTGCAGTGGTTAAAAAAACTAAAACAGGCAGTAATAGAGACATGTGGACGATATTTTTCCTGGCATTTTTATCAGGTTTTGCTGCCCTATTGACTCCTTGCGTGTTTCCAATGATTCCCTTGACAGTGAGTTTTTTCACCAAGCAAAGTAAAAATAAAGCAACAGGTATTAGAAACGCTATCCTGTATGGTCTGTTTATAATAGTAATTTATGTCCTATTGGGTACTCTGGTTACTTGGATTTTTGGTGCGGATGCCTTAAATGCCTTGTCTACAAATGTTTGGTTTAACATTATTTTCTTCTTATTGCTAGTCATTTTTGCAGTTTTTAGGGGCATTTGAAATTGTTTTGCCACAGTCTTGGGCGAATAAAGTAGATCAGAAATCAAATAAAGGCGGTATAATAGGGATATTCTTTATGGCGCTAGCATTAGCTATTGTTTCGTTTTCATGTACTGGCCCTATCATTGGGACCTTGTTAGTAGAAGCGGCATCGAAAGGTGGTTTAGCTCCTATAATTGGGATGCTAGGATTTTCACTCGCAATTGCACTTCCGTTTGCCTTGTTTGCCTTATTTCCAGGATGGCTTAATTCACTTCCTAAAAGTGGAGGTTGGCTCAATACGGTAAAAGTGGTATTAGGATTTTTGGAATTGGCACTGGCGTTTAAGTTCTTATCGCAGGCAGATTTGGTTTTACAAACGCATTTGTTAGAAAGAGAAGTTTTTATCGCCATTTGGATTGCAGTATTTGGAGCTTTAGCATTGTATTTACTTGGGAAGATCCGTCTTCCTCACGACTCACCTTTACCCCATATTTCTGTGGGGAGGTTGATGCTTGGTTTGGTGGTGCTTTCATTTACTATTTATATGATTCCAGGTTTATGGGGAGCTCCTTTGAATTTAATTAGTGCCTTCCCACCACCACTAGACTACAGTGAGTCACCGTATGGAGTAGGTTTTTCTAAGTTAGGCGGGGGTGTTGCCTCAGATCATTCAGAATTGCCCGATGGGGGACATTTATTGGCGCCTCATGATATTTTAGCTTTTAACGATTATAGTAAGGGCTTAGCCTATGCTAAAGAGGTTAATAAACCTGTACTTATCGATTTTACGGGATGGGCTTGTGTGAACTGTAGAAAAATGGAACAAAATGTTTGGCCCGAAGGAGATATCCTGCCGTTGCTTAAAAATGAGGTCGTACTTATTTCATTGTATGTAGATGATAAGAGGTCGCTTCCAGAAAATGAGAAATATACTAGCAAAGAAACGGGTAAGGACATTACTTCGATTGGAAATAAATGGAGTGATTTTCAAATAACAAGATATAAAGCGAACGCACAGCCTTTTTATGTCTTAATGGATTTGAATGAAGAAAACCTTATTGATCCTGTGGGTTATACTCCAGACCCAGAGGAGTTCGAAAACTGGATAAAAGAGGGAGTTAAGGGTTTTAAATAATTATTGTTTAGTTTATCCTTAGCGAAGCCGATGACTTCCTCGCAAAGTCGTACTCTAAATTTTAATTGTTACTCGGTCCTTGCGAACCCATTTGGGTGAAGCAATCTTATTCAACATTTCGGTAATACTCTTAAATAACGATCAATATGAAACAGGTTAAAAAAAAACGTCCCAACTAATAGTTGAGACGCCAGTAACAAACCTAACTTAGTAAATTTTATCTGCTCCCCGAACGAACTTTTTATCCCCACAAAAAATTAATCCAGCAAACGTTCACTAATTCATACTTCAAATATAATTCTACAAATGAATACATACAATACGTACTAACACGTATTTTTCATTAATCTATGGGTCATATAGATTAGTCAGTTTATTGACAGTAGTAGTTCCTCCTTTATACTTTGATAATCTGGAATGCTTACCAATTCAAATATTAGACCCGTACAATGAATTACTTAGCTAATTTTAAGAATAAGAGAATTCTAGTCATTTGAAAATTGAATTGAAGTTTTTCAGCCTTTTTCTGTTTTGGATCTGTGAAATTTACGCAAACGTTTTCGTGTCAATATGTTTATAATTTTTGCCTTCAACTTAAATTTTCTCACCTTTTTATTGTTCATTTATATTAATGAGAATAGCCATGATATTGGCAGGATTATTAACTTTGAAAGCTGGAACTAAAAAACAAATTGATATACATGAATAGTAAAGGATTTATATTTGACTTAGACGGGGTTATAGTCGATACTGCAAAATACCATTACCTAGCTTGGAAGAACTTGGCAAATGATTTGAACATCCCTTTTACCGAAGCTCAAAATGAAGAGCTTAAAGGAGTGAGCAGGGTTCAGTCGTTAAGAAAAATTTTAGACTGGGGTAGGTTGTCCATTTCTGAGGCCGATTTCGATAGTATAATGGAAGGCAAAAATAATAAATACCTTTCGTACATAACAAATATGACCGAAGAGGAGATTCTTCCAGATGTGAAAAAGACACTGGATTTCCTGATTTCAAAAAAACAGAAAATTGCCCTTGGATCAGCGAGTAAAAACGCACGACCCATATTAGAGAAAGTTTCTTTAATTGATTCTTTTCAAGCAATTGTAGATGGTAATAATGTTACTAAGGCCAAACCTAATCCGGAGGTCTTTATAAAAGCGGCTTATGAGATTGGTGCTTCGTCAAAAGATTGTATTGTTTTTGAGGATTCAATTGCTGGATTACAAGCCGCGAATACGGCTGGTATGATAAGTGTTGGTATTGGTGATAAAAAAATATTGTTTGAAGCAGATTATGTTTTTAAAGATTTTACCGAAATGTCAAATGAATTTCTTATCGAATTAATTAACAAATAACATCATGTTACCTTTAGTAGCAAATTTACTTAGATATTAAAAATGAATCAAGATTATATAATACCCGATATTTGGTCAATAATAGAGGAAGGCTTCGATACGACTCGAGTGAAGTCATCAGAAAGTCTGTTTAGTATTGGCAATGGAGCGATGGGACAGCGCGCAAATTTTGAAGAAGACTATTCCGGAGATACATTTCAAGGTTGTTATATTGGTGGCGTATATTATCCAGATAAGACTCGTGTTGGTTGGTGGAAAAATGGCTACCCCGAGTATTTTGCAAAGGTATTGAATGCTCCCAACTGGATTGGAATCCGTATTAAGGTTAACGGAGAAAATTTTGATTTAAATTCCTGTTCCCAAGTTTCTAATTTCCGAAGAGAACTTAATATGAAAGAGGGATATTATAAACGCTCTTTCAATGCAATTCTTAATAGTGGTATTGAGATAGAGGTGGAGAGCACTCGCTTCTTATCTTTAGAATTGGATGAACTTGGTGTTATTAATTATTCCATTACGCCATTAAATGGGGATACTGAGATTTCGTTTACTCCCTATCTTGATGCTGGAATTACAAATGAGGACACGAATTGGGATGATGCTTTTTGGGAAACCTTAAGTATTTCTGAAAACAATTCTCAAGCTTTTATTCGTTCTCAAACAATGAAAACTAATTTCAATGTTTGCACTTTTATGCAATCGAAATTATTACTAAATGAAACCGAAGTTGATCTAGCTGGACTAGTTGAGAAGCAAGAAAATAGCATTGGTATTACTTATTTGACGAAGGTTTCAAAGGGAGAGAAAGCGACACTGCAAAAATTTGCAGGTTATGTGGTTTCAACCAATCATAAAACTGAAACTCTGGTGGATGCAGCAAAATCAGTTCTTGATAAGGGGATTTCACTTGGGTATGCACAGCTTCTAAGCATGCAAAAAGAAAGTTGGGCACAGATCTGGGAAATGGCGGATATTGTTATTGAAGGAGACATAAAAGCACAACAAGGTATTAGATTTAATATTTTTCAGCTAAATCAGACCTATTTAGGGAAAGACGTGCGCTTAAATATTGGGCCAAAAGGATTTACAGGAGAAAAGTATGGAGGTAGTACTTACTGGGATACGGAGGCTTATTGCCTGCCTTTTTATATGGCTACCAAGGAACATCATGTTGCAAGAAGTCTATTAGAATATCGCTATCATCATTTGGATAAGGCCATAGAAAACGCAAAAAAACTAGGTTTTACGAATGGAGCTGCATTATATCCAATGGTGACAATGAATGGTGAGGAGTGTCATAACGAATGGGAAATTACTTTTGAAGAGATTCACCGTAACGGTGCCATATCATTTGCAATATTTAACTATGAACGCTATACAGGAGATTACAGTTATATTTTAGAAAAAGGGCTGGAGGTCCTAATTGCAGTTGCTCGTTTTTGGCATCAGAGGGCGACTTTTTCTAATGACAAAGAGCAATTTGGAATCCTTGGTGTAACTGGACCTAATGAGTACGAGAATAATGTAAATAATAATTTTTATACGAATTACATTGCGTCTTGGTCTATACGCTATACAATAGAACAAATAAAGCATATCGAAGCAGCTCATAACGGAGATTACGACCGAATAATGAGCAAAACGAATCTTTCAGAAGCTGAACTAGCAGATTGGAGTGAAGTGGCTTCCAATATGTATTTACCATTTTCAGAAAAAAAAGGCGTTTATCTTCAACAGGATGGATTTTTGGATAAGGAATTGATACCTGTTTCAGAATTAGACAAATCGCAGCGCCCTATTAATCAGAAGTGGTCTTGGGATCGAATCTTGCGTTCCCCATATATCAAACAAGCTGATGTACTTCAATGCTTTTACTTTTTTGAGGAGGATTTTTCCGAAGAACAACTTGCAAAACATTTTGATTTCTATGAACCTTTTACAGTTCATGAATCTTCTTTATCACCCTGTGTTCATTCTATTCAGGCGGCGAAATTGGGAAGAATGGATCAAGCGTACGATATGTATTTAAGAACCTCACGTTTAGATTTAGACGATTATAATCATGAAGTCGAAGAAGGATGTCATATTACCAGTATGGCCGGGACTTGGCTTAGTATTGTTGAAGGCTTTGGAGGAATGCGTGTCCGTAATGGAGGCTTGTCATTTACACCTAGAATTCCTTCTGCCTGGAAGATGTATAGCTTTAAGATTAATTTTAGGGGACAGATACTTAAAGTCTCTGTAAGTCATACTGAAAGTACTTTCAGTCTAGACAGAGGAGATGATATGGAGATAGAAGTGAATAATAAAAAAGCAAAAATCACAAAATCTGAAAAAGTTACCATATCATGAAACTAGCAATTAAATTTTTGATTTCTTGTTCGTTGTTATGTTTGTTTGTTCATTGCAAACCGACTGGTGAAGCGTTAAAGTCAACTAAAGTAGCGTATACAATTCCTGTTGAAGTTGAACAATTAAAAGATGGTTATTTAAAACGTATCGACAGTTTCCCTTCGAATTATATTACGCCTCGTGGTGTCGACGTTTGGTTGCCGAAAGATTATAGTGAGACTAAAAAGTACGCTGTCTTATATATGCAAGATGGGCAACGTATGTTTACAGGGGAAGCAGATAGACAAGGCAGGGAAATGATGGGAGATGAAACTGCCACAGCGCTAATGAATGAGAATAAAATTAAAGATGTTATTATTGTTGGTATTCACAGTATTGGAAGCAAACGACATAGTAATTATTTTCCACAAAAGGCGTTCGAAGCGCTTCCAAATAAACTTACAGATTCGCTAATGAAAATGGCAAAGGCGATGCGTATGAATGTAAAAATGACTTCAGATAATTATTTAAAGTTTATTGTAGAGGAACTTAAACCCTATGTGGATGACAATTTTAGCACTAATTCAGGCTATCAAAATACCTTTATTGGAGGTGCTAGTATGGGAGGTCTAATTTCCATGTACGCTGTTTGCGAATATCCGGATGTGTTTGGTGGTGCTGCCTGTATATCAACTCATTGGCCGGGTTTTATACCGTCAAAAGACAATCCGATTCCGGAATCCTTTTTTAGTTATATGAAAACGAATTTACCCGCTCCGGAAACCCATAGATTTTATTTTGACTTCGGCACCGATGGAATGGATAGGTTTTATGGGGAATACGAAGATGAAGTAAATGCTGTTTTTGAAGCTAGAGGTTATACGAGCGATTCCTTTGTTAACAAAAAAGTTGAAGGAGGAAATCATTCTGAGAAATTCTGGAGTAAGCGCTTTGATGAACCGTTGTTATTTTTACTAAGTAAATAAACTGAAAATGATAAATAAATTAATTCCTGTTGCTTGTTTACTTTTTATATTAGTCGGATGTTTATCAGGTGAAAAGGATAAAAAGGAAGTTGTTAAGCCAGAAGTGCCTTTCGTTTGGGAAGGTGCCAATTTGTATTTTCTCTTAACTGACAGATTTAATAATGGAGATCCTTCTAACGATGTAAACTATGACCGAAATTCAGAAACTGCCATTCTTAGAGGTTTTGAAGGGGGTGATATCATGGGTGTGACTCAAAAAATTGAAGCAGGCTATTTCACCGATTTGGGCGTAAATGCTATCTGGCTATCACCTATTGTAGAGCAGATCCATAGTGGCACCAATGAAGGTACCGGGATGACCTATGGTTTTCATGGCTATTGGACAAAAGACTGGACAAGTTTAGACCCTAATTTTGGCACGGCAGCCGATTTAAAAGCGTTGGTCGAAGTAGCTCATAGTAAAGGAATCAGGATCGTTTTAGATGCCGTAATTAATCATACTGGACCTGTTACTGATATAGACACAGTTTGGCCTGAAGAGTGGGTAAGAACAACACCTACCTGTGAGTTTAAAGATTACGAATCGACAGTTACTTGTACCTTGGTTAAAAATCTACCGGATATTTTAACCGAAAGTAATGAAGATGTTGAGCTTCCACCGCAGCTCGTTGAAAAATGGAAAACCGAAGGTCGTTATGACGAAGAAGTAGCCGAATTGGATGCGTTTTTTACAAGAACAGGATATCCCCGAGCGCCAAGATTTTATATAATGAAATGGCTTACAGATTATATTACTGACTATGGGATCGATGGCTACAGAGTAGATACGGTAAAGCATACCGAAGAATATGTATGGCAAGAGTTTAGAAAAGAATGTGATTATTCGTTTGAACAGTGGAAATTGAATCATCCTCAGGATGTTTTGGATGATAATAATTTCTATATGGTAGGGGAGATTTATAACTACGGAATTTCAACAGGGAAGAACTATGATTTTGGTGATAGAAAAGTAAATTATTTCGAAGATAGCTTCAGTAGTTTGATCAATTTTGAATTCAAATGGGATGCCGCTAAAGTTTCGTATGAGGAACTCTTTTCAAAGAATGCCCAAATTCTGAAGGATTCTCTTAGTGGCTTCGGAACCTTAAACTATTTAACTCATGACGACGGAAGTCCTTATGATGCAAAGCGTGAGAAGACTTTTAAAACAGGAACATTTTTGTTGTTAAGTCCAGGCACATCGCAAATATACTACGGTGACGAATCGGCTAGGACTCTTATTGTTGAAGGAGCGCAAGGTGATGCTACCTTAAGATCCAATATGAATTGGACGAGTATAGCTAATGAAAGTAAGACCAAAGACCTGCTATTACACTGGCAGAAGCTAGGGAAGTTTCGTTCTAATCATCCTTCAGTTGGAGCCGGTGTGCATAAAATGATAAGTGAAATGCCTTATGTTTTTCAGAGAGACTATACTAAAGGATCCTATAGTGATATGGTGGTTGTTGGAATCGATTTACCGAAAGGAGAAAAAGAAATTTCAGTACTAGATGTATTTACGGAAGGTACTGAACTGAAAGATGCCTATTCTGGAGTCGAGACTTCAGTTGTGGATGGAAAAGTAAA
>RCNB010002702.1_pt1 | contig 10783 bp, 8 predicted proteins | sample 2041321 | NCBI WGS metagenome assembly RCNB01 (sample SAMN09708232, study PRJNA481090) | Marine sediment metagenome, whole genome shotgun sequencing project.
TTATGGACTCCCGCTTCCGCGGGAGCGACTCGGTTTTTGATTTTTTACAAAACTGATAAGTTTAGTTTCATTCTTCGTGTTATTCGTGGTTATATTTGTTTTGGTTGCGGCTCTGTTGCGCTGTGTGCTCTGCGGTGAATGGTTAGATTTATTTATAAAGATAATATCTTGTTAAATAAATGAGTAATAGTCCAGTAGAGATTGATACAATACCAAATATCCTCAACCAGGTCGTGGGCATCTGTGGAATTTTTTCCATTATTGATTTCATTTTTTCTGGAAAGGTAAAATAGGGGAAGCCTTCAACAATTAGAACCATACCTAAAACAGTTAAGAAATATTCCATTGTGTTTCTCGATCTCCTTAAAGGTTTGAATGCGAACACTATATAGAGAAGATGTCCATTAAATGTATTCAATTATATTTTGCCAGTCAAGAAAATTATAGGGTACAGGGGGGCAGGATACTCAATGATTGCGGATTTCGGATTGCGGATTTCGGGATTAAAATTCACGAATAAAAAAATGGTGAAAGATACTGGATTAAACGATTGCGGATTTCGGATTGCGGAATTAAACGAGCAAAAGGCAAGGGGGTCAAATCTTTAATCTTGACAAATGCGAGTAAACAATTGGAAATGAGGGGCGCAGGGGACTGGATTCTAAGATTGCGAAATTTCCGATTTAAAAAATACGAGTCGAAATGCTGATTGATAGTTCGAGGGCTTTATAATAATGTTTATAAAGAGAATAAAAAAGGAGTTGGTGTAGGGAATATGAATGAGAAATCACTTTTAAATTTTGCTGGGATTGAACAAGAGTATTCAGATTTGGAAAAATCCAGGATAACAGTTATTCCTGTTCCTTATGATTTAACCACCACCTACATTTCCGGGGCAAGGGACGGCCCGCGGGCAATTATCGAAGCTTCTAATAATATGGAGCTCTATGATGAAGAACTTAAAAAAGAAACCTATCGGGTGGGTATACATACACATGATCAGCTTGCGGTGACTGATGAAAAACCTGAAGATATGCTGCGGATGGTTTCAAAAGCAGTTTCTTCAGGTATTAAATCCGAGCAATTTCAAGTGATGCTGGGTGGGGAACATTCAATTTCACTGGGGATGGTAAGAGAATTAGCGAAAATGTATCCTCATTTGTCTGTACTTCAGTTGGATGCTCATGCTGATTTGAGAGATGCTTATCAGGGGACACCTTACAACCATGCTTGTGTGGGGAGAAGGATAAGCGAAATTTGTCCACTTGTTCAGGTTGGTGTGAGGAGTATAAGTACAGAAGAAGTTGATTACTTGAGGTCTTCGCAGGTTGTTAATATATCAGATTATGAGATCAAACAAAATAAGGGATGGATTGATAAAATTCTAAGCCACTTAACGGATGATGTATATCTGACACTCGATCTTGATGTTTTAGATCCAGCTATTATGCCTTCAGTAGGCACACCAGAACCGGGCGGTTTGAACTGGTATGAAACCATTGGTTTTTTAAGATTGCTTTCACAGCATAAAAAGATTGTTTCTTTTGATCTGGTTGAGCTTTCTCCTCAGCCAGGGAATATTGCCCCTGACTTCTTGTCTGCAAAATTGGCTTATCGAATCATGGGTTACGTTGCAGAATCGAGAGGGTGGATATAATCGATTTCGGATTGTGGATTTAGGATTGCGGAATTAAACGATTGCGGATTTCGGATTGTGGATTTTGGAATCGAAGGATATGGGATTTGCGATGTGCGATATGGGATGTGAGATTTAAAACAGAAGAAACTGGATTAGACGATTGCGGAATTTGGATTGCGGAATTAAAATCCAGAATCCTTTTTTACTTTTAGCGTTTCTTCGCCTGCCCTGTTAGAAAGGATACAGGGAACTTCTACACAACACTTTCAAATATAAATTGTTTAAGATACAATCTAAACTAATGGTCTAACAGGGTGAACTTTGCAGTTTACTTTCCAACCTCTCTAAAAACACTACTGCTTAAGGCCAAAAGTGCAATCAGGTTAGGAATTGCCATGGAGGCATTCAGGATGTCTGAAAGATCCCAGACAAGATTAACTTCAATAGTTGCTCCTATGGCAATAAAGATACAATAGATCAAACGGTAAGGAGATCTTGCTGAAAACCCAAATATATATTGAATACACTTTTCTCCATAATATGACCAGCCAATGATGGTCGAAAATGCAAAAATAGCCAGGCATAAAGTAACGATGTGTTTCCCAAGTCCAGGTAAGCCTAAGTTAAAAGCTAATGAGGTAAGTGAAGAACTATTTTCACCACTAGACCAGGCTTCAGGAAAAAGGAGAATAACAAAAGCAGTCATGGAACATATAACAATGGTGTCAAAAAATACACCGGACATGGAGATAAACCCCTGGTTTAAAGGACTGTCTGTTTTAGCAGCAGCATGTGCTATTGGTGTGCTCCCTAACCCGGCTTCATTGGAAAACACTCCCCTTGTAACCCCATAACGGATAGCTTGTGACACAACAGCACCAGCAAATCCACCACTGGCGGCAACAGGTGTGAATGCATGAGTAATGATCAGTGAGAATACGTCATCTATTTTCGTTACATTAAAAATTAATATTAGAAATGCACCTCCTATATAAATTAGAGACATAAAAGGAACCATCACTTCTGTAACCCTGCCTATCCTCTTTATTCCACCGATAATGACTAAAGCGGCAAGAATAGCCAGGGAGATTCCAGTGACTACTTCGGGAATCTCCCAACATTTGCGTAATACAAGAGCTACTGAATTGGATTGTGCCATATTCCCGATACCAAAAGCAGATATGGCTCCAAAAAAAGCAAAGAACCACGCCAGCCACTTGATGTGCAACCCCTTTGAGATATACCACATAGGCCCACCAGAAATGGTGCCGTCTTCCAATACATGTCTGTATTTAACTGCCAGAAATGATTCGCAGAATTTAGTTGCCATTCCAAAAACGGCGCAGACCCACATCCAGAAGATTGCACCAGGTCCCCCCATGAAAATAGCAGTGGCTACTCCTGCAATGTTGCCTGTGCCAATAGTAGCTGATAGTTCAGTGGTAAGGGCTTGAAAAGGAGTTATATCACCAGGAGCAGTTCCAGGTTTCCTTCCTTTAAGTAGCTGTTTTAAGGTGTGAGGAAGTTTGCGGATCGGTAAAAATCTTAGCCCTATTGTGAGAAATACACCGGTTACTATTAAGAGAAATATATAAGGGAGTGCGATAAGAGAACTGATGCGATATATAATATCATGTAATTCCATTTCGCCATCCAAGGACAAGTTGAGATATTAATGAGGCATTAAATATGTTTACAGTAAAGAACTGTCATTGCGAACGAAGTGAAGCAATCTAATTTTAAAGTCGTGTGTGGGGATTGCTTCGTCGCTATGCTCCTCGCAAAGACATTTTATTTTTGTCGTTCACAATAGTATCCAGTACCAAGTATCTTGTAGATGGCATCCAGTAAACCAATTCTTAAATATCTAAATTCCTGAATTACCCGATTCCTTTTTAAATTTTATGGTTGTGATAATCTAGAATATTTGTTATGCATTATCTATCCGTCTATTATAGTCCAAAAACTTAACAAATGGGGCAAGTTTTTTTAGGGATACACTTACGCAAAGTGATGTGTGTCGCAATAATAAAATGATCCTGGATACTGGTTTCTTGATTAAACGATTGCGGATTGCAGATTGCAGATTGCGGAATTAGAATCCGAAACCCCAAATCTAAAACAGAGTAAGATTGATTTTATTTTATCCAGTATCTAGTATCGCGAAGCCTCGTTGGTTTGAGGCGAAGATACGCTAGATATTTAGAACCATGAATAATTTTTAAAAACATCATATATCATACTGTCTGGCGAATGACTAGATTTAACTGAAAAGGAAAGGGTTTGTTTCAGCTATGAATAAACAAGAATTTAATTTTTTAGAAGGAAAAGGAATTCCGTATCGGCATGTTTATCACCTATTGTGTGGAACTAAGAAATCAAACGATCACTATTTTCATGATGAGAATCTGGAAGGCCATGGCTGGGGGAGTTCGGATAAAGAGATTCAGGAAATTAATGAAATGGAATCACATTTAGGTAATTTGCAAACTGAGATACTGGATCTCAGGACCATGGTAGATTTCTGCTGCATCTGGAGGTATGATTATCCAGCACGTGTCCACCTCATCTGCAAAGCGATAGGCGGCAGTGGACATACTATGAGCAGATGCCATTATCAGGTTGGGACTGATAAACGTGATGAACTCACTGAATATGCACTTGCCTTGAAGAAGTGGCTTGGAAAAGGTGGAGATGAAAAGGAAGTATCACTTAAAGATAGTAAAACGAAAGAAGATATTGAGCTTAAAGTTTTTGACATGCTGGGGCAAAAGGAAGAACTGAAGGAACTGCTTGTTGAAAGAACGTTAATTGGATTAATAAGTCGTCATATTGACTGTTCGTTTTTTGGATCAGACAGTGAGGGAAAATCTGTTAATATGCATCCATGTCATGCGTTAGACTTGCCAAATGGTGGGAGTTCAAAGATGAGGAAACTGGAAAGCGAGATAGTAAACAGGTTAGGAGGAAGGGCGTATGATTTTCTTTGTGAGGTTGGCGGAGCAGAACCACCCTGTCACTTTAAATTTATTCGGAGACTTGAAATATTGATCGGGAGTATTGGATGTCTCAAATGGAGAGGATGCCTTCCGCCAAAAGATAGCAAGGTGAGTGGAAGGAGACAATTAACCAGTAAATATCTTTCCCTGCTTCTTTCTTATTGGAAAGATGCTCCATTAGAGGGAGAATGGAAAAGTGATGATTCATGCCAGGCTTTAAAAAAAGAGTTGTTTGATGCTTTAGGTGAAAGCCAGCTTTACAAGAGATGGCTTGTCGCTTCTCTGTGGAAAAATATTAAGAATCAGACACAGTATCAGGCTTTCACTATGAAGCGTTGGGTTGAATTTGTACAAATTATGCGCAGACAAATTAACTCTAATTATGATGGGGTTTACTAAATGAAGAAATTAATGGATTTTAAGGAGATGGAAAAAAGATATAGCGGGGGTGAAGATTCTCTTGAACTAACAGTTGAGAAATGGACTCGCATTTATGAGTTTTTAGGATCAGCTTTTAGTATAGGACACTTTTCTGAAGTATTGCAGGCTGCTGTAGTACCACTTTTTTTATGTCTTGAGTATAAAGACAGATGTGAGTTTTGTCCATTGTTCAGAGTATGCAAAAGAGGAAAATCAGAAGAATTTAATAGGGTGATGAGAGTGATGCAGGCATACGTCATTGCTGGTGATGTATTTGTCGAAACTGGTGGTCGCCTGACTATTGAGCCGGGAACGAAAGTTATCTTTGAAGAGAATAAAGATCTGAGCAAAAGTGGTTTGGATAAAACCCGGAGCGAACTCATTGTCAAAGGTACACTGATCGCACGCGGTATTCCGGGAAAAAGGATTACATTCTCTTCTCAATCTGTTTCTCCCCGTATGGGCGATTGGTATGGTATTGTGTTCCTTCATTTAAAATCAGGGAGTATTCTTGAATACTGTCTGGTTGAATATGCCTATAATGGCATTACAATAAAGAACAGTAAAATGCAAGTGAGTAACAGTGAAATACATTATAATTATCATGCTGGTATAAAAACAGAGGTAAAAGCCAAGCCAATAATTAAAAACAATGTCATATCGGAAAATGGATATGCCGGATTAATTTGTGAGCTTGGTTCAAAGCCGATACTAACCGAAAACTTAATTTCATTGAACAGGATAGGTGTTGTCGTTTTCAGCCTTTCTCAGCCAAATTTTGGTTCTCTGGTGCGTGATGAAAATTATAATCCCGGTAAAAATAAAATTCTTAATAATGAAGAATTTGATTTTTATAATCATTCAAACAAATCGATAAGTGCGGAAAACAACGCCTGGGGTGATAAGAATCTTGCAGATATTGCGCTTAATATTTATGACAAAACAGATAATGCAAAATATGGCAAGATAGATTATACCCCTGTTTTGAATGAGCCCGGGCAATCACGGCTGGGTAATATGTTATTACTGACTCAGGATATTACTAAGAATCCTGCATCTGATAATAAAAATGCCAATAATAATATCGTCAGAAAAAATCCCCCAAAGCAGCCTGCTCCAGTGCGACAGCAAGAAGTCGTGAAAAATACTTCTACTCAAAAAATTAAAGATACCACCCCGGCCAAAGATGTAAAAACTGAGGTTGATGATTTTGATATCAGTAAAAAACTGCAGGAGGCTGCACCTCTGATTGCTTCGAATTCTCCTTATGGGGGCATCCTCAATGAGCTTCCTGTATCCAATGGCGCTATTGCCCAGCAGATTGATTATGATCAGACATTTTTGGAACTTTTTCTTGATGGCGGGAAAAAGGTATATTTGGAGAAGCCCAAATTGAAGATCAATGGTGTTATAAAAAATGTCATGCGATCGGGAGAGGTGCGTGTACGCATCATTGTTGGCAAAAAAGGTGATGTTGAACAAGCTTCTTTACTACGGGGAATCAGTGCGATATTGGATGAGGCTGTCTTGGAGGTCATTAAAAAGTATAAATACAAACCGGGCCTGGTCAATGGTCAACCGGTAAGATTTACGACAAGCGAGGTGTACCGTTTCAAATAAAGTGGTATTATTCTTTATAGACGGTGTGGGTATGGGAGTTGACGATCCTGCTTATAATCCCTGTTGCTATTCTGAAACAGGGATTTTTCATGTTAAATATCGAAAACTTCCCCGCGGAGGAAAAAAATACTGTTTAGATGCACAGCTGGACATCCCCGGTTTACCTCAAAGTGCCACCGGCCATACAACCTTATATACCGGTGTTAATGCTGCCAAAATGATCGGGAAGCATCTTTACGGTTTCCCCAACCAGGATCTGCGAAATATTTTACAGCAGCATGCCATATTTGTGAACCTGGTCAAAAATGGATTTAAATGTAAATTCATCAATGCCTTTCGACCGGTTTTTTTCACAACTCCGGAAATTTTTAATAATCTCCACATGTCGGCCACAACAGAAATGAATAAATATGCTGATCTGGCTTTTTCTAATCTCCGGGATATTAAAATGGGAAAAGCACTTTATCATGACTATACAAATCGTGAATTGAGAAATAAGGGATTTAATCTTCCAATATTTCGGGCTGATACCGCTGCCGAGATCCTGATCAGGGAAAGTGAAAAGTATGATATGATTCTTTATGAATATTTTCTAACCGATTTTGCCGGTCACGCCCGTGATTTGAAACGGGCGATTGCTGAGATTAAAAAGGTTGAGGAACTGATTGTTGCCCTGATAAAAAGAGTAAATCTTAAAAATACGATTTTGATTACGGTCAGTGATCATGGAAATATTGAGGATTTACGTACAAAATCACATACAAAAAATCCGGCATTTTTAGCTATCTGGAATAACACATCCTCCGGGCGAACGAAAAGCTTTACCTCTTTGCTTGATATCTTCCCATATATTTATGAGAGTATCACAGGTGACCTTCCAAACCCTGTTTTTATAAAAAAATCTTGAATCAATCTTTCCTACTGAGTAATATGAGAGAAGAATATTTAAAATTTTCTTTTACTATCGATTGATTAAATCCATCCTTAAAAATTAATACGAATGAATGAGAATATTACAAAGAGTAAAAAAAAGCTGTTTGTCGCCATTGCCGGAAATATTGGGGTTGGTAAAACAACATTAACCAGACTTCTTAGCCAAAAATTGCGCTGGCGTGCCTATTACGAAAAAGTTATCGATAATCCTTATCTCGCAACATTCTACGATGATATGAATCGCTGGAGTTTTCACCTCCAGATATATTTCCTCTCGCACAGATTTAAATCTCAAAAAGAAATCAGTGATTGGCCTGATTCATGTATTCAGGATCGTTCCATATATGAGGATGTGGAGATATTTGCCCGTACATTAAATGAACAGGGCTTTATGACAGAAGTCGATTATAATAATTATCGAATGCTTTTTGCTACGATGGTGGATTTCCTGAGAAAGCCGGATCTGATCATATACCTTCGTGCTTCCGTTGATCGCCTGGTTGAGAGAATTTTAAGCCGGGGCCGTGATTATGAACAAACTATTGATCGTGAATATCTGGAGCGCCTTGGTCTCGCTTATGAAAGATGGATTGATGAAGCAGAAGAAAATGGATTTAAGATATTACGTATTGAAACGGAGAATAAAAATTTTGAAGAAAGTGAGAAATATCTGAAAGTCATTGTAGATTATATCAGAGAAATGGAAAAGCAATCTTGGCTAAACGTGGATTAGTGGTATCGTATTATTTTCCTCCAAGCGGAGGTGGAGGTGTTCAGCGATGGTTAAAATATATAAAATATCTTGCACGCTGGGGGTGGGAATTTACGGTTATTACTAATGAGCCCGAATCTTCAGGACCCAGGGACGATTCCCTTTTAAATGATATACCTGCAAATACACATATTATTCGTACCGATCATGCCGATTTATCCACTGTCCTCCCGTCAAAGATCTCCTTTCTTAGAAAAAGTGGTTATTGGCAAAGATGGATAAGCGCATTCTTCCATATTACGGATCGTCGCCAAAGCTGGAATAGAAAAGCCCGTTTTTACATAAGGAGTGAAATTAAAAAAAGCAAATACGATGCGGTGATTTTTACTTCTCCTCCTTACTCTCTGGCCTTACTTGCCACGGAATTAAGTGGGAAGGTCAAATGCCCACTATTTTTAGATCTCCGGGATCCCTGGACTATTAATCCCTATAAAATTTACCCTACACCGCTTCATAAATACATTGACAAAATCAGGGAAGAAAAAACTATAGCGAGATTGAAGTTTGTTATCTCTGCCTACCAATCAACGCTCAATGATTATAAAAATCGAATCAAAGACTTCGCAGAAAGCCAGAGTTTATTTCTGCCCAATGGCTTTGACGAAGAAGACTTCAGTAACCTTGAAATGGTGGATATTCCACAAAAAGGCAAATTTAATCTTGGTTTTTCAGGATCCATTTATTCACACCTGAATACACCCGAACCCGTATTTGCAGCCATACAGTGCCTTAAAAAAAGAAATACAGATATACACTTTCACCATATTGGTATATCTGTCTATGATATTTCCCAATGGGCGGATGTTTATGGTATATCTGATCGGGTACATCCGTGGGGCTATAAAGATCACCGTCAAAGTCTGGGCATCTTACAGAATATGGATGTTTTATGTCTTATTCTCGATGACCGGTGGATTAATGCCGGTAATACTGTAGGTGGAAAGCTTTATGAATATCTTCGTTTGCGAATACCAATTTTGGCAATCATTCCGGAGAATGGTGAGGCTGCAGACGTTATAAGAAAAACAAATTCCGGTGTTATCGTTTCCAGTAAAAGCACAGAACAAATCGTAAAGGTACTAGAGCAGCTGATTGCTAAAAACCAGACATTTTCCTGGAAAGGATTGGAGGAATACAGTCGGGAATTTCAGGCACACGCTCTAAAAGAATATCTGGAAAATAATATATAAATATGCCAATGAATCGGTCATATAAAAAACCAGCAACAGATATCTTCCTGTTTTTGATCATATCTTATTCAACCCTTCTCCTGGGCTGGCAAATTACTTCGTTTATCTTTATATATCATTCGATGGATAAAGGAATTATTTTTGAACGAATGATCCAATGGTCATCCATTCATCCCTGTTTTATAGGGTTAGGTGTAACAATTACCCTATTGTATTTTCCGGTAAAACAGTTTCTCGATAAAAAAAATCAGGAATTACTAAAGGCTATACAGATCCAGATGATATTGCAGAGTCTGTTTTTAATTTTAATTTTGCTTAATATCGTCCTTTTTAAAAATAATATTCATTTAAATGTTCTCGAACTGGGCGCCTTCTTATTCGCCCTGTGGTTGTTGGTTCGTTGGGGCTCTATATTTTTCCATTCAAACCGGCCGGGCTGGCATCATCCAACCACTCATGGTACGTTTTATACCACTGCTGTTGTAAGTGGTTGCGCCTTGTTAGATATATTCAATCTTATAAGTATCCAGGACTCTAATCTGAAATATCTCATCCTGGTCCTGTTGGCATTTGAATTATTCATTCTATACTCGAGGTTTCACTATCTTTCTACATACAATCAGGAAACGAATCGTATTGCTAAAGAATTATTCAGCTCTCTGCTCCTGTTTTTCGGGACGCGAATCATCATTGGCATCTTTATGCCGGCCATATTTATTTTATATACGCTACTGCTCAAAGGGAAAGGTGTGGAAGGGATTGCAGTTCTATTACTTATGGGAACATTAATGGAAAGATATCTATTTGTTCGTACCGGGGAATAACTTCTATCGTATACGATAGTATCAAATGACTACGGAAACAAAAAATTTGACAGGATTAATCCCGACTGAGCCGGGATCCAAAAAACGGACAGGATAACAAGATAAAAAATGAAAAAAAATAAATTGTTTTAGTAATACATTATATTTGATAATAATTTGTATATTATTAATTCTAAAGAACTTATGAATATTATTATCAATGTAATCCAGTTATCCTGTCTAAAATAAATAAACGCATAGTCGTATGATACAAACTTAAGATGAAGGGTGATGAGAAGGAGATAAACAGCTTATCTTGTTAGAGAGAGTTTTAATGGATTAAAAATCAAAGGAGAAATTAACGGTTCGATTTCCCCGGCGACCTGAATTGGAGGGGAAATCTCTCC
>RCNB010004598.1_pt1 | contig 10783 bp, 8 predicted proteins | sample 2041321 | NCBI WGS metagenome assembly RCNB01 (sample SAMN09708232, study PRJNA481090) | Marine sediment metagenome, whole genome shotgun sequencing project.
TTTACATCAATTTGTTGTGTTGCTAAAAATTTTGAAAATTCTTCATGTAAGGCCTCAAACTGTTCTTTAGCTAATTGCTTGTACTTCATTATGCAAATATAAAAATTTCTAATTTCTAAATACTGGATTCCCGCTTTCGCGAGAAATCGTAGATTCGACGGAGTCAATGACATTTTATTGGAATCTCCAATGTAATCATTGGGAAAATTTTTTTGAAATAAAAAAACCGCTCGATATGTGAGCGGTTTTTAGAGTTAAATTATAAATATTTATTAGAAAATATATCTCAAACCTAATTGTATTTGCCATCTAGACAATAAACTTGAATCGTACCCAAATGTATCCGTTAAGTCAGGGTTAAACGTGTATGTTGGCGTATTAGCACTATCTACTGTTACACCAATAGGTTGACGACTATTTGGTCCTTGTACTAATCCCCAATCAGAGCTCAATAGGTTTCCAAGATTTAATACATCGACACTAAATTGAATTGCATTATCTTCAGAAACTTTGACCTCTTGAATAAACTTCATGTCCCATTTTCCTCTCCAAGGTGCTAAAGCTGCGTAACGTTCTCCATATTGGCCTCTTCTTCCATTTAAATAATCATCTTGTTCAATAAATGCCTCAAATGCTGCTGCTTGTCCAGCACCTGAAAATTGCATTTGACCAATTTCACTAGAGGTTGGCACATATAACAAATCGTTTATACTTGAGCCATCTCCATTAATGTCTCCTCCGTAGGTGTAATTAAAACGACCTCCTTGAGCATATTCAAAGAAGGTAGACAACGTAGTAGACCACTTATCATTTCCATAGGTCCACTTTTTACTTACAACACCTATTATTCTATGAGTATCGCCATATTTTGAATATCCTAGTACATCATTATTAACATTTCCTACAATTGGGTTACCAGCAAATGCATCACTCGTAATTTCAGCTTCTATTGAATTTACATCTTTTGCATTTAAGTAGTTATAAGCCAGCATCGTGTAAAAGCCATTCTCAAATGTTTTTTGCCCTTTAAGGGAGGCATTCCAAATTCTGCCTTTATCTGAGTTAGTAAATACAAATGGCCCATCTCCAGGGTTCCCATCAAAAGTAAGTATATCGCTGGCCTCATAAACCGATCTGTTATCTACACCTTGTAATGTGCCAGAAGGATTAGTTAACCCCCAATGTTGTACATGTGGTCCATCTATATCTTTTGTATAAGATAGATCGGCTGTTAATATTAAGCCATTCTCAAGCTTTTTATCTACCCCTAAATTCGTTCTCCATACTTGAGGAAACTTGTATGCAGGATCAACAGATGTTATGAAAAAAGCTTGCGGATTTGCAATTTGATTCCCCAACCAAACAAACGGGAAACGTCCTGTAAATAATCCGCTACCACCTCTTAGTTGGAATGTATCATCTCCATGAACATCATAATTAAAACCAACTCTTGGCGAAATTAACCAATCGTTACTAGGCATTTGAGTATTATCGACTAACACAGTTTCACCTGTATTTGGGTTATTATATGGTATGCCCGGCAATACAAATCCTCTATCAATAACTTCTTGAGCCTTCACGGAACTATCAAAAAATATCGGTTTGTCAAAACGTATACCATATGTTAATTTAAATTTTTCACTAGAATTCCATTCATCTTGTACATAAAAAGCCATTTGGCCTACATTGGTTTCTGCTAAAGCCCAACCTCCGGGTGTACCATCAGGAAGTGCATTATTTGCTGCGAAAACTCCTTCAGCATATTCAGTACTGCCAAATCCAGTTGCGTAATCATTAGCATTAAAATCAGTGATATCAACACTACCAAAAAGATCAAAACCATAATTTGTTAAGTTAAAAGAGTTATCAAATTGAAATTTCTCAAAAGAAAATCCAACTGTAAAAGTATGATTACCTCTGTAAAAATTAAGATTATCTGAAAATTGAAGTACTTTTTGATCTAATTTGTTATGAACTGAAAATGGTTCGTGGCCAACAATAATATAAGGTGAGCCATCTTTAGTTATATTAATTGATGGTGCAGGTGTTGAAAACGGGTTTCTAAAATCATCAAAATGCGTATAACCAAATTGAAATTTATTTGAAGCATTATCTGATAAGGTTGAATTCAGTTCAACTTGAACCGATTGCAATTTGTTATTTATTTCATAACCAGAATTTTCGAATTGTAAGGTTGAAGCTGAAGGGCCTCTAAAAGCGATAGCCGTTGGATGAGCAGGTTTTTCTTTTGATGCATTTAACCAGTTATAAATAATGGCTAGACGGTTATTATCATTGATATTCCAATCTAATTTAAAGATACCTTTTTGAGATTCTGATTTATGTATAAAGCCTTCATAAGCTCCGGGATCGTATCCTACAGCCAATAAACTATTTTGAACATCAATTAAATCTTGCCTCAAGACTCTAGATTCATTTACAGCTCCAGATCCTGTATTTGGTAACCAGTTTTGCCCTAAATCATCTCTGTCATCCTTTTCAAAATTAGCAAAAAAGAATAATTTATTCTTTACAATGGGCCCACCAATACTTACTCCATATTGAGCTTGTTCCAATTTTGCATCTCCTAAGTTATCTCCTTTTATTTTACTTCCTGTCATGTCTTGATTTCTAAAAAAGCCATATACAGTGCCATGAAAATCATTGGTACCACTTTTGGTTACTGCGTTTACAGAAGCTTGTGTTACATCATAAGGAGCAATAGAAACTTGAATTTGATCAATAGCATCTAAAGATACTGGTTGTGCGTCTGTCTGCCCACCAGGTGTAGCCGCATCCAACCCAAAAGGGTTATTAAAAATAGCGCCATCTAAGGAGAAATTATTGAATTGGTCATTTCTACCTCCAAAAGAACCACTACTCGCTGACGGTTCTAGTCTAGTAAAATCAGCCGAAGATCTAGAAATAGATGGTAATGTAGTTATTTCTTTTCTTCCTATATTTGTTTCTGCACCAGTTCGGTCATTTCCAAATACATTAGCACCCCCTGGTGCTTGCAATACTACTTCCTCTAGTTCTTGGCTATCTGGTACTAATTTAACATCTAATGAAAGTGTTTTACCTAGTGTTAAATAAACATCGTTATATTCCTGATTTTTAAAGCCTACATAACTAATAGTCACAGAATACGGGCCCCCAACACGCATATTCAATAAGTTGTATCGACCATCAAAGTTTGTTATCCCTCCATATTTTGTACCCGTAGGTGTATGAACGGCAACCACATTTGCCCCGGGTAAAGGTTGGCCTTGATCGTCAACTAATAAACCTCTAATATTCGAGGTAGTTACCTGAGCAAATGAACTTATTGCAAGGCACAAGAATAGCACTGCAAAAACGTATAATTTTTTCATAATGTATAAATTAATTTGAATTAGTATTGATTAGTTTTCTCGCACTAAGGTATAAAAAAAAATGCTCATCTATTCAGATGAGCATTTTAAGTGTTAACAAAATATTGTTTATTTCTTGAGCTTAGCTTATTCAGCTTCCTTAGTTTCTTCCGTCTCAGAAGATTCTTTAGCAGGTTTAATTTCTTTTGCTGGTTTCGCCTCTATAACTGGTTTTGCTTCTTCTTTAGTTGCTTTAACCTCTTTAGCTGCTTTAGCCGGTTTAGCTTCCCCAATTACATCAAAAGGAAGTTCTATAATGACCTCTCTGTGTAAACGAACTTTAGCATCATATTTACCAAGTCTTTTCACTAAACCTCCTAAAACTGTAATGAATTTCTTATCAATTTCAGTTCCTGATTTTGCTATAGCCTCTGCTACATCAGCATTACTAACCGATCCGAAAAGTTTATCGCCAGTACCTACTTTAGCTTTTATTTTAATCTCTAAAGCTTTAATAGCATCTGCTATTGCTTGTGCTTCTTTAATAATTTTTTCTTCTTTATAAGCTCGTTGTTTTAACGTTTCGGCCAAAACTTTCTTTGCAGAAGAAGTTGCTAAAATTGCATATCCATGAGGGATTAAAAAATTTCGTCCATAGCCATTTTTTACAGCTACCACATCATCTTGAAATCCTAAATTTGCTACATCTTTCTTTAATATAAGTTCCATACTAATTTTCTTTATTATTTTAACATATCACCTACATATGGCATTAAGGCCAAATGACGCGCTCTTTTAATTGCTTGAGAAACTTTGCGTTGAAATTTCAACGATGTACCCGTAAGACGACGTGGTAAAATTTTACCTTGTTCATTTACCAGGTACATTAAAAAATCAGCATCCTTATAATCTAAATATTTAATTCCATTCTTTTTAAAACGGCAATACTTAACTTTTTGCTTTGTATCTATATCTAGTGGAGTTAGATATCTGACCTCTGCTTTATTTCCACCTTTTGATTGTTGTTCTATTGATGACATAACTTAGTTTTTTACAGCTTTTACTCGTTCTTTTCTAATTTCGGCCCAGGCAGTAGCATGTTTATCTAACTTAACAGTCAAATAACGCATAATACTATCATCTCTTCTAAATTCTAACTCAAAAGGAGCGATAGCTTCACCTGCAACATTAAATTCAAATAAATGGTAAAAACCAGTTTTCTTTTTTTGGATCGGGTAAGCTAATTTTTTTAAGCCCCAATCTTCTTTGTGAGTCATTTCGGCACCTTTAGAAACCAAGTAGTCTTCAAACTTCTTTACTGTTTCCTTTACCTGAACATCAGATAAAACGGGATTCAAAATGAAAACAGTTTCGTAATGATTCATAATTTAATTATTTTTGTGTTTATTTTTAAGCTTGCAAATGTACGATATTATTTTATTATTCAGAATATTAAATACTATTTATAATTATTAAATTTGAGTCCATTTTATAAACTATTTACTGCATGGAAGTGCCCGAAATACCCAACCTTATACATTATGCCATCCCATTTTTTATTGTAACACTCATAATTGAGATTATTGTAAGTGCTAGAGAAAAAGCTAACTCCTACGAAACTAAAGATGCAATAACTTCAATCACTATGGGCTTAGGGAATGTTTTATTGGGATTGATCAGTAAAGCGCTTGTTTTTACGACCCTCATTATTATCTACGATAACTTCAAACTTTTTACGATTCCTTTTGTTTGGTGGGGATGGATATTAATGTTGGTTATAGAAGATTTTACTTATTATTGGTTTCATAGAATTAGTCATGAAAGCAGATTTTTTTGGGCTTCACATGTTGTACATCACTCTTCGCAAAAATATAATTTAAGTACCGCTTTGCGGCAAACATGGACGGGTAGTTTTTTATCATTTGTCTTTTGGTTGTGGCTACCATTACTTGGATTTCACCCTGTGATGATCTTAGCTCAAATGTCTATTAGCTTGATTTATCAATATTGGATTCATACTGAATTGATCAAAAAAATGCCCAGCTGGTTTGAAACGATTTTTAATACACCATCACACCATAGGGTACACCATGCAACCAATCCTCAATATTTGGATAGGAATCATGCCGGTATTTTTATTATTTGGGATAAATGGTTCGGCTCCTATGAGCCAGAAGTGGAAAAACCTATTTATGGATTAACTAAAAATATTGGCTCATTTAACCCTTTATTTGTAGCTTTTCATGAATGGTTGGCTATGTTTAGAGATGCTTTTACTTCGAATACTTCATTATACAATAGATTACTCTATTTCATTAAACCTCCGGGATGGAAACATGATGGCACCGGCATTATATCTGATGATATTCGTAAAAAATGGAAGGAATCTGATCGGTAACAAGAATTTATAGAAAATGGAAAACTCTATACCCACGAATTAGAGTATTAAACGAATAAAAATCTGCTATTGTGACTCAATGTAACTCCCTTTTCTTTAAGAAATAGTTACACGAGATTCCAAAACCTCTATTTTTCCATTCATCTCCTTCGGTATTTAAAACATTTGATAAGCCGTGGTAATAATTCAATCGAACCTTAATCCTCTTTGAAAATAATATCCCGGCACCAATATTTACACCGGTAGAAATACGTTTGACGCTGGCCTCGCTTCCAATATCAAGTGTTATGGTTTCAGTATCGTTCTTTATGAATGCTCGTCCATTATAATCAAATGTAAGCCCTCCTTCAAGAAAAACTTGACGATTTCTATTATTCCAATTCAAATAGTAACCAAAATTTATTGGTATTTCGATTACATTCAGCGTCCATTTTTCATCGGTAGTATTTATGCCTCTTTTATTGACTGCATTTACACCTCTTTTATTGGCAAGAATTGCTACTTTTATGTATAAATTTTCGGAAAGGTCACGTTCAGCAATATAGCCAACACTAAAACCAAAAGTGCTGCTTGGTTCTGATGATTCACCGCTCACAAAACTGGCATTTGTCGAATATGCTCCAACTTCTAAACCCTGATAAAACTGACCATAAGATGACTTTGAAATAAAAAGAATCATTAAGAAATAGATTCCTTTTTTAATGGCATTAACGTTTTTTACTCCCATAGTATTTTCTTCTAATTTGAACTCGCTAATAAAACAGAGGAGTCGTTTTACGTCTTAAAAGAACGGTGTACTTAGGAATTTATTATAACCCAAAGGAAGATTCCTTATTTTGAATGATCACACCCAGTTTCTAAAAAGGATCCACATCAATATTAAATCGTATAGCTCTATAATCAGCAATAGACTGAAAACTATTCTTAATTTTTTGAACCACTGATTTTGACTGTTTCAACGATCTTTCTTTAGGTAATTTAATTAAAATAGTTTTGATATGTTGATTTCTTATCCTTGATATGGCGGGGCTTGTCGGCCCAAGGACATTATCTCCAAAAGTATTAATTAATGATTTACTCAACCACTGGCTTGCCATATCTACCTTTGTGTAATCTTTATGCTTTAATGTGATCTTGATCAAACGTATGATGGGTGGGTACATATATTGGTACCTTTCATCCAATTGCTCTTTATACATCATATTATAGTCATTCGTAGTAACCTGTTGCAATATTTGATGAAATGGATTAAACGTTTGAATAGCAACCTTACCTCGCTTTTTTGCTCGACCTGCCCTACCCGATACTTGAGTAAGCATCTGAAAACTTCTTTCATGGGCTCTAAAATCTGGAAAATTCAAAATATTATCAGCATTCAATACCCCTACCAATGAAACATTGGCAAAATCTAAACCCTTTGAAAGCATTTGAGTACCTACCAAAATATCGATTTCATGTTCTTGAAAGGCATTTAATATTTTTTGGTAACCGTATTTACCCCTTGTAGTATCTAAGTCCATTCTACCAACCTTAGCTTCTGGTAAGAGCTCTTGCAATTCAAGCTCTATCTGTTCTGTGCCAAAACCTTTAGTGTCTAAATTAGGACTTCCGCATGCGCCACATGTTTCTGGCATAGCCTTATTGTAACCACAATAATGACAACGCAATTCGTTCTTAAATTTATGATACGTTAAACTTACATCACAATTTGGGCATTGCGGCGCAACGCCACACGTTTTACATTCAACAATTGGAGAATAACCTCTGCGATTTTGGAATAATATAACCTGTTCCTTTTCTTCTAAGGCTTCTTGAATTAACGTCATTAGGCGTTCAGAAAAATGTCCAGTCATACGTTTTTTACGATATCCTTCTTTAATATCGACCAATTCGATTTCAGGAAGTAACAAGTTTCCAAAACGTCTATTTAGCTCAACCAAGCCAAATTTTTCTTGTTGAGTATTAAAATAGCTCTCTACCGAAGGTGTAGCACTTCCCAATATCACCTTGGCCTTATGTAAATTCGCCAATACGATGGCTGTATCTCTGGCATGATATCGTGGTGCCGGATCAAATTGCTTATATGAAGTTTCATGTTCTTCATCTACTATGACTAGCCCTAACTCATTAAAGGGTAAAAACACGGATGAGCGGGCTCCTAATATAAGTTGTGCTTTTGAAGAATTATTCAAGGTATTCTTCCAAACCTCTACCCTTTCATTCAATGAGTATTTAGAGTGAAAAACTGATATACGATTGCCAAAATAGCGTTGTAATCGCTGTATTAATTGAGTAGTTAAAGCAATTTCTGGAACCAAATATAATACTTGCTTGCCTTGATTTAAAGCTTCATCAATTAATTTTACATAAATTTCTGTCTTTCCACTTGAAGTGATTCCATGTAGTAGTATGACTTCTTTATATTTGAATGATCTTTTGATTTCCTCATAGGCATCGTCCTGAATATCAGATAGTTCTTTAACAACTTCAGTTGCCTCATCAAAATTAACCCGATCAGTTTGGATCGTATAAACTTCAAAAATTTCTTTGTCAACCAATGCCTTTATTACAGGAGTTGAGACCTTGCTTTTCTCTTTTAAAACGCTTTGCTTAATTGGTTTCTTTGTTGACGCTTGTAAAGAAAAGTAACTCAGTAGAACATTTCGTTGTTTTTTTGCGTTTGTTAAACCATCTAATAATTCGTTAAGTGCGTCTTCACCGACATATTTTTGGTTTAGTCTTACATACTTGACCAACTTAGGTCTATATTGCTCGGTAATCTCCTCCTTCAAAACAATGGCCTTCTTATCTAAGAGAGCATTGAGTATAGGTAGTACTCTTTTTCTATCTAATATTTCACTGATCTTATGTATCGGCAAAGTTGATTGATGTCCTAATGCCTCGAAAATTAAAAATTCGTCATCCGTTAATAGAGATTCATCATTAAATTGTAAGTTCTTTACTACTTGTGTTTCACTTTCTAATAAAAATGCCGAAGGCAAAGCCGATCGCATTACTTCACCCAATGAACACATATAATAATCAGCTATCCATTGCCAATGATTTAATTGTTTTTGGGTAACCAATGGTTCATCATCTAAAATTTGATATATTTCCTTTGCTTCATAAGCTATTGGTGCAATTTGATGAATATCAGCAACCAAGGCTGTGAAAATTTTTGATTTCCCGAAAGATACAGCAACACGCATCCCCGGTTTTAAAAAAGCAGCTTCAGCTTGCGTTATTTTATAAGTAAATAATCGCTGTAGGGGTATTGGTAATATTACGTTTATATAATGCAGAATTTCAAAAATTTGAGTTGTAAAAATATTGAATTACTATCAATTTATTATATCGAAATGAATGAATTTTGTTTTATGACTTACTGCATACGCAGGAATGGTGATTCATGGATTTCGAGACAAACTCGGAAGTCCGTCTTCAATTTTGGCACGCTGTTTGTAAATGTAATAGTAATAGTGCTAACTAAGACAGATTTGTACTATAACTTTAAAAACAATTATTATGAAAAAAATAGCTTTATTACTCGTCGGAATAATCACATTAAGCCTTTCTCCCTTTGCTTTCGCAAACACTGAAAGCAATTTAAATACCAGTGATTACTATAATGATGGATATGGAGAAACCTTCACATTCGTAGAAAGTGGAATTACTTTTTCTGTATTCCAAAATGGAGAGTTTGATTTTTATATCAATTCTAGAAACGGGGTTCATGCGGGTGTAAATGTTGGCGGAGTAAGTATTAGCTATAACTCGGGTTATAATTATGATGCTTATGTTCAATATGACGATTATGGCGCTATTATTCAGATAGAAGATGTGCCAATATATTACGACCATTATGGAAGAATATCAGAAGCAGGTAATGTACGTATACGTTATAATGGAAATAGATTAGCACGTGTTGGTGGTTTATATATACATTATAATCACTATGGGCACTATTCACATTACACAGGGTTTATAAACATATATAACAGACATTATGTTTATCATCCATACCATAACTATTTTATAAGACCCTTTTATTATAGAAGTTTGGTAAGTTACAGGCCCTATAGAAATCATTATAAACCTGTACGATATAGATATGATAATTATAGAAATGACTATCGTAGAAATAGAAATTACAGAGCAAATAGGTCTTTTAGAAATATAGATTCCAGAGTGAGAACTGCAAATTCAGATAGAAATTTTCAAGGACGAAATAATAATAACGAGCGCGTTGCAAGAAACAGCAGTTCTAACAGAAGTCAAAGTGTGCAACGCAATGTAGATTCAAGAGGTTCAAACAACAGCAACCGTGTTAGAGCGAATAGTACTGTTGACAGAAGACAAAATACTCAGGGTACAGTTCAAACAAGGTCAAATAGGACAGCAACGCCAGATAGAAGAATTGCTCAAAATACCAGGAGTAGTCAATCGAGAACTACACAACAAAGAAATGTAGAGAACAGAACTAGAAGCACGCAACCTAGACGTGTTGAACAAAATAGAAATGTGCAAAGTCGTTCTGAACAAACTGCGAGAACTCAAACTAGAAAAGCACCTGTTCAAGCTAGAAAAGCTCCTGAAAGAAGAGTGACACAACAATCTCGATCAAGAACTAATTCAACAGTTAATAAAAGAAGTACTCAATCAATTAGTAAAAGAATAGATACAAAAAAGAATAATACAAGAAAAAGGAAATAGTTTTTAATTTTACTAATAAAAAAGTCTTACTGTAGAATAGTAAGACTTTTTTTTATTTTTCACTTTTAAAATATTTTTTCTGAATTTGTTTGTCCAATCATATCAACGTTCAAATTGCAGTACTGAAACATCCAAAAGATTATTAATGGTTTTTCAAATCAATCCTCTTCTTCTTCAGATTCATCATCTTCAAGTTCGTCATCATCGAAGCTATGGTCAGTAAAGTCATTTTCGGGTTCATCTTCATCAGATACATCACCGAAATCAATTTCTTTTTCGTCTGGAACAGCAACTCCCTCAGTATCATCTTCATCCTCTT
>RCNB010003651.1_pt1 | contig 10781 bp, 9 predicted proteins | sample 2041321 | NCBI WGS metagenome assembly RCNB01 (sample SAMN09708232, study PRJNA481090) | Marine sediment metagenome, whole genome shotgun sequencing project.
AACCACCGCCTGTACCTCATTTATGCGGCTGGATAGAAGGTCTCGCTGTGTTTGAGCCACAAATAATTTTGTAGATAGACCAACCCGGAATTTTTCGGTTTCAATCCGCAGTTTTTCTTCCTGAAATTTTCTAGTTGCAGCGCTGGCGGCAATTTGCTCTTTTGTGCGATTTACTTCAATGTAAGCATTTCGCACATCAAGCTCAACCAGCTGCTTGAGGTTGTCTAAGGCCATTCCTGCCTGATCTCGTCGAAGAATCGATCTACGATTCTGCGCCCTCGCATCGCGGTTGAAAATGGGATATTTAAAATTAATACCTGTGAAAAATTAACGTTTCTTATTTTTGGGATTGAATTATTTTTTGCCGCTTAACAGGATTTATTCCAGCATTTTTCAAGAAATTTTAATGAAGTCGAAAGGTCATCGCAAGAAAAAACTTCTATTGATACAACTTTCGTAAATTTATTTAATATCTTAATTATCTCCCCTGCCCTCTCTTCCGGCAGCTTTTCCAATGAAATATGATCACGTCCGTTTTCAACTCCGTGAAGATGAATAATAGATATATTTTCACAATACGAATTATAAAATTTATTAATATCTACATCATAAACAATTAAGTGCCCGATATCCATACAAAGGGTAAAATTAAATTCCCTGACAATATCTTCCACCCATTTGAAAGGATAGTTTAAATTCTCAATAGATATCTCTTCAGCTTTAACCCCGAAGTTAATTAACTGCTTAATAGTTTCGCATGTAAGTTCCTGCCATCTTTTCACATTTTCTTTTTCACGTGATACTTCATCATATGATAAATGGAGCGTACAAGTGGAAGGAGATAAAGGCGAAGCTAAATCAAGAACACGCAGTATCGTTTCTACAGCATTCTTTCGCACTGATGGATTTCTATTCCCGAAGTATATGTCTGTTGGCAGGTGGATGTTATATGTAAGATCAAATTCTTTTGAAATGAGTGAAAGCTCATTGATTTCATTTTTTTTAGGAAGACAGCCAGGTTTGCTTTCAAAAAGTAAGAGTTCAATCTCGTCCAGATATGGTCCGAGCTTCTTTACATTTGGGGCATAGGCGTCTCTGTAAATAAAAGATGTAGTACAGAGTTTAAACGGATATAAGCCCTTGTAGGATTTTGTTAAAGATTGACACATTATAATATTTTAAGCGAGTCTTTTTTCACCACAGAGTTCTGGGAGAATACAGAGAGAATTTAGATTCTCTGTTTACCACAGTGTCCTCTTTATTGCGAAGGGTTTAGTGGTAAACGGAAAAACTCAGAAGCTTCGCTTCATTATTCAAATAAGTCGGATCGAAGCGAACAAAAAAAGCACGGCTTCTGTAATTTCAACCATTGCCCCCAGCATATCGCCAGTGATGCAGCCTATCTTTTTTTTGTAATAAAATAGAATACCAGTTATAATCATAAGAAAAACAAGGTTCAGCAATATAGCCTTAAATCCTAAAAATATCGAAAGCAAAACAGGGATTAGCAACCAACAGAAATCGATTATCTTAAGCTTATTCTCAAAAAAGGGTTTACCGGTCCCGCCATCAGTTCGTCCGTATTCAAGAAACCGCATTCCGAATAAAATACTTCCCCTGGCATAGGCGGGTATTATAATCAGCAAAAGAGGTATTATAATCAGCAAAAGACTTCTATATACATCTAAGCCTATGATACCGGCCCACTTAACAGATAATCCGCAGATAATGGCAACAATACCCATAGCACCGATTCTGCTGTCTTTCATTATGGATAGTGCATTTTCCTTTTCTCGACGTCCATAAAGTCCGTCAGCAGCATCACCCAAACCGTCAAGGTGAAATGCACCTGTTATAATAATAAGAAAAAGTACATCAAGAAGGCTTGCAACCGGTTTTGACCACAGCAGTAAAAGAATCTGGTCGAACAGAGCAACCATCAACCCCAGGATGATACCTACCACGGGAAAGAAAGGGATCATCTTTCCAGGATTGAATTTTCCATGTTTCCCCATGGGAAGTATTGTTATAAACTGTATTGCTGCAATAAGGTTTTTCATAGCGCTCTAATTCAAAAATATGCTAAAATTTTAATTATTTTTCACCGCTGAGCTCACAGAGATCACAGAGGATGTTTTCTGTTTAAGCCATTTACTTGATCGAAACAGGAATTCCTGCAATCATCCATATTACACTGTCTGCGCATTCGGCCACTTTCTGGTTGGTAAATCCTGCTATATCTCTGAACTTTCTTGCAAGCTTGTTTTCCGGGACAATCCCTGCTCCGACTTCATTTGAAACCAGTATAATTGGACATTTTGCTTCTTTAATTGCGAGTATTAATTTATGGATATGCTGGTTGATAACATCAGGGTTTTCGATTTCCATGAGAAGGTTGTTTATCCAAAGGGTCAAGCAGTCTATTAGGATAACATCCCCTTCCCTGCTGTTTTCATTGATTTCGGCTGATAATTCGACCGGGGCTTCAACAGTTTTCCAGCTTTTATCTCTTTCTCTTTTATGCCGCTCGATCCGCTCTTTCATTTCATCGTCAAGGGGCATACAGGTCGCAATAAAGATTCTTTTACTTCCTGAAATCTTTTCAGCCTGCTCAATTGCTTGCCGGCTCTTACCGCTTCTGCATCCACCAATAATAAACGTTGTTTTCTTCAATATTTCGCTCCTGGGGTAAAGGACTCAATAATCCCTTTGGTATCTATATATTTTTCAAAATGCTCAGCCAGAAGATCGTATTCCTTGTTCCTTGCTGCAGGACCATGGGTTTTTGAAACTTCTATATTCTCAAGACCAATGGTTTCCAGCCAGCGTTTTGTGATACCGGGATTATCAAACAGGCCGTGCATATAAGTTCCCATAATGCGAGATCCGTTCACAACGCACCCATCTTCACATCTGCAGGATACGTTGTTTCGCTGGAGAATCTGAAACATGGAATCACCGTTTTTAATTTTTGTCTGTCCCATATGAATTTCATAACCCATTCCATCAATATCATCCCAGGAAAACCTTGTTAGAGTCGTTGTCTTCGGAGCTTTCAAGAAAGTCTCCACCGGTAAAAGAGTAAGCCCCTGAGTTGATCCGGGCTTTCCTTCCAGGCCGTCCGGATCGTGAACATACTTACCCATAATTTGGTAACCGCCACATATACCCAGTATATGACCTCCATTATTTACATATGAAATAATTTTATCCGACCATCCTATTTTCTTTAACCATTTAAGGTCGGAACACGTATTCTTCGATCCTGGAATAATAACTGCCTTGAATAAAGATATCTCCTGGGGCTTTTCAATAAAATGAAAATTAACACCCGGCAGTCTTGAGATAGGATCAAAATCTGTAAAATTGGAAATATGGGGTATTCGTATAACAGCTATTGACGGAAGATCATCATTTGTCACGGAAACACTTTTCGGGTTTTCAATGACAACCGAATCTTCTGCTTCTATATTTATATGGTTATACCACGGAAGTACACCGAACACTTTCTTCCCTGTCTTTTTTTCTATCCAGCTTATTCCATCATCAAACAGACCAATATCTCCCCTGAAACGGTTGATAATAAATCCGACTATCTTTTTTCGCTGTTCAGGGGAAAGACATTCCAGTGTTCCAATTATCTGGCCAAATACACCACCCTTATGAATATCTGCTACCAGAACAATCTTTGCGTCGGCATATTCAGCCATGCGAAAGTTGACTATATCTTGGTGCATTAGATTTACTTCCGCACATGAACCTGCTCCCTCTATTACAACAAGCTCATATGCTTCTCTTAACCTATCCACAGCTGCGCATACTTTTGTAAAGGAATGTTCTTTCTTTTTATGATAATCAGCCGCTGCTTCGTTTCCAACTGCCTTTCCGTAAAGTATAACCTGTGAGCCTACGTCACTGGTGGGCTTTAAAAGGATAGGGTTCATATCCACATGGGGAGGGATTCCGGCGGCCTCGGCCTGGACAATCTGCGCTCTTCCCATTTCCAGTCCTTCTGGTGTGACACCGGAATTGTTGGACATATTTTGTGCCTTAAACGGTGCGACATTTATCCCTTTGTTTTTAAAAAAACGGCAAAGGGCAGTTGAAATAATACTTTTCCCGACATCGGAACCTGTTCCAAATATGGCAATACAGGGTGCTTTTTTATTTTTATTCAACCTTCTCCTTTTTTTCTCTTAATAAAAATTTACAAACTCAAAAAGCAACTTGAGTCAGAGGGAAATTAAATTTAAAATGGCCCGCTACCTCAAGTTTACCTCATAATGAGTTTGTAAATTTCTGCCTATTAGAAAAAACTGAAAGCAGTTTATAAGCCGCTGCTGTTGGTGCGGTTCTTCCTTTTTCGACCTCTTTTGAAATTTTTGGCAGCATCTTTTTGACATCAGGATTTTTATAAAACTGATCTTTGAGTCCTTCTTCCACAAGTGACCACATCCACTCTATTGATTGGCTTTTACGATTTTCTTCAAACTCTCCTGTCGATTTAAGCTTTTCTCTGTGATTTAAAACAATATCCCAGATATTATCAACACCTTCAAGCTTAAGTGCGCTGCATGTGACTACAGGAGGCGACCAGTTAGAAGAAGACGGATTTATTAAATGTAAAGCTGTTTCATACTCCTTCCTTGCCCGTTTTGCTTTTTCAATATTGTCGCCGTCAGCTTTGGTTATCGCAATCGCATCTGCAAGTTCCAGAACACCTTTTTTTATCCCCTGGAGTTCATCCCCGGCACCTGACAGCATCAGCACTAGGAAGAAATCGACCATGGAAGCGACCGTTGTTTCAGACTGTCCTACACCAACTGTTTCCACTACCATTACATCAAAACCGGCTGCTTCACACACAATCATTGTTTCTCTGGTTTTTCTTGCAACACCGCCAAGGGTCCCCCCTGATGGCGATGGCCGTATAAATGCAGTTTCCTCGACAGAAAGCCTTTCCATACGCGTCTTGTCTCCCATGACACTTCCGCCGCTTTTTTTACTGCTGGGATCGACGGCTAGAACTGCAATTCGATGTTCATCCTTTAAAAGCATCATTCCGAAACTTTCTATAAACGCACTTTTACCAACACCCGGAACTCCTGTTATTCCAATACGAACGGCTCTTCCGCTATACGGCAAAAGAGTATCAATGATCTTTTTTGCCAGTTCCTGATGGGCAGTAAGCGAACTTTCAACAAGTGTAATCGTTTTTGCAATAACTCGCCTGTTCCCTTCAAGTACACCATCAATATAATAACCGGCATCTTCAATAATCATTTTTCTTCCTGTAACATCACACTATTGTTTTTTAATAAAGATGAAGCACAACTCACCTGTTGAATTTTTTACAAATCCGTCAACTTTATTTCTCGATTCCGACTCTGGCCTTCACCCCTTTTAGATAATAATGTTTTATCTCCTTCATCTCGGTAACAAGATCCGCTTTTTCAATTATTTCAGATGTAGCGCCACGGCCTGTGATAACAAGCTCCATGTTGTCCGGCTTTAATTCAACTACATCCAGAAGATCCTGTACTGAAAAAAGACCGTACATAACTGCGACATTTCCTTCTTCAATAACTACCACATCATGCTTACCTGCTTCAATGATCGATTTTATCCTTTCAAGACCTTTCTTTCCGGCTTCAATATCTTCAGCTGAAGGTTTGCCCTTGACAAAATGTCCAAGTCCATATTGTTCTATGGTAATAAGATCGGAAAATCTTTCAAGCGCTTTTATTTCACTGTAATCTCCCATTTTCAGAAACTGCACGATAAAGACTTTCAATCCAGCTCCAGCCGCTCTTATAGAGAGCCCCAAGGCAGCCGTTGTTTTCCCTTTCCCGTTTCCTGTGTAAACCTGTATGTATCCTTTCATTTTATATCTCCGATTTTCAGGCTTATCTATACTATATTGTTAAATACTTTTCAATTATTTTATCTAATATTTTCAGAAAATTATCTATATATGCAAACATCTTGATGTTATAACATGTTATGGTGTAATACTTTATATAAATATATCTCCTGACCCGCTGCAAGGACAAGGCTAAAAAGTTCAAAGTTCACATGTTTATTCCTCCATGGTATTAAGCCAAGTCGTTTTAATTCTGAATTTAGAAAAAAACTTGACAAAAGAGTCCATCTATATCATTTAAGCAAAGAAAATTTGCTCAGCTTTATGGTGGATTTAATTTCTTAATAGGGAAACCGGTTAGATTCCGGTACGGACCCACCGCTGTGATCGGGGACGAAATCTGTAAAAACCACTGTTTCGCAACAAAACGAAATGGGAAGGTGCAGAGAGTAGAACGATCCGTAAGTCAGAAGACCTGTCATAAGGCTTTGTATTGGGGAGATGGCAAATCCTCAAGCGTTTAACGCTTGGGGATTTTTTGTTTTTGAGCAGGCCCTAAGCAACCTGAAGATCAATTAGACAGGGGTAATAAATTATGGAAATCGGCAGGATTACTTTAAAAGAAATCATAAAAGGTATTAAACCAGCGGATGAAAAATGGATTGAAAAAGCGAAAGAAAGAACATCGCAGCTTGTAATGCCCACCCGTGCACTTGGGAGGCTCCATGACATTTCAGAGAAAATATGCGGTATCTGTAAAACTATAAAACCTTCCATAAAACGAAAAGCGTTTTTGGTTATGGCAGGAGACCATGGTGTTGTAGAAGAAGGGGTCAGCGCATATCCTCAGGAAGTAACAGGTGAAATGATCAAAACATTCTTAAATGGCGGAGCCGGCATTAACGTTCTGGCAGGTTTGGTTAATGCAGAGGTTTTTGTGGTGGATATGGGCATAATCCCAGATCTTGACCCTGTTGCACTTAATGGAGAAAATCGTCTTTTTATTCAAAAAATAGCCAGTGGTACTGCTAACCTGTCTCGAGGGCCCGCAATGACCCGTGAGGAAGCAATTAAATCGATACTGACAGGGTTTCAGCTTGCCACCGATCTCTTCAGTAAAGGAATAGATATGCTTGGCACGGGTGATATGGGAATCGGAAATACGACGCCTTCTGCGGCCATTGGGAAAGTATTCACAGAAACTTCAATTGAAGAAATGGTTGGACGTGGAACAGGTGTTGATGACCTTGGCCTTTTAAAAAAACAGGAAGCAATCCAAAAAGGAATTGATGTAAACCGACCCGATATAAAAGATGGCCTTGACGTTCTATCAAAACTCGGAGGATTTGAGATCGGTGGAATTGCCGGAAGTATTCTGGCAGGTGCGTATCATGGGCGTCCTGTGGTAATAGATGGATTTATATCCACAGCCGGGGCACTTGTTGCTCATTCTCTTCGTCCTGTTGTAACAGATTATCTTTTTGCCGGGCACCGCTCTGAAGAAACCGGCCATGGCGCCATGTTGGATTACCTGGGGCTTGAACCCATTCTTGACCTTGGCCTGCGCCTGGGTGAAGGCAGTGGCGGTGCACTGGCAATGGGAATTATTGAAGGAGCATTGAAGATTTTTACAGACATGTTAACTTTTGAACAGGCCGGAGTCCCCAACAAATCTCAATAAGTTTAAAGTTTTATCTTGACCCCATTTATAATGTTAATTATCCTCAATGAAGATCTTGTTAGTTTCTTAATTATGAAATTTGTGCTTTTAGGCCAAGAAATATTTAAACCAAGTTTAAACTCATTATGAAAATAATCGAACCCAACAAAGGCTCCCTTGTAAACCTTCTTGTCGATAAAAATCGACAAAACATTCTAAAAGATGTTGCCTTTAATTTGTCTGACATCACTCTTAACGACCGCCATCTTTGTGACCTTGAGCTTTTGGCAACCGGTGCTTTTTCACCTTTAAAAGGTTTTATGACAAGGACCGATTATGAATCTGTATTAGATCGCATGCGGCTTCAAAATGGCGCCTTGTGGCCTATTCCGATTTGCCTGGATATTCCGGAAACAAAGGCTAAATCTCTTGAAGCAGGCCAGTCCGTTACGTTAAGAGATCCTGAAGGATTTCTTCTGGCCATCATGGAAATTGAAGATATCTGGCCAGTGGAAATCGAAAAAGAAGCGTTGCATGTTTTTGGCACATCAGACCAGGTTCACCCTGGTGTACAACAGCTTTATAAAAAATCGGACAACTTTTATATAGGGGGTTCCCTTGAAGTTTTAAGCCTGCCCCTTCACTTCGACTTCAAACAGCTTCGTCTCACACCTCAGGAAGTCAAGGATATCTATAAAAGGATGGGGTGGAAACGTGTAGTTGGATTTCAGACCGCACAACCTGTTCATCGACCACAGTACGAACTGACCATTAAGGCCATGCAACAGGCAAAGGCCAATCTTCTCCTTCTTCCGATTGCAGGTATGGCTAAACCCGGAGATTTTGATCATTATACCCGTGTCAGATGTTACCATGAAGTCACCCGCCACTATCCGCCTGATTCTTTTATTTTAAATCTCCTTCCTTATACAATGCACATGGCAGGCCCAAGGGAAGCACTTTTGCAAACGATTATTTCGAAAAACTATGGATGTACACATTTTATTGTAGGCCATAACCATGCAGGGCCCGGCCTGGAGAAAAACGGAAAGTCTTTCTATGAAAGCAACGACGCCAAAAAACTGACAGAAGAATATTCCAAAAAAATCGATATAAAAATTATTTCATTTGATGAAATGGTCTATCTTCCTTTTGAAGACGAATACAGCTTTGTAGATCAAGTACCTGAAGGCACCAAAACCATATCTCTTTCCGGTTCGGATATTCGGGAAAGGATTCTATCGGGCAGGCAAATTCCTAAATGGGCTACTTTTCCGGAAGTTGTCGAGGAACTTCGAAAAGCTTACCCGGCCCCACATAAACAGGGGTTTACCGTCTTTTTAACCGGACTTTCAGGTGCCGGCAAATCTACAATTGCCCAGGTTTTATATTCCCGTTTTCTTGAAATTGGGGACCGGCCTGTTACCCTTCTTGATGGAGACATTGTACGCCGCAACCTGTCGAGTAATTTAAAATTTAATAAAGAGGACAGAGATATCAATGTTCGCCGGATCGGTTTTGTAGCCGGAGAAATTACAAAAAACCGGGGCATCGCCATATGTGCTCCTATTGCACCTTATGAATCGACTCGCTCTGAAATACGTTCGTCCATAGAATCTTATGGCGGTTTTATCGAAGTACATGTTTCAACGCCCATCGAGATTTGCGAAAAAAGAGACAGGAAAGGTATGTATGCAAAGGCCAGGGCGGGACTGATTAAAGGGTTCACCGGTGTTGACGATCCTTATGAAATACCAGCATCGCCGGAGGTAAGTATCAATACGACCGATATTACTCCCAATGAAGCTGCACAGGAAATTCTTCTGTTTCTCGGTCAAAAAGGGTTTATTTGATGTTAGCCTTTCACGGCTTGAAACTTGAAATTGGAAATTAGAAATTCGGGAGAAAAGATTTACCATGGAGTTCCCGGAGAGACACTGAATTTTAATTTTTAATATCCGTGAAATTTCAGTGCAAATCCATGGTAATAAAATGAAAGCCAAATTTTCATTTTCTATTTTCTAATTTCAGCGTTCCGAGAACGCTTACCAATTCAGTAAGGAATACGTATTTTGAAAATAAATTTAGAAAGTGTAATGGATCGCATAAAGCAGGCCGCTGTTTCATCGGGAAGGAATCCTGAAACTGTACGTCTTGTAACTGTAAGCAAAACCATACCTGCAGAAACAGTTAAGAAAGCTATTGATGCCGGAGCTGACATTCTTGGTGAAAATTATATTCAAGAAGCGAAAACCAAATTCAACGATCTCTCCTCATATCCGGTATCCTGGCATTTTATCGGCCATCTTCAGACAAATAAGGCAAAATATGCTGTCAGAATTTTTGACTTAATCCACTCTGTTGATTCAATAAAACTGGCCATTGAGCTCGATAAACAGGCAAATAAATTAGGTAAAATCCAGCATATCCTTATACAAATAAATGTTGCTGATGAATCCTCAAAATCAGGTGTTTCGGTTCAAAATACGCTGAACCTGGTAAAGGAAATCAGTGTTTTAAAAAATTTAGCCATAAAAGGGCTGATGACTATGCCCCCTTTTTTCAACGCACCTGAAAAAGTCAGGCCTTTTTTCAAGAACCTACGCAACCTAAAAGATCAACTCAGCAAAGAAGCCATACACAACGTAGCCATGGACGAACTTTCCATGGGCATGACCGGCGATTTTGAGGTGGCCATAGAAGAAGGGGCAACACTGGTGCGTATCGGAACAGCCATTTTCGGGGAAAGAGTTTGAAAATTCTGCTTCATATTTGTTGCGCTCCATGCGCAATTTATCCTGTTAAATTTCTGCGTGAACAAGGAATGGATGTCATGGGATTTTTTTACAGGCACAACATACACCCTTATACAGAGTGTCTAAAGCGACAGGAAGCTTTGGAATCTTATGCGGAACAAATAAACCTTCGCGTAATATACCAGGATGGATACGATCTGGAAGGTTTTATCCAAAATGTAGCATTCAGGGAGTCAAATCGCTGCTCATACTGTTATCATGAACGCCTCCGATCTACCGCTCTTGTCGCAAAGCGCGGCAAGTTTGATTATTTCACCAGCACCCTTTTATACAGTAAATTCCAGAAACACGACACAATAAAATCGATGGGTGAATCAATCGGCAAAAGTGCCGGAGTTAAGTTTTATTACCAGGATTTTAGAACCGGCTGGAAGAACGGAATCGAAGAATCTAAAAACATAGGATTATATCGCCAACAGTATTGTGGGTGTATTTACAGTGA
>RCNB010002703.1_pt1 | contig 10778 bp, 7 predicted proteins | sample 2041321 | NCBI WGS metagenome assembly RCNB01 (sample SAMN09708232, study PRJNA481090) | Marine sediment metagenome, whole genome shotgun sequencing project.
CAATTTCACCTTCCTGTATTGCCCTCAATAATTTTGGTTGTAGTGCCAAAGGCAATTCTCCAATTTCATCTAAAAATAAAGTACCTCCATCTGCAAGTTCAAACTTTCCAATTCTGTTATTTATGGCTCCAGTGAAAGAGCCTTTAATATGACCAAAAAGTTCACTTTCAATAAGTTCAGCAGGTATAGCAGCGCAATTCACTCGTATCAAAGCGCTGTTTTTACGTATACTTGTGTTATGTATAGCCTTAGCTATGAGCTCTTTTCCTGTACCAGTTTCTCCTAGTATCAAAACGGTGGCGTCAGTGCATGCTACTTGTTCAACTTGAGTCAAAACATTGCTAATCTCTTCACTGGAGTAGACCATGTTTTCATAATTAAATGACAATGATATTTCCTTTTTTAAGAAGATATTTTCGGTTTCTAATTGTTTACGATAGTTTTCAAGTTCTTCATCAATCTTTTTACGCTCTGTAATATCTTGAAAGGTCCCGTAAAGGCGTATACATTTTCCCCTTTTTAAAACAGGTTGCCCTTTTGCCTTAACGAATTTTTCTATGCCCTTTACAGTTATTATTCTAGACTCAAAACTAAATTCTTTTCCGTTTTCTATGGCATCAACAACTAAATCTTTAACCATTTTACGGTCGTCCGGATGATAGAAGTCTAATCCAGATTCTAGATTTGGTTCGTAATCTTCATCAACATCGTGTATCCTATTAGTCTCTTTAGACCATTTTAATTTATTTGATAACAAATTGAATTCCCAACCACCAACCTTTGCTATAGCACCTGTTAGATTTAAGAATTCTTCACTCTCTTTTAAATCCCTTTCAATCTTCTTGTTCTCAGTAAGATTAATTACAAAAACAATAAATTCGTTTTGAGTATCCTTAAATAAAGAACCTCCTATTAATATAGGTACACGATGCCCATCTTTATGAAAATACTCTTTTTCAAAAGGTGTCCAAAATCCTTTTTTTAAAGCTTCTTTTATAGCTTTTTTATCTAAGTGTAAGAATTCTGGAGGAGTCAATTTGGTCCAATCTAGTTTTCCTTCTTTTAGTTCTTTTTTGGAATAACCTAGCATGCTTAATATTGTGTTGTTAGCATCAACAATATCTCCTTGAACATTTGATTGTAAGATGCCAATAAAATTTGAAGATTTCCATCTTTCAAATCTTTCAGCACTAAATTTCAGATTCTCTTCATTCTTCTTTTTTTTATGTATATCAGACCCAATGGCTGTTACTATTCCATTTTCATCGGGGACTGTGCTTTGCCAATCAATCCACTTATAAGAACCGTCTTTACACAAATATCGATTTTCAAATGAAACAACTTTCTTCCCTTTAAGTTTTTCTGAAACTCTATCATTTGTTCTTTGTATATCATCTGGATGAATAAATTCCAAAAATGACTTTGCTAAAAATTCCTCTTGTGTATACCCTAAAATAGGAGTAACGGCAGGGCTAACTTCAATAAAAAAACCTGTTGCTATATCCACTTTAGAAATAATACTTGGTGAAATATTGAAGGTGCTTTTTAAACTTTCTTGCGCAACTCTTAACTTTACTTCTGCTAATTTACGCTTGTTAATGTCACCTGATATACCAAAGATTTGAGTTGCTTGTCCATTGGAATCGCGTTTAAAAATAGTTTCTTTATTGTGAATCCAGCGCCAACTACCATTTTTATGCTTCTGTCTAGTTTCATATTCAATAACTTCTCCCTCTTTTGCAAGTTGATATTTTGGAAATATATTTTTAATATAATACTGGTAATCCTCAGGGTGTAATAAACCAGATACAAGATTCTCTCCGAAAGCACTAATTTCTTTATTAGTATATCCCAGAACCTTTAAGTTCCCCTCGTTAGTATAAATATTTTTTTGCTGTATAAGGTCATAAACATAAATAATGTCTGGTGTTGTTTTAAGAATAGATTCGCTAAAATCTTGATTTTTATTAAGCTCTATCTCTATTTTTTTGCGTTCGGTAATATCACCTGCTATACCAAATATTTGAGTAGCTCGTCCATTGGGATCGCGTTTAAAAACAATTTCTTTTATATGTAGCCAACGCCAGCTTCCATTTTTATGCTTGAATCTGGTTTCGTATTTAAAAACTTCATCTTCTTTTATAAGTTGATATTGAGGAAGTGTTTTGTCGATATAATGTTTATAATCAGTAGGGTGGAATAAACTACAAGCTAGATTTTTTCCAAAAGCTGAATACTCTTTGTCTGTATATCCAAGAATATTATTGTTCCCATTGTTAGTATAAATATTTTTTTGTTGTATAAGGTCATAAACATAAATAATGTCTGGTGTTGTTTTAAGAAGTGATTCGTTAAAATTTTCGCTTTCTCGAATCGTTTTTTCTGCTTTTTTACGATTGGTAATATCTTGTAAAGTTCCCCTGGTGCCAATAGCATTCCCTTTATTGTCATAAATGATTTTGGCAATTACTTCAAAATGAAGCCATTCACCGCTAATATGTTTTCCACGGAAGATCTGTTTAAATGAGCTGCCAGTTTCTAGAAAAAGTCTATGTGCTTCAAGATACTCATCCTTATCATCAGGATGTATTAATTTTTCATACCTATTTATTTTAATTACATCTTTATTTGAATTAAGTCCAAAAAGATTATACATGGTCTCAGACCACCAAACGTCATCATTACAAAAATCATTTTGAAAACTTCCGATCTGTGCCGCATCTTGTGCTTCGTTCAATCTTAACTCACTTTGTTTTAGATTAATTTCGGCCAGTTTACGTTTACTAATATCTTGTATTGTGCCAATAATATTTGTGCGTAATCCATCTTCATTATATTCTTTTTTTGCATGACCAAGTATCCAAATTATTTTTTTATCAATAGGTCGAATGACTCTAAATTCTGAAGAGACAAATTCTAAACTAGAATCGTCAAGAATTAATTGTGCTATTAAATAATCTTCTGGGTGCACTAAATTAATCCAACCTTGTATATCTCTTTTGTAGGATTCATTAATACCTAGGATCTTATCACTTAATGCAGAAGTTTCAAACAAATCTTTAGAGTCGTCAAATAAGAAGGTACCAAGACCTGTAATATCTAACGCCTGTTTAAGTTCTTCTTCACTCTTAATTAATTTAATTTCTGTTTGTTTTTTTTCGGTTATATCTATGGATTCTACCATAATATAATCAAGCTTATCATCTGTATTTTTAATGGGTATAAAAGTAGATAAGAACCATAACTCGTTACCATCACTATCTAGTATTGATGCTTCTTGCGTTATAGATTGCTCATGCTTTTTAATATCTTCCAAACATTTTCGCATTGGGATCTTAAAAGAATCGGAATAGAAGCTTAAAGGGTATGGCTTGCCATAAAACTTTGTTATATCACCAAGTTTAAGTTTATTTATTCCTGCACTACTCATATATTGAAGATTAAAATCTAAATCAATAATTTTGGTGCAAACAGGCGAATTTTCTAACCACAATAGACTTTTTAATTCTAACTTCTCGTTTTCTTTTTCTGCCATTTTCCGGTCAGTTATATCTAATGCAACAATCATTAAATAGTCAAGTTTGTCATTAGCGTCTTTAACGGGGATAACTGTTGATTGAAACCATAGTTCGTTTCCTTCAGTATCTAACGTATAAGCCTCTTCGGTCATTGATATTCCGGAGTCTATAACTTTCTCTAAGCATTTGCGCAAAATAATTTTGAAAGAATCTGAATAAAAATTAAAGGGATATGGTTTACCATAGTACTCAGAAATATCATCAATTTTAAGCTTTTCGATTCCTGCACTGCTCAAATATTGAAGGTTGAAATCTAAGTCGATTATTTTAGTGCAAATAGGAGAGTTTTCAAGCCAAGAATAACTAATTAATTCTGATGGGATTAATTTTTTTTCTCCCTTTTTTACTACATCTATCTCAAATTTTTCTAAGACCGTAGCTTTGACCTTTAAGTCATCAATTTCTTTCAGGAAGGATTCAATGTGTTTGGAAGTTGCTTTTTTCATATTCTCGATTAATGCTAAATATTCAAATGCGCACGCCATGCGCAATAAGCACGAATTACTTAGTCTTTAGAGGGAATACTAAAATTAAGGCATTTTTTTAACAAATGCCATTAATATTTATGAAAGAAATTAACAGTTTAGAATTCTTGATTATGGTGTAGTACAATTAATAGCGGCTCCAGCCGTCTCAAAAACAGGAATAGGAGAGAGGTATGGTATGCCTAGACCTAGTCCTCTTATAATGAAAAGAGCACCAATCAAGACAACAAACACAGGTATTACTTTTTGTATACGTTGTCTAATATTGCCTTTAAAAAGATGGCTAAAGTAAATGGTCGTTGTCATTAAAGGTATAGTCCCTAATCCAAACAACAACATGTAAAATCCTCCCTGTAGAGTACTTCCTGTTGCAATTGCAGCGAACAATGCCATGTATACCAAGCCGCATGGCAAAAAGCCATTTAGAAAACCAATGGTTAAAAAAGTGTCTGGTGTTTTTTTTTGAAGTTCTTTGCCTAGAGCATTTTTTACTTTTGAAATAACCTTATAGATTGGCTTAGAGAAATTGTATTTGTTAAAGGTTTTGTATGGAATAATCACAATTACAATCATGATAATTCCAATAATTATTGAGAGGTGTTGTTGTAATCCAAATATGTATAAGCTATTGCCAACAAGACCAAAGGCTAGTCCAATAATGCTATAAGATAGTAATCTCCCGAAATGATAAATGCTAATTTGAAAGGCTTTTTTATAAGGATTTGTATGGTCTACTGGAAGCATAAATGCTATTGGGCCACACATACCAACGCAGTGGAAGCTACCTAATAATCCTAATATAAATGCCGATACAATCATTGTTAATACACTATGGTTTCTTTGTATAAATATGATTTTCCGTTATATTGCCAATCAATATTTATGTTCCAACGACCATCTACCAAACGTTTGTCAGGTATGAGCAAATATGTATTAGATAGTGAAATTGAAGATTCAAAATCTAAGTGTTTGTTAGATGGTCTATATAGGAACATTTTTCCTGTTATTTTTTCTGCATCAAAAGTTTGGGGAAACTGTATTAGTAATCCTTCTTCAGTTTTTTTATAAGTTATATTTGTATCTAGAGATTTGGCATTATTCAATTTGTCTATTTGGTCTTGATATTTGAGTTCTTCCTTGTAATAGTCTTCTGTAACTAAATCATGCTTGTATTTATCGTTTATATTCATATTAATAACGAAATACATTATAAAGGCTATAAAACCTACAAACGCAATAACAATTCCTGTTCCCCAATTTATCTTCATAATCTTTTAATTATAACTTCTTGGTCCTAAAAAATTAGCAGTTGTGCTTTCAATAAGTTTACCACTTGCATAGACTCCAATTTTTAGCATATTTCTATCTCCAGTTAAATCAGAGTTATTTATTTCTATAAATAATGTGCCTTCAGTAATATCTTGTTTAGGTACAATAAAATTAGATTTGGTGGAGACTAATTTTAAAGTTCCTTCATGTGATAATAATTTAAAGCTAACATCTTTAATTTCAGTGGTTGTCTTATTTACAAGTTTATAGGTAAATACATTACTAATCATGTTGTTGTCTTTACGCTCATACAACTGACCTGGCAGGCGCAAAATATTAGCCTCTACATCATTTCTTAAAAATAACATACCAACAAGTACAGTAGTTAAAATTGCGAGTACTGCTATGTATCCTTTTAGTCTTGCTGAAAGCTTAAATGGAGTTTTTTTCTCAATATTGTCTTCACTGGTATATCTAATTAGACCTTTAGGTAGGTTTATACTTTCCATAATATGGTCACATTCATCAATACATGCTGTACAATTCACACATTCTAATTGCGTGCCGTTTCTTATGTCAATACCTGTAGGACAAACATTTACACACTGAAAACAATCTATGCAATCACCGTGTCCCAAAGCGCCTCTATCCTCATTTTTTCTAAACTTTTTGCGTCCCTTATAACTTTCACCTCGTTTATGGTCATATGCCACAATAATCGATTTATTGTCAAGCAATACACCCTGCAGCCTACCATATGGACAAGCGATAATACATACTTGTTCTCTAAACCAAGCAAAGACAAAATAAAATACAGCTGTAAAAATTGTAAGTGATGCTAGGTTGCTTAAATGTGTAGTAGGGCCATCAGTGATGTATTGAATGAGCCTATCGCTACCAATTAAATAGGCTAGGAATACATTGGCTATTAAAAAAGAAATTATTAAAAAGACTACAAATTTCAATCCTTTTTTTCTAATCTTTTCCGCTGTCCAAGGTTGCTTTGATAGTCTAATTTGTTTACCTCTATCACCTTCAATCCAGTACTCAATACGACGGAAAACCATTTCCATAAAAATGGTCTGAGGGCAAATCCAACCACAAAAAATTCTACCAAATGCCACAGTAAAAAGTGTAATAAAAACAACCCCAATGAGCATTGAAATAACAAACAAGTGAAAATCTTGTGGCCAAAAAGGAAATCCAAAAATATTGAATCTTCTTTCGAGCACATTGAACATTAAGAATTGATTGCCATTTATTTTAATGAAGGGAGATGCAAACAAAAAAACAAGTAAGCCATAGCTTATCCATTTTCTATATTTATAAAATTTACCACTTGGCTTTTTTGGAAATACCCATGCCCGTTTTCCTTTGTCGTCTATTGTACCAATAGAGTCTCTGAATTTTTCGTTATTAGGCGTTTCCAAAATATATTACTATCTAAATGTTAAGACTTTATGTCCTTTTATTCTTGAGTGTCTTCAGTCTCTTCAACCCAAACATCCCCTTCTGGAGCTTTAGGATTAGCTGCTGTTGTACCTTGAAAAGTTAACAGATAACTTGAAACTTGAGCCATTTCGGCTGGCTTTAATTGTTGTTTCCAAGAAATCATCCCTTTACCGTCACGACCACCTTCAGATACAGTTTTAAAAACATTTTTAATGCCACCACCAAGTATCCAGTTTTCATCCGTTAGATTTGGTCCAATACCACCGCCACCATCTGCCATGTGACAGGCTACACAGTTTGTTTCAAATATTTTTTTACCGGCACTCAAATCAGATGATTCAGTAAGCAATGTTACGGTATTGAAATCTACTAGGTCTTTTGCTGTTTTCTTGTATTCTTCAATGGAGATTCGTGCTTCTGCTAACTCTGTCTCTAACTCATCTAATTGAGTTGGGCCATCAAAAACATGGTATCTCAATAAATAAACCACTGCAAAAATTATAGAAATATAGAAACTGTAAACCCACCATGGTGGGAGAGCATTGTCTAATTCTTTTATACCATCGTAATTGTGGTCTATAATAATCTCACCTTCTTCTTCAATAGGTTTTGATCCTAAAAGTTTTTTGTAAATATTTTTTATCCATGTGAATTGATATTTACTCTCTTTACTAGCTAAAAAACGTGCTTTGGCTTCTTCGTCCATTTTGTGTAGCATTACATTTTCCAGTGCACCTACAATAGCTTCAATGGCGATGAGGATTAATAATACCAAAAACAAAAACAACAATACCGCTGGATATTCTATAAATGCCGGTTTTTCGCCAGAATCTATTAAGTATTCTACAGCTCCAAAAATGATAAAAAATAGAATTGGAACCCTAATGTAAGATGGAATTAAATGTCTCATAATAAATTTTCGTTTTGGTTGTCTAATGGAATATTACTTACAGTTTTTATATAGTCTTTTTTAGCCGTGAAAACCCACCAAAATAAGACCACAAAAAAGATAAAAAATATGAGTAGGGAAATAAGAGGATATATCTCTATTCCTGTGATACTCTCCATATGATTTTTAATATATTTTAACATGATTCTAATTTAATGGTTAATCTTCGGATGCTACTTTTATATCTGTCCCAAGGCGCTGCAGGTAGGCAATTAGTGCTACAATTTCCCTATTACGCATTTCAACAAATCCTTCACCTCCATTTTTCTTGTCTTCTTCATACGTTGAAGCAAAATCAGGATCGTTGTATAAATTCTTTTCTATTTGAGTACCTTGAGCTAACATGTTTTCTTGAGCACTAACTATGTCTTCTTCTGAGTATGGGACTCCAAGTTTTACCATCACTCTCAATTTTGCTTCAGTATCCGATTTATCAAGTTCATTTTTAATCAACCACTTGTAGCCTGGCATGATAGAGCCACTAGATGTGCTTTGTGGATCATACATATGGTTAAGATGCCAATTATCTGAATATTTACCACCAATTCTATGTAAATCTGGTCCTGTACGTTTAGATCCCCAAAGGAATGGATGGTCGTACACAAACTCTCCCGCTTTTGAGTATTCACCATAGCGTTCTACTTCACTTCTAAATGGTCGTATCATTTGTGAGTGACAGCCAACACAACCTTCACGTATGTAAATATCGCGACCTTCAAGTTCTAAAGGGGTATAAGGTTGTACGCTAGATATTGTCGGTATATTAGATTTTACCATAATTGTAGGTACAATTTGAATAATACCTCCAATTAAAATAGTTACTGTTGCCAAAAGTGTTAATTGTACTGGTCTGCGCTCTAACCATGTATGCCATCCTTCTCCAGCAGTGCGTTTTTTAGATACACGCGTTAATGCAGGAGCTTCCGCAAGTTCATCTTCAACTTTGCTACCAGATTTTATGGTTACAATAATATTATAAACCATAATTAACATACCTGTAAGGAATAATGTACCACCAATAGCTCGCATCCAGTACATTGGCATAATCTCGGTAACAGTTTCTAAGAAGTTACCATATACTAAGCTACCGTCAGGATTGAATTGTTTCCACATACTTGCTTGCGTGAAACCGGCTACATACATTGGTAATGCATACATTATTATACCAAGAGTGCCAATCCAGAAGTGTACGTTGGCTAAACCTATAGAGAAAAGTCTTGTTTTAAACATCCTTGGGACTAACCAATATATCATACCAAAGGTGAAGAATCCATTCCAAGCTAATGCGCCAACATGCACGTGAGCAATAATCCAATCTGTAAAATGTGCAACAGCATTTACATTTTTAAGTGATAGCATTGGACCTTCAAAGGTTGCCATACCGTAACCGGTAATGGCTACTACCATAAATTTTAAAACGGGGTCTGTACGTACTTTATCCCAAGCACCACGCAAGGTTAACAGTCCGTTTATCATACCTCCCCATGAAGGCATTAGTAGCATTATGGAAAATGCAACGCCTAAATTTTGGGCCCATTCTGGCAAAGCGGTATATAATAAATGGTGAGGCCCTGCCCAAATGTAAAGAAAGATTAACGACCAAAAGTGAACTATGGATAGCCTATAAGAATATACAGGTCTGTTTGCCGCCTTAGGCACAAAATAATACATCAATCCTAAGAACGGTGTTGTAAGGAAGAAAGCAACTGCATTATGACCATACCACCATTGTACTAATGCGTCTTGAACCCCGGCATAAACAGAATAACTTTTTAACGCACTAACCGGTAACTCTAAACTATTAAAAATATGAAGTACCGCAACAGTCACAAAGGTTGCTATGTAAAACCAAATTGCAACATACAAGTGGCGTTGTCTTCTTTTTAAAATTGTACCAATTAAATTGATTCCAAAAACAACCCAAATCAAAGCAATAGCAATGTCAAATGGCCATTCTAATTCGGCATATTCCTTTGATGTCGTAAAGCCTAATGGTAATGTGATGGCAGCTCCAACAATTATAAGTTGCCAGCCCCAAAAGTTGATTTTACTCAATAAATCATTAAACATCCTAGCTTTTAACAAGCGCTGGGTAGAGTAGTAGACACCGGCAAAGATGGCGTTACCTACAAAGGCAAAAATTACCGCATTGGTGTGCAATGGTCTTAAACGGCCGAAACTTAGCCAAGATACACCATCAGTTAAATTGGGGAATAAAAACAAAAATGCTAGTAACAAACCTACAAGCATTCCTACTACTCCCCATAACATTGTGGCATAGATGAAATTTTTAACGATTTTATTATCGTATTGAAATTGTTGCATTTCCATGGTTAAATGTGTTAATCTTTTTTGGTTAGTATTGATTTTTTGGAATTTTCTTTTACAAGTTCGTCTTCAAAGAGCATACGAACAGAAGGGGTGTAGCTATCATCGTATTGTCCCTTTTTTACTGCAATAATAAACGCAATAAAAAAAACTACGGCAATAATTATACTGACCGCCAGTAATACATAAATAACACTCATACCTACCTGAAATTAAAGTTCAAAAATACTTTTATATGCTTTTTTATAAAATGACATTTGTCATATTTTTTATTTGTAATCATTCTAATTTACGTCCTATATAGTTAGTTGCAATTGTAGTGAAAATTACTATGCTTATTGAACTTAATGGCATTAAGATAGCTGCGATTACAGGTTCAAGTTGCCCTGTGACTGCAAAGTACAATCCAACTACATTGTACACGAAAGACAATAAAAAACTCCACTTAATGATTTTTATGCCTGATTTTGACGCTTTTATATAACTATAGAGTTGATTAAATTTTGAAGCATCCAAAATGGCATCACAAGCAGGAGAAAACACGTTTACGTTTTCAGAAATTGCAATACCAACATTGCTTTGTGCTAATGCTCCAGCATCATTTAGGCCATCACCTACCATAAGGACTTTGGCGCCTTCAGTTTGGTGATATTTAATATAATCTAATTTTTCTTCTGGTTTTTGGTTGAATAATAATTTGGTTTTGGTTGGTAACAA
>RCNB010002704.1_pt1 | contig 10777 bp, 11 predicted proteins | sample 2041321 | NCBI WGS metagenome assembly RCNB01 (sample SAMN09708232, study PRJNA481090) | Marine sediment metagenome, whole genome shotgun sequencing project.
AAAATTGGTTTGATGATCTGGTAATTCTAAAAAGGCATCGGCATTTACTAAATTTGCCAAATCTCCAGAGCCATTTCCAGCAAATGGAACTGCAACTAATAGTCCTTTTTTATTTTCTAAACGGACCTGTAAAAAATAAGTCAACTTGGGTTTAAAGGTAAAGTCTTGGGCTAAGATTGCTTTATCGTGATTTTCATATACCAGATCTACCGACTTTTTATACCAAGGGTAGAAGTATTTTAAGCAGCCTACAAAAGTAGAAACTGGGTTTCCAGGAAAGGCAAAAACAATTGTTTTTTTAGTGTTGGTTTCTTCTCGACGGCCAATCTTCAAAGGCTCAGTACACCCAAACCAGAAAGGTTTTCCGGGGCGTTGTTTTACGCTATGAAATAGTTTGTTGACATCTAATTCATCCAATACTTCTGGTAAAAAATCAAATTTACCCTTGCTTACAGCTCCGCTGAAAAGTAGCGCATCATAGTTTTGTAAAAATTGTTTGATTTTCTCTTTTAGCAATTGCTTATCATCGGCGATGTGCGTGGTTTCTGCGGGAATATTTAGTTTTTCTAATAAAGAAACTAAGGTGTAGACATTACTTTTTCTTATCTGATGAGCCAACGGTTGCTCAGAAACTTCCACCAATTCATCACCCGTTGAAACAATCATGACCTTTGGTAGTCTTGCTACTTTTACGGTAGACTTACCCACTGTTGCTAGTACGCCAATTTCAGCAGGAGAAATCATCTTATTTTTTTTGATTAAGACATCATTTTTTTTTCTATCTCTTCCTTTACTATGGATATTTTGTCCTTTACTAATTGTTTCAATATTAATTGTGGCTTTCCCGTTAAGGATACTCACATCTTCATATCTAATCACAGTATCTGCCTGTTTAGGTAGCGTAGCGCCTGTCATTACTTCAATACAATTAAAATTGTTTTTTAATACTAATTGTTCGCTACCAGCAGGTTGAATATTTTCGATCGTGAATTCTCTTGTGCCATCCGCGTAAGCGCTAAATGTAATAGCAATACCATCCATACGAACATTATCAAACGGTGGAAAATCTCTATCAGCTTTGATATCTTCTTTTAAAACACGATCAGTAGCTTCTAAAAACGGAATCTCTTCAATACCAAAATTTTGTGTATTGTTTAGAATAATTTGCAATGCTTCTTGAGATGAAATCATAAACTTAGCCCCCTATAGTTGACATACTTTCTGTAACGTTCTTGTTCTTTTTTCGGTTTGCTTCGGCAATAAAACCATTTTCAGGTTTTTCTTTCACGATTGATAAAAACAATTTTTTTAAATCGTCATTACTCGCACCTTCGCGGATAAAATCGCGAATATTGAAAACACCTTCATCAAACAAACAATTTTTAAATAGCCCAGTGGCCGTTATTCGTATGCGATTGCAATCATTGCAAATGGTACGTGTAAATGCCGGAATAATACCAAAGGAACCCTGATAGCCTTCAATCTTAAAATTACGAGATGTTGATGATTTATCAGATTGTAACGGAATTATCGTTTTGTAATGCGCATTTATTGTTTCTAGTATTTTAGTATAATTCCAGTTTTCTTTTGTGTCGCGCTGACCAGTTCCATTAAATGGCATTTCTTCAATAAAACGAACAGATATATTTTTATGTTTTGTAAATTCTATAAAATCTATCAATTCATGTGTGTTGACTCCAGATTGTACAACAGCATTCAACTTTAATTTCATACTGCTGTTTTCAAGCGCTTCTAAAGTTTCATAAACTTCATCAAAAACATCCCGACGTGTGATCTTAGCAAAATTTTCTTTGTTGAGACTATCGATACTTAAATTGACAGTATTAATGCCGAGTTCTTCTAATTTTGTAATGTGTTTAGAAATTAGCGCACCATTTGTGGTAATATTTATCTCGTCGAGTTTATCATTAAACGATAACATCTCCAAAAATTTCACAAAATCTTTTCGAACAAAAGGTTCGCCTCCAGTTAAACGCACTTTATTTACGCCCAATTCGCTTAAAACACGGGTGATTCTATACATTTCTTTAAAAGTGAGCAGTTCTTTTCTGTCAACAATATCAATGCCATGTGCAGGCATACAGTATTGGCATCGCAGATTACAGCGATCGGTAACCGCTAATCGTAAATAGCTTATTTGTCTACCAAATTTATCTGTTAAACGTTCCATTGTTGTAATCTTTAAGAAAATGCAAGTTACAAAAGAAAAGTATTGAATTAATGTGGGAGTTTGCTTTTAACAGCATGATATAAAAATGCACCTAATAAGGCACCAAGAATGACCACAGCAATAGCCGCAATTCCTCTACCCAACAGTATGAACATTGGCCCGGGGCATGCTCCTGCTAATGCCCAACCTAAGCCAAAAATAGTTCCACCAATGATATTTCTAGAAAACCCGCTTTTTTTTGGTGCAACACTTATTTTGTGCCCCAGATATGTTTTTATTTTTCCTCTTTTAAATAGATAAACCATCACTATCCCTAAAGCAACAGCAGAGCCTATAACACCATACATATGAAACGCTTGAAATTTGAACATTTCATAAATTCGATACCAAGAAATAATTTCTCCTTTAGTTAAGATTATTCCAAAGAGAATCCCGACAAATAAAAATTTTAGTTGCTTCATTTTTTAGAATATTAATGGTAATAAAACCCAAGTCATTAGTAGCCCGCCTATAAAAAATCCAATGACCGAAATAAGCGATGGTAATTCTAGATTACTCAATCCAACAATGGCATGTCCAGAAGTACAACCTCCCGCATACCTCGCACCAAAACCAACCAAAATACCTGCGATTAATAAGATCAAAAATCCTTTTAAAGAGAATAATGATTCTAAGCTGAAAATCTCATCCGGTAAATAGTGTGTTCCAGCATTTTCAAACCCTAATTCTGATAAATCACGAATTGTTTGTGCGCTTATAGCGACAGCTTCATTAGGCGTGAGCCATTGATAGGCAATAAAACCGCCAATAATAGCTCCTAGTATAAAAAATAGATTCCAACTATTTGCTTTCCAGTCAAACTTGAAATAGTCAATAAACCTCCCTGCGCCACCAATAGAACAAAGAGTTTCTAGAGTTGATGAAACTCCAAATGTCTTACCAAAATAGAACAGTAAGAACATTACAATTGATATCATTGGCCCGGCTACATACCAAGGCCAGGGTTGTAAAATTAAATCCATATAAAAATTTTTTTATTTAAAAATTAGTTAAGATGAAGTCGAATTATACCATAAATAGCACCTATTTAATATTGTAATACTTCAATCTTATTTCTGTGCAGTTGTATTTTTTTTTCGTTTTCAAGTTGCTTTAACAAACGTGACACTACAACTCGTGATGTATGAAGGTCATTGGCAATGAGTTGATGTGTAGTGTTGAGAATTGGAGATCGCATAATTTTAACTTTATCAGTGAGATATTTATACAAACGTTGATCCATTTTCATGAAGGCAAGTGTATCAATTGCCTCTAACATTTCTGATAGACGAATATTATAACTGTCAATAATAAAAGTTCGCCAAGATTTATACTTTATCATCCATTCCTCTAGTTTTTCTATAGGAATTAAAACAACTTCAGCGTCTTTTTCGGCGACCCCTCGTATTTTACTTTTATTACTATGAAGCCCACTGCCAAATGTTATTGTACAGGTATCTCCACGTTCTAAAAAGTAGAGTGTAATTTCTTCACCTTTATCGTCTTCGTGGCTAATTTTAATAGCGCCAGAGAGAATTAATGGAATTTGGTCAAATTTGTCGCCAAGATCAATAAGAAGTTCATTTTCCTTGACTTTTTTATAAGTACCAACACGAATAATTTCATCTATTAATTCTTTTTCAAAAACTACATTAAAATAATCCTCTAATTTTTTTTGTAACATCTTCAAGGTTAATTGTACGGGTTAAATTTAATCTATTTTGCAGGAATGGTTTTGATTATATACTTAAATATTTTTTTGGTAGCTCCATTATTTTTCAAAATATATGCTTTAGAAATGGCTCCTTTACTTTTGCAAAGCTTGGGGTTGTTAAATAGATTTTTTAGTTCAGAATTAAATGTATCAATCGGGTCAATTACTGTACAGGCGCCTAGAGCAATTAACTCTTGTGCTTCATTGAACTTTTGATGAACAGGACCTATGAGAATAGGAACACCAAAGGAAGCGGGTTCTAGAATATTATGAATACTTATTCCAAATCCACCACCGACATAGGCGATATCGGCATAACTATATATCTTGGTCAAGATACCAATAGAATCTATAATTAGTACTTGTGCATCATCAGTTTCATTGGGATTGGAAAATAAAACTACTTTTTTTGTGAAGCTATTTTTTAATTCTTCAATATCTTTTAGGTTGATATTGTGAGGGGCAATTATGAATTTTTCATTATCACCAGCATGTTTATTGATATATTCAATTAATAATGTTTCATCTTTTGGCCAAGTACTACCAGCCACCAAGATTTGTTTTTGATTTGTAAATTTTTCTATGAAATCTATTTGATTGTCCTGATTTGAAATGTCAAAAACCCGATCGAAACGTGTATCTCCACTTATAGTTATATTTTCAAACCCAATATTTTTCAATAGTTTTTTTGAGCTGTCATTCTGCACAAAGAAGTGATCGAATGATTTTAACGATTTTTGCATCCAACCACCATACCATTTAAAAAATGCTTGATTTTCTCTAAAAATACCCGATACTAAAATTGTTTTGATGTGATTAGATTTTAGCTCCTTCAGTATATTTGGCCAAAACTCATATTTTATAAAGATAGCCAATTGAGGGTTTACTATTTTGATGAATTTTTTGGCATTAATCGATGTGTCTAAGGGTAAATAAGTGATAATATCTGCGCCAGTATAACCTTTTCTTATTTCATAACCGGAAGGTGAGAAAAAAGTAACGAGAATCTTATGATTAGGGTATTGAGATCTAAAATTTTCTATAAGAGGTCTTCCCTGTTCAAATTCGCCTAATGAAGCACAATGAAACCATACAACGGCATCGTTTGGAGACAGCTCAGTAGTTAATTTTTGAAAAACGGTTGCTCTACCTTTCACGAAAAGGCTCATCTTTTTATTAAAAAATGCGATGATCTTTAATAAAAAGCCAACAAGTTGAATTATGATGTTATATAAAAAAAACATAAGAAGCTGCTAAAATATAAATTTAGGGTTACAGCACTTAAATAATTCGTATTTTTGTTCGTTTAGCAATAAGAAATTTAGTTCATGAAACAGATTCCAATGGTTGACCTCAAAGGTCAATATGCAAAAATTAAAGATCAAGTAGATCGCGCTATTATAGAAGTGATTGAAAACACCGCTTTTATCAATGGTCCACAAGTAAAATCATTTCAAAAAAATCTAGAAGATTATTTGGATGTAAAACATGTAATACCGTGTGCTAACGGAACAGATGCTTTGCAGATTGCTATGATGGGCTTGGGTTTAGAGCAGGGAGATGAGGTTATTACGGCTGATTTTACTTTTGCAGCGACCGTTGAGACAATAGGTTTGTTAAAGTTAACCCCTGTTTTGGTAGACGTAGACGCCGATACATTCAATATTAATATTGAAGCTTTGAAAAAAGCAATTACTCAAAAAACGAAAGCGATTATTCCTGTGCATTTATTTGGTCAATGTGCCAATATGGATGCGGTGATGGAGATAGCCAAGGCTCATAATTTGTATGTGATTGAAGATACGGCGCAAGCCATTGGTGCTGACTATACATTTAAAGATGGATCTAAGAAAAAGGCTGGTACTATAGGCCATGTAGGTACCACATCATTTTTTCCATCTAAAAACTTAGGGTGTTATGGTGACGGTGGTGCAATTTTTACTGATGATGACGAATTAGCACACAAACTTCGTGGGATGGTAAATCATGGAATGTATACACGATATTACCATGATGTTGTAGGCGTGAATTCACGTTTAGATACAATACAAGCAGCGGTGTTAGATATAAAATTACCCCATTTAGATACTTATTGCGATGCTCGACGAGATGTTGCAAGATTTTATAATAATGCTTTTGCAGCAAGCGATAAAATAATAACCCCAAAAACGGGTCAATGTAACACAGCGAATATCTGTTCTGACTGCAATTGTCATGTTTTTCATCAGTATACATTGAAGCTAAAAGATGTTGATAGAACAGGTTTGCAAGAGCACTTAAATAGTAAGGGGATTTCCAATGCCATTTATTATCCGGTGCCATTACACAAGCAAAAAGCGTATACAGATGATCGTTATAAAGAGGAAGACTTTAAGGTAACAAACGAATTGGTGGATGTTGTTATTTCGCTACCTATTCATACAGAGTTTGATACGGAAGAATTGCAATATATCACACAAACTATTTTAGATTTTGTAAACTAAACCTCAATGAAAAGAATTGTTGTAACCGGTGGCTTAGGTTTTATAGGTTCGCATACTGTTGTTGAGTTACAAACTGAAGGCTTTGAAGTAATCATCATTGATGACTTGTCGAATTCTTCAATAGATGTTTTAGAAAAAATTACATCGATTACAGGAATACGGCCTCACTACGAAAAGATTGATTTAAAAGAGCAGAATGCTGTTCATGATTTCTTTAAAAAACACAAGAATATTGATGGTATTATCCATTTTGCGGCCTCCAAAGCGGTAGGAGAAAGTGTAGAAAAACCATTAATATATTATCATAATAATATTACTTCATTGATCTATTTACTAGAAGAAATGAATGCTCATAATGTTCATAATTTTATTTTTAGCTCCTCTTGCACGGTCTATGGTCAAGCAGATGTAATGCCAATTAAAGAAAAAGCACCTTTTAAATCAGCTGAATCTCCTTATGGAAACACGAAACAAATAGGAGAAGAAATTATTTCAGACACGACAAAAGCATCTGATTTAAATGCAATCGCACTGCGCTATTTTAACCCTATTGGAGCTCATAAAAGTGCTAAAATTGGAGAATTACCTATTGGAGTGCCACAAAATTTGATTCCTTATGTTACGCAGACAGCAGCTGGCATTCGGAAACAATTATCGGTTTTTGGAGGTGATTATTCAACTTCAGATGGCACGGCTGTAAGAGACTATATTCATGTAGTTGATTTGGCCGTAGCTCATACGGTAAGTATGAAACGATTACTCGGACAAAAAAATAAAGCTTCATTTGAAGTATTTAATATTGGTACTGGTAAAGGAACAACTGTGTTGGAAGTCATTAAAGCTTTTGAAAAGGTGAGTAAACAACAATTAAACTATAAAATTGTAGACCGCCGGGAAGGAGATATTATAGAAGCTTATGCTGATACACATTTTGCAAATAGCGAATTGGGCTGGAAGGCTGAATTGAGTTTAGAAGAAGCACTGGCTTCTGCATGGAAATGGCAACAGCAGCTAGTTTAATTAAAATCAGCTCACTGGCGGATAGTATTTCTTTCTTAACCAAAATGAAACTTTTACCAATAAAATCAATGCTGGTACTTCGACCAATGGCCCTATGACGCCTGCGAAAGCCTGACCAGAATTTAATCCGAAAACTGCAATCGCGACAGCGATGGCTAGTTCAAAGTTATTGCCTGCTGCAGTGAAGGAAATGGCTGCGTTTTTATCATATGTTGCCCCCATTGCTTTACTTACGAAAAACCCAATAAGGAACATTATTGTAAAATAGATGAGTAATGGTATTGCTATAATCAAAACATCCATCGGAATTTCTACAATCAATTCTCCTTTCAAAGAAAACATTACAATAATAGTAAAGAGCAGAGCGATGAGTGTGAATGGTGAAATAAACGGAATAAACTTTTCTGTATACCAGGCTTCGCCTTTTATTCTCACCAAGATCAATCGACTTAATATGCCCAATAAAAAGGGAATGCCCAAGTAAATGGCAACACTTTCAGCAATAGTCACAATTGAAATATCTACAATAGCACCCTCAAACCCCAAAAGAGGTGGTAGCTTGGTAATAAATAACCAAGCATAAAAGCTATAAGCAAATACTTGAAAAATACTATTGAGTGCTACTAAGCCAGCTCCATATTCACTACTACCTTCGGCAAGATCATTCCAAACGAGCACCATTGCTATGCAACGTGCTAAACCAATTAAAATAAGTCCAACCATATATTCAGGATAGTCATGTAGAAACAGCACGGCTAAAACAAACATTAAAATTGGCCCAACAACCCAATTTAAAAGTAGCGAGATCGATAAAATTTTTACATTTTTAAAAACCGTTGGTAGCAGGCTATAATCTACCTTGGCTAAAGGCGGATACATCATTAAAATAAGTCCAAAGGCAATCGGAATATTTGTCGTTCCACTGCTATAAGAATCTATTAGTTTCGGAAAAGATGGTACAAAATAACCGACGCTTATGCCTATAAGCATTGCTAAAAAAATCCATAAGGTTAAATAATTATTAAGAAAGCTTAATTTTTTTTTGGTGCTCATGAGTTGGTTTTAATTTTGGAAAACACATAGTATAATTCTGTAGCAATTTGAAGACTACGTTCGTTATATTTTACTGCTTTTTGTGATGTATTATCGAATACTTTCGGATCTTCAAAGGTGAAAGTAATACGTTTTTCTGCGCCGGCTATAAACGGACAATTTTGATCGGCATGGGAGCAGGTCATCACAGCCGCAAATTTGGTGCTTGGATTAAAAGTATCATTAAAAACTTTAGAAAAGGCAACGACTGGTGTGGTATTTTCGCCATATTTTATGGTATATATGGGATTTTTTTCGTTTGAATCTGACACTACATGAAAACCTATATTTTGCAATGTTTCTACAACCATAGGATATACAGCTGTGGCCTCCGTTCCGCCAGAATAACACGTCACGTTTTTAATATTAAAATATGTACCCATTACTTGCGCCCATACTTGTGATAAATGGCTTCTTCGAGAATTGTGGGTGCAAATAAAGTTGAGTTTGATTGGTTCACCTTTATCTTTTTTTATTTGGATATAATCTATGAATAATTGAAGCGTTTGTTTGCGTTCATTCGAAATACGCAAAATATCTAAGTTCTCAATTATTGTTTCAATTTCAGGGTATACTTTATTATTCATTTCGATTTTAAAATGATGGTTGTTTTAATTTCACACACTGCCTTGCGATTTGAAAACTAACGAGGCTAGCAACATCCAGAGCCTGGCGCGCAAGCGTTTTGTTTTGCGTTAGTTACGATAGTTTCTGGGGTGCTACAAATATCTTTTGCTTTACAATCAGTTTTAGATACAAATAATTGTACGATGAGTTTACTTGAAGTTACTGCTATATGTTGGACTTCTAAATGTGCTTTATGAAAATGGTCATTGCTATATTCAAATTTTATAATGGCGCCTCCGTCAAGCGGATGAATGTTATGAACTCTATCAAATATTTCCGAAGCTTTGTCTGCCTTTAGATAGCCTATTTTGCCTTTTTCTTCGGGGCTTTCCCATAGCTGTATGATGGTTTCATTCCATTGATCGGCTCGGCCACCACAATCAACCGCATGAATTACGGTATTTTTTACTTCTGTAATGTGATAATTGGTATCTACAAATTGTCCATCGCTATATTCAAAAAGTAATGCTTTGCTACTATTTTCATTCAATGCGTTTAAAAATTCTTGTGTTTTCATGTCTTATTAATTTTGTGTCAGTTTGAGCGCAGTGGCGTATATTTTACGGTTTTCTTCACTGAGCATTAAGCGACGGTTCTAATGTATTCCTATTGTTTTACTTCTTCTTTCCATAATTATATTATCAAACCAAACGCCATTTCGTTGGCCTACTTTTTCTCTATAGCCTATGTGTCGAAATCCTACATTTTTATGTAAATATATGCTTGCTTTGTTTTCACGGAATATACCTGACTGTAAGGTCCAAATACCTGCTTTTTCGCTTTCATCAATGAGGTTTATCATTAATTGTTTACCTACGCCTTTTCCATTAAAAGTGGAGTCTATATATACACTTACTTCAGTAACACCTCTATATACAGATCGCTCAGAAACGAGCGATAGTGCGGCCCAACCAACGAGTGTATGGTCTAACCACGCTGCAAGTCTACAAGACTTTAAAAACTTGGTGTCCCATGTTGACCATGATGGAGTTTCGGTTTCAAATGTAGCCATACCAGTGTCAATACCTTGTTTGTATATGGCAGCAATGGCTTGCCAATCTTCTGTGTTTATATGTTTGATTTTTACTTCCATTTTTTATTCAGCATTGCAAATCAAATTTCAGAGTTGCTGCGGTAATTACATTGAATAGATTATGGCATTTCGCTCGTCATGACCTTTATTGCAATCGTTATTTTACGATAATACAATTCAAAAAAATGCACTAACAACACTTAATTGCTTTAAAATCTTCTTTAAAGAGGGATGAAAATAAGATCATTGCTTTTTGCCAATTTTCTTGATGAATACAATACTTAATTTTTGGCGGATTAATTTCTCCTTCAATGAGACCTGCATCTTTCAGTTCTTTTAAATGCTGTGAAATCGTTGATTGTGCCAACGGTAATGCTTCTACCAAATCACCCGTATAGCAACAGCTCTGGTTGCTTAAATATTTTAAAATGATCAAGCGCGTAGGATGTCCGAGAGCTTTCGCAAAACGAGCCAATACCTCTGTTTCTTCACTATAATCGATATGTTGAATAGTTTTACTCATAGTTAATCGCAAATATACGATTAATAACTTAATCACCAAATTAAAATAGTCATAA
>RCNB010002705.1_pt1 | contig 10772 bp, 9 predicted proteins | sample 2041321 | NCBI WGS metagenome assembly RCNB01 (sample SAMN09708232, study PRJNA481090) | Marine sediment metagenome, whole genome shotgun sequencing project.
TCTTTCTTTCAGGCCCGGGCTGCATTCCCGAAGATATCGTTTCCCAAGATCCAGAGGCTGATTGGCATTTCACAATCGAAATGGAGGGGAAAACCAATCATTAAAGTGATTTCAAATCACGCTGCCGCATAGGTCAACGATTTGGGCGTGCCGCGCCGAAACCTCGATAAGAACCTCGGTCACCGAGGCAAACCCCAGCTCACGTCTGTGTCCGACTTTCCGCGGCAACTCAGAAATGCACAACTGACGTTTCGCCGACGCTTCTCCTCGAGGTCGCGGCAAACTCACTTGACGACATGGGCCTCGCTCGCAGAAACCTGACCAGAAGATGAAAAACCACTTCTGAGCTCCATAAATTGAGGTAAAAACCGAAGGGACCTTGTATTCAAGGTCATGTCCTAGGATGCTAGATTTTGCAAAGAACTCTTCTTAAAGAGCACGCAGGAGGCAGTACTGACATGAAGAAAAATCTGGTCCCCGACTTGTCATATCCACCATGCGCGACGAGGGACCCTATTTGTTGGAATGGGTTGCCTATCACCGGATCATTGGTTTCACCGATTTCCTGATTTACACCAATGATTGCCGAGACGGCACTGGCTTGTTGTTGGACCGCCTGCAGTTGAATGGCATTGTGACGCACGTGCGAAACAAGGTTTTGAAACGTGGCCCGCATAAATCTGCCCTAAAGTCGGCCCTAAGCCACCCGCTTTATGAACAGGCAGAATGGGTGTACGTCACTGACGCAGATGAATATCTCAATGTTCAGCTTGGTGACGGCAAGCTAGACAGTCTTCTGGAACGGTTTCCTGATGCTGGTGCTATACCGGTAACGTGGAGAATGTTTTCCAACAATGGGCATGTGCGACTTGGCAGCGGCCTTCTAGTTGAGGCTCTTGCGGATTGTGAACCCGCTGAAGCAAAGGCTGGCGATGTCGGACGGTTCGTAAAATCGCTCTTTCGGCCAAATGCTTCGGTCGAACGGATGGGCCTGCACGGGCCTGTTTACAACGACCAAGCAGGTGATGATGTAAATTGGGGATCATCGTGGCACGAGCAAAACCCAAGCGGTGATCCTACGCGTCCCAAAGTAGATTTTGGATACAATATCGCGCAGGTAAACCACTACGCAGTTCGAAGCGTTGAGGCTTATCTTCTGAAGAGAGACAGCGGCCGTGCAAACCATGTTAACGAAACTCTAGGTATCGACTATTGGACGCGATGGTGTCGTGGAGGCGTGCGAGATGTGTCGATCCAACGCCATGTTTCGGCGTTGCGCTCTGAGATCAATAGCCTTCTTGAGGACCCCATTACCAAAGCCCTGCAATACGGCTCCATGGCATTCCATGAAAAGCACCTTACGGCTCTTTTGGTGAACTGCGCGATGAAATCATGGCAGTCAATCAATCCCCAATAGCGGCCAAGGCGAGCCCACCAAAACTCCCGCCAGATGACGAACCATCTGAACTGCCTGCGCTGCAAGATTCTCCAATTAGCGAACTGGTGGCAAAGGCACCCAATCGACACAAGCTTCGATTGAGAATGTTAGAGGAAATGCCAAAAGGTGGTAAATGCGCCGAAATTGGCGTCTGGAATGGCGGGTTTTCACGCGCAATTCTCGAGGTGACAAATCCCAGCGAACTCGTCTTGATCGACCCTTGGGATTTGCTGTCTCAACAGCCAGAAGAAGAACATACACACAGAAAGCACGACCAGAGCGACGAGATGTTGGCGATGTATGACAACGTCGTCTCGACCTACGGGAAAATGTCAAATGTCAGTATCGTAAAGGGTTTTTCCGCTGAGGTCCTCTCAAACTATCCAGACGATTATTTCGATTGGGTCTATATCGATGGTAACCATCTCTACGAGTTCGTCAGGAAAGACGTGGAGATCTCTTTGCGCAAGGTACGCCCGGAGGGATTGTGGCTGGAGATGATTTCTTTTGGAAAAGGATTGACCGGATGCTCGTCCGTGAAGCCGTTTTGGATGTTATGCACGAACAAGGTATTGATGGCCGGCCGAAAAGAATGGGCCAGCAATTCATGATTACTGTGCCGAATGGCGCGCAATGACCCCGCTGTCTTATTCCCGTATCGTTGAACCCCATGGCATTAAGTTTCCCCTCGTCGAGGGCGTGATCAGTGAGCGCATGGAACGGGTCATGGAAAGGGGACGGTATGACTCGGGTGAAGTTCGCATCCTGCGCTGCGTATTACGCCCAACGGATCGTGTGTTGGACCTCGGCGCAGGAATCGGCGTGGTTTCGACTGCTGCGGCCGAAATAACCGGTCCTGAGAATGTGGTTGCGATAGAAGCCAACCCTAACCTTGTGCCGCTCATCGCCGAAACCCACAAACTGAATGATCTGAGCGGCGTGCAGGTTCTGAACGGTTTAGGAGTTACTCATCCAGCTTCATCGGCAATCCGCGTCATCAGGTAACGGCCCTGCAGTATTGCCATTATCACCGCGAGGTGACTGACGCTGACTGGATCATTTCGATGGATGTCGCGAATTCATCAATGTCCATGTGGGAGACGGCTCCCTCAAAGCTCTCTTTGCTGCGGTCAATGGGGCTAAAGTCGTTTCGCTAACGCATTTGGATTTCGGGGACAGCGGGGTGGAGAACTATGAAGATTTTCTGCTGACAGAGCGGCTTACTGAGTGCGATCAGCTCGCGCCTACCAGCTCTGATCAACGTGGCGTGAAAACCTTTGTTCATTGCGATTCTCCCGGGTTCAGATTGTCAAACCATCGCCCCTATTTTGAGGATCCAACCAGTCGCGACATTGACTGGGTCGATGGAAGCGGCCGCGCAGTCGCCTCAAGCTTCATCGCCAGTGAAATTAAAGGACTGGACTGTCGTGGCAGCTATGGGCTGGCCCAAATAAATCACTATCCCGTTCGAACCAAAGAGACTTATCTGACCAAGTCACGCAAAGGCAACGTAATTGCTATCGATAAATTTGTTGGACTCAAATATTGGAAAAGGCGCAACAAGAAACATGCGCGAGATACAAGTATTGCCGGGCATATTCCTGCGATGCAGGATGTTTTAAGACGATTGCTTGCTGAGCCAGGCGTGCTCGAACTGCACAATAATGCGGTCGCTCGGCACCGCGAGGAAATCGCCGGGTTGCGCGGTGATGCCGAAGCTATGACCCTTCTGGATCAAATGAAGTCAGTCGGCGAGGACGCATAAAATGCAGCTAAAACCGGAAACATCACAGCAACTCTGGCCCCATGATTTGTTGCGAGACATTTACAACACGCCAGATATGCCGCGCAAAATCCGGAGTAAAATTCGGCACTCCATGCCCCCTGTCGAGCTCGACTATCGCGGATGTCGGATGCGCGTACATCCGTCTGACAATAACACAGAATTTCAGATATGGCGTCTTGGCCGAACCCACGAAGAACGCGCCATCCGAGATATTTTGGCGCGCTTAACCTTAGGTCCATTTCTGGCTTATGATATCGGTGCGAATGCAGGTTCGTTTTGTGTCCGCTTCGGCCAAGTTGCGCCAGAAGGAAGTTTCATTCGCGCCTTCGAACCTAATCCAACCATGCGCGCCAGACTCACGCACAATTTGTCACTCAATCGCTCTGACCAAGTGAGTGTGCACGACTGCGCGATTGCGAACACAGCAGGTGAAATGGATCTTTGGTTGCCGGAAGTAAAGAATCTGGGTCAGGTTCGCCTCAATATCCCGTTTGAGAATGGCGAGTGTATTCGCGTTCCCGTGCCCAATCTTATCGAGTTCGCCAAGATGGACGCGCCGCGCCGGATCGATTTTATCAAAGTTGATATCGAAGGTTATGAAGATCAGGCGATTTGCCCGCTTTTGGATGGGCAGTCGCCGGATACTCATCCGCGTCTCCTGTTCTTCGAACACAAACACAAAGACCTCTGGCAAGAAGATCTTACTGAGCGGGTTTTGAACTGTGGCTACCGAATGGTTAAGGAATACGGTCGGAATGCCCTTTTCGAGTTAGTCGTGTAATTTGGCGGATTTCCTACACGCTAAATGCACTAGGCCAGAAACGTATTAGACGGCCCAAATTTCACCACATGGCAGATCCGGTAGATTTCAACCTGATGGAAAGTCGACCGGGATCGTATTGAAATCAAATTTGAACCCGATGTCACCCGGATCTGTTCACTGAATTTGCTGTTCAGCGAGTCCAAACAAGAGAATTGAGGCAATGGCCTCAATGTTGATTGTCCGAGCGTGGTCATATGAAGTGGGGCATCAGAGCGGCCAGAGCAGGTTTGGCGCAGGGTCAATCAGTCTCACAATGTAAAGTCAGAGTCTGGTGGTCACCCCCCCTTTGGTCTCATTCGGCGCGGCGGGAAAAAGGCGCTGGCGGATCGAATTGTGTGTTCGGAATTCTTGTCAGGCCGTCGCGTAAAGTTAGCGTTTCGTCACGGGTTGATGTTTGGAACCTGAGCGCAATTGATTCGTGTTGCACGCGTGCGCTCAGACCCAACGAGTCCACAATACATCCAGAATCGGCTGTATTGGTGCCAATGTGGGTACAACACTTATGGGCGATGGCCGACCGTGGTTTAAAAGTTCCTGATCAACTTTTCTTGATCACGAAAAACTGTTGCACTCAATTGTGGACAATCGCGAATCACCGGGACCTAGGAATTTCGTTTTAAATAAGGCGGTTGAGCAATAACCCGCTCATTGGGGACCATTATTGCGCTCGCCGTTGGGTTGTGTCGCGCCAACAGGAGTATCGCATAGTCAGAAATCGGTCCTGATTTCGACCAGTTTTAGGAGATTTTTCGCTTTGTGTTGGCGCAATGGATCGCTAACACTTGAGGTGCCCAACTGGGGGGCGGTGTTTGTAGGTCGCAGAGCCGGTCGCACCAAATCGCATCGATAAGATGCGCTAAGGTGGCAGGCCGCAACGTTAGTAGCGTAATGATTGCATCATGTTCTAGGCAAATGGCACGTTGCTTTTGCTTGATCATGTGGTGAGACGATTACCTGCGACTACGGCATCCCCCGCGGGTGTACGATCTAAGTGACAAAATGCCGCTTGGGGCAACTGTAATGTTCGACACGAGTACGAGTGAAATTTGTCCGCCAGAATTGCGGGTTGGTGCATTGGCACCGATAGTGGAGTTAACGATGTCGACTACTCACGATGGCCCAATGGCTGCCAACTTGCTTGGCAGGTGGGAATTCACGAATCATAGTGGCGTCATAGATGCCGGATTGATCGATGGTATTCCGCAAAAGGATGCAGCGTTTGGGCAAGCCAGTCTTTGTGCTGGCCGGTTTAATACAGGCAGTGACCGCGATGCTCCAGTTGACTTATCCGAAGGCACCATAGCGGTCCAGTTCACACCAGATAGAAATCTTGGACTGTCGTCCGATACGCTGGTCAGCCACGGCGCATTTGAACAGCGCAGTACCAAAGGGTTCTTTGAATTTCGCATTACCTACAAGGGCCACATCAAGGTCATGCACTTCGCCAATGGCGAAAATATCACTCTTGGGACTGAAAGTGATTTCTTCAATCCGGGCGACATCGTTGAAGCAACCTATTGCTGGTCGGCCGCGGAAGGGGGGACCCTTTTAGCAGAGAACCTATCGCAAGGGACCAGTCAGACTGTTTATTCTGCGACAACGGGCCTGACGAGGACATCGGAAATATTGACAATGTGGCGTTCACCTTTGCGGCGTGCGACAACGATGATGAATTCTTTGACGGATCGATTGATTATGTCGCGGTCTATGATCTCGATATTCTCAACGCCAGTCCCGGTCGTATTGCCTCGGGCAAGCATGGGGACGACATGATTGATTTGAGCAAGGCCGGTGGCCCAAGTAGAGATAGGATTGCCACGCTCAGCGAGAAAGATGGTTTTGGCAACGATGCGAGTAATGACGGCCATGGGCAGGGTGCGCCTGTTGGCAGCATGATCGATTGTGTTGTGGATGGCGACACACGCACCACGATTGGCAAAGTTCTGCGCGGCGTAGACACGCTTGATCTGACGGGCGCTGGCGAGGCCAACAACCCGGAAGGGTTTGTCGTTGTTGATTACGATTTGAGCCCAGAGAACGGCGCGGTTCGCTTTATGAATGCACTTGGCGCTTTGACCGGTGAATTGCGGTTTGAGGATATTGAAAACGTTATCGAAGATGCGGCGCGCTTTGTGCCGGGTACGCTTATTGCGACGCCAAAGGGCGAGCTACTTATAGAAAATCTGAAGGTTGGCGACAGGGTGATCACGCGGGACAACGGCCTGCAAGACATCAAATGGATCGGTCAGCGCTTCCTTTCCGAAGTCGATCTTTTACTAAGCCCACGCCTGACGCCGGTGATGATCCGGGCCGGAGCTTTGGGCCCCGGGGTGCCAGAGGCAGATACCATGTTTAGCCCCAATCACCGCGTTCTCGTCTCGGATGGGTTAGTTGCGCCTCAAACTGACGAGAAAGCAGTTCTGGTTGCCGCGATGGACTTGACTGAGCTGCCGGGCGTTGAACTCATGGACCCGCAAGACACGACATACGTTCATATGATATTTGCGCGCCATGAAGTGGTTCTGTGTAACGGCGCATGGACGGAGAGTTTTCATGCCGGTGATCAATCATTTCGTGGCGCTGGGAATGCGCAACGTATGGAATTACTGGAGCTCTATCCAGAGCTGAGGACCCGTGAAGGTCTCGATACCTACAAATCTGCGCAACAGTCATTGAATAAACACAAGGTATGACCGCTTATCAGTCAAGTTAACTCATTCACATTTGGAATATGCATCTGTTCTGCGGGCTCCGGCGGGCATGCAGATAAAGCGGGACAGGATAATGTCCCGTTTTTTTTCCGTCAACGGCAGGCAACTCGATCCATCACGTACGTAGAGTAAGAAAGCCGCTGCGGCGCTGCAGGCCTCTCTTTAGGATTTCAAATGCCAGTTCTCCCAGTCTTCCGGCGTGTCCAGATCCGATGTTGCATGGTCGCCTGGTAAGGTGATGTGGCGTAACTTATCCTGATTGGTGCGGATCACATCCTGCGCTCCCCTGTCGCCCGTCAAATGGGTGAGACTTTCAAAGACACCACTTGGGAAAATCACCGGATGTCCCGGCTTGCCGGCCCCATTCGTTGCACGCAGGATCAAATCAATGTTGGTTTGGTAGGCATCTGCCATCAATTCGAAATCGGCAGTCTCCAAAGTCGGCATATCAGCGGGCACCACCATGACCGCCAGAGTGCCCGTTGGGAGCGCGGCGACGCCAGCCGCAATCGAGTGCGCCATTCCTTGGTCAGCGTCAGGTACCGGCACGCGGATGAGGTTCAGCCCGACAAGCGCGGCATTCCTGGGATGCAAGAGGTCCGGAACTGTAACGATCAACCGCAATTTCGCATCCAAGACACGCATCGCCATCTCACGCAGGCACGGATGGCCATTGACCGGTTCCATCAGTTTGTCTCGCCCGCGCATTCGGGCGGACCGGCCTGCGGCCAAAAGAAGGACGATCAATGACATGTAGGGCCTTTCGATCGCGTTGGAGGATCAGCATCCACTCTATCAAGCGGGCATCATTGCGATAGGGGCAAACCGATCATCCGCGCATCCGCGTCCCATCTGCGTCAAACAGGGGCTTGGTGATCAATGTGGCCGGACGCAGTTGACCCAAAATCTCGATGTCGACCTTTAATCCCTCTGCGGCACGATCAGTGGGCACAAACCCCAGAGCGATTGATTTACCTGCAAAATGTGAATAACCGCCAGAGGTGCAAAACCCCTGGACCTTGCCATCCAGCCAAATCGGCTCGTAGGCGCTCACATCCGCATCTGTCGCGTCAACCTCAAAGGCACAAAGTTGTCGGGCAGGGCCATTGACCCTTTCGGCCTCTGCCGCTGCGCGGCCAATGAATGCAACGTTCTTCTTGAAACTGATGAACCGGTCCAGCCCGGTTTCGGCGGCAGTGTAGTCGGGCGAGAATTCTGACAGCCAGCTGCCAAAAAACTTGTCAAGCCGCAGCGACATCATGGCCCGCATGCCAAACGGAACCATCCCGTGGTCCTGTCCTGCAGTCCAAAGAGAGTTCCACAGGGCACGCTGCCCCATGGGGGCGCAGTAGATCTCATAGCCCAAGTCACCGGTGTAGCTGACCCGCTGCACAAGACAATCAACCATGCCCACCGTCATCGGGCGGACATCGAGGAATTTCATGTCTGAGATGTCAGTACGGGTGCAGGCGGTCAGAACCTTGCCCGCGTTTGGCCCGGCAATCTGGAAACCGTTTCGTGTGTCGCTGATGTTTTCGATAGATACACCGTCGTCCAGATTTTGCAGGAACCAACGGTAATGAAAGGCCTGTGAGCCATAAGAGGCGGTCAGCTGGAACTCTGTTTCGCTCAGGCAAGACATGGTGAAATCGCCAATAAGCTTGCCCTTGGGGGACAGCATCGGGGTCAACGACAAACGGCCCGGTTGCGGCACCCGGCCCGCCATGATCCGGTCAAGCCACCCGCGCGCTCCAGTCCCTGTCACCAGATATTTGCCAAAGTTATGCACCTCATTGATTCCGACGGCAGTGCGCACAGCAGTGACCTCGCGCGCGGTTGCGCCAAAGGCATCTGAGCGGCGAAACGATGGTGTTTCATAGGTCGGCTCAGCGCCCCGCGCAAAATAGTTGGGCACTTCAAGGCCAAATTGCTGGCCCCAGACAGCCCCCATGTTTGTAAAGATGTCGTACATCGGGGTTGTGCGGTTCGGGCGTGCGGCAGGAAGCTCTTCGTTGGGGTAGGCGACAGAAAACCGGGTCTGGTAGTTTTCGATTACTTTAGGCCGGGTGTAACCGGGGCTGATCCAGTTGCCAAAACGGGCGACGTCCATTGCAAAAGTATCACGTTCGGTCTCGCCTTCGATCATCCATTGCGCCAGCATCAGACCCACGCCGCCGCCTTGGGAAAAGCCTGCCATGACACCACAGGCTGACCAGTAATTGCGCAGACCCGGCACCGGTCCGACCAGCGGGTTACCATCGGGCGCAAAGGTGAATGGTCCGTGGATCACCGATTTGACACCAGCGGTCTCCAGAACAGGAAAGCGTTTGTAGGCAAATGTGATGCTGTCTTCGATCTTGTCCAGATCATCTGGCAACAACTCGTGTCCAAAATCCCAGGAGGTTCCGTCAACGGCCCAGGGTTTGCAGGTCTGTTCGTAAAACCCGATACACAAGCCGCGCCCTTCCTGTCGCAGGTAGCTTTCTCCGGCAGGGTCCATCACGTGGGGATGTTCGCGGCCGGCCTCATAGATTTGCGCAATATCGTCGGTGACAATATATTGGTGCTCCATCGGATGCAGCGGGAAATAGACACCTGCCATTGCGCCAACCTCGCGGGCCCACAGGCCAGCGGCATTTACAACATGCTCTGCGTGGACGGTGCCTTTGTCGGTGACGACATCCCATGTGCCATCTGCGCGCTGATTGGTTTCGCGCACCATGCAATGGGTTTCGATAGTGGCCCCCCCCATACGTGCAGCCTTGGCATAGGCATGTGTGGTGCCGGAGGGATCAAGGTGCCCGTCCAGAGGATCATAAAGCGCACCAATGATGCCATCGGTGTTTGTGATAGGCGCGATTTTCTTGATCTCTTCTGGGCCGACAATCTCGGTTTCCAGCCCCATGAACCTGTGTTTGGCCCGCTCTGCCAACAACATATCGAACCTATCCTGATTGTCCGCAAGAGTGATTCCCCCGACATGGTGGAGGCCGCAGGACATGCCTGTGATCTCCTCCAACTCTTTGTAAAGGCGGATCGTATAGCCCTGAAGGGCGGCCATGTTGGTGTCACCATTCAACGTGTGAAACCCGCCAGCCGCATGCCAAGTCGAGCCTGACGTCAGCTCAGAGCGCTCCAGCAGCAGGACATCCGACCAGCCCAGTTTTGTCAGATGATAAAGCACCGAGGCGCCGACAACGCCGCCTCCGATCACTGCGACGCGCGTTGTGGTTTGCATAAAGGGACTCCGAGAGCTGGGTTGATCGGCAGAATTGTGCGCTGAGCGCTACAGAGCAAGTCCAATGGCGACACAAATTGTCGCTCCGGTCGGGTGTTGAGAACTCCGGCGTCGACCAGCCAATTCAGAAAGGTGCCAGTGATCTGTGATGTGTCTTGGCCGGCAAGGCGGTATGGATCTGACTGTCATATTGGATCCACGCTCCAGACCAGACATCGGTTGAGGGATCAGGCATCGTCAATCTCGAAAGCTATCGCCAACTGCCTCAAGAGTTCGGTTTCAAGTTCCGCAACGTAACGCCGTCCGCGCACATAACTGAGGATGTCATCATCCGAAACGAGGTTCTCGTCCGCGAGCAGCCCCCGATATTCCTTCATCACTGCCGGAAGGTTGTTCCGTGCGGCCGCCAGATACACAAGCATTAGTTCTGATTTCGAGGTGCGCGTCGTAAGCGGCTTTGTAGAGTCGATTGCAAATTGGTCGTCGGCTTCCAAAACCGCTTTGTAGGCTCGCGTCTTGAAATAAAAACTCGGGGGCCATGGCTCCAGTTCAATAGCCTGATTGACCAGATCTAGCCCGCGATCCCATTGGCCAGTGAACTCTGCCATTCGCGACCCAACTTGAGCAAGTGTACCTGGGTGGCGCGGGAATAACTCAAGCAGTCGAGTACTATGGATGCGAAAGTTCTCTAAGCTCTGTTCTGGGGCTTCAACACTGTGAATCATTGCGGCATTCAGCGTCGCCGTGCGCAGAGGCGCCAGATCAAGCCCTTTTTC
>RCNB010009588.1_pt1 | contig 10770 bp, 8 predicted proteins | sample 2041321 | NCBI WGS metagenome assembly RCNB01 (sample SAMN09708232, study PRJNA481090) | Marine sediment metagenome, whole genome shotgun sequencing project.
CAGGGGGATACACAGACCATGAAAACGACCACAACATTCATAAAGAAGCCACTGGTGGTAGCGATCGGCACCGCCATCGCGGGTGCTTCGCCGCTGGCGATCGCCCAAACAGCCGATTCCGAAGCAGGTTTGTTTGAGGAGATAATTGTCACGGCAACTCGCCGCGAATCGAGTATGCAGGACATCCCGTACAACATATCCGCCATGTCGGGCGACGCTCTGGAGCGACAGAATATCGTCAATCAAACAGAGGCGCTCAGGGCTATGCACGGCATCACTGTAGTCGATCGCGGTTATCGCAACGGTGGAACCGTCAACAGCATCGTGATTCGTGGCCTGAACGTAGACAACGGTGCGAACGGCGACATCATGCTGAACGCTGTACCGACGGTTGCCACGTATTACGACAATACGCCATTGTTTGCGAGCTTCCTCATCAAGGACATAGAGCGTGTTGAGGTGCTGCGTGGGCCGCAGGGCACACTGTATGGCTCGGGCTCACTGGGCGGAACAGTGCGCTATATCGGTAACAAACCCAGTGCTGAGGAGTTTGAGGCAAAATTCGATGTCGATTATGGCCAGGTCTCGGGTTCAGAGGGTAATAATGTCGCCTTCGATGCGATGGTCAATATCCCTATTGGCGAGACCGCCGCCATTCGTGCCAACTACGCCCGCATTGATAACGATGGCATCATCGACTACGTAAACGCCTACCAGCTCAACTCGTTTCGTGAACCCCTGGTTAACGTCAATGGCGCTTGCGTAGATCCCAGGGCAGCAACGGATACTGAGATACTAGGTAATGTCGGCTGTTTCGAGACGGTAGAAGATGCTGATTACGTAGAGATTGACTACGCGAAAGTGTCGGTAAGAGTAGAGCCTTCCGATTCGTTTAGCTTGCAGCTGAGTTATCAGATGCAGGACGACGAGGTCGGGGCACGACGCTCGACGACGCTTGGCGATAACGCGAATGCACCCTTCGTTTCACCCGGTGACCCGCTGTATTTTGAATACGGCGACGACGACAGTGGCCAGGTATTGCTCGAACCATCATCCAGGGAAGCTGAGCTTATAAGCCTGGATCTCGAATGGGATCTCGGTTTTGCGACATTTACGTCTACCTCGTCTACCTATGATCACGAAGGTATGGGTGAGTCCGACAATGGCGGATTATGGGCCAGCGGCGGTCGGGACTGGAATTTCAACTTCTATGGTGGTGGCTGGCCACGTCCGGCACAACGTGCAGAACGTGGTTACGACGATGAAGCGTTCATTCAGGAATTCCGCCTTGTGTCGAACGCGACAGATGCCAAGGTCGACTGGCTGGTTGGCGGGTACTACATGGATCAGGACAACAGTGTCTACCAGCTTAGCTACAACCCCGGGATGAACCTATTCCACAGAGCATGCGTTGATACGGGTGGTCCTGAGTGTGCCGGGTTCTGGCCTGCGACCTTCTACCCAGGTATCCAATTGTCAGAGATTGACTTTGAGTACATCCGTGACACGAGTTACAAGGAAACGGCCATTTATGGTGAGGTGACTTATCACGTATCGGATGCATTTCGTTTAACCGGCGGTTTGAGGGCGTTTAGAAACAAAACCGTCAACGACGTGGTTCTCGGATTCCCGCTAGGAGAAGGTTGGACTTCACCCATGGCGCCGCAGTCCAAGGACAAGGATGACGACGTGTTGGTGAAACTGAATGCGTCCTGGGATGTCAGCGATTCCGCCATGCTTTATGCCACGTATTCGGAAGGCTACCGCCATGGCGGGGCTCAATCCTTGCCAAGTGTGGACGATGGCGATCCGTTTGGAGAGCCCAATGCGGTAAGCCTGCGTACATTTGCATCGGACTCTGTAAGAAACTTCGAAGTGGGTGTTAAAGGCGGCGGAGACAATATGCGCTATACCGCCTCGCTATTTCAGGTGGACTGGGACGACCCACAGCTGAATACGACCTCTGCCTGGTATGGATTCTACGTGGCAGCGAATGGAGACAAGGCATCGACGCAGGGCATTGAGCTCGAGCTAGAAGGGCGTCTGGCCGACAGTGTTCACTATCGTGTTGGCTATACCCACGTTAGCGCGGAACTGGATAAGGACTTTATCAGCCCGCAGACGGGCGGAGTGGTTGCGCCGAATGGGTCGACTCTACCGGGCGCACCTAGCGACACGCTTAGCGTTAGCATTGATAACAGCTGGGAAATCAACTCGGATATGGATCTCAATGCCGGGTTAAGCGCGTACTACCAAAGTGATTCGGAGAATTTCATTGATCAGGCCAGTCCTGTCAATGAGAACTTTGATTCGTTCACCTTGCTGAATGCAACAATGTCGCTGAACACAGATAGTTGGAGCGCAATGCTGTACGTCAAGAATCTGAGTGATGAAGCAGGGGCATCCGGTGGTTTCGCAGCGACTGACTGGAGCTACGATACCGGTGTGTTCGAGAGTTGGTACGGCAACAGCAATCGACAGTTTATCGTGCAACCGCGAACCATTGGCTTGAAGTTCGGCTATCGATTCTAGTCGTAAGCACAATTAGCCTGTCATCACTATCAAGCTCAATAAGCCCGGCACATTGTGCCGGGTTTTTTTGTTCGCTTTGTATCTAGTATGTTAGCCACTATGAAACCCGAGCAGCCTGGCACGTCTAATTTGGCAGCGGCAAAGTCCCTGGAAGGTCGCGTGTGGGATTTGATGGGGCAGAACAACGCTAAACAAGCCATTGCTGAGTGCGAAAAGCTCAATCGACAATACCCGGAATTTGGATCCGGGTGGCATACGACGAGCCATCTGATGATGCGGCTAGGCAACGTGCCAGCGGCACTTGCTGCTATCGAGCGAGCAACATCCATAGATCCCGAACAAATAGATTGGCAATTGCAAAAAACAAAATGTCTTGTGCGGCTTGGCCGGGTCGACGAGGTCGATGCCGCAGTGAAGGCATTGTCGGCTCGTGAGATGAGCACGGCGTATCAGTGCGCTGCAATGGGATTGCTATACACGCAACTGGGTTCACGTGAGTTAGCTGTGGATCTTTACAAAAAGGCGATTGAGCTAGAGCCAGACAAAGCCCGGAACTACTACAACATCGCCTGCCTGCAGCGAACCCTGGGCGATATCGAGCCGGCCGAACGAAATTTTGACAAGACGATCAGCCTGGATCCTACCGATTACGAGTCCTACAAGATTCGTTCAGATCTTCGCCGGCAAACTGCAGAGCGCAATCATATCGATGAACTTGAGCAGCTGTTGGGCGGAGAGATTGAGGACGAACGTGGCCGAGTTCAGCTTTGCTATGCGTTGGCGAAAGAGCTGGAAGATCTGGGAGAAGCAAAGCGGTCATTCGATCGCCTGAGGGCGGGTTCAGATCGTCGACGCAAGTTGATGAAATACGATGTTGAGCGAGATTTGGAAACCATCGAGGCCATTAAACGAACCTTTGGAAACTCGGTATTTGCTGCGTCCAACGAAGGCAGCGATAACTCCGAAGCGATATTCATCCTGGGAATGCCGCGTACCGGGACGACGTTAGTCGAGCGTATCCTCGCCAGTCATTCGGAGGTATTTGCAGCGGGTGAGCTGAACAATTTCGCCGCGCAATTGATGACGATGATGCGTGCGCAAAATACTGACAAGAATTTGTCCCGTGATGAGATTGTGGAATATTCGGCCAAACTCGACTTCAAGAGTCTTGGCGAGTCTTACCTGAGCAGTACCAGGCCATTTACCGGCCATACTCCGCGATTTATCGACAAGATGCCGCTCAATTATTTATATGTGGGCTTGATTCATCTTGCTCTGCCGAACGCAAAAATAATAAATCTGCAACGGAATCCACTAGACACCTGCTACGCGATTTACAAGCAATTGTTCGTCGATGCCTATCCATTCTCTTACGACCTTGAGGAACTGGCTCGTTACTACGTCGCCTACCGTCAGTTGATGCAGCATTGGAACGCTGTCTTGCCTGGCGTTGTTCATACGGTCGAGTACGAGAAGCTCGTGGGCGACATCGAGACCGAATCGCGACAGCTACTGGAATTTTGTGATCTCGAATGGCAACCGCAGTGCCTGAAATTCCATGAGAACAAAGAGGCATCGACGACTGCCAGCACGGTACAGGTGCGTCAGCCCGTTTATCAGAGCTCTGTCGGTAAGTGGCACGACTACGAAGAACAACTGCAGCCGGTTGTCGAGATATTGCAGCAGGCCGGCGTAATTCAGGATTCAAATGCTCAATAGCGAATAGGCGTACTAATGACAAACAAGATTTTTCCTGTAGCAGCACCAAACGGCGAAATCGCCCGCGTATTACTCGCGTTCCTTGCGACCGCAGGTTTGTTCTACGTGAACATCATGCCGGCGCTCGTCGATGGGCTCATTGAGGGACTGGGTTTCAGCAACCGCGAGGCGGGATTCGTGGGATCTGCCAATGTCTACGGTGCGGCATTGGGTGCGTTCAGCGCTGTATTCGTCGTCAAGCGTATCAACTGGCGAGCTGCCGCTGTCGTTTTGCTGTTTGGTCTAATGGCTTTCGATTTCGCGTCGATGTATGTAACGGACGCCAATGTGCTAATCGGTACACGATTTGCTCATGGCTGTGTTGGCGGTTTGCTCGTAGGCATTGGGTTTGCGGTTATTTCCAGGACGACTCACGCGGACCGCACTTTTGGATACCTGTTGAGCATTCAGTTCGGCCTGGGCGGCCTTGGGCTGATATATCTGCCGGGCCTGGTGCCTGAATATGGAACGACAGCGCTATTCTTGTCGCTCGTTTCATTCAGTTTTGTCACCTTGTTGATGTTGCCATTCCTCTCGGACTACCCACCGAAGGAGACGACGAGCGTGGCAAGCTCACGCAATAACCACAAAAAATTGGCGGCGATGGCGTTGGGCGCAACATTTTTGTTTCAGGCGGCGAATATGGGTATCTACGCGTTCGCAATAGGCATTGGCAAGTACGCCATGTTGGAAACTAATTTCATTAGCAGTGCGCTTGGCATCGCCGCCTGGATCGCGATTGCGGGTTCGGTTCTGGTCATTGTGATGTCGACGAAGTTCGGGCGCCTTATTCCGGTCGGCATAGCCATTGTTCTGACCGCGTTCGGTATCTGGTTGCTGAATTTTAGTGACATCAAACCCGGTGGCTGGGAAACATCTGTTTATTGGTGGTCGAATGTACTGGTCGGTCTGGTCGGTATTACCTGGGCGTTCGTCATCTCCTACCTGCTTGGCATGTGTGCCGAATTTGATTCGACAGGTCAGATGGCGGCGCTGGGTGGATTCGCATCCAAGATGGGACTTGCTTCGGGCCCTGCGGTTGCAGCGATGGTGGTTGGACAAAATAACTACGGTCTGCTGATTAACATAGCCATCATTGCCCTCGTCGGATGCCTGCTGGTCATGATTTTGCCGGCGAGAGCACTCGATCGTGAATCTAGCGACTAACACGACAACCAGATAGGCGCATTAATGAAGTACAGCAAGGCGATTCTCGCGTGCTTAGCACTATCGCTTCTATCCTGCGGCGAATCTCGATCGCCCGACGCAAGTTCGAGAATGCTCTCGTATAACTTGCTGATGGACGGCGTTGCGATCGACGCGCCAATTGGGCTTTCAGAATTTACTCCTCTGTCTGACGCCAGGTCGGCAGGTAACAATTTCTCGGGCCGTTTGACCCTTGCAACTGACTCCCAATCGAATGACTTCAGGATGATTGTCGACGAACTGAGTTTCGCAGACCTCGGCCGACCCGGACTGCAAGAGTTGCCGCCGTTCAACTTCGAATTCGTTCAGGACGGCGACAATCTGGTGCCGATGCGGCAGGGTCCGATAGGCAATGAACACAGTTGGTGGGAGTTTGTCTTGCTACCCGGAAAAGTCTGGGACGAAGGCGCCGATAACGGCTTTTCCCGGGTCGCATTACCATTTGCACTGAAGGAGCGCCGAGAAGATTGTATTCACAATGGCCTGATGAGCTTTCTGTTTGATGACACCGGGAATATTTCGAATGTCGCCTTTCAGATCAGCAGCCAAACTTGCAGATACCTGCAGTTCGAAATGCGCGGGATGCTCGGTGCACGGTACGAGCCGCGCGAAGTGGAGGGTGGCTCAGAAGCAGTCGCGGCGGTTTTGGCTAACAAAGCGAGTCGAATTCCACAGCGTCCTATCGACATGCTTGCAGATTACTTCCCCAATGCCGACCCTGCAGAGTTCGGCTCGGTCGAGGAAATCGAGCCGGGCGATATGTCAGTTTTTGGTTTCATCGTAGATGGCATCCATTACGTTGGCGGCTGCGATACCCCGCATGGCAAGTTTCCGTATTGCGATGAACTGGCACTGCCGTCGTACTCCACAGCCAAGTCTCTGGTTGGTGGCCTTGGACTCATGCTGGCGGAAAAGAAATACCCAGGTACCGCGAGCGCGATGATCGAAGACTATGTTCCCGAGTGCAGTGACGATTGGGAGGGTGTCACAATCGAGCATGCGCTCGACCTTGTAACGGGTCACTACGATTCGCCGGAGCCCCATGCCGATGAAGATGCGGCAATCGTTAGTCGGTTTTTCCTTGGAGAAGACCATGCGAGTAAAATCGACTTTGCCTGCAATGAGTTCCCACGCAAATCAGCACCAGGCGAACATTGGTCTTACCAGACATGGGCGACCTACCTGGCTGGAACTGCGATTAATAGTCGCCTGAAGTCGATCAACGGCGATCAGGCAGATTTCTATAACGACCTGATTGTCGCCAAGCTTTGGAATCCTCTTGGCCTTAGTCAGTTGGCAAAGCAAACGCGTCGTACCAACGATGAGGTCGCTCAACCGTTCACCGGGTTTGGACTGACGTTCGTTCGCGATGACGTCGCCAAGCTCGCGCAGTTTATTGGCGCGGATGATGGTCGCCTGCAAGACGCAAATCCACTCGACCGAAAATTGTTTGATGCGATAAAGCAACGCAATCCGGATGACCCCGGTATGCAGGCGGAACTTGAGACCATTCGTTACAACAATGGCTTTCGAAGTTTTAATGTTGCCGATTACCTCGGATGCGACAAGCCGACATGGTTGGTTACGATGTCAGGCTTTGGTGGGATCAACATCGTTCTTATGCCGAATGACACGGCCTACTATTATTTCAGCGACGGTAATGTTCACCGCTACCTAAATGCTGTGCGCGAATCGCACCGGATTCGACCGATGTGCCAGGAAAACACGTGAAAGACTGCAATCAATGCGGCAAGTGTTGCACGAACTATGGTGGCGGTAATCTCTCCGTTACAGCCAGGGAAATTGACTGGTGGGAAACCCACAGCCCGGAAATTGCCAGCTATGTCAGCGATGGCAAAATATGGGTTAGCCCCGTCACCGGGAAGACCATGGACAGGTGCCCCTGGCTGCGCAAGCTGCCCAGGCAGAATAAATACATCTGCCGCATCTATTACAACCGTCCGGATGACTGCAAACACTACCCGGTCGATATCGAGCAAATGGTCAAGGATGACTGCGAGATGCTTGAGGATCACGACCTTCGCAGGCCAAAACAAGCACAGATAACGCTGGACAGGCTCATGTCTGACAGCCGGCCGCCTGTGAAACGCTAAACGCGTTGCCGAACTGCGAACTCCGTTCTGCCGAAGTGTGAACTGATCGTCACGGCCTGATAACTCCGATCGTCTAATCTGGCACCACTATGGGCAGTGTTTTTTGGAGTTTAGTCATGAAAGTCACACGATTTACTAAACTGCGTAGTGCGGCGGTACTTGCCGTTCTTGCAGGATCTTTGGTCGGACCAGCGGCGTATGCCGATTCCGGTTTTTATCTTGGTGCCAGCCTCGGCGATGCAAGTGTTGAAGTTGACGATTTTGGCATCGATGATGACGATTCGGCATCGAAAATCTTTGGCGGGTTCATTTTTGATATGCCAGTTGTCGACTTCGCTATTGAGGCGGCTTACGTCGATCTCGGTAGCCCGTCCGGGACGTTATTCGGAGATTCGGTCGACCTCGATGTTAAAGCGATTAGTGCTTTTGGCGTAGCGGGTCTGGATTATGGTCTTTTTGGGTTCTTTGCGAAGGCGGGGCTCGTCTCCTGGGATGCGGATGTAGCGGTCGCTGGTTTGCCGGTGGGCGCTGAAAGCGGAAGCGATACAGCGTATGGCCTCGGTTTTCGATTGATGTTCAGTTCAGTCGAGGTTCGAGCTGAATACGAAGTATTCGATGTTTCGGATATCGATACCGTTGACATGCTGTCATTAGGAGTGCTTTGGCGCTTCTGATTTCGAGCAACGTCACTATTGGCACAAGAAGCCGCTCTCGCGAAAGTCAGAGCGGCTTTTTTAATGGTATCGGCGGATTCGGAGTGTTGCTTGGTGCACTGCTCATATAACGGCTGCGTACGCAGTCATGATTGTCGTCCAGTTCGAATGTCACGTCCGCCGTCTCATGCAGACCCGCAATGTTTGCTCTTGTCAGTCGCTCATAGTGCTGAATAAATCTGGTGATTTGCTCGCGGTTCATAATACCGGCGGCGCCATGGCCTGAAATCCTGGCCAGCTTCTCCTCCTGTTCCACGCGCCATCGGTATATGGCATCAAAGTCCGGAGCTTGCAGAAAAACCAGCGCATCCAGGCGTGCGAACAACTCGGCATAGGGGCCCTTGAGTTGCTCGTTGACATACAGTCGCCAGTCGCCGGACGTGTCCTGGCGTTCCTCAAGATCGTTGATTGCTTCCCGCAGTGCTTCCTTAGACTGTGGCATGCTGCCTACGCACCAGCCTTCCAGAATAATCAGATCGATCGGCCCGCTGACCGTCAGCCAGGAATCAGACCTGGCACGGTCATCCAGCGATTTGTCGAAGCGCGGCAGTGCCATCGTTTCATTCCGTTCCAGTGCTTTCAGACGTTCTATGCAGTCCGCAAGCATCTGGATGTCGTGCGTTCCAGGAACTCCACGCGTCGCTAATAGCGGGTGAATATTTTCCGCCAGCTGCACGCGCTCCGACTTCGTCAGATAGAAATCGTCAATTGATAATACAGCGACTCGCCAGCCGCAACCTTGCTCAAGTGCGAGCTGCAAATAAGCGGCGAGGGTAGTCTTGCCGGTGCCTTGTGCTCCATTGATGCCGAGCAAAAATGTTCTTTCTGCGATCCGCGTTTTCGTCAGCCATTCGGCAAGATGCGAGTAATGATTTTCTATGAGCTTGAAAAACTTATTGGGCAATCGATGCGCGGAGATAAAGTCCTCGATCTGCCGATGTGTCAGTTTTGTGTTCATCTGCAAGGATCACGGTAAGGCGGCGTACTGAGGGTGTCAATTATTGAACTGAGAATGATTCAACACTCGTTTTTTATCAAGAGCTTACGAGAACAACACGAAGTAGTTCAATTACATACGATATCGCTGGGTCACGTTCGTACTGTGACAGAATTGTGACACAGTCTTGACGTTTCATGACATGTCTTGATACCATCCCCAGATGTCTGCTATCAAAATTAGTTCAAAAGTTGAGCAAGAACAGTGGCGTGAGCTGCAGGAACTTGCTCGAGAGTCTCATCAAAGTATCTCCGGACTACTGACAGAGGCGATTCGTGACTTCGTGCGCAAACGACGTCTGCGCCCAATTGTGCTCGATCATCTTGAGGCATCGATGGCTGAGAATGAAGAGTTAGGCGAACGCCTTGCAGAATGATGGCGTTCAATTCCTATCCGTTGAAGAAGCGGTAGCCATACATGAACGACTGATCGAGCGATTTGGCGGAAGCCAGGGTATTCGCGACAAGGGCCTTCTCGAGAGTGCATTATTTCGACCGCAAACCGGCTATTACACCGATATCGCGGAGATGGCTGCGGCGTTGTTCGAGTCTTTACTCTTGAATCACGCGTTTATTGACGGAAATAAGCGGGTCGCCTTCTTTGTGACGGATACCTTCTTGCGCCTGAACGGCTGGAAGTTGTCGGTCGAAGCAACGCCTGCTTACGAATTCATTATGGGGATGCTTGAGAGTGGAGACACTAGTTACGACAAGCTCCTGCCCCGGATCAGGCAGTCGCTTGTTGAGACCACGAAAAAATAACTGGTTGGTGTGCACAACGATGCAGGACTGATCCCGGCAATTTTCCGGCACCTAAGCCCGATCGCGCAGCGATTGATGGCCTATCGGGACAAAGACGGTCGGGCCTTCTTCAGACAAAGATCAATCAGGTCGTCGATCTTCGCGACGCCGACGCACATGACGTTGTCTGCGCCTCCCCAGTAAATCTTTACAGTGCCGTCGTCCTCTGCGACAGCACCGCAGGTAAAGACTACATTGTGGACGTAACCGGTCAGTTCCCACGGATCTTCCGGCGATAGTATCCAATCGTCGGCAACGCCGAGCACTTTGGCGGGGTCCGCAAGATCATGCAGAGCCACGCCCAGGCGGTACACCGCACCGTCCATGGTGGGAAACACGCCGTGGTAAATGTTGAGCCATCCCTTCGTGGTTTTTATCGGCGTCGCGCCGGGACCTATTTTCATTTCATCCCAGTGATACTGGACAGGCTGGATCACGGGTACCGAATCACCCCAGTGAATCAGGTCAGGAGACCAGGACAGCCATATGCACCAGGGATTGATCTCCGAGTGGGGCCGATCCAGCCGCGCATAACGACCGTCGAACGTTTCCGGAAAAATCACGACATTGCGCATGTCTGTCTGGCTAATGAGCGACACTCTCTCGACTGTTCTGAAATCACGCGTTTTCGCCAGACCGATGCGCACGCC
>RCNB010002707.1_pt1 | contig 10768 bp, 12 predicted proteins | sample 2041321 | NCBI WGS metagenome assembly RCNB01 (sample SAMN09708232, study PRJNA481090) | Marine sediment metagenome, whole genome shotgun sequencing project.
CAGCGGCAATCACTCTGGACTGTTTTAATTCTTTGGCAAAAACCAAAGCCAAAATGGTAATAACAGGAACGACAACAAATAAACTCAGTATATCCATCTTTACAATTAAATAATCCATTTATAAATAAAAACCATGGCCAATACAACAACTCCTGCTATAAAAGCAAAGGCATAATCTTGTACCCTACCCGATTGTATTTTTTTTATCTTTTCTGAACCAGAAACCGTTGAATTTCCAATAAGGTCCATTGTTCCATCAACTATATGCCTATCAAACCAGGCAAAGGGTGCTGAAATTCTTTTAAAAATAATTTCTTTGGTTATAAACAGGTATAACTCATCAAAATAAAACTTATCATAGGCCCATTGATAAAATGAACCAAATGCATTCGATACTTTTTCAGGAAGATCACTAGGTTTTTTATAAAATACAAATGCCAATAGAATTCCTAACAGACCCATACCAACCGCAATAGCAGCCAAAGGATAATTTAGATGTGCTTCGAAAGCAGTATGATCAGCAGTTACATATTCGCTAAAATGAATATATCCAGCTCCAAAACTCATAAGTGCAAGGAAGACTAATGGAAAAGTCATAGAAACAGGTGATTCATGAGGCTTATGTTCATATTCTTTCTCTTTACCCCAAAAAATCCCAAAGTACAATCTGAACATATAAAAAGCAGTCAAGCCTGCCACTAGAACCCCAATTATATAAATTAAACGGTTATGCTCAAATGCAGCCACCAAAATTTCATCCTTACTAAAGAAGCCTGCAAAACCAGGAAAACCAGTAATAGACAATGCTGCAATCAGAAAGGTAATATGAGTTATGGGCATATACTTTCTTAAACCACCCATGTCTTGCAGGTTGTTAGTATGTATGGCATGAATGATTGATCCAGCTGCTAGGAATAAGAGACCTTTAAACATGGCATGGGTAAATAAGTGAAACATAGATGCCATATACCCCAAGCCATCATGACCGCTATATCCTGAAACTCCAAGAGCCATCATCATATAACCTATCTGTGACATGGTAGAAAAAGCCAGTACCCGTTTAATATCATTTTGAGTCAATGCAATGACCGCCGCAAATAAGGCTGAAAATGCGCCTACCCAGGCCACAACGTTTAATGCATAGCCATCCTCTACAAAATAGTAAAGTGGAAACAATCGAGCTACAAGATAAACACCTGCTACAACCATGGTCGCAGCATGTATTAAGGCCGATACAGGCGTAGGCCCTTCCATGGCGTCCGGGAGCCATATATGCAATGGGAACATAGCCGATTTTCCGGCACCCCCCATAAATATTAATAAAAGAGCCCAGGTAATAACAGATAGGCCCATAAAAGAAGTTGAAGCCCAATTTGAAATTACACTTCCTTCAATATCAGTTAGCACAGCGAAATCATATGAACCTCCATAATATCCAATGATAAGTATTCCAATCAAAAAACCAAGATCTGCAAACCTTGTTACAATAAAAGCTTTTTTCGCGGCCGCTACAGCGGATGGTTTGGTATAATAATAGCCAATAAGAATGAATGATGATACCCCAACCAACTCCCAAAAAATATAAATTTGAAACAGATTAACAGCCAAGACAAGTCCCATCATTGAAAACGTAAATAATGACAGAAATGCAAAGAATTTTGTATATCCAGGATCTCCTTTCATATATCCTCTGCTATAAAGATGCACCATAAACGAAATTGTGGATACCACAACAAGCATCATGACCGATATTTGATCAATCAATACACCCATATCAATATACAATGTGTCTGTAAAGTTCATCCAACGCCATTGCGTTGTAAAGGACTGATATACCTCTCCAACTTTTCCAACAACTAAGAAATACTGATAAGCAGTATAATAGGATAACACAAGGGTAACCAAAAGACCTAAAGACCCTATCCATCCAGATACCGCCGGTTTGATCCTATTGTAATTGATTCCAAGAAGCAGGAAAACTGCCAGAGGAATGAGAGGAATTAAAATTGCATAGCTAAAATCCATAATTACATAATTTCATTGAATGATTAGATCAATATTTCAGTATTTCAGTATCCTTAACTTCAACAGAAGCTATCTGTTTATATAAATTTATTATAATGGCAACTGCAAGAGCTGTTTCCGCAGCAGCAACAGCCACAATGAAAACTGAGAAAAATACACCTTGAAGATTGTCTGGAAACAAATACTTATTTATGACCACAAAATTAATGGCCGAAGCATTCAGAATCAGTTCAATTGACAACAACATTGTAATCAAATTTTTTCTTGTCAAAAATCCATAAACCCCGATGAAAAATATCGCCGATGTCAGGGCTAAAATCTCGTATATACTTATTCCTTGTATCATTCAGCTCAATTTATTGTTCTAATCTTTTTCCTTTAGCAATAACTATTGCTCCTATCATGACTGCTACTAACAATACACTAATCACTTCAAAAGGCAGGATAAATCCACCAGCTTTATAACTCAACATTCCATGCCCAATATCACTTACTTCAATAGACTCATAATTCTCAATTTCATTAAACTCGTACGTGAATATGGCATATACTGTTAGTGCAAATCCTGCAACACTTAAAATTCCGGATAAAACTCGTTGTGACATTTTTGAGACTTCGAGTCTTAATTCTATATGGTGTACAAGTAATACAGAAAAAATAATCAATACGACCACTCCCCCAGCATAAACAGCAAGCTGTATGGCCGCCATAAAAGTATAATCCACCAAAAAATAAAGCCCTGCGATCCCCATCAAGACAAACAGGAGGTAAATCACAGCGCGAAGCATTTTTCTACTAGTAACAGCTTTGATCGCAAAAACAATCATGATCAACGCTATGAGATAAAATACAATTCTTTCCATAATACTAATCTTCTACACCAGCTTTGATCACTGAGCCTGGTTTGTTCAACACTTTAGTAAGTTGTGATCTATCGTATACTGAATTTTCAAAATTTTGAGCCCATTTGATTGCGTCTGTCGGACAGGCTTCGATACATAAACCACACATTGTACACATCGATAAATGATAGACGAATTTATCAATCTTTTTCTTCTTTTTTCCCGATTCAGGATCTATTCCTCGATCCCAAACAATCTCGATAGTTCCATTAGGACATGCAATTTCACATTTCTGACATCCAGTGCAAGTATGTTCATTATTCTCGTCATGTGGCATTACAACTTCTCCTCTAAACCTGTCAAACATTTTAAGCGTTTCCCTATTATCAGGATATTGCTGTGTTATGATCTCCTTTCTGGCCGTGACGAAATACTTACCCGTGACGCTCATCCCTGTGAGCAGGGTCTTTATTCCATTATATATGTCTGAAAAATAACTCATGTCTTCTTTAATTAAAATGTCCAGTTTAACCAGATGATAATTGCCATCAAAACGATGTTCATCAAATTAAGGGGCAACAAATATTTCCATTCCAAGGTCAGCAGCTGATCAACTCTAAGTCTTGGAAAAGTCCACCTAAACCACATCATCAAAAATATAATCACCAATACCTTTAGCATGAACCAGAAAACGCCCATCCAAGGAAGCGATTCTGTAATACCAAAAGGTGAAAGATAGGCTCCAAAAAATATTGTGACAGCAATGGCTGCAATAATGAACATATTGATGAATTCAGCAAGAAAGAAATAGGCGAATTTCATCCCTGAGTATTCCGTATGGAAACCAGCTCCTAACTCAGATTCAGCTTCAACCATATCAAAAGGTGCTCTGTTGGTTTCAGCAGTTCCTGCTATCATAAAAATCATAAAAGCAATGATTGCCGGAATATGCCCCTGAAGTATAAACCACCCTCCAGCTCGCTGAACTTCAACTATTTCAGAGATTCTTAATGAACCCGATAATAGTACAATAGTCAAAATTGACAGGCCTACTGACAACTCATAACTCACTGTTTGCAAGCCACTCCTCATAGCGCCAATAAGTGAATATTTATTATTACTGGCCCATCCTCCCAATAAAACGCCAATCACTCCAATAGATGAAACCCCCATAACAAAGAAGACTCCTATATTAATATCAAAAGCCTGAAATTCAGCAGAAAACGGTAAAACTGAAAGCGATACCAAAGCGGCTACTATAACAAAATAAGGAGCCAAATTAAAAAGAAACTTATCTGCATTTTCAGTAACGGTTAGTTCTTTGGTCAGCAACTTCAGCGCATCTGCTATGGTTTGAAATAAACCAGACGGGCCTACTCTATTAGGCCCTAATCTCAATTGAAAAAATGCAGCAATTCTTCTTTCCATCCAAACTAATAGCAAGCCTGCCAATGCAAAAAAAGTTAAATACGCAGCAGCTATCAATACCCATTCTGTTAGATCTGCCAAACCCGCCGGCAACGAACTTTGAAGCCAGTTGTGGATAGAACTTGTTATCGATAATGTTTTAATCATGAGAATCTAATTAGATCATTGAATGCTTCTTTTATCGGTCAATATCAGGAACTACTATATCAATAGTTGCCATGGTAGCAACCAAGTCTCCTATTTTTCCTCCAATCGTAATGTCATTAAGTAGGGACAAATTTGAAAACCCTGGAGATCTGAATTTCATCCTATATGGGTTTTTTGTACCTGTGCTATTGACATAAACTCCAAGTTCACCTCTAGCTGTTTCCACCCTTTGATAATATTCTCCTTTGGGTAATTTAATTACGGCTTTAGTCGTTGTTTGGTATTCACCTTCTGGAATATTATCGATCAATTGGTCAATTATTTTCATAGACTCCCACATTTCCATAATCCTTACCTGATATCGAGCAAAATTATCCCCTACCAAGCTTAATGATTCGGTAAACTCAACCCTGTCATAGGCACTATATGGATGTCTCTTCCTAACATCACTGGCAAATCCTGAGGCCCTGGCTACAGGTCCTGAGGCTCCATAAGATATTGCCTGCTCGCGAGTCAATACACCGATCCCTTTTGTTCTTTTCTGAAAGATCACATTGTCCGTTAGCAACTTGTCATATTCAGGTAACTTTGTTCTAAAATGTGTTATAAATTCTTTGGTGCGCTTCACGAAATTCGGATGAATATCGAACATCAAGCCACCAGGTATGTTGTAATTCATGGTTAGTCTTGCCCCACAAGTTTCTTCAAAAATATCATTGATCATTTCGCGATCTCTAAAGGCGTAAAAATAAGAAGTAAGTGCACCTAAATCCATACCCATAACACCCCACCAAAGCATATGCGATGCCATCCTAGTAAGTTCTCCCAATATGGTTCTGACAACTTTTACTCTTTCAGTAACTTCCAGTTCTAAGGCTTTTTCAACCGTCAAACACACGGCCTCATTATTGATATGTGAGGATAAATAATCCATACGATCTGTCAGATGAACGATCTGTTGATAACTATCTCTTTCACACATCTTCTCAATTGATCGATGAATATATCCAAGATCAGGCTCAACGTTTTTTATAATCTCACCATCTATCGTAAGTATCAAACGTAAAACCCCATGAGTTGCAGGGTGCTGTGGCCCCATATTGATAAAATATTCTTGGGTTTTAAAGCTGTCGTTTGCTATTTCTTCCATGCTGCTGTTCAAATTATTTAATCACCATATTTGCCTCGTCCACATAATCTTTTCTCAAAGGAAATCCATCCCATTCAGGAGGAAGAAACAAACGCTTCATATTTGCATGATTCGTAAAAGTAATTCCAAAAAAATCATAGACTTCCATCTCATGAAATTCGGCAGTTCGCCATATATGACTTACAGTATCCAACACTGGATTCTCACGATCATTTGTATTTACCTTTATAACTATATTGTGTTTTTTACTGATGGATTCTAAATGGTAAATCACTCCTAATTCTTCTCCGTAATCAATTCCTGTAAGACAGAATAGATAGTCAAAATCCAATTCAGAAGTTTCTTTTAATTTAGTACAGACCTCTAACAGCAATTCTTTTGGAACTATAACGTTCAAAAATTCTGAAGCCTCTTCCGTAAATTCTAATTGATCATTCCAAGATGAAATTATTTGTTGTATTTCTTGATTCGTCATGATACTGATTTTAAACCTTCCCTTCGTCAAATCCTTCAATAGGATTGATTTTCTCTAATCGATTTTCTTTCCTTATTTTGTCCTGAAGAATAAACATCCCATCTAAAAGTGCTTCAGGTCTTGGTGGACAGCCAGGAACATATACATCAACCGGGATCACATGATCCGCTCCCTTTACCACCGAATAAGAATTATAATAGAAAGGCCCTCCAGAAATAGCGCAGGCTCCCATTGCAATTACATACTTAGGTTCTGCCATCTGATCATAAAGTCTTCTTAATACAGGCGCCATCTTGTTTACAATTGTGCCAGCTATGATAATTAAATCAGCTTGCCTGGGTGAGGGTCTTGCAACCTCGAAACCAAAACGCGACCAATCATGCCTTGCTGCTCCAGTTTGCATCATTTCAATGGCACAACAACTTGTTCCAAAATACAAGGGCCATAAAGAATTAGATCTACCCCAATTAATGACTTTATCAAGAGAGGTGATTACTATATTAGCACCATTCCCTCCTGGGATTACCCTACCCGGGAAATCTTCACCTAACGTTTGTCCTTCTACTCCCATCTTAATGCTCTTTTTTTCCATGCGTACAACAATCCCAAACCAAGAATGAATAAAAATATAAGTATCTCAACCAAGGCAACCGTTCCTACTTCTTTAAAAACAACTGCCCATGGCACAAGAAATGCTACCTCTATATCAAACAAAAGAAACAAAATCGCAAACAAATAATAACCTACCTTAAACTGCACCCAAGTAGGTCCGATTGTTTCAACACCGCATTCATAGGGTTCTTTTTTTGCCTCATTCTCTGATTTATGAGATATCAATCCTGACAAGAAATTCGCAAGTACCACAAGAAATACACCTGCGATAAAAAATACTAGAATTGCTTCATAGCCCATAATTGAAATTCTTATTTAGTTCACAAATACATTTTGTGATTTTAAAAAAAAAGGGTGACCGCAGTCACCCTTTAAACTATAATTTATTTTACCTCATAGGTTTCCCCTGAGAAAAAGAGATCATCAACTTTTGAAAAACTCGAATTAGATTTCACCTGCTCATGCAGTTCAGCTTCCCGGTCTTCAAAGGTCCAATCTTCAAAACTTCTAATAATTCCGGTTGCCAATGGATACTGTAATTTGGCTAGCATTTGATGTAAAGTATTGTCTTCGCATTTGGCATCATGAACCAAAATATCACTTTCAATCACACCATTTTCACCAAGCGTAACCACTTCCAGTCTTAATCCATTTAACACCAACCCTTTGTTTCTTTCCTTTCCAAAAATCATAGGTTTTCCATGTTCAAGGAACATTTGCTTATCTTCTCTCACGGCCTTATCTGTGAATTGTGTAAAACAACCATCATTAAAAATGACACAATTTTGTAAGATTTCAATAAGAGATGTACCCTTAAATTTTTCAGCCTCAATAAAAAGATTTGTCATTTCTTTAGGGCTATTCCCTCCTAGCCTGGCAAAAAACCTTGCCTGGGCTCCAAGAGCGAGCTCACCTGGATGAAACGGAGGTTGTGTATTCCCGTAAGGAGACGATTTGGTTTTCTGACCAATTAATGAAGTTGGAGAAAATTGCCCTTTAGTCAATCCGTAAATCTCATTATTAAATAATATAATGTTCAGATTCAAATTTCGTCTAAGAACATGTATAAAATGATTCCCCCCAATAGCAAGACTATCACCATCTCCTGTGATCATCCAAACGCTAAGATCAGGATTAGCCAATTTAACACCACTCGAAACAGCAGCTGCCCTCCCATGAATACTATGCATTCCGTAAGAATCAATATAGTATGGAAATCTAGATGAACATCCGATCCCAGAAATAAAGACTACATCTTCTTTTTTAACCCCCATTTCTGGAAGCGCCTTTTGCATGGCCCTTAAAATGACATAATCATCACAACCAGGGCACCATCTAACCTCCTGGTCACTGGCAAAATCCTTGAAGGTGTATTTTTTCTCTATAGTATCTTGCATATCAGTTCTCTTTAATAATGTTCTTAAATTTCTCTGTCAGATCAGCAACTGAAAAAGGTAAGCCCATGATTTTATTATACTGTGTATATTTAAATTCTGGGTACCGCCCTCTAAGTATAGTTGACAGTTGACCTTTGTTTAATTCACAAATTACGATTTTCTTAAATTTTGACAGCAACTCGGCTGTGTTCTTTGGAAAAGGATTGAGATAATAAAAATGTGCATGCCCAACCTTATACCCATCGTCATCAAGACTTCTTACAGCAGAATGCAAACTGCCATAAGTTCCACCCCATCCAATAACCAAAAGGTCCCCTTCTTCATTGTATTCAGCCTTCAAGTCTGGAATATAATTCTCAACTCTTTTTACTTTTTCAGCCCTTATATTGGTCATATATTCATGATTATCAGGAGCATATGAAATATTCCCTGTAATCTTATCTTTTTCTAGACCGCCAACCCTGTGTTCAAGTCCTGCCGTCCCCGGGATTGCCCAGTTTCTTGACAAAGTTTCATTGTTTCGATCATAGGGATGCCAGGTAGCTGATCGTTTATCTATAACCTGGGTTTTTATATCAGGCATTTCAGTGATAGATTTAACTTTCCATGGTTCTGATCCATTAGCAATATATCCGTCAGTAAGCAGTATGACAGGAGTCATGTGTTCTAAGGTCAATTTGGCTGCAATAAATGCATATTTAAAACAGTCAGCAGGTGTACTTGCTGCAATAACAATAACCGGAGACTCGCCATTTCGTCCATACATGGCCTGCAAAAGGTCTGATTGCTCGGTCTTGGTAGGTAAGCCCGTACTCGGGCCCCCTCTTTGTACATTAACAACTACCAAAGGTAATTCAGTCATTAATGCAAGGCCTATAGCCTCCCCTTTTAGCGCTAAACCTGGCCCTGAAGTTGTCGTGATTGCAAGATCTCCTGCAAAAGATGCTCCAATAGCTGAAGTAACACCAGCTATCTCATCCTCCGCCTGAAAGGCTTTTACGCCAAAATTCTTATGCTTTACTAGCTCATGTAAGATATCAGTGGCAGGGGTAATCGGGTAAGAACCAAGAAACAGTTCCAGTCCTGATTTCTCTGCTGCTGCAAGAAAACCCCATGCTGTTGCGGTATTACCATTAATAATACGGTAAATTCCTTTTGGCATTTCAGATGGCACTATTTTATAGGCATTAGGAATTAATTCTAATGTTTCAGCATAGTAAAACCCTGTTCTTAAAACCTTTGCATTTGCCTCAGCAATTTTAGGTTTGTATTTGAACTTCTGATCAAAGAACTTCAAAGTATGACTCATTTCACGATCATACATCCAATAAACCATACCGAGAGCAAACATGTTCTTACTACGCGTAATACTTTTGTTATCTAGACCAAGGTCTTTTATAGATTCTTTGGTCATAGAGGTCATTGCCACCTCTATGACACGGTAGTTTTCAAGACTTCCATCCTCTAATGGGTTAGATTCATATTCAGCTTTTTGCAAATTCTTTTTTGTAAAAGAATCAATATCTACAATTATTGTATGCCCGGCCTTAACGGCATGCAAGTTCGTTTTTAAACCCGCCGGATTCATCGCAACTAACAAATCAAGATCTTCTCCTGGAGTACTGATTTCAATACTCCCAATATGTACTTGAAAACCTGAAACTCCATAAAGACTTCCTTGAGGAGCTCTAATCTCGGCTGGATAATTTGGGAAAGTTGCGACGTCATTTCCAAACATCGCTGATGTGTCAGTAAACTGAGTTCCAGTCAACTGCATTCCATCTCCAGAATCACCCACAAATCTTATCACCACGGCACTTAAGGTTTCAACTTCCTTTTGTTCCGGTTCAATTTTATTAACAGCCATCTTCTGTATTTTTTTGATAAATTTACTAAAATTTATATTACCCTACTCAATTAGTAGTTAAAAGTAATACGCTCGTTCTTTACAAAATATGACTTTTATCAATCTGTTATTTATATTACAATTAAAGTCTTGAGAATCCCTTATTTGGAATAATTCTAAATTTTGAATATTCTGAATTTTATGAAAATATAATTCTTTAACTTTGCTGGAGAATTTTAAATATAAATAAAATGGCTATAATTATAACTGACGAATGTATAAACTGTGATGCCTGCGTTGCGGAATGTCCAAATAATGCAATATATGAACCAGATAGCGAATGGTCGTATTCAGATGAGACCACTTTAAGTGGAGAAGTAACTACACCTGATGGCAGAACTGTTGACGCAGACTCTGAAAACGAAGCGGTAAGTGATGAGTTTTATTTTATTGTAACAGATAAATGTACAGAATGTAAAGGTTTCCACGATGAACCACAATGCGCCTCAGTTTGCCCGGTAGATTGTTGTGTTCCTGATGAAGATCATGTTGAAACAGAAGAAGTGCTTCTTGAGAAAAAAGTTTGGATGCACGGAGAATAAATAAGTTATTACATATAATTAAAAAGAGTATTTGAGTTCAAATACTCTTTTTTTATGCTCTAAACTCGCCCAAATAGGCCTATGACTTTTATCATAATTTAAGTCTCTGGTAAGCCATAATTTTACACTTGGTTAATCTTATCATCTTGATAATGATTAGTACAGTAGTAAACTTATCTCACATTTATAAACTTTCTGCAAAATGAAAAAACAATTCGAAAAAATAATTTGTGATGCGAATGAG
>RCNB010002710.1_pt1 | contig 10757 bp, 9 predicted proteins | sample 2041321 | NCBI WGS metagenome assembly RCNB01 (sample SAMN09708232, study PRJNA481090) | Marine sediment metagenome, whole genome shotgun sequencing project.
CTACAATGATACAGGGGCTGAGGGAACTACGAACCTACCCCAAAATGCCCCCGAGGATTTTACCCCTGGGGAAAGAAACTAATGAATGAGGCCTGATTTTCCCTTTGACAAAGTAATCAATACTTTTTATCTTATTTCTGGGGGAATGATATTGCACTTCTAACCATAAGTTAGACAAAGAATAAAGAACGTATTTAATGTCTCCTTGCGCTACTATATTGACAAACTGACCCTTTGTAAATACATTATAATATTTATCCTTGTTGGTTAATATGTTGAAGTCATAGATGTCCATTTCATCCTTTATTTAAACTTTGGAAACTTCTAGTGCAAACACACTAGCGACCGAATATGAGCTTTTGCCGTTTTGCACTTTGCTGCTTGTTAACTTATTTCATTGCCCTAACTTCATTTAATTTCATGGTCATTGAAATAGCATCTGCTTTAACCCAATGATCGTATTCTTCAATGGCCTTTATTCTAAGGTCATTATCCAAGTAACCTTCTTCTACCATTTGGGATGAACCAGCAACTTTTGACCATATTCCAACCTTAGCTATAAAATCTTCTTTTTTCCTTTGATAGAGTTCATCAGAATTAATTGTCTCTATTGAATGAAATCCAACCTGTTGAAGCATACTTGACAAATTGTCTGCAATTTCATTATCCATTCCAGCATCTTGTCGCCACTTCAAGAATGTTTGGTAAAATGATCTCATACTTTCAGGAGGACTTGGATCCCATTCTAATTCTTCGTGGTTATAATCAAGAATTGAAACTTTTCCATTCGACTTTAACAGATCTTTCATTTTCATCAAGGCTTCTTTTGGATTAATCAACCATTGCAATACTCTTGCAGAGACTATTAAGTCAAATTTTCGCTTAGGTTCATAAGCAAACAAATCAACATGAATTAACTCTAAGTTCTTTACTTCACTATATGCTATCTTGCCACTTTCGATAAATTTTTCAGTATTATCAATACCAATTACTTTTCCGTTTTGACCTACAGCTTTAGCAATATCCTTTGAAATTGCCCCTGTACCACATCCAACATCTAACACGATCATTCCCTTCTTCAGTATAGGCTTTAAGTTTCGATAATCAACTTCTAAAGTTCTGTTGTCAAGTATTTTTGTTACCTGTTGCCCATCTCTTTCTATATGTTTATTTCCCTTCATATCTTTATTGCTAACTACTATCCTCCGCATATGCCTCAATAATGCAGAATGTTTCTGCTGTATCTGGTCCTTATATTTAGAACTTAGTTAAGGAAGTTTAACGAGCTAAGATAAAAAGCAAGTAATACTTTCCTTGATGTTATTTAGTGAAGGCTAAGCAACTTAATTGAGGTCATTAACCTATCCTTTTATTTGTCATCAAAATTTAAGGTCGGAAAAAGTTCTGGCTAGACCAAATCAAAATCGATTCCTTTAATTTTTAAAGATTTCCATTTTCTTGACTTTCGGAACTCCTATAGCAGAGGTAATCTTAAGCTGAACTTCGTACACCTCTAGGTCATCAAAATCATGAATAAATTTATGGCCAATTGATGAACCTTCGAAAAGTGTTTGCCAGCCTTTGTCGGTTTTTGCCTCTAATGTGAATTTTCTTATACGCTCACCTAGAGAAATCTCCTCCATTAATACCACTTGATTTATGACTTCCTTCCTTGAAAGTCGAAGGTTGATTTTATTCCCCATACCCGAAACGGTTTTGATCGGATTGGAAAAACGTAACTTTATTTCATCCCCGAATTCTTTTAAACGTTTGACATCGGCTTTCGGAATTAATCCACTTGAATCTGGTGTAACACCTAAAATAAGAGTAGAATTATGGCCAACAGAATTATAGTACATTGAAATCAACTTGTCCAATGGATATAGAACTTCCGCTCTGTTTGGAGCCCAAAACCAGTCATGACCACCATTGCCTCTCAGGGGTGCATCGCTCATCGCTGGCATATAGAATTTACCATCCTGGTCCCCGGTTTTCAATAACTGAAAGTCGTTGGAGGCTATTTCTTCCCTGGCGCTCTCCCCAGCCCCTATGGCCTTGAATGGAAAAGTACCCCAAGACGGATAAGGTACCGTGCCTTTTTCGCTTCCTCCCCAACGTATATCGGCCCTCTGAAGATTATGATAGAAAAGGATTTGTGGCTGGTGCTTCTCAATTATGGAGAGTATGTCAGGTCCTCCTTGTCCAGGCCCGTGCGCTCCTCCGTCGAACCAGACCATGAACCACTCACCATAATTGGTAAAAATCTCCTCAACGATTTTTTCGATCATTTGATTATAATGCTTTTGCCTATTAGCGGCAAAGTCATTTTCACCGTGTACCTTGAAATCGTATATGCCGTAAAAGGAATTCCAGCGTGTTCCGATATAAACGCCGGGTAGTATATCGTATTTTTCACATGAGGCTTTAAAATCACGAAGAATGTCCCCTCTTCCATCATGCCAATTCAAAGCTTTCATAGAGTATGGAGTAGCCGAACTTTGATAAAAAAAGAATCCTGTTTCATGACTTACGGTCAAAATAGCGACTTTGAAGCCCCCATCCTTTAGCGACTTGACCCATTGGTCCATATCATACTGCTGAGGATTGAAAATATTGTAATCTTTGATTGGGGTTATTCGATTCTCAGGTTGAACATAGGGGCTTTTATTGAATACATGCAAGTCGATACTTATTAAGGCAGCCAATTCTGCATTTTGCCATTGCAGCTGAGCGGCAGTAGGAATCGGTACTGGTTGCTGCGCCGCTGTTTTTAGAAGGAATAGCAGAAATATACTTAAAGCCAATATTGGTCGACGCCCCATTTGCTCTATTTTTATGTCACTTTTTTTAATATAATATTCTAACCTATTTCTTTTGGCCACAATCGGTGATTAATGATTGAATATATTTCATCGTTTATTTGAACTTTGTAAAAATAAGGCAAAGATTTCTGCCTGCCGGTTTACACACCTTCCGGGTGCACAGAGCGCAGCGCAATAAGACCGCCTATACAATGAGCGAACTGCCATACAGGCAAGACAGTAAGTCAGAACTGCGGAATCGTCCCCTGTTAAATATACCCGCTTATTCTAAAACATGAATATTTTTTTTGGCACAAATCGCTTTCAATTCATCAGGCCAGATAGAAACGGTTACTTCACCCAGATGCGCGGTTCTTAAAAGGTACATATACGTTCTTGCCTGACCAATTCCGCCACCGATACTCAATGGAATTTCATCATTTAAAATAACCCGATGGTAAGGAAGTTTAAGAAAATCTGTCTGCCCAGAGAGCTCCAATTGGGCTTTCATAGTGTCTTTGGTAACTCGCACCCCCATTGAACTCAACTCATGCCGTCTTTTGGTTACTGGATTATACACCAGGATGTCGCCATTTAGTCCGTACATTTGTTCGCCATTTATTGTTGTGGTTGGCGTAATCCAGTCATCGTAGTCCGCTGCACGCATCTCGTGGGGATAGCCATCTTTTAGTACTGAACCAATGCCAATGATAAATACGGCAGGATATGTTTCTAGAAGCTTGTTTTCTCTTTGCTTTCTCGGCAGATCAGGATACATGGCCAGGATCTCTTCTGCATGAATGAATTTGAGTTCTTCCGGGAAATCGGGATATTTGGAATCGTCTAATTCCGGAAAATGTGTTTTGGCCATAACACCGGCGTCTCTAATTACCTTCCAGATTTTCCTAACGGCATCTTTTAGATAATCTAAGGTCCTGTCTTCTTCAGAGATCCGCTTTTCCCAATCCCATTGATCGACATATGCAGAGTGGTCATGATCAAGAAAATAATCCTTTCTTATAGCTCTCATATCCGTATTGATGCCTTGCCCAACTGCACAATCAAATTGTGCCAAAGCCATGCGTTTCCATTTGGTTGCCGCCTGTACCACCTGTGCCTCTATGCGTTTAGTTAATCCCAGTCCTGCCGGAAACTCCACAGGAGTGCGAGAGCCGTCACGGTCCAGATAATCATTTACACCACTATCCTTTCTTACGATTAATGGTACCTGAACCATTTGCAGATTTAAGGCCTCTGCTAAACCTTTTTCTATGTAGTCTTTAATCATATACAGCGCTTCCATCCTCTTTAATGGTGGTAATACTGCCTTGTAGTTATCAGGAAGAATTTTGCTTACTTCTTCATAGGTGCTAATTCCGGGTCCTGCTAAATCTAATCTTTTTTCTTGCATGAGTACGTTCTTTTAATATTTGGTAACAGAAAAATTTTTATCGCTAGTTACTTGTTCTATATCCAATTACGACCAAAATTAGATAAAAGTGGCCTTAGAAAATGTGATAAATCTCATATATAGGAACTTACGTTATCCATATCACGCTAAAACCATAATATACTCCATCATTTCCAGGCATTACCTCATAATCATTTTGAGTGTTTTCATTTGGAAGTTCCCCGAGTTGAACAGTAAAACGGTTTTGGTTATACTTCTTTGATTCACTTTTCAATAATCTTCAAGCGAATCGATTTGCTTCATCTTCGGGCTGCTATTCTGTTTTTTTAAAGCGGATGGGAAATAGCAGCTGTTTTTAATTCCGAAAGAACAAGACTTCTTATATTCCCTCTACTGATATAGGTCATATTTACATTAGATTCCTTAGAATATCTTCGAAGAAAGAAGAACCGATAAAAACGAACTGAATATGATAGCAAAAAGAATCCTCATTATGGGCGCTGCCGGCCGTGATTTTCACAACTTTAATACGGTATACAGGGATAACGAAAACTACGAAGTGGCGGCTTTCACGGCAGCACAGATCCCGAATATTATCAACCGTAAATATCCCGCCTCCCTCGCTGGGAAAAACTATCCTGATGGCATTCCCATCTATGATGAAAAAGAGCTTGAAAAACTCATTGTTGAATTGAAAATCGATGATGTCGTTTTTTCCTATTCGGATGTGTCTTACGAATACCTGATGCATAAAAGCGCACAGGTAAATACGGCCGGTGCTAATTTTGTGTTGCTCGGCAGGAAAGATACTTCTATCAAAAGCATTAAACCATTAATCAGTATCGGGGCAACCCGCACAGGCTGCGGAAAGAGCCAGACAGCAAGACGATTAATGGAGGTCCTGATCGAAAAAGGTCTGAAAGTTGTGGCCATCCGTCATCCTATGCCTTATGGAGACCTGGAAGCACAGAAGGTACAGCGTTTCGCCGGCCTCGAGGACCTGGAGAAATACGATTGTACCATAGAAGAAATGGAAGAATACGAACCGCATATCGTTCGGGGCAATGTCATCTATGCAGGTGTTGATTACGAAGCAATTCTTCGGGCTGCTGAGAATGATCCCGATGGTTGTGATATCATCGTTTGGGATGGTGGAAATAATGATTTTCCTTTCTATACTCCTGATTTGCATATCACCGTAACGGACCCGCATAGGGCAGGCCATGGAATGCGGTATTATCCAGGAGAAGTAACGCTGAGAATGTCCGATGTCGTGATTATCAATAAAATAGACAGCGCACCTCCCGAGAATATTGCAAAGATTAGAAAGATGATTGCCGAAATTGTTCCCCAAGCTATTGTGATCGATGCTGCTTCACCTATCAGCGTAGCCGATTCCTCAATAATCCGCAACAAGAAAGTATTGGTCGTAGAAGATGGTCCCACACTGACCCATGGAGGGATGAAAATTGGAGCCGGTACGCTGGCTGCTGAAAAATTCGGTGCTACGGAGATGATAGACCCACGGCCATTCCTGGTAGGGGAACTGAAAGATACTTTCCGTTCCTATCCCGGGATCGGGACATTATTACCAGCGATGGGATATGGTGATAAGCAACTTCGGGATTTGGAGGCGACTATCAATAGCTGCGAATGTGATTCCGTGGTAATCGGTACACCTATTGATTTGAATCGGGTAATCGATATTAAGAAACCAAGCACAAGAGTTTTTTATGACCTTCAATCTATCGGGAAACCGAGTCTTACAGCCGTTGTAGAGGAATTTCTAGTAAAGCAAAAAATAGGGACCGGGATGAAAGAGAAAATCGGCTAGCTTAAAAAAAACAGGCTAGCATCTTACATTTATGATCGAATTGCTTTTACTTCTCCGGGCTGAATAAAAGTGATGTGTGCTATGGAGCTCTTTGCATTTGAGGGGCGGTTTTCATTATTGGCATCAAATTTCAAAGCACATTATGTTCTTTATTCTCAAAATATAGCGGGAGGAAGTTAATTATGCTCATTATATAAGCTAGAGGTATCGTTTATTTGAACTTTACGATTGAAGTTGCAAACTTTGTAGGTTTCCTCGCTTTAGCTTAACTTTTAGCATCGGTTCATGCCTGAAATACTTTATGTTTTTATCATTCTCAATGGATTGAAATAATTCACATTGAATTTCATCTTCATAAATAACCAAATAACATATCAAGTATAATTATACCTCTAAATAAACTTGTGAAGGGTTATTAACCGCAAATTGCATAAGTTCAAATAAACGGTGGTTTATCGCTCCCTAGTGCAAGTCCCATAAAAGAAACCTTTTATTGGACTCTTTCCTTGGCCGGCCAAGTTAATTTTAAGACTACTGTTTATTAATGAGTTAACTTAACCGTATTACTCAAGCACCGTTGTAAGTTGTTTTCGATATTCCGACGGATTCTGCCCCGTGAATGCCTTAAACTTTTTGTTGAAATGTGAAAAATTGTTGAATCCACTTTCAAAACAGACTTCCGTGATGCTAATAGGTTGTTCGGCAAGCAATTTAGAAGCATGTACCAATCGATATTCATTGACGAACTGGGTAAATGTTTTACTGGTAATCTTTTTAAAATAGCGGCAAAAAGACGGAACCGTCATACTGGCCAGATCGGCAACATCCTCCAATGGAATTTCCTCCTTAAAGTTGATCTTTACGTGATTGAAGACTAAATTAATGCGGTCGTTGTCCTTTACATCCGACAATAAGGCGAATCCGTCGGCATTAAGAATCCGGAATTCATCGGTATTCGTCAATTCGTTTAAAACGAGCAATATGGAAACCAAGCGCTGAAAATCGGTCTGTTGTTCCATTTCTTCCATCATAGCACCAACCGTAGTTTTAGTATTTCCTGAAAACACAATGCCGCGCTGAGCTAGTTGAAATAGTTTTTTTATTTTGGCCGTTTCGGGGACATTTAAAAATTCGTTTCCCAAAAAATCCGCTTTCATCTGTATGACGGTCTGGTTCTTGTTGCCGGTAAGCTGATCGGTAAAACCGCAATGTGGTAAGTTGCTGCCCACTAAAATCAACGTGCCCCAAGTATAATACGACAAGTTGCTGCCCACTTGCCGTTTGCCTGTCCCTCCGTTTACGTACACCAATTCTATTTCAGGGTGGTAGTGCCAAACGGTATTTCTGTTCTTATTGTTTTCGTCGAATTTTTGGTAGGTGAACGAATGCCCAAAATTTGGGGTTATCGACTCAAAAGTAGGTTTCTGTGCAAGCATAGCTAAACTATTTAAAAAGTAATAGTAAAGTTAAAACTGTCTATTGTGGAAAATCACCACAAATTTACCCTATATCTATGCTAAATTAACATAATGAGCACGTTTAAAGTCCTATAGAGTTAATTTTGAACACAAACTTAAAAAACGTGTAGTAGTGCAAAGTAATATACGGGCCTAAATTTGTATCGTAATTATTTATCAATCTTAAATGATACAGGGGGTAGGAACTACGCACCTACCCCAAAACGCACCTGAGGATTTTACACCTGGGGTATGAAATTAGTCCCTTGAGATTCAATTTTTAGGGATAATTACCCACTTACTTTGACTTTTTCAATCTCTTTTCTTGTTTCTTTTCTTTAGCCGTTTTTTCAGGTGCTTTTTTTACGTTTTTCTTTGCGTCTTGACCTTTTCCCATAATGGTATTATTTAATTATTAGTAGTATTTTTTGTTTCGTTCCGTGCAAAAATCAATCGTTAATTTGAACTTTGGCAATAACTGGTCTTTGTTCGCCGCAGCTTTCTTTCACAATTAGTCTTGCCCGCTCCATTTAGTAACTTTCAATATTTTTTCAAATATGTCATTATTCTCATAAATGCCCACGAATGCTTCCGAGCCAGGGCCAAATGCAAAAACAGGAATCAAAGCAGCAGAATGCCCTCCATTTGAAAATGTCATACCAGCTTCACTATAATCACTATACTCAGTTCCGTCTTCTCTTTTCTTCTTTTTTGCGGACAAAGTAAAACCACCCGTTTCATGATCAGAAGTTACTATGACCAAGGTATTGCCATCTTTCTCGGCATAATCCAATGCTTTGCCTATAGCATCATCAAAATCAATGAGTTCCGATACTAGGTATGGCCCATTGTTTTCATGTCCGGCCCAATCTATCTGCGAACCCTCGGCCATCATAAAAAAGCCTGCATCATCTTTACTTAAAAATTGAATGGCCAATGTCGTTGCTTTTGAAAGGAAGTCCCCCCTACCTTCAGCTGCCGGAGACATAGCATCTTCTGCCAAAAGATAAGCAGCCTTTTCGCTAGATCTAATTTTGGAAAAGTCACCAAGAGCAGTAGTGTCTATAGTGAATCTATTTTTATTTAGTGCCTGCAACAAGTTGCGTCCATCTTTACGTTTGTTAAAAAATTGTAGTCCGCCACCAGCGAAAAAATCCACCTCTGATGCTGCCAATTGTAAAGCAATTTCCTCGGCTGACCCTCTATTAAGTGTATGTGCAAAAAAACTTGCGGGTGTGGCATGGGTTATAGAAGAAGTGGCAATCATTCCAGTTCTAATATTTTTCATTGAAACGATTTCGACCAAATTTTTTACCTCTGTAGAATCATCGGCCACTCCTATCGCACCATTGTATGTTTTGACCCCACATGCAAAAGCTGTCGCCCCCGCAGCAGAATCGGTAACATCCTCCCTGGAAGATGAAGTTTTTATTAGGCCAATGTCTTTAAATCGGGCATAGTTTGGTAAAGAATCTTTGAAGTAGAAGGCAGAGGAAATCTGTGACAATCCTGTGCCATCACTTATCAAAAGGATGACATTTTTAGGGGCAATAACCTCTTTGTTGCCAATAGTACTTGTCTTACAAGCAAAAAATGAAATTGCAATACAAGCCAAAATAATTCTTTTCATTTTCAAATGTTTTATGTTGCTATCAATTAAATAGGAGGGGGTAGTCTCGTATGCTTAGTAAGAACAAGTTAAGAAGAAATTACATATAAATTTACACTAAGCCAGTTCTTTTAGTATATGTTTTAAATCGGAAATAGTAACCGGCTTTGAGATGAATTTGTTCACTATTGGGTAATTTTTCGCCTTTTCAATGTCACCGGGATGGATCGAAGAACTCAGAATGTAAAAAGAGAGGTGATCTTGGTTATGGTTGGGGATTTTTACAAAATCATCTAAAAAGACCCACCCATCCATAACGGGCATGTTCAGATCTAACAGTATTACGTCTGGTAATTTCTTTCCTTCCTGTGCCAGAGATCCCAGTTCGTTTAACGCACTTTCCCCGTTCGCATAAACAATGATCTCATCACAGAAATCAATCTCATTCATGATTCTTTTAATTCCATAGATAAAAATGGGATCATCATCAATGATACAAGCGCGCTCTACCCTGTTTTTAGTTGCCATTATTAGTTTGCGTCAAAATATAAATTAAAAGTAGTACCAACATTCACGGTACTCTCAACTTCAATCTTACCATTCATGGCCTCTATTTGGTTTTTCGTGATAAAAAGACCAATTCCCTTTGCATCTTTATTACCATGAAATGTTTTGTACATGCCAAATATTTTGCGACCATGACGGTCTAAATCTATGCCCTGACCATTATCGCTGAAGGCAATAACTACCTTATTTCCCTCTTTTTTTGAAGAGACCATAATTTGGGGTTGTCTATTGGGGGCACTATATTTTAAGCTATTAGTAAATAGATTTAACAAAATACTATCTAAATAGGCAGGAACGGCTTTTAGGTTATGTGATTTGGGTACATCTATTTTGCAGATTACCTCTTTTTCCTTAAATAAGGTACTTATGTTCTTTTCTACGTTCTTAAGAGTGGTGTACAGATTAATAGATGCCATATTACCGTTTACATTGGTCTTTACATGAACCACTTCATTAAGATGTTGTACGGTCTCGTTTAAGCCGCTGGTCGCCTCATCGATCATAGTGATCAGGTTCTTACGTTCTTCTTCATTTTCTTCCTTAACAAGGAAACTGCTCAACATAGAAAGGTTACTGGAATGTGACCTTAAATTATGGGAAACGATATGGGCAAAGTTCAACAAGTTATTATTTTGTTCATTGGTTACCTCTAGGAGTGCTCTAAGTTCTGCTTCGGCTTCTTTTATTGGGGTTATGTCCCAATTGGTGCCGATCATTTTAAGGAGCCTTCCTTTTTCGTCCTTAAGCAATACAGCTGCGGAATGAATGTGACGAATATTGCCGTTAGGCCAAATCACCCTAAAATTGTGGTTAAGGTCTTTTTCCCCTTTTAGGACCATTTCTTCTTCTTTTCGGGTTTTTTCCAGGTCTTCAGGATGTAGCATTGCCCTCCATGCCGCATCATCCCCTTTAAACTCTTCTTTGGTAATTCCATAGAGTTTGTACACTTGATCATCCCACACAATGCTATCATTGGCAATATCGTATTCCCAAATTCCTATTTGGGCCGCGTTGGTTGCTAAATTTAATCTATCGGCAACTTCTTTATATTTTAGTTGCGCCTCTTTGATTGGGGTTA
>RCNB010002711.1_pt1 | contig 10753 bp, 6 predicted proteins | sample 2041321 | NCBI WGS metagenome assembly RCNB01 (sample SAMN09708232, study PRJNA481090) | Marine sediment metagenome, whole genome shotgun sequencing project.
AAATCCAATTTCATCTGGATTCCGAATCTTTCGCGCTCATATTTTCCACTGGCTGTGGATTCGGTTTGCGTAACCTTAAAGCCAAATGTGCGGTATAAATTCACCGCAGCTCTCAACCGGTTGTCTGTCTTCAGAATGAGCTTTTTCGCTCCCTTTTCTTTGGCCCTGGCAACCGCTTCTTTTGTTAGTTTCCGTCCGACCTGCATGCCCTGGGCTTTTTCAGTCACGGCCATCTTGGCGATCTCATAGGTCTTTTCATCTCTTTTTAAAATAGCGGTCGTGCCCACGACCTTCTCTTCCATTCGTGCAAACAACACAAATCCCCCTTCTTTAATGATTTGCTCTTCTGGATTGAGGAGAATTTTTTTATCCAAATCCTCCACTTGGAAATATTTTTCCAACCACTCATAATTCAACTTTTGAAAATATTCTTTGTATTCTGGCATGTAATCCAATATTTCGACCGAATTGTACTGTCTCTGCTTGATCCGATTAATGATTCGGTTGCCGACATCCTCCTCATCTAAACGGGCTTCTATTCGTTTGATGATGTCCAGCATGTCCACATCGGCTTTCTCGAAGAGCTCCGATGTGGCAGTCTCAAAATCATTCCAAATAGGAATCAGGAAATTCACCAGCTCTTTCCCTTTTCCCGTTATGGCAAGCCGTCTGATCCTTCGATCTTGGCTGTCCTGGAAAGATTTAATCAATCCTTTTTTTATCAGCATCTGTGTTGTCTGGATGACCGCCGGATGTGAGATTTTCAAAGAACTGGCAATTTCAGAAATAGACAAAGGAGAATCTTGGGTATAGATCAGATAAAAAACGGTGAACCAACGGGGCTCAAAATCGATCCCCAAAGATTTATAAGCCTGGCTACCCCCGCGCATGAACCGATCTGTCAGCCTTTTCATCCGGCTGGCAACAGCGAGATATCCAAGCTCTTTTATGAAATCCATTCTTTCCAACAATTATGTAACCACTTACGTAATTGTATCACAATTTCCAGAAAAGTCAAGATCTTCAGGCGGTTTGCAGGGATTAGAAGACTTATGCAGAAGTCGGTATATCAAAGAATGATGGTAATGGATGCGAAAAATTCTTCGAACGTGTTTTTTGCCAGTACGAATAAATGCTCTGTCCACTGATAAAGAGACATATGATCCAGCGCATCGGTGAATATAACATGCAATATATGAAGGATCCAACCCACCAATATGACATTGATGACAACCAGGATAAGAGTGAGGGGAGAGTTCAGAAAAATATGCTTGATTCGTTTTCGTTTTCTCTCCCTTAGAGTTTCCATCCAGAGCTCCTTTATGACCAGCTCATTATTTACTTCTTTAGTCGCCAGACGTCCCATATTGTTAAAAAAAACTTGTAAGGAAGGTCAGTTATCTTGATCTACTTGTTTATTCGGCTTTTCCAAATACCCCCAAACCTTAGCGAAATAATTTGTCTTCCCAGTAGATGGTTCGGAGAATTCCACCCGAAGCCCCTTGCTCTCGAAGATTTTCATCCATTCTTTGAGTTTGTCGGGTGAATAAACCGTGATTTCAGCCACAGGGCCCCCTTTCATCACCACTTCTTCCATGTTATTTTCAGGAACCATTTTTTTTGTAATGGCAGAAATCGTATCTCTCATTTCTTTGAGCAACCGATTGGTCTCCTGTGTTTCTTTCAATATATCATTCAGGATTTCTTGTTCTTTTTTCATCTTCCCAAACTGTGCGATCTCTCAGCCATGAATATAGAAGATTTAAACTCGAATTATCAAAACTTGGGATATTCTTAACAACAGGAAAGAGATTTGCAATTTGGGAGGGAGGAGTCAACTAGCCTGGATTATTCACGAGCCGAGGTTGCTGCAGATGCGAGGCGTGACCCATGCAGCCGTGGTAGTCCACTGCAAATGGATCACAACAATGCAGATGTAGTGAGATCGGCTCGCCCGTAGGGTAAAAAATGCCGATAAATATAAAAAGATTATTCTTGAAAAGTTGTTTCAGCAATGTCAGGATAACGTCCTGATATTGCTCTGTAAAAAAAGCATCGGCATTTTTTATGAATAGTCCAGGTTAGTCCATTCAGCGATCTTCTGTTCAAGTTTTTCAGGTTTGACCGGTCGTGACAGGAAATCGTTCATCCCAGCCTCTAAACATTGTTCCTTACCTTCTTTGAATGCATCGGCCGTCAGAGCGACGATCGGGAGGGTTGTGTTTCCCTTCTTTCTAATCTCTTCGGTCGCTTCGATACCACTCATGACCGGCATGTGGATGTCCATCAAACAGATATCAAAATCTTCGGTCATCGCCTTTTCCACGGCCTCTTTGCCGTTGGAGACGATTTCGCCTTCAAAACCGAGTTTTTGTAATAGTATTTCGATGAGTTTTTTGTTGACAGGATTATCCTCTGCAACCAAAACTCTCACTTTCTTCCCAATCAATTCTTTTGCCATATGAGTCGTGACGATCTGCCCATCAGCCCTTTTATCCCCCAAAACCGTTTTAATGACATTGATGGTGCCTCGCTCTGTGACAGGTTTGGTTATAAAAGCATCAAACCCGGCATCTTTGGCTTCTTTAGCCGATCCGGGCCTGGCATCCGACGACACGGCGATAAGTTTTATGCCTTTGAAGTTGTTGCTTCTCACTTTGCGTGCAAACTCATACCCATCCATTCCTGGCATCATGATGTCAGAGAGAATAAGATCGGGAAGCTCCTGCATTTTTTCCAGGTCTTTCAGGCCTTGGATGGCGGTTTGAGCCTCCGCAACGATGTTTAAACCTGCCTTTTTGCAGAATGTCCTCAAAAGACGCCTGGCATTCTCATTGTCATCGACAATGAATACATTTTTGCCAATGAGGTCCTCGATATCGAGGGGGGAAATTTCCACGATCGCTTTAGGATCGGATTCCCGGAGATTGAGGGTAAATGTGAACTCGCTCCCCTCCCCCACTTCCGACTCCACCCAAATCGCCCCGTCCATCTTTTCGACTAAGGCCTTGGTTATAGCCAATCCCAATCCCGTTCCTCCATATCTACGGGTCGTCGAAGAGTCGGCTTGTGTGAAAGTATCAAATATCAGCTTCTGTTTCTCTGGGGGAATCCCGATTCCTGTGTCTTGTACCGAAATTTGAACCGTATAGTGCTCATTTTTTGACTGTTCACCCGCTTTTTTTCCTGCAGATAGCAACACACAAACGCCGATCTCTCCTTCTTCTGTGAATTTTATGGCATTGTTCAAAAGATTCAGGATGATTTGCCTCACGCGTGTGGGATCCCCGACAAAATTTTCCGGCACTTTTTCATCATAATCATAATACAGCTCGACCTTTGCGTTAGTCACCTTTGGCCTGGCAATTCTCAATACATCTTCGACTAAATTTTTCAGGTTGAAGTCGATCTCCTCCAAATGGATCTCCCCTGATTCGATCTTGGAAAAATCAAGGATGTCGCTGATAAGTGCCAGGAGCAATTTCCCACTCTCACGAACCGTACCCACATAGTCTTTCTGGATGTTATTCAAGGAGGTATCCGAGAGAATATCCGAAAATCCTAGGACTGCATTCAGAGGAGTCCTGATCTCGTGGGACATGTTTGCCAAAAACTCGCTTTTGGCTTGATTGGCCTGCTCGGCAGCTTCTTTGGCTTTGATCAGCTCTCTTTCATGTTTTTTCCGCTCTGTTATATCCGTAGCTGCATAAACAATTCCAGCCGGATCTCCTTTCTTATCTTTAATAAGCGAGGCTGAAACGCTCAGCTCGACTTTTGTGCCATCTCTTCCCTTCCATTCCATTTCTTCATCATGCAGGATCCAGCTTTTATTGATATTCGGAAAGAAATTTTTATCATTTATTTCAAACAAAAGTGTAATCGGCTGTTCCTTCAGCTCCTCTTCTTTGTATCCCAGGAGCTCGCACAACGAGCGATTCACAAAAGATATCCTTCCGGAAAGATTGACAACCGCTACCAGTCCTTCCATGGTTTCGAGGATATGATTGGCTGCAAATGATGGGGTCAAATCGATCAACCTGAAACGCATGATGGTCTGACCGAGAATCAAAGTGCAAACAAAAATGGGGATGTATCCAAGGGGATAAGCCTGAATCCCAAACACCCCAACAAAATCGACTGCACCCAGCGAGCCGACGGCGACCCCGAGAAATATCCCCATGAGCCGGCTGCGCTCCCGATCGGATGCGCTTTTCATGTTTTCAAGCCAAATCAAATCCAAGCTTATCAACATAAAAAGAGCAAGATATACTATCAAAAAGAATCCATAGATGCCGTATTGCGCGTTATACCCCCAGGACATCGAGGTGACGCCTTTTATGAAATAGGGGCTGAAAACAAAACCTGCACAAAATCCCCCAGAGAGGATTAGAGTAGCCCAGCCAAAATATCTGTATTTTTTGTAACGTTGGATGATATCAAGCGTAAAAATGAAAAAGAAGCTGGGAATAAAGGCTACACCAATATGCTCGATTTTGGCCCAGAAAAGGGCAACGTGTTCATTGGAAGCTGAATAAAGCCAGGGCAAGGAACCCAGCCACACAAAAATGCTGATGGTGACCAAGAAAAAAGATGAACTTACTTTGGAAGCCCGATCCTTGATGAAGGTCACCAAACCAAGGACGAGCATCAAGAAGCCGACAATAAAAGGAGCAATGGCATAGATATTGAGTCTTAAAAAGAGCGCCTCTATATTTTCCATTTGACCTAATACGCCTCCACTGGCCTTTTATGATTACAGATGGAGGTTTTTTTGGTCAATCACCGGAAGAGAGGATTTTGGGGGTGAATTTTTGTGTCAGCTATTCATATCTTATCGAATCGACTGGATTGGCGAAAGCGGCTTTGATGGATTGGAAACTTACCGTTAGCATTGCGATACACAGGGCCATCATACCTGCTGCGGCAAACGTCAACAGGCTGAGGGAAATCCGGAAGGGAAAATGGGGAAGCCAGTAGTTTTTAAGTACAAAATAAGTCAGCGGCCAAGCGATCACGTTGGCGACCAGAACCCACTTGATGAAATTTTGTGAGAGCTGAAACACGATCGAACCCACAGAAGCACCCAGCACCTTTCGGATGCCTATTTCTTTGGTACTCTGTTCGGCCGTATAAGAAGCCAAACCAAAAAGGCCAAGACAGGCAACAAATATCGCAATAAAGGAAAAAAATGTGATGATCTGACTCAATCGCTCTTCCGAGTTGTAAAGGGCGTCGAAATTTTCGTCTACAAAAAAGTATTCAAAACTTCTCTCTTTCTCAAATGTATTCCAAGTCTTCTCGATGTAGGACAGAGTTGAAGAGATATCTTCTGTGTTCATTTTTATGGATGAATAGAACCCTTGGTTCGGCCTGAGAAAAATAGCCAGGGGACCGATAACTTCTTTGAGCGAGCGGTAATGAAAATCCTTGACGATACCCACGATCGGCCGCATGACTTCTCGGGAAAATCCAATTTTTTTCTCAAGGGTATGCTCTCCCCAACCAAGCTTGGCCACAGCCGTTTCATTGATAAGATAGGCTCCTTCATTGTCCGCTCCAAATTCATGTGAGAAATCCCGTCCTTGGAAAAGTTCTATTTCGTAAGTTTTCAAAAAATCATAATCGGAAAATATGTAATCGAACGTGTGGGTAACATTTTCCGGCTTCCCCTCTTGAAAAACGGTAAGGACAGTTTCTGTACTTCCTGGAATTCCGTTGGAATAGGAAACCTCCTGAATGTTGACATTTTTTTTCAGTTCATTCCTGAACGGCTCAAGCTGTTCCCGTATACCATTGCCTTTGATTCGGACGGCAAGCACCTGCTCCTTTTTAAAGCCCAGCTTTTGATTCTTCATGAAGTTCAATTGTTCCAAAACGATAAAGGTACTAATTATGAGGACAATAGAAATGGCAAACTGCAGGATAACCAGGACGTTTCGAAGGACCGATCGACCAGACCCTCTTTGCCGTTTTTGCCTGATCGTTTCGAGGGGCTGGAAGGATGAGAGGTAAAAAGCCGGATAACTCCCGGCGGCCAGACCCGTGAATCCTACCAGTCCGACTAAACCGAAAGCAACTCCCCAACTCAATAGAGATACCATAGTGATCTCTTTTCCGGTAAGGTCGTTAAAAGCGGGGAGCAGGAACCAGATTAGATTAAGAGCCAAGATCAAAGCAACGATTGCAAAGCCTGTGGATTCTATCAAAAATTGCATGACCAGCCGTTTTTTGTACGCACCCAAGACTTTTCTCAGACCCACTTCTTTTCCCCGGTTGGCAGATCGGGCCGTGGAAAGATTCATGAAATTGATGCAGGCAATAAGGAGTATGAATAAAGCGATTAAGGAAAAGACCATAACATACCGGATATCTCCATTCCCTTCGATCTCCCCCTCGAGATTGGATTTAAGGTGGATATCCGTTAGCGGTTGTAGGTAATAAAACATCTTTGTTCCATACTTTCTGGCTTCTTCACCTGTATATTTTTCTACGACAGGAGCTATTTTTCCTTCTAAAATTTTAGCGTCTGCATTCTCCTCGAGCAGAAGATAGGACCATCCAACAATGACCAACCAAGCATCTAAATACTCGGCCCTTCTTCCTTGTATCGTATTGATAGAAACCAAGTAATTAAAATGGAAATGAGAATTGCGGGGGACGTTTTCAACCACTCCTGTCACTCTCAGATCGCCGTCGGCGCTGAGGTTCAAGGTTTCTCCCAAAGCAACTTTGTCACCGAAAATCTTTTTGGCCATATCTCGGGTCAGAACTATCGAACCGGGATTTTCGAGGGCTGTGGCCGGGTCCCCCTCGATAAACTCATGTGAAAAGATTTTAAAAAAATCTTTATCCACATAAAAGATGTTCCGTTCGTCAAAATTGTTATCGGCATGCTTGATGAGGCTTGTTCGCTGCCACAGCCTTGTGTATGCGCTAATTCCTGGCACTTCTGCCGCGAACGCCGGAGCCGCTGGAAAGGGAGGAAGGGCATAGTGGTCAAAAGTACCACCTATTTCTTCAGCATAGGTAATCCGATAAATACGATCCGCATTCTCATTATATCTGTCATAACTCAATTCATCCTGAACCCACAACAGGATGAGGATGCAGCAGGTCATCCCAACGGCTAAGCCGGCAATATTGATAAAGGAGTAGCCTTTGTGCTTATATATGTTCCTCAGCGCGATTTTTAAATAATTTTTAAGCATAGTTTTTTTCGTTTCTGATGTTATCTATGCAAACTCCATACCAATCGAATCAACTGAGTTATATTCTTGATTTCAGGCGACCGGAAGGAAATAGTGTCCGTTAACACACAGATGTTGTCCGATTGTGAACAGTAAATGACGGTTAGAAACTATTCATATCTAAGCAAGTCCACAGGATTGGATCGTGCAGCTTTGATCGTCTGGTAACTCACCGTAAACAAGGCGATGGTCAAAACAACGATGGAAGCCAGCAAAAAAGACCAGATGGATATTCCAGGCCGGAATGCAAATCTTTGGACCCATTTGTGCATGAAATAATAGGCTATTGGCCAAGCGATAAGATTACTCAAGACCACCCATTTTGTAAATTGTTTGGATAAAAGAAAGATGATCTTCGATTCTGTCGCGCCAAGCACTTTGCGGATACCAATCTCTTTGGTCCGCTGTTCGGAAATAAAGGCAGCCAAACCGAATAATCCCAGACTTGCGATGATGATGGCTAGAAAGGAAAAGGCAAAGAAAATCTGGCCCGTTCTCTCTTCGGCCTTGTATATTTTTGCAAAATGATCATCGAAAAATTCGTACTCAAAGGCCTGATTACCTGCAAATCTGAGCCAGGTGCTTTCCAGAAAGGCCAGGGTCTCCCGGACCCCTTCAGAATTTATCCGCACAGAGACAAAACGGCCTCTATTTTCCGGGCCATATAAAAGGACGATCAAGGGCCGAATCTGAAAATGCAAGCTTTCAAAGTGAAAATCTTTCATCACTCCGATGATCGTAAAAGTTTGTGCTTGCTCCTGAGTAGGCCCCAAGGCAACTATCTGCTTGCCGACAGGATCTGTCAATCCCAGATCTTTCACCGCCGCTTCATTGATGACAACCGTTTGCTGGTCGGCTTGTCTCCCTTCTTCAAAATACCGACCAGCCGCCATTTCAATCTGGTAGGTGTTGACAAAATGCGGATCTGAAAAATAGGTCCAGAGAAGATGGGTTTCCTCCCCTGTTTCACCGGCTAACTTGAAAGCGGAATTTCCGAAAGTCTGCCCGATGAGCCTGCCAGTGTTTGAGGCATTGTCGACACGTACATTCTTCAGCAGTTCCTGCCTGAATGTCTGGATTTGTTTTCCAAGGTCGTCAGTCTTTTTCACGATGACGACCTGGTCCTTGTTGAAACCCAGATTCATGTTCTGAATGTATTTCAACTGTTTATCCACAATTAATGTCCCGATGATCAGAACAATCGAGACTGTGAATTGAAAAACCACGAGAATATTTCGAAGGTTGGATTTTCTTGTTCTCCCAATTGTTTCCGACTTCAAGACAACAGCGGGATCAAATGACGCAAGGAAAAAAGCTGGATATATCCCGGCTAAAATACCAATAAACAGGACCACACCCAATAAAATGGGGATAGTGGATGCATTTTCAATGTATGGGATGGCCAATTCTTTTCCCGTGATATTATTAAAAGAAGGAAGGAGAATTTGGACGGCAATCAACGCGAAAAAAACCGCCACAAAACTCGTCAACGTGGTTTCTGCAAGAAATTGCCGGATCAACTGGGTCCTTTTGGACCCGACAGTTTTTCGGATGGCCACTTCCCTGGCCCGGTTCACGGACCGCGCCGTAGCCAGATTCACAAAATTGATGCAGGCAACAAGGAGAATGCCAAGTGCAATGATTGAAAATATATAAACGTACGCGATATCTCCGTTCGGCTCCATCTCATACTCGAAATGAGAATGCAGATGGATATCTGTCAAAGGCTGAATAAAATAACCATATTCCCCTCCCGATTCATAAAATTGCTCTAAAGATATTCCAATGGCTGCTTGAATCTGAGGTCCGACATACTTTTTGACCAGTTCGACAAGTTTTTCTTCGAAAGCTTGAGGAGAAGCTCCCTCTTGCAGAACCAAATATGTGTAATAATTATTGCTGACCCAGACGGGATTCCGGCTGTCCCCATAGGTCGAGAGGGAAGCCAGGAAATCATAATGGAAATGAGAATTCCTGGGGGTATCTTCCACCATACCTGTCACCAAATAATCTCTCTGTCTGTCTGCGTTCAGGGATTTTCCGATGGGATCTTCATCCCCAAAATATTTCAATGCCATCGAACGGGTGAGGATGATAGTATTGGGTTCGGCAAGAGCTGTATTCAGATCTCCTTTAATAAAGGAAACGGTGAACACATCAAAGAAAGCTTGATCCACCCAGAAAACCCGTTCCTCACTAAAAACCTTGTCTTCATACCGGAACACAGGGTAACCGAAATTCCTAATCCGAGTTGCTGCTGTGACTTCAGGATATTCACGCACGAGAGTTTGTGCCATCGGAGCACAAGTGACAACACCGTCAAATGCATTGTTGTTGACATAAGCTTTCAGGCCTATCCGATAGATCTGATCCGCTTTTTCGTGATACCGGTCGAAACTTATTTCATCGAACACAAAAAGCACAATAATCAGGCAACATGCTACCCCGATAGCCAATCCAAAAATGTTGATGAACGAGAATCCTTTATGCTTCAAAAAGTTGCGTAAGGCAATTTTGATATAATTATTAAACATGAAGCTCTCCTACATTTATCTATACGAATGCAGGTTTCAGAAGGTTCATCCCAGATTATGTATCCTGGTTTTTTTAAAAAAATTGCAACATAATAAACCATAATTATTGAAAACCTGGATTATTCACAAGCCAATGCCCTCCACCCCACCCTAGCATTAAAGGATGCGAGGAAGTGTCCCATGAAGCTGTATTAGTATACTGCGAATGGGCCACGACAAAGTCGATGTTGTTAGATTGGCTCGCCCGAAGGGTAAAAGCTGGCGATGTTGATTTTAGATGGATATGATATTTTATTATAAAATGAATAGTTACATCGGCAGATTTTATAAATAATTCAGGGAGACAAAAGTATGACTGCGGAAGGTCTTAAGTACTAGAGCGGCATAAACCGGAAAAATATGAATTTAGAGGAACTTTACGACCGCTATGGAGAAAAATTGTATTATTATCTGGTAGTCAGGCTTGGCTCTTGTCAAGATGCCGAAGACATCTTACAGGAAGCATTCCTTCGCTTTGCCCGGTATTCTGTGCGCTGGAAATGGATCAAGAATCCCAAAGCCTTTGTGTTCAAGGTCGTCCGGAACGAGGCCAACCGTTTTCTCAAGAGGAAGGTCATGCGGCAAAAAACGTTGGAGCTGAATCCTGACCATAAAAACGCTATTGCTTCAATCATCCAGGGACCCGATAAAGAATCAGAGGAAATTTTGGCTGAATCACTCGCTCGGTTACCAGACAACCAGCGTGAGATTGTTATGCTGAAGGTTTTCGAGGGAATGACATTTAAAGAGATCGCCCGCTTCTGCAATCTATCTGCAAACACAGCCGCCAGCCGTTACCGTTACGGGCTCTCTAAACTGCGCCTTTTTCTGGAGGAAAAGGATGGACGAGAGAAATAACAAAAAAACCGAGGATTATCTGACAACTTTTTCACTCAAAACCGTTCCACCGGGGCTGAAGGAAAAAATTCTCGA
>RCNB010002712.1_pt1 | contig 10752 bp, 15 predicted proteins | sample 2041321 | NCBI WGS metagenome assembly RCNB01 (sample SAMN09708232, study PRJNA481090) | Marine sediment metagenome, whole genome shotgun sequencing project.
ACCTGGGTTGGTGATCTTTCCCCTACTTTACTTACTATAGGTGCATCATCGACCGTTCCTGCTGACGTCTGGTCCGGCACCATCGGCCCCGTTGCCCTGTGGAACAAAGCGCTATCTGCTGACCAGATTGCGCATTTGAGTAAAATATGAAGCACGTATACTTAGCCATAGAGAACGTAGGACTAAACGACACACAGAGAGATACGCTGATTGATGAACTCAAGAGGATTGGCCCCAAGTGGAGTTCTGAAGAGATGCACGGATTCACGCCTATTGTTTACGAGTACGACCAAGAGGGCGAGATAATCTCACAGACAGGCGGAGAGCCGATCACATGGACGAGATACTTCCACAAGGGAATGCCTGCTCACTTCAATCACTGGCGCGTACGCCTGGATAAACAAGCAATAATCCTTGAGGCGATGTTCAAAGATAGTGCCCTGACGGTAGATACATTCAAGAACAGATTAGCAACCATATTCAGTGTGGACCCAAGCACCATAGACAGTGTTACACAACTCACCCAATGGGGTCCATTAGTAACATTCTCAAGAAGTGGAGACAGGCTACGCTTCTTGTTATTCGGAGGCATAAACGCTACATGGCAGGAGAGCGGTGATGCGTGCAGAGCGTTCCTGTCAGTAAATAAAGCAGATTGGGAGACAGAACTATGACAGCAACGACAGACGTAATAAAGAGAACAGGACACATCAACCCCTATCTCTACGAGATTGACATCACCATAGATACAAGCGCTGGAGGGCTCTCCGCAGCAGTTGACCTGCAAGCTAATTCCCCAGTAGGCATTATGATGTCAGGAGACTGGACAGCAGGAAGCCTTACATTCCAGGCATCCTTCGATAACTCAGACTTTGGCAGTATGTTCACAGCATCAGGTAACGAGCTAACCGCATCTGCTGCTACTGATATATACATAGCCCTCGATCCTGCTGACTTCGTTGGCGTGCAATACCTCAAGGTACGCTCAGGTACAGAAGGTACACCCGTTGTGCAAGCAGCAGCCAGAGCACTCAAGCTGCACACCAGGCGGGTGTCGTAGCACACAGAGCAGGTGGCTGGGTACCTACCACCAAGCCTGGTTGTCTGACAACTGCTGGCTAGGCGTGCTAGGTTGACATAACAACGTACTATCACACAGAGCTTGAGATAAGTATAGTTATCATAAGCATGGGAATGAACAAGTAGACATCAGGATGCCTTGGGTAACCCCTCCGACAGCCGGACACCAAAAACTGGATAACAGATGGCAAAGTGTGCTGCAACCAAGCTAGACGGCGATCCCTGTGGCGCAAACGCCAGCAGGGGAACTGCTTACTGTATATGGCATGATCCTGAGGTAAGTGACGAGACGAAGGCCGAGATGCGTGGTAGGGGTGGGGTGGCGGCGGGCTACAAGAAGCTCCCGCCTACGAATATGCCTGAGATTGAGGTAGAGGAACCGGAGGATTCGGTAATTCCTGTATTACAGAGGGCTATAGCTACGCTTGAGGATATGAAAGTCAGCCCACAGGCTCTTGCGACTTTGGGAAGTGTAGCGAGTACGTTAGATAGGGCTATAGCGAGGCAGGAGGCTAGGGGGGCTGATGTCACGGAGATTGAAGTCCGGTACGTGAATGATTGGAGGAAGGAATGATATTTGAACATCCACTAGGCGGGCGAATGCCGCCCGATGCCTGCTTTTTACAGGCTGCGTTGATGGAGGCGGGGGATGGGGATTACTTAGAGGTTGGTGTATACAACGGCGACAGCTTGCTGTTTGCTGGGCTGGTAAAGCGGGCTTTGGGACATACGGGGAAGCTATACGGCATAGACATTGACGAAACAAAGCAGATGCTTATTGAAGAGACTCTGGCGTTTCACAACATCGAGGCGGAGGTAGTCTACAAGTCATCGAATCCGTGGCCGCTGCCGGATGTTCGCCCTGTAGTTTGCTATATTGATGGCAGCCACTCGTATGACGGGGTGAGCGCAGACTGGAATAATTTGAAAGGCAGGGCGGGGAAGTTCATCGTAATGCACGATTACACATGCAACGAGCATGTTACGAAGTTTATAGATGGGTTGATTAAGGCCCCCGACCCGAACTGGCGATTCTGTGGATATAGCAGGTACACAGTGGTCTGGGAGCGGAACGTTGGTCAGGAATATCGTGGCCGGTTCCGTGAAGAATGAAGAAAACCATAAAGCAAGTCAAGCTGCCCATGCCCCACCTGGGGCAGCGGGCTGTCTTGCGGCAGGCAAAGCGGTTTAACTGGCTGTCTGCTGGCCGTAGGTGGCGTAAAACGACTTTGGGTGTAAGTATTGTAGTCGAGGCTGCCTTGAGGGGTGAAACGTGGTTGTGGGGAGCTCCTACCTACAAGCAGATGATGATTGCGTGGGAAGAGATGATACGGAGTTGTGGAGATGTTGCAACCTTCAAAAAGGGCGATCAAGACATCTTATTTCCCACGGGCGGGAAGATTTACATGCGGTCTTTGGATGACCCGAACAATGCGCGCGGCTACACTGCCGATGGCGTTGTACTCGATGAGGCGGGGTACATCAAAGAGGACGCTTTCTACCAGGTTATCAGGCAGATGCTTATTGACACTGGTGGGGACTTGTGGGCGTTGGGAACACCGCGTGGTCGTAACTGGTTCTGGCGGGAACACAGGGCGGCAGGTGACAGGGAAGATTGCGCGTCGTGGGAAATCCCGACAAAGGGATGCAGGATTGAAGGGACCGAGCTGGTACGAGTTCCGCACCCGTATGAAAACCCCGACATCCCGTACTCCGAAATCGTAAATATCTATAATACAACGCCTCAGGATATGTTCCGTCAGGAGGTCATGGCTGAGTTTGTGAAGTTCGGTGGGAGTGTGTTTCGTAACATTGAGCCCTGTCTTTACACTCCCAATGGAATCGAGAAGCACAAGGACCACATGCTTATCCTTACGGTGGACTGGGCTAAACATAATGACTATACGGTCTTTTGTTTAGGGTGTGGAGATTGTAAAGAAGAGCTGATTCTTGACAGAACCAATCAGATTGATTACACCTTCCAGCGTGACCGCCTGAAGGCATTGTATGACAAGTGGACGCCAGAGGTTGTCGTTGCCGAGAGCAACGCTATCGGTGAGCCTAACATCGAATTGCTGTGGGAAGACGGGATACCTGTCAACGGCTGGATGATGAGTGGCGCTAACAAGCCTGGATTGATTCGAGGGCTTGCCACGGCACTCGAGCGGGAAGAGTGGAAGTTCATAGACGACAAGCAGGCGAACTTCGAGCTGGAAGCATTTGAGCAAAAGACCAACCCCTCAACTGGACGCTCTACCTATTCAGCGCCCAGAGGGGCCAACGACGATACCGTAATCGCTAGAGCGCTGCTGGTTCACGCTGAAGCGAATATGGGGCATGTTCCGATAATGGTGACTTAATGGAAGACAACCGCACAGACGTAGAAAAAGAGCACTCCGAATACTTCTCTCACTGGGAACACACCGGCAACGCAGTACAGCAGAGGCTCAAGGTAGGCCCTAGACAGGCGGTATACAAAACTATCAGCGAGACAGAAGCGGTGGTGCTGGCTCAGGCTGGCGAGAGCTTTGACTTACCCGTGATGGTAACGCAGGACGCGAAGAAGGCTATTACGTTCCAAGAGTTCAACCGCCTATTCGAGTCTGGTGTTGGCGACCCCTCAGCCTTCCGGCTGGTCAAGCGCTCGCCGTGGGCTTTGCGGTGCATTGAGATTAAAGCGAAGTCGTTAGCGAGTATCCCGTGGGATATATGGAGCGGAGACAGTCCAGTAGCAGACACCCATCCTTACAAACGGCTATTGCGGGAAGTCAACCCAGAGATGAACTGGCAGGACTTAGCTTCTGCCACAGAGTCCGACATGAACGTATTTGGGCAAGCGTTCTGGCTGAAGCTGGGACAAGGGCAATTACTTCAAAGACTAAACCCTGCAACGATTGACGTTATTTCTGATAAGGCGGGAATTAGTTTATTCAGACCCCGAAACGGTGGCAGGCCATATCCGCGTGGAGCGGTGGTTTATTTCCACAGCTACAACCCCGAGGACGACTTTGGGGGCATGTCACCATTGGAGTCTGTCAGAGACCCCATCGAAGTAGAGGTCGCGGCAAACAATCACCTAAAGCAGTTCTTCAGTAACAGGGCAATGCCTGACTATATTATGAGCCTTGCGACTAATAACACCAACGAAATCAAACGTATTGCAGACCAATGGAAGAGGGAGTTTAGTGGAAGTGGCAATCAGCACAAGACGGGCTGGGTAGGCGGTGGCGCAAAGCCCAATCAGGTAGGGTATGCACCCAAAGACCTCGCCCTTGCTGAAGTACGCGCAGAAGCCCGTAGGCAGATATGCGCTGGCTTTGGCGTCCCGCCTGCCCTTGTAGCCGCTTGGGAGGCTGCGAACTATGCAACCATCAGAGAGCAAAGACAAAGCCTTTATACGGAAGTGCTATTCCCGTCCGCCAGGTACATGGCCGGAGTTATTAATGCCGAACTGTCACCTTTGTTTGAAGGCGTCGAGTTCAGGTGGGATTTCACGAAAGTTGATGCAATGCAGGACACAGAAGATGCGCGAACCAAGCGCCTCGTGTGGCTGGTTGACGGCAAAATCATCAAGCCGGAAGTAGCGGCAGCAGAACTTGGCTACGATCCCGATGACGTTCCCGAACCCATGCCAATTCCTGATTTTGGCGACAATAACAACAACGTTGGCAGAGCCACAAGCCCGCCCCCGCACAGCGACGAGCGCAAGAGTGACGCAGCTTTACATAAATGGCGCAGGAAGTCGTTGAACAGGCTGCGGGATGGCAAGCCTGCTACCTGTGAGTTTGAGAGCGATTATGTCTCTGAAGTATTGAACGATGCAATTAAAACGCAACTTGAGGATACCAAAACGCCGGAAGATGTCCACGAAGTCTTTGAGGGCGCATGGCTAACGTATCCCTAGACCGGCAGGTACTAGAGCGGGGATTAGCCCGTCCTATCGCCAAAGAGCTACAGCGACAGCGCAAACTTGTGATTGCTGAAGCGGGCAAAGAGTTTCCTGACTTCGAGGTATTGTGGGATAACTTCAGGGAAGGTATGACCGCCGCACTGATACCGCCGCTCATTAACATTTATGACCAGGCTGCCTCGCAGACCTTCGGGGATATGATTGCCAGCAAGCAAGACACATTCAGTCACTTGCTGACACAAGCCCGCAGGTGGGCGGCTATATACGCTGGCGATTTAGTCAGGGGAGTTACTAACACAACCCGCATCGTTGTAGCTAACGCCTTCGCAACCTTCGCATCAACGCCTGGTATGACAATAGGCGACTTCAAGGATATGACAGACAGGGCGTTCTCTGTGAGTAGAGTACAGGCAATCGCTATTACAGAAGCAACCCGCGCTTACTTTGAAGGTGTACGAGATACACAGTCAGAGCTTAGCAAGATAGGCTTCAGGACACAGTTGATATGGTACACAGTCAACGATGACAGGGTATGCCTGATATGTGGCCCCCTGCACGGGCAGGCTGAAACGTCACCTGGTTCTGGAGTATGGGACTCTGGTGGCATAATAGTCACCCAGCCAGCACATACAGGCTGCCGTTGCGGTACAGGCTCAGAGGCAGTATGACGGAAATCACAATCAGGGGTATGCCAGAGCTGCAAGCCAAGCTCAGGAAGCTAGATAAGCGACACTTCTCAGGTGCGCTCAAAACAATGGGGTTGCACGTTGAGAGCAAGGTCAAGGGCTACCCGCCAGCAAAGACAACGTACGGCCGTACATTCACATTATTCAGGAATTGGAAGGTAAAACCCAAGGTATCCGACTTCTCTGTGAGGGTTAGTAACCCCACAGAATACGGACCCTATGTTCATTCTGAAAAGCGACAGGCCTTATTCCACAGAGCCGCAGGCTGGAAACGGCTTGCAGGGACGGCAAGAAGCGAGATGAAAGAACTCGTGAACATACTCAAGAAACAAGTTGACCGTATTCTACGAGGCAGATAATGATTGCATCAGGACCATACCAGAAAGCAATAGTCCACAAGACCGCAGAAGGCTGGGCGCTTCGTGTACTTGGTGTGCCTTACGGTGGGCACTTGTCCGGCAAAGACGCGGACGGAGAATATTTCTCTGAGCGCACAAACACTATGCTTGAGATAGGGGATAAGCGGCCTGTGCTGTACTACCACGGCGCAGACGAACTTGGCAAGCGAACACCTCGCCCGCAGGTTATAGGAACTGCAACCTATTCCATGAGAGATACTCAGGGGCATTGGTTTGACGTTGTTTTAGACAAGGCGAAGGACTTTAGTAAACGAATTTATGACGCTGCGCTGAACGGGCTTGCAAGAGCATCCAGCGGCGCAATCAATTATTTAGTTAGACGAGGCGACGATGGGGAACTACTGACCTGGCCCATCGGAGAACTAACACTAATAGACAGGACAGACCTACGCAGACCTGCTAATGAGTTAGCGGTAGCGTATCTCAAAGCAGCGTATGACGAGACAGGCATCGAGTTCCCAGAGGCATTTGTAAAGAGCGAAGAGCTAAAGACATCTGCGGCGGAGCGCGTTATGCCATATCTCGAATACAAATACAACCCTAGAAAGCAAAGAGGATAAACATAATGGCAGATAATGAAGTCGTAATCAAGGACGAATCATTTGATTACGAAAAGATGGCGAGTGTATTTGAAGCTCGCCAAGAGGCAAAGGCTGCGAAAGAGGCCAAGTTACTATCGGCACTTTCAGAAGCTCGCGCCGAAGGCAAGGAAGAGGGTTTAACCGCTAAAGCGGAAGAACTCAAAACCTGGGCCGAAGAGAAGGGAGCCCCCCTAGTAATGGAAGTTGCTGAACCTGGCGGCGACCATGACGGGATGGACACCTTCAAGCACTGGATGAGAACGGGTGACGAAACTGCTGCTCGCAAAGCTCTCCAGGAAGGTACGGGGTCAGAGGGTGGTTACCTTGTTCCTGACGACTTTGTGGCACGCATCACAGAGAAGCGCGATGCTGCTTCGTTTGTTCGTGCAATGGGCGTACAAGTCATTCAGACATCTCGCGATGCTATTGACATCCCTGCCGAAGGCACTAGCTTGACGAAGTTCTCAGTCACAGCGGAAGAGGTATCCTACTCGACCAATGACCCGTCCTTCAACCAGAACAACATCGTCGTTCACAAGTTCACCAAGCTCACGAAGATTTCGGAAGAGCTTTTAGCTGACGACGCCGCAAACCTTGAAGAGTTCTATGCTAACGCCGTAGGGCGTTCAATGGCCCAGACCGAAGCCTACTATGTAGCAATCGGCTCTGGTTCCAGCCAGCATCAAGGCATCTTCGAGGGTGGCGACACCGATGCGCTGACGTTTGATACGGCTGCACACATCGAGCCTGTAGAAGTTTATGAACTATTCACTAAACTCAACACCGGCTATCAAGCTGGCGCAGCTTGGCTAATGGACCCAACCACATGGCAGCACCTAATCACCATTCGCAATACAAGCAACTGGGCATTTGGTGCGGCAGACATGGCAGTTCTCAATACAGCAGGCGGACCATCGCCTGGTAGTTTGTATGGGAAGCCAGTGTTCTTGCAGGATGACATTCCTGTGATTGCTACTGGCGTCTGTGTCATCATGGTCGGCGACCCGTACTACTACGCTCTAGTTGAGCGTCAGGGTCTTCAAGTCTCGCGTAACCCATACCTGTATCAGGCGACTGGTCAGGTAGGATTCTTCAACACATTCCGCCAAGGTGGAGCGGTACTCGTTGAAGAGGCTTGGGTTGGCGGGAAGATGGCGTAAGGGGGATAACTATGGCAGATAATAGACCTCTTTTCGAATACATCGGTGACCCAGTATGTTGCTTGAACTTTAGTTCGCTATCTAGTGACGCAATCAACGCTACGGATACGCTAGCCGGAGTCCCCATTCTGGGGGCGACGGGCGTGCTGTTCCTTGAAATACTTGGCACAAGCGACGCAATTGATGTCAAGCAATGGCAGATTCAATACTCTTCAACGGGGAATGCTTCTGACGCTGTAACGTCTAATGCTGGTATGACCTGCACGGATGCTATCTTTGCAGTTCACGCCACGTATGACGCGGGGCAGGTTGCGTTCCTAGACTTTAACGTCAAGGCAAAGGGTCTGGATGCCGCCGCGGGTAAGCTTTATGTATCCGCTGCTGCTGAGGAAACCGGAGACATGCTGATGACGATTATCGGCATACCGTATGGCGGAACACGACTATACCCAGCCACTAATGCTGTGACTGCGGTACACGCTGACGCTTAACGTAACATACAACTGAATAGGAGAGGGGCTGACTACCCCTCTCCACAAGGTAAAAGAAATGGCATATATAGGATCAAGTGACCTGAAAGCATGGGGCGGCGTTCCTGATACTGATGTATCTGACGACGCTGAACTGGCGTTGATAATTGCTCGCGCACAGAAGTACGTCGAGACATATACAGGGCGAGTGTTTGAATGCGACAGCGATGGCGAGACAACCAGGTACTACACCGCAGCTCTTGATGTGTCACAAAACACGCTCTGGCTTGACAAGGACTTCAACACCGTTTCAAGCACGGGGATAATAGCAGGCACAGATACACTTACGTCAACGGATTACGTTTTAGAACCACGCAACGACACCCCAGCGTATGCCATTACACTCACAGCACAAACCGACCTGGACTGGGGCAACCCTTCCAGTGATGACGATTACGAGAACGCAATCTCAGTTGACGCTCAGTGGGCATACAGCTCTGATGCGCCCGCAGATATTCAACAGGCTATGCTGAGACTGGTGAAGTGGTACTACAAGCAGGGCAGGGTGACAGACGAGACAGCAGACAGGGCAATCGTACTGGAAAGCGGGGCTACTGTGTTACCGTCACAGATACCGAGTGACGTGACAGAGATACTAGACCGCTATCGCTACCGACCCGTGAGGTCATAATGGCGTCACAAATAGAAACTATCCTAGACGAGATAGCGTTATGGGCTCCTGTCTATGACACGGAAACCGTAACGATATGGAACATAGATGCTGTAAAACCCAACCTGGAACCAATGCAGGTTCCCAGACGCATACTAGGGCTGGCTGACGATAGCGAGTTCTCGTTTGTTGCTCTGGGGAAACGGGCATCAATAACGTGGATGATTACAGATACGCTTTACATAGCCCCAGTTGGTGAACTAGCCGTCTTCAGGCGGCACTACGGGGATATGGTTCGGTACGCTGCTTCCTACGCCGTGGCAGCGCAATCCGATAGAGGGCTGGCTACTTGTGCAGCCCACGTTGTAGGCGTCAGGTTTACTTCGGGCACGTTCGCGTGGCCTGTTGGCTCTGACGTTTTATTCTTCGGCGTACAAGCAGAAGTAGAAGTACAGGAGATTTTATGATGGCAACACTTGACGCCCTGTTCGAGGTACAACTGGGTATTGAGGCGACTGACGCCTGGGGTACGAAAGTAGCCAGCACCGTCAAGATGATGGGCGTTGAGGAGCTCACAATAACTCCGGTTATTACGGCTGAACAGGTAAACGAACTGCGGGGCACGTTGCAACCAGGCTACCGCTCACATATCCGCGCCGCACATGGCGAGGCTACTATGAGTGGCTTGCTTGAGATTGACGACTTCCCGTATCTATTAGCATCACTGGGCGGACCAAAGGCGGGCACGACAGACGCTATGGCAAACTTTACCCACACATGGACAAGCCCAACCGAGCAAGACTCTGACGCAGATGACGCGGCCAGCTTCACGCTCATAAAGACAGACCGCACGGACACCTTCTCTTTACAGGGTGCGACACTAAACACCCTGACTGTTGAGGGGGAAAGCGGCGGGCCACTCACCTACGATGCGAGTTTTATCGGAAAGATAGTATCCACAGACGTCCACGTTGCCCTTAGTGACAGGGTGACAAAGCCCGCAATGGGGCATATGGGGGCACTATACATAGACCCTGGATCGGACGCGATAGGCACTACGCCGATTGCAAACCAGGCATACTCGTTCTCGTGGAACGTGGAAACCAATCGCAAGTTCCTGACGCATGTAGGAAACCTCAACCCCTCTGGATTTATAGAGGGCAAGTGGGGGGGCTCGTTGTCCTTGAGTATCGAAGCAAGCACGGACACGCTTCCGTATCTTGAGGCTATCATAGAGTCAACAAACGCCATGCCAGAGAAGAACGTAAGACTGCTGTTCACATGCGCCACAGACAGCATGGTGACGCTGGACTTCGCGGGAGTTCTTTTAGAATCCCCCGAACTCTACAGCGACGAGGATGGAGTGGTAACTCTGGACTTTGAGTTTGTAGGACAATCCAACAGCGGGCTTGCGACATTCGCAGGCGCAGCGGTTTACAGTACGGTTACAACCTTAGTGTAGAAAGGCTAAATATGGTTAAGTTTGAAGTTCCTGGAAAGGGCGCGCCTGGGTATCTCAAGCGCCAACGCAAGCTGGCAGAGTTCATGGAGATGGAAGGTAACAGCGCAGGCCGCTGGGATGCCATGATTGAATACCTGCTTGATTACGTTACCGAACCAAAGGACAGGGACAAGGCACGAGAAGCCCTATGGGAGATGAGTGAATCAGAATATGACGAGATGCTTGAAGGTCTTACCTCACAGGGCGAAGTCTCAAAAAACACATAGGGCGGCTCCGGCGCTGGCTGAGAGGCGGGCGAGCCGCCCCGCCCGAAT
>RCNB010002713.1_pt1 | contig 10749 bp, 8 predicted proteins | sample 2041321 | NCBI WGS metagenome assembly RCNB01 (sample SAMN09708232, study PRJNA481090) | Marine sediment metagenome, whole genome shotgun sequencing project.
AACTATGGGGGGGGTAATCATTATCCTGGCGACTTTAATTCCGGTGCTATTACTAGCGAAGTTAGATAATATATATATCATTCTTTTACTTGTAACAACTGTTTGGATGGGTGTAATTGGGTTCATTGATGATTATATTAAGAAATTCAAGAATGATAAAGAAGGATTAAAGGGAAGATTTAAAATTTTGGGTCAAGTTGGTTTGGGTATTATTGTAGGCACTACACTATACTTTCATCAAGATGTTACTATAAAAGAAGAACCACTAAAAGTTCAACAAGAAATGGTTCAATCTAATACCATACAAGAACCAGCTTCTAACCCTGAAATAAAGTCACTAAAAACAACAATTCCGTTTGTAAAAGGGAATGAATTTGATTATGCTGATTTAATAACTTGGATAAGTCCTGATTTGCAAAAGTATGCATGGATAGTTTTCATTATTATAACAATTTTTATAATTACAGCAGTGTCAAATGGTGCAAATCTAACTGATGGTATTGATGGTCTAGCAGCTGGAACTTCTGCAATAATTGTATTGACTCTTGGAATTTTTGCTTGGGTATCGGGTAATGTAATTTTCTCAGATTATCTAAACATCATGTATATACCACGAGTGGAAGAAATTACAATCTACATAGCAGCTTTTGTTGGTGCCCTCGTTGGATTTTTATGGTACAATACTTATCCCGCACAAGTTTTTATGGGAGACACAGGGAGTTTGACAATTGGGGGAATCATTGCGGTGATTGCAATTGCTGTACGTAAAGAATGGTTAATCCCTTTGTTATGTGGCATATTCTTGGCGGAGAATTTATCAGTAGTAATGCAAGTGAGTTATTTTAAATATACGAAGAAGAAATATGGAGAAGGGAAACGCATATTTAAAATGTCGCCTTTACACCACCATTATCAAAAATCGGGATATCATGAAAGCAAAATTGTAACTCGATTTTGGATTATCGGAATCTTATTGGCTATTGTTTCAATTGTGACATTAAAGATAAGATAAATGAAGCGGCTGGTTGTTTTGGGGGCTGGAGAAAGTGGAGTAGGAACGGCACTTTTGGGAAAGAAAAAAGGCTATGAGGTTTTTGTTTCGGATAAAGGAGAAATAAAAGAAAAATATAAAGAAGTTCTTGTACATAATGAGATTGAATGGGAGGAAAATAAGCATACAGAATCAAAAATTTTGAATGCTGATGTTGTAATGAAAAGCCCAGGAATACCAAATAAAGTTGATTTAATACAAAGATTGCTTCAAAATAATATTTCGGTCGTATCTGAAATAGAGTTTGCATCTCAATTTACAGAAGCTAATATCGTGGGTATTACTGGGAGTAATGGAAAAACCACCACGACAATGCTTACACATCATATTTTAAAGAATGGTGAGTTAAATGTTGCCATGGGCGGCAATATTGGAGACAGTTTTGCAAAACAAGTGAGTGATAATATTTACAATCATTTTGTTTTAGAGTTGAGTAGTTTCCAGCTAGACGGAATTGAGAATTTCAAACCCCATATAGCCATTATAACAAATATTACACCAGATCATTTAGATAGGTATGATTACAAATTTGAAAATTACATTGCTTCAAAATTTAGAATAGCAATGAACCAAACCAAAGAGGATTATCTCATTTATGATGCTGATGATCAGGTTATAAATGAGCATTTAAAAAAACATCCAGTTCAATCAACATTATTACCGTTTTCATTAGTTGAAAATATTGAAAATGGTGCCAGTATAGACAACGATAATATAAAAATAAAAATAGATAACAACCAGATAACTATGCCAACAGCAAGCTTAACATTAGAGGGAAAACATAATATAAAAAACGCCATGGCAGCATCAACTGTGGCTCATTTGTTAAAGATTAGGAATGATACAATTCGTGAAAGTTTAGAGAATTTTCAAGGAGCAGAGCATCGTTTAGAGCCAGTATTCCGAATTAATAAAGTGGAGTACATAAACGATTCAAAAGCAACCAACGTTAATGCGACTTATTATGCTTTAGAAAGTATGGACGCTCCAACAGTTTGGATTGTTGGTGGAGAAGATAAGGGTAATGATTACAAAGAACTTTTCCCTTTTGTAAACGAAAAAGTTAAGGCTATTATTTGCTTAGGAGTAGACAACCAAAAATTGATGGACAATTTTGGAAACATGGTGGATATCATCGTTGAAACTCAATTTATGAGTGAAGCTGTAAAAATCGCCTATAAAATTGCCGAAGGAGGTGATAATGTATTGTTGTCTCCAGCTTGTGCAAGTTTCGATTTATTTGAAAACTACGAAGATAGAGGACGTCAATTTAAAAATGCAGTAAGAAAATTATAAAACATAATACCTGTTCTAAAAGAGGAAGTAGCAAGGTTTAAAAGGAATGCATACACTATTTAATAACATAAAAGGAGATCGATTAATTTGGGCAATTGCAGCCCTATTGGCAATATTCTCTTTTCTTCCAGTGTATAGTGCAGCGAGTAACTTGGCGTACATAAGTGGTGATGGCAATACCTTCAATTATTTTGTAAAGCACTTTTTGCATTTATTTCTCGGATTTTCAATTATGTACGGAGTTCATAAAATACCTTATCGGTATTTCAGGGGATTGTCAATGATTATGATTCCGGTAGTGATTGTGTTACTTGTTGCAACAATGTTTCAGGCAGATGCTTCAGAAAGTTTGACTAGTGCAAAACGTTGGATACAAGTACCAATTGTTGGGGTGACTTTTCAGCCATCCACATTAGCTGCTGTGGTTTTAATGGTTTATGTGGCACGTTATCTATCCAAAATCAAGGATAAACAAATTTCGTTTACTGAATCTATTATACCCCTATGGCTTCCTGTGTTTGTTGTGTTAATACTTATCCTTCCAGCTAATTTTTCGACCACAGCAATAATTTTTACAATGGTTATGGTGCTTGCATTTTTAGGAGGTTATCCTGTTAAATATTTAGCGTTGATTTTAATTTCTGGAATTGTGGCCTTCGCCATATTTATTTTAGTTGCAAGAGCATTTCCTGATGCAATGCCAAATCGGGTAGATACATGGGTGAACCGTATTGAAAACTTTACAAATGGTGAGGATACTGAAGCCGACTACCAAATTGAGAAAGCGAAAATTGCAATTGCTTCTGGTGGAGTTAAGGGAGTGGGGCCAGGAAAGAGTATACAAAAGAATTTTTTACCACAATCATCTTCAGATTTTATTTTCGCAATTATTGTAGAAGAATATGGTCTAGCTGGCGGGTTGTTTTTAATGTTACTTTATCTCTTGCTGTTGTTTCGGATTGTAATAGCCTCTCATAAAGCCGATACCATTTTTGGAAAATTATTGGTCATAGGTGTTGGGTTGCCAATAGTATTTCAAGCGTTAATTAATATGGCAGTGGCCGTTGAGTTATTTCCAGTAACTGGGCAAACACTACCATTAATTAGTAGTGGTGGTACTTCCATTTGGATTACCTGTTTAGCAATCGGTATTATTTTAAGTGTAAGTGCAAGAAGACAAGAAATTAAAGAACGAGAAGAATTAGAAGAAAATCCGCTCGAAATTTTGAGTGAAGCAATATAAATGAGTAATTACAAAATCATATTATCTGGAGGTGGCACAGGAGGGCATATTTACCCTGCAATTTCAATAGCTAACGAATTAAAGCAACGTTATCCAAATGCACAGTTTTTGTTTGTTGGGGCAAAAGATAAAATGGAAATGGAAAAAGTCCCACAAGCAGGTTATAAAATTGAAGGTCTTTGGATTTCTGGTATCCAACGAAAACTAACCACTAAAAACTTATCATTTCCATTTAAGTTAATTAATAGCCTCATTAGATCGCGTGGTATAATAAAGCAATTTAAACCAGATGTAGCTATTGGCACTGGTGGATTTGCAAGCGGACCGTTGTTGCAAGCGGCAGTATCAAAAGGAATTCCTAGTTTAATTCAAGAACAAAATTCATACCCTGGAATTACGAACAAAATCTTATCAAAAAAAGCAGATAAAGTTTGTGTGGCGTATGATGGACTTGAGCGATTTTTCCCTGCTGATAAAATTATTAAAACAGGAAACCCTGTACGTCAGGATTTATTGAGCATTGATAACAAATCAATTGATGCCAAAGATTACTTTCACTTAAAACATAGTAAAAAAACGGTATTGGTTTTAGGGGGCAGTTTGGGTGCAAGACGCATCAATGAATTAATTGAAGCTAAACTTGAGTTTTTTCAAACACAAAATGTGCAGATTATATGGCAATGCGGAAAGTTATACTACAATACCTATAAACAATATAGCAATTTAGAATATGTACAAGTGCATGCTTTTGTAAACAAAATGGATATGGCCTATGCTGCTGCGGACTTTATTATTTCTAGAGCTGGGGCAGGTTCTGTTTCGGAGTTGTGTATAGTTGGTAAACCGGTGATTTTTATTCCTTCACCAAATGTTGCTGAAGACCATCAAACAAAAAACGCAAATGCTATTGTTGATAAAAATGGTGCGGTTTTAATTAAAGAAGAGGATTTGGACATCGATTTCGAAAATACATTTTCACAAATCGCGAATTCGCCAGAAAAGCAAAGAGAACTAGGAACAAACATAAAAAAATTAGCATTGGTTAATGCTACTAAAGATATAGTGGACGAAGTTGAAAAACTATTAAAGAAATGAACTTAAAAAGTATACAGAATATTTATTTCATTGGTATTGGAGGCATTGGCATGAGTGCCCTTGCTAGATATTTTGTTGCTAATAATAAAAACGTAGCCGGTTACGATAAAACTAAAACTGACATAACTGTTGCTTTAGAGCAACTTGGGATAGATATTCATTTTAATATAGCTGTTTCTAATATTGATGTTAAGTTTCTCAACCCAAAGGATACATTAATCGTTTATACGCCGGCGATTCCTAAAACACATAATGAACTCATATATTTTAGAGAACGCGGTTTTAAGGTCTTAAAACGATCTAAGGTTTTGGGTTTAATTACTGAGCAAACGGTATGTTTGGCTGTAGCAGGAACCCATGGTAAGACCACTACAACAAGTATTTTAGGACATCTTTTAAAAGAATGTAATGTTGAAGTCACTGCTTTTTTAGGAGGGATTTCAGAAAATTACAATTCTAACCTTATTCTCCAGGGCAACAAAGTTTCGGTTGTGGAGGCCGATGAGTTTGATCGGTCATTTTTAACCTTATCTCCAGATTTTGCCTGTATAACTTCTATGGATGCTGATCATCTTGATATTTATGGAAATACTTTAGCTCTAGAAGAATCTTTTAAGGCATTTGCTAAAAGACTTAAGCCTAATGGTAAATTATTTGTTAGAAAAGGATTGCCGATAGTTGGTATCACTTATGGTATTGAAGAGGAAGCTGATTACGTTGCAACTAATATTAGAATAGAAAACGGAACCTATGTGTTTGATGTAAAAACACCTAATCAAAATATTGAAAACTTATTATTTAACCTACCTGGTAGACACAATTTGTCGAATGCATTAATAGCGCTTGCAATGGCTGTAGAATTCGGTTGCGCTCCTTACAGCCTTGCAAGCGCATTAGCATCTTATAAAGGTGTTAAGCGCCGATTTACTTACCAGATTAAGACAGATGAATTAGTTTTTATTGATGATTATGCCCATCATCCAGAAGAGATTAATGCTGTGCACCAAGCAGTGACAGAAATGTATCCAAAGAAGGAAGTCTTGGTAGTTTTTCAGCCACATTTATTTAGTAGAACCAGAGATTTTGCAAATGAATTTGCAAATAGTTTGTCCAAGTTTGATGAGATTTTGTTATTAGACATATATCCTGCACGGGAACTACCAATTGAAGGGGTGACTTCAAAATGGTTATTGGATAAAATTAAAAATCCAAATAAAAAACTAATTCAAAAAAATGAAATAGTTTCTCAAATACAAAAAAGTAAGGCTCATGTAATTTTAACTCTCGGAGCTGGAGATATTGGGATGGAAGTAAATAATATAAAAAACGAATTGAGCATTGCGAGTTAATTGGAATTACATAAAAGCATTGGTTTTATTGGTCTTAATAGGCTTCTTATTTGCATTTTCTTCTATTAGAAACAAGGAAAGAGTAGTTCAAAATGTTGACATTAATTTTATTGGTGAAGACAATCTTTTTATAACCGAGGACATGGTTAATAAATTGTTAATACAAAATAAAGAAGACGTTACAAATGTCACTAAAGAAATTTTAGATTTGAATGAATTAGAAGTTAGCCTAAAATCTAATCCAATGATAAAAACCGCGGAAGTGCATCTTACTGTTAATGGTGAGGTTAGAGCTGATATTATACAGCGCAAACCTATTGCACGAGTGAGCACAAATGCATCATATTATGTTGATGATGAAGGTTCTTTTATGCCTTTGTCGTCAAATTATACTGCTCGAGTGCCATTGGTTACAGGATTTATTAAAAAAAATAATTTGGGCAATGTATACAATATTGCTCATAAAATTTTTAATGACCAATTTTTAAAAACTCATATTGTTGAGATTCATCAAAATCAAGATATGACGATTGTATTAAAAACGAGAGTCTTAGATTTTGAAATCTTCGTAGGAAATTTAGATAGATTGGATAATAAGATTAACAATTTAAAAGCTTTTTATCAAAAAGCGAAGAAGGACAAAACGCTAAATGAATATAGTCAAGTGAATTTGCAATTTGATGGGCAAGTTGTGTGCACTAAAAAGTAAACTATGGAGAATAGTAATATTTCGGTTGGATTAGATATTGGAACCACAAAAATTGTGGCCATGATTGGTCGTAAAAATGAGTATGGTAAAGCAGAAATTTTAGGTATAGGTAAATCTAAGAGCTTAGGTGTACATCGTGGCGTAGTTAATAATATAACGCAGACGATTCAGTCTATTCAACAAGCAGTGCAAGAAGCAGAAGCAGCTTCGGGAGTAAAAATAGAGGACGTTACGGTTGGTATTGCTGGTCAACATATTAGAAGTTTGCAACATAGCGATTACATTACCAGATCAAACTCCGAGCTGGTTATTGATGAAGAAGATATTGATCGATTAATCAATCAAGTGCATAAATTGGTAATGTTGCCTGGCGAAGAGATTATTCATGTTTTACCTCAAGAATATAAAGTTGATGGACAGGCTGAAATTAAAGAACCGATAGGAATGTACGGAGGGAGGTTAGAAGCTAATTTTCACGTTGTGGTTGGTCAAGTATCTTCCATAAGAAATATTGGACGCTGTGTTAAAAGTGCAGGATTAGAGCTCGATGGTATTACTCTCGAGCCATTAGCATCGGCCAATGCTGTGTTAAGTCAAGAAGAAAAAGAAGCAGGAGTAGCTTTGATTGATATTGGTGGTGGAACTACTGATTTGGCAATTTTTAGAGATGGAATTATTAGGCATACAGCTGTAATTCCTTTTGGCGGAAATGTAATTACCGAAGACATAAAAGAAGGTTGTTCTATTATAGAGAAACAAGCAGAATTATTAAAAATAAAGTTTGGATCGGCTTGGCCAGGAGAAAACAAGGATAACGAAATTGTATCTATTCCAGGGCTAAGAGGCCGTGAGCCTAAAGAAATTACCCTAAAGAATTTATCAAAGATTATTCATGCCCGCGTTGTGGAAATTGTCGAACAGGTTTATGTAGAGATTAAAAACTACGGGCACGAAGAGCAAAAAAAGAAATTAATAGCAGGGATTGTTTTAACGGGTGGAGGAAGCCAGTTAAATCACTTAAAGCAGTTAGTTGAATATATTACAGGAATGGATACAAGAGTAGGGTATCCCAATGAACACCTAGCTGGTGATAGCGATGATGATGTAACCAGCCCTTTATTTGCAACTGCCGTTGGGCTTGTAATGGACGGTTTAAGACGTCAAGAAAAAAGAAGATTAGAAAGTGTTTCAGAAGCTGTAAATGAAGCTAATGAGGCAATGCAAAATATAGAGCAAGAACAAACCATTGAACAACCTAAAAAAGAAAGAAAATCGTTTTTAGATAAATTAACCGAACGCGTTAAAGATTTTTTAGATAACGCAGAATAATAAAACTAAACCAGTAAAACTTAATTTTATGAGTAGCAACAAAGATATTGGCAATATAACCTTCGATTTGCCAAAGAATCAATCCAATGTCATCAAGGTAATTGGTGTTGGTGGCGGTGGTAGCAACGCGATTAATCACATGTTTCAACAAGGTATTAAAGGTGTAGACTTCGTCATTTGTAACACAGATTCACAAGCACTTCAAAATAGTGGAGTCCCTAACAAAATTCAATTAGGAGTTAACCTTACTGAAGGGTTGGGTGCGGGAGCCAATCCAGAAATAGGTGAACAAGCAGCTCTAGAAAGTTTAGAAGACATTCGTTGTATGCTGGACACCAACACAAAAATGGTTTTCATTACAGCAGGAATGGGTGGTGGAACCGGTACTGGTGCTGCCCCTGTAATTGCAAAAATGGCTAAAGAATTAAATATATTGACTGTAGGTATTGTAACGATGCCATTTCAGTTTGAAGGAAAAATTCGAATTGCTCAAGCTCAAAAAGGCATTGAAACTTTACGTGATCATGTAGATTCGTTAGTTGTTATTAATAATAACAAATTACGAGAAGTGTATGGTAATTTAGGGTTTAAGGCAGGGTTCTCAAAAGCAGATGAAGTGCTTTCAACTGCGTCTAGAGGTATTGCAGAAGTTATTACACATCACTATACCCAAAACATAGATTTACGTGATGCTAAAACCGTTTTGAGCAATAGCGGTACAGCTATAATGGGCTCGTCTACTGCTGCTGGACCTAGTCGCGCTCAAGAAGCTATTATGAAAGCCCTAGATTCTCCATTGTTAAATGATAACAAAATTACTGGAGCTAAAAACGTATTGTTGCTGATCGTTTCTGGCTCAGAGGAAATCACTATTGATGAAATAGGCGAAATTAATGATCATATTCAAGCCGAAGCTGGTTATGGCGCGAATATTATTATGGGTGTTGGAGAAGATGAGGATTTAGAAGAAGCAATTGCAGTGACTATAATTGCTACTGGATTTAATGTAGAACAGCAAGATGAAATATCTAATACTGAAGTTAAAAAAGTAGTGCATTCTTTAGAAGAGGAACAGATCATGGAACAGGATTTAGCTACTGAAAAAGAACCGGCAATTATTACCCCTGATATTGTTTTAACAAAAAAGGAAGAACGTGTTGTTCATACTTTGGTTGATGATGATGAGATTCAAGAAATGGATTTAATCCCTACATCAGAGATTATTAGGAATATGAATGTAGTGTACGATGAAGTTTTAGCCCAAGAGTCAGAAGCCAACTTTGTAATTAATGAAGTTATCACAGAAGAGACTGTTGATGATGAGATTCAGGAAGAACAAACTATTTTAACCTTTGATTTACCTTTATCTGTTCCTGAGGAAAAGATAGAAGAACCTTCTACAAAAGAAAAGATAGCATTTGGCCTTGAAGATGAAGTAAAAGACATTTCTGTTAAAGATTATATAGAATTAATTACAGTCACAGAAGCTAATGAAGATGGAGAGACTAGATACGCCCTTGATGATTATATAGTGTTAGAATCGGCTATGAATCAAGGAAAACAAAAAGAGGAAGTCGCCTTAGAAATGAATCAAGAGATTGTTTTTGAAAAGAAAGTAATTCATGATGATTCGATTAAGGTACAAGAGGTTGAAGAATTAGATCCAATTAACAGTCCGATTTCAGAATTATTAAAAGAGCGAGCCAATGAGCGACGCCAAAAGATGAAAGATTTCAATTATAAGTTTAATAATGCAAAAATTGATGATATTGAAAAAGAACCGGCCTATAAAAGGCAAGGGGTAAACCTTGAAGATGTTCAACATTCATCTGAAAATGCTGCGTCAAGAATGTCAGTGGGTTTAGATGATAATGATGATATCCAATTGCGAAGTAATAATTCGTTTTTACATGATAACGTAGATTAATAGCAAGTCAAGTTTAGTGTTCAAACTTCGCAAAGCCCGAGTGATTTCCCTCAAATTACTCGGGCTTTTTATTTGCTTCTCCAAAATGATTTTTGTCTAAACCATTAGCGCTGTAATCTATTTTTATTTTTATCTTCGCAATATTAAAAATCAATTGTATTATGAGTTTACAAGACGGTATAATGTCTGCAATGAAGACAGCAATGAAAGCCAAGGACCAAACAGCTTTAACCGCTTTACGAGCAGTGAAATCTGCTATTTTGTTGGCACAAACTGAAACAGGAGCTACTGAATCGTTGACTGAAGAACAAGAGCTTAAGATTCTTCAAAAACAAGTTAAGCAACGTAAGGATAGTGCTGCAATTTTTTTAGAGCAAGGACGTGAAGATTTGGCCAAACCAGAATTGGCAGAGGTAGAAGTTATTGGTCAGTTTTTGCCAAAAGCAATGGGCGAAGCAGATATTGAGAAAGTAGTCGATAAAATCATAGAAACTATAGGAGCAAGTGGAATGAAAGACATGGGTAGAGTTATGGGCATGGTTAGCAAGGAATTGGCAGGGAAAGCAGACGGCAAAACTATTTCTACAATTGTAAAACAAAAATTAGCCTAAATAATATACAAAATATGGCCACGTAGCTCAGCTGAATAGAGCACTGGATTTCGGCTCCAGCGGTCGGGGGTTTGAATCCCTCCGTGGTCACTAGAATATTTTCAATTTGATTCATTACCCCACAGTTCCTAGGAACTGT
>RCNB010002715.1_pt1 | contig 10748 bp, 7 predicted proteins | sample 2041321 | NCBI WGS metagenome assembly RCNB01 (sample SAMN09708232, study PRJNA481090) | Marine sediment metagenome, whole genome shotgun sequencing project.
GTTCCAATTCTCGAATACAAGTGGAAGTTAACGAAATTACTTGAAAAAACAAAAAAAAAGGGGATATGGGATAAATTAAAAAGTCTTTTTGTCAGAAGTAGGAAAAGGAGACAAGAGGCGCAAGTAATCAAGGAATTCACGGACTCAAAGGGTGATACTTTTGATATTGTCCAAAGGGAAAAGATAGAAAAGTTGAAGCCGCGAGCTTTTCGGGGAGATATAATAGACTGTATAGTTTTAAATGTTCAAAATGAATATGAGTGTGAGATCGATAATCCAGAATATGACGATTATCTTAGTCCTCAAAATTATCTAGTCAAGCATGAAATTTTTAGTGGTTTAACTAAATTTTACTCAGCAACAATTTCCTTTAGTCTGACAGATGAGGTAATAGAGTTTTTAAATAGTTTTAACTTTGTAATGTTTGATATTCTCCAGCAAAACCCGAATAAAGATGATCGGATTAATTATCACTCGATTGTAATTTCGAAAAACGACTGGACTAATTTCAAATTTTTACAGGCCACAGATTTACATTTAGCTGAAAGGAACGATAGGATCTATGAAATTGTTAAAAAATGGCAAAAAACAATTAGAAAATCGGAAATTGGCGATATTGTAGCTCAAAGTGCTAAAGCGGTCTCTTTTTTTCAGAGATTGTTAATGAAAAATCTAGAGGAAAAAGCTGAAACAACTAAACCATTGCACAAACGGTATATTAATCCCAATAATAATTTTAGAAACTTTATCAAGCACGCTAATAAGAGCGTGAATCAAAATGATTTAGATTTTGTGGTAATAACAGGGGATATCATCGATTTTTCCATTCTATCAAAAATTAATAAAGAGAAGAGGAAAACATTAGATTTTGATTACGATTTTAGTAATTGGCGTATCTTTAAAGAAATTTTGTTAAACCTACCTCAAAAGATGAGGAGGGGGATGGTTTCTGGAGACGAAATACTCTGTCCTATTTTTACAATCTGCGGGAACCATGATTATAGGCCTTATCACTATGACCTCCGGTGGGGTAACTTGTATAAAAAAATAGGTTTGAACGGTAGCGAAGCGATTGCTTTGAACAAGGAGTTAATGGCAAATCCTATTAGCTCTATTACGAAAAATTTCAGGGCTTTAAAAGCCTATTTAATTGAAATCAATTCGTCATTAGATTTTTCTCTCAAACTTGGAGAGAATATTTTCATTTTTCTAAACTCCGGTTCCGATTCTTTTAAAAACATTATAGATTTTGTTAGTGGGCATCCCTCTGTGACTGGAATTACCAACAAACAAATAAGGTATTTAGAAGTCTTAATAAATAAGACCATTGAGCCGGGGTTCAATACATTTCTTATGGTTCATGGACCTCCAATTAATCCCAAAAAAACCATGAAAAAAACATTTTCTCTTTCAAAACCTTCAAAAGATAAAATTCCTTCCCTCGAAGAGTTTAAAGAATCAATTATGGAAAAACTAGGGCTGCGCCCTTCCGCAATTCAAATTAATGATAAGTTTGACTTAAAATATGGAACAATTTCTTCCAATTGGGCAAAGATCATTAAATTTTGCACTGATTTTTGTGTCCTCACTCTTTCAGGGCATACTCATCAATTAAAAGAGTTTAGGTTGAGGAATCCTCATCAAAAATCTAATAATCCTCATACTACGATTCCAATTAAATTAGAAAAATTAGAACACCCCGCAGAAATATACTACGATAATTATTCTGAAAGACTTAAAAATCAAGAAGAAGTTGAAACCAACGCTCCTTATGTCGTTCAAACCCCAGCATTAGGATTAGGGAGCTATTTCAAACCAGCATTAGCCGGGGCTTATCGAGAGATAATAATCGAAAAAGGAAAATTAACTTCTTTTCAAGTTAAATATGTTAAACGATAACGAGCTTTAGTTTGAATAAATTAATCGCTTAAATGTATAGGTCTTCCTTTTTTATGGATGGCCATGCCATAAACATCTTCCATCCCTTCTAAAACCATTTCTGAAATTGTTGGATGACTATGTATTGTTGTAGAAACATCGTGAACGGTTAATCCGTGCTGCATAGCTAAAGAAATCTCCGATATTAATTCGGGGGCGTCAGCACCAATACACGATGCACCGAGTATTTTGTTAGTTTTTTTATCAGCGATAATTAGTATGAAACCATCCTCTTCTCCTATACACTTTGCCTTACCTAATGATTCATATGGGAATCTTCCCATAAGTAAATCATATCCTGAATTTTTTGCGTTTTTTCTCCTTAGTCCTACTGAACCTATATTTGGGCTCGTGAAAATAGTTGCGGGAACTATTCGGTAATCAGTAACTTTTTCTTTAACTTGGAATTCTTCTAGACTTGCTAATGCATTTGCCACCGCAACGTCACCTTCATGTCTAGCAACATGAGCAAGCATTAATCCACCTGTAACGTCGCCTATGGCGAATACACCTTTAACAGAAGTTTCTAACGACATAGGGTCTACTTTAATTGCTCCACGTGGGGTTTCTATTTTTAAATCCTCTAATCCTAAATTACTAGATTCTTTCGCTCGGCCAATGGTAACCAAACAGTAATCCGCTTCAACATAGAATTTTTCAGCCGTTTCTATCTGATCTTTTGGAACATCAGCTGAAACTGTTGTTGCTTTCACGCCTGATCCTGTGTTTATGACAGATAAAACATTTTGTGAAACAAGTATTTCGATATTGAGATTATTAAACTTCTTTTGTATTTCTTTTACTACCATAGGTTCTTCAGTTGCAATTGGAGAGGGAAGGTATTCAAGCATCGTAACTTTGCTTCCAAAACTAGCAAATATATTAGCAAACTCAACCCCAGCTACTCCGGCTCCAATAATAAGCAATTTTTTTGGCAACATTTTAAAGTCAGGGTGTAAGACATCGTCAGTAGTTAATATTCTATCGTGATCAATATTAAACACAGGAATTAACACTGGAGTTGAACCAGTAGCAATTATAACTCTTTTAGCTTTAATTTTTTTATTTTCAGCCCCTTCAATAGAGATTTCAAATCCATTGTTTGCGTTTCCATTTAAAATCTTACCATGTCCTATATAAACATCGTTTTTCCATGCACTTTCTAACGTCGCAATTCCATCCGTTAATTCTTTCACAACTCTATTTTTACGAGCAACGGCTTTACCAAAATCTAATTTAAAATCACCCAGAATTCCGTGATCCTCTCCATTTTCCCTAAGTTTTTGAATAAACTCTGCAGATGCGTAGAGCGCTTTTGCAGGAATGCAACCCAAATTTAGGCATGTACCTCCTAATTTATTTTTTTCAATCAAGGCAACTTTAGCGCCAAATTGAGCTGCTCTAATAGCGGAATGGTATCCTCCTGGTCCTGAGCCAATTACTGCTATATCATACAATTCTGAGCCTGGCATTTTCTTTCGATATCTTCAATTGTAATATAAATACTTATCTAATTGAGATAGATTATACATACAATATTAATTTTAATTTAATTAAATATCTCGAGAAGCATAATTAATTTTTTTCTTGAATATTGTTGATGGAAATGTATATCCAAAATTATTCGCAATTAACTTCAGAGAGCCTAAATAGAAATTCCTTAGAGTTAAGGAAAATAGGGCTGAAGTCGTTAGAAATTGCAATCAGTTCAGTCGAACCTAGAAAATTAATAACAGACGCTATTAAGATTTCCGATGAAATCCTCATGATCAAGGAGGATAAATACGATCTTAAGAAATTTAAGAGAATTTTAATTATAGGGGGTGGAAAGGCAACCGCTCAAATGGCTAATGCATTAGATGAATTACTAAAAATATCCTCCAAAATTGAATATGAGGGATTTTTGAACATCCCTGACGATCAAGAATTTAAATTTCTTAACCCGACAAAGAACATAAAAATGAATTTAGCATCTCATCCCATACCAAACGAAGCGGGGTTAAACGGTGTGAATAAGATGATAGAACTTGTTGAAAGCATGAATAAAGAGGACTTAATAATTTGTTTATTTTCTGGAGGTGGTTCTGCCTTACTACCACTGCCAAAAAAAAATATAAATCTCAAAGATATTCAAAAAACCAACTCGTTGTTATTAGCCTCGGGTGCCTCAATTCACGAAATTAACACGATCAGAAAGCACATCTCTGACTTTAAAGGAGGTAACCTCGCGAAAAAAATCTATGAGAGTAGTAAGGCAATTACGTTGACAATTATCATTTCCGATGTTGTCGGGAATAAATTAGATTCAATTGCGTCAGGTCCTACCATTCCTGACCTAACATCTTTCAGCGATGCACATAAAGTTTTATTGAAATACAATTTGCTTGATAGGATTCCTGTGATCGTTAAAAAGGTTATTATGGAAGGAGTAAGAAATCCAGACTTAGAAAATCCATCAAAGAACGATCCTATTTTCGAAAATGTCCATACGTATCTGATCGGGAGTGTTGAATTAAGCGTGGAAGCGGTATCAAATTACCTAAGGAAACACAAGTTTGAGATCGATTATTTTTCAGACGAAATTTCGGGAGAAGCCGCAGACTTTGGAAAAAACCTTAACTCCTTGATTGAAGAAAAACTTAAAAAATACTCGAAAGAGCCTGAAAAATCCCGGATAGCAATGATCGGAACTGGAGAACTTACTGTAACGTTACGAGGGAAAGGAATTGGTGGAAGAAACCAAGAAATGCTTTTAAATTTCCTTAATACTATAAAAAGCGAAAAAATTGATTATAAGTTCTTTGTATTAGGATGTAATCTCGACGGGATTGAAGGGAATAGTAAAGCTATGGGTGCAATCGTTGATAATAGGCTATTATTGGAAACTACTAAGAATAGCGTTAACATCGAGAGTTACTTAAGCAACAATAACTCTAATGCCTTTTTTAATCTAATACATGGAGAGATTATCACAGGTCCTACGGGGATAAATACGAACGACATAATTTTGATCCTAATCGAATCAAATGTTTAATGTGCCTTGTTGAACAATAATAGTTTTATAGTATAATAAATACGAAGATAGTGATGAATATAGACTCAAACTTTATTATAATATGCCCTGCTTGTGGCTATTCCTTCAAAAAAGCTGATATGACGGCAAAGAAAAAGAAATTAACATGCCCTATGTGTAGATATATTTTTAAAAACCCTAACGAACTACCTTCTAAGTTTGACGATTTCACGATCTAAAACTATCTTGAAAAATTAGTTGAACCAGATAATATTTTTATAGATCTAAGATTTAGTTGATAAATCTTTTTTAACTATCACGATTACATAATTATTAAACCATAGATAGTTATGGGAATATTTACGAAAATGTAAAAAATGGTAAACTAACATGGCACGTAAGAAAAAAGAAAGAGAAACTAGTAGGTCAAGAGCTCAACCTAAACCAAGTTATGGTTGGGCTGCCGAAGAAGCCGCTGAAGAAAAATTAGCTGAAGGTCTAAAGAGATCCGATCTAGATCAAGGCAAAGTTATGCTAGTAGATAGAGATATTTCTACCCCTGTAATCGAGACATATGATGCAAATACGGGTGAATTAGAAGGATCGATTTTACTAAAAGATGGCAATAGAGAAGGAGTAACGGGACTGGTGAAAATTATTGAAAATGTTGACGTTGAGTTAGATCACGACTCTAACATAGAATCGATTAACTTTAAAGGCAAGTTAAGTGTGGAAAATCAGTCAAAGAAAGACAGGTTATGGGATATTGATCTTTCCCTCAAAAATATTGACAGTACAAGCTTAAAATCAAATGATATTAAAATTAGAGAGCTCGGAACTGATAAAGATACTAATGCTTATACTGAAGACTTTGTCATTAAGGAAGAAATCAAAAATTTGCTCCTTGTTCAAGAGTATGTTAACACTCTTCCTGACGCCGATAATGTTCTAAATTTACGGGATATTGAAACTAACTTACTCAAAGCGAAAGATAAAACTAGTAAGGCAGGTGCTAAAGTAAAAGAACGAGTTGCCCCTGTAGAAGAAGAGGAAGAAGAAGAGGAAGAAGAGGAAGAGGAAGAAGAGGATGAAACTTATGAAGATGGAGGAACTGCCTCAGACGGATTTTCTCTACAAGCCTTTGGAATTTCAATTGACAAAGAAAATACGGTTACCTTTGCTATTGCTATGAGAAATTTATTCGCAAAAGCAATTAAAAATGTTAAAGTTGTGAAAAATATTCCTGGGGATTTTAGCAATCCTGTAATAACAGACACAACAGAAGGACGAGCAGAGGTTGAAGGTAATAAAGTTATTTGGAACATTGAGAAATTGATGCCTGAAACAACCGTTCTCATGAAATTTACCTGCAGTATCTTAGTAACAGACATTACAAAGAGGAAAACAGGTACAATCGATGTAACATATGAAGCATCATCTTCCTTTGCAGAAGGTTTAGATATCGATAAATACGACGCTTATACTAGAAACAAATTTTATGTTGATACGATAGAACGCGATGAAGAACCTGGTGTTTGGGATTGCAAGCTCGTTTTTGAAAATCCTTCAGAATTTATAATTCAATTGTTTAATGCTGATGTCTATTCTCCCGAGGACGAATCTGTAAAATATGTTGATATCGATCCTAAGGACGTCCCATTTTTACCCGCAGGGGCTCAATGGCACTCTAAAAAGTGGAAATTTGAATCTGAAGAATATCCTGCTTTCAGGAAGAAGCTCGAATTTCGCGTTATGCCTGATTTTCAAACAATCGTCAAAGGAACTGCTTCCATTGCTGATGTTATATTAGAAATTGCAAGCATAGCAGGTGACATGTCTTACGATATAGAACAAGTACCTACCTACAAAGAGAAAGATGTTATTGCAACATTAAAGATGATCAATAATGGATCAGCCCCATTGAACGAAATTAACGTTGTTCAGCAATATTTCAACGACGAATATCAACCACCTAAAGCTGATGAGATAAAAGTATTATGGGATCGAAAAGAAATTGAGCTTGATTCGGGATCTGTTAATGTTGACGGAAACATTTTTAAAATTTCGTTGAAGGATCTCAGAAACTCGAGTAATGGTTTATTTATGCCAGAATCATCTTTAGAGTTTCAATACCCTATTCATTGTATAAACCCCGCTCAAGAGTCAAAATTTGAATCAGAGATAACTTACTATACTAATACTTTCCCTGTTTCTAAAGAATTAGAGTTTCAACCAGAAGTGCCCGTAATAGAAGCCTTACACCTGAGAAGAAGATTTAGAATTGGAAAGGAAGTCCTTCCAATTGGTGATTTGGGCAACTATGAAATAATTTTAACATTAGAGAATATTGGCACTGCACCTCTTCAGAAGCTTGTTTTGATGGACAAGGTTCCAGATAGTTTTGAGTATAGTGATTATAGTCAAAAACCCGAGATCACGGACGAAGTAGGACAAGATACGCTCAAGTGGACAATTGACAAACTGATGGCGGAAGAAAAAATAGAGATCACTTATAAAATTAGCGGTACTGGAGCTTACAGTCCAAGCGATGCACAACTAGGTTTGTAATTTATATTTTTAAAATCTATTTTTTTTTATATTATTTTTAAATTTTCATATTCATTTAATAAGTTTAAAAGAACTTCTATAACTATAATTAAAGAATAAGCATTCTGCTATTAGTATTAAAAAATCATAATATTAAGTATCTCGTGTAATGAAACATGTCAAAACTTAAAAAACACTTTAACATGAATTGGATGTTTGAATGTCCTGACGCTGTTCTAACTTGTTCAGCATTAAAATGTGGAGACAAATCATATATAGTATTTGGTGGGCACGATAAGACCTTATACTTAATGGACGAAAATTTAAACATTCTTGATAACGTTACTTTTGATGGATGGGTAAGAACTACTCATGCAGTAGATATCACACAAGATGGTTGCGAAGAGATTCTTGTGGGTGCTGGAGATGGCAATTTTTTGGTTGTAAAATTAGTTAAAGGTATAGACAAGCTAGCAGGCATTATGAATTACAAGTCAAAGGGTAAAGTCCTATGCGTTACTGCTGGAGATTTTACTAGAGATAAAAACATAGAACTGATTAATGGAAGCGAAGATAAAACTCTTAAAATTTTCGAAAATATAGATGCTAAAGAACCAAAATACGTTCTTTATTATGATTCGTGGGTAACTGCTAGCACTTTAGGTTATCTAAAATTACCTGAAATTGATACTCCTATTTATGGATTACTAGCAGGTACTAAAAATGGAACGCTCCAATTAATTCAATTTAAAGAAGACAAGCCAGATATAATTTGGCAAAGAGAATTAGGGTCACAAATTAATACAATCGAAGTAGGAGATGTTTCAAACGACGGTTATCACGAGATTGTAGTCGGAACGGACAATTCCTTTATAAAAATATTTAATAGTGAAGGCGAGGAGTTAAAAGCTATAAAGATTGAAGAGAGTCGGCCAATTTCTTTAAAAATAATTGATATCGATGCAGATAACGCTAAAGAAATAATAGTAGGATGTGCTGATGGCTCGCTTTACATATATCATAACCCTAACTTAGATTCATTAGATATTGAGTTGAAATGGAAAACCTCTGCTTCAAACTCTATTAAGGTTGTCTCATCCATTGTAAATCCTGACGATGGCATAACAAACATCCTATTTGGTGGGTATGATAGAAGTATAAGGTGTATAAGTGATTTTGAATGCGGCGAAAAAACACCTTTAGAGATTCATAATAATATAAAAATCCCAGAGACTCAACCTACAGTGATGGAGGCACAAGATTCGAAACCTATTATATTTGAAACCGTCCCAACTAACATAAGAGAATATATTTTCAAGTATTTAATAGACAATAGGATTATTGAAGGAATTGGTGCAGAATTAGAGAAAAGAGGATATCTTACTGATAGTGTTGTAGAAGAATTTCAGCGAATGATTTCAGAAAAACCTGATTCCTATGATAAAATAACATATTCTGTATGGACTTTGCCAGAAGATAAAATAGGTATAGGTGGTACTACTGGAACTCCCGTTAAAAAGGGAAAAAAAATAAAACCAGTTGTAATAGAGCAAGAGGTTCCTTCTCAAAAAGGGGAAGCGTTAATTGATGCTTTGAAACATGAGGGAAAAAAGGGAACAGCTATAAATAATACACCTGCTACAGAAACTGTAGCTGAAATTAACTTAAAAACGATTATTATCACTCACTTAGAAAAATTCAAATTAATCCCCAACAAAAACAAATTAATTGAAGATCTTGTGATTTTGGGGTATGGTAGGGATGTTGTTGAAAAACAGATTGATAAATTGAGAAGTGAGGGAATCCTCGTTTATTCGCGCACAGAACCTAAAGGATGGAGTCTGGGGACTTACTAATTCCCTCAATTTAAGATAAACTCTTTAATCTCGTTCTGAAATGGTTCAAATTGATTAAATTCTGTTAAGTCCTTGTTACTATATCTCGTTATAAAAAGGTTCAAAATGGGGTCTATCTTTTCAAGGAACTTTTTAACAAACTTATCGGTATCTTTCTTTTTTTTATCAATTAAACCGTATAAAATAACTGGTTCTGCAATCTTGTAGTTTGCGGATTTCATTTCAAGGGCTTTAAAGATAAATAAGATGTTCCCTGATTCTAAATATTCTAATGAAAGATTGTTGAAAGCAGTTTTGGCAAATGTGTTTATCGCTGAAATAAATCCTCCCCTCAAATCCATGCTTACATCTTTAACTTTATCTCTCTTTTCAATTTTCTTAAACTCGTAACTTACTAAGATAAATCCTCTGAAAACAATACCTATTTCGTATAGTTCTTTCATTTTTAATTATAACTTCCCTATTAGAACAAATCCAATACTATCCCTATAAATTTAATAATAATAATTGTATTTATTATTGCTCTATTATTTCAAAAAAAAAACAACAAACCACATTTAGAAGTTAGATTTTTTTCTTAACTTTATTGCTTTTTCTGGACATTTGGATACACATAATCCGCAACCAAAGCAATATTCTGAGAAAAAATTTAATTTCTCTGTAATAAGTTTTCTTGCACCAAAATTACAAAATTCTTCGCAAAATCCACAATTATTACACTTTGCTAAATCCGTGTAAGCGATAAAATCAGATTTAATCATTTGGGGAGAACCGCTTTTTAAGAATTTATTCATAATGACACAGCAGCATGAACAGCAATTGCATACTACGTAATAGAATAGTGGATTAGGAAAATAAATAATCTGGTGAACTAAACCCCGCCTGTCACTTTCTTCTAATAACTTTTTTATCTCTCGCTTTGGAACTTTTTCTAAATTTTCCGATTTATAGGGAATTTCGCGCAGCGATTTTCCAAACCCTATGTGGATACAGGTTTTAATAGGGTGATCACAATTTGGTGTATCTGAATGTTTTCTTTGCGTTTCTCTACAATAACAATTAGAGATACCAGTAACCTTTGATCTGCTTAAAAGCGCTAGAATCTCCTGAGAAGGAAGAAACTTGGTCTCAATGTCTAAGTTTACATTCAATGGAATAACCCTTCCTCCCCATCTACTCTTAAAAATGTACCGATTCACTATTTCAATCGTGTTAATGTTTAACCTAGTGTCAAGAAATCTAAAAGCTTCGAGTATAAAAAATTCAAATACTCCGAATACAAACGAGAAAATCTTACCTAAAGTGGGCACTCTCTCTAAAAGAATATCGAATTTTGCGTGAAAAACTCTATAAGGAAAAGTTGCCATAGATTAAATCGGAACTACTTTTAAATT